>Ga0209062_1000932_pt1 | contig 63898 bp, 48 predicted proteins | sample Coa_R2_2_FD_187158 | JGI IMG/M metagenome (GOLD analysis project Ga0209062, IMG submission 187158) | Surface soil microbial communities from Centralia Pennsylvania, which are recovering from an underground coalmine fire - Coalmine... | ecosystem: Environmental > Terrestrial > Soil > Unclassified... | reverse complement strand
AAGGTCCCGCAGCGCCTGCGGGCATTGGTGCTGCTCCGAACAGCGGTGCGCGTTGGATGTCCGTTCTGAATCGATGCCAATTCTGCCGGTGGCAGAATGTACGGGTTGAGTGACGAGGAAATCGCCGCAGTTCTTAACGGAAACTCCGAGCCTTTTGTCCCGCCTGAAGTTGCGTTGCTACGCATGGCGGACGCCATGGCCGACACCCCGTCAAATGTGAGTGATGAACTTTATGCCGAGTTGCGCCGACATTTCTCCGAAGAGCAGCTGATCGAACTCGCTGCGAGCGCAGCGCTGGAACACTTTCGCGCCCGCTACAACCGCGTGTTTGATGTGGGCAGCGATGGACTTTATCGGAAAGGACTGCGATTCAAGCAGCGGTGATCCCCCGAGGCGAGCGGACTGGCTTGCCTGGTCAAATTGGCGAGTTTCTTCGCTCATTGCGGGTACTCGACCGGATGATTCCCACAGAGCGCGGCTGGCATCCGTGCGGGATGTTCGCTGCACCTTTAAGAGAACGGGATAAGTTGGTTCAGCGACCCACGCGGAGGAAACAATCCCAGATCATGCGAGGCTGGCGCGGACGGAGACCAGATGATGATAAAGCTCACTGAGCTTTTCAAGCATTCGAACGGCAGGCGTAAAATTCCGTTTGTTGATGTGTTCGATATTCAACCCAATTAACGGTGGATCCGGCGGCAAATTATCAAAAACATCCATCAGGATGCGTTGGCAAAGATCGAGCGAGCGATCGAAGCAAGTAGTTTCAGTCTCAGGAGCACCTGTCGAATCTGAAGTATCGGAAGAGCCCGCAAGCAGGAACCGGTCCAGGTCGGCGGGAATATCCGCTCCCAGCCAGCGGAGGAATTCCAGATCGCGAGGATGGCTGACCGGCGCAAAGCTTAGAAAAATGCGGGCCTCCACACCGTTAAGCCGCTGGAGGAGCCAGACGATATCATTAGAGTCAAATAGCACTTGGGTGGTGAAAAAACTCAAACCCGCCGCCGCCTTTCTTCGCACCCGCTCCGCCTCATGAACGCGGCTTGGAATGCTGATGCCTCCCAGAGTCATGGTGAGGCCCGCAGCCTGAACTTGCCTGGCCGCCTCCATCACATTGGGACCGGGATACTGGATGCGGCTCGACTCCCCCCCCACGAGCACCACGTGATGAATATCATGCTCAGTCTCCGTTTTACGAAACCATGAAATCGGGTCCGCATCGCGCACCACACAACGATTGACCACGACCTCCATTTCAAGTTCGCGCCGGATGCGTGACCCAAGCAAACCGGGATCAATCCGCTTAACAAACTTGACAGAGCGTGGCTGATTGCGATCCTCATCGTGGATCTCCGGCAGGTTGATGGCATCCACTCGATGCCGCACCTTTTCCGCCTCAGCCAGAGATGCCTCAACCGCACCAGGCTTGCTTGCCGCCGGCGGAACCATCTCAAAAAAAGTTACTGGCTGAGAGGGATCAAGCAGTTTTTCCTTCAGACTCATTTTCTTAAGATTAAAATGAATTCGGGACAGCCGCAACTTGGCAATGCTATTCATCCTTGTAGTGACAGATTTGCATCAATCTTTTGGATACCCACCCCCTGCTGCTCGCTTCATAAGCGAGGAGGGCCCAAGGTCAGACGAAGGTAGAGGGAATGCAAAATATGGAACCTGCCATTCGCGCTCCACGGCAAGCAGGCGAGATAATTGCATTGACAAGAAGACGCATTTTATTCAAATTTAACAATTTGACGGCTTTATCGAAGATCCTTTGCAAAATTCGCCGCTTTACCTGCGGCACCTCCAGCGAAAGTCCCTGCGCTATGACTCTCTTCATGGCTGAGAAAGGAATAATCAATGCGAAATAAATTCTGTTTGATCGGACTTCTCCTGCCGCTTGGGCTGATCATATTATGCTCCGCTTGCCACAAGCGAGTGCCTGCCGCCGCTCCGGCACCAGCCCCCTCAGCCGCCGCTCCGGCTGCACCAGGACCGCCCACATGTAATCTGACAGCGGAACCGGCCACCGTGACGGCGGGTCAGTCTGTAACTTTAAGTTGGAACTCTCAGAATGCAACTGGATTGGAACTAAAACCCGGGCTGGGTCAGCAGCAGGCCGAAGGTTCAACCTCCGTAACCCCTTCTGAATCCACCACTTATACTCTAAGTTTAACCGGTGCGGGGGGAACGGGTGAATGCAGCGCCCGCGTTACGGTAACCCCTGCCGTCCCACCTGCCCCCCAGGTTCAAGAGTCGAATATTACGACCAAGCCGAACGCTGGTGAGGCCATGCAGGACGCTTTCTTTGATTTCAATAAGGCCGATATTCGTCCCGATGCTCAGGCAGCCCTGACTCATGATGCTGATTACTTAAAAGGCCACCCGGACGTGAAAATCCGGATTGGAGGCTATTGCGATCAACGCGGAAGCGAGGAATACAACCTGGGCTTGGGTCAGCGACGCGCCGATGCAGCCAAACAATTCCTGGTGAACCTGGGTGTTGCGCCTGACCGGATTGCGACGGTCTCTTTCGGGAAAGATCGCCCATTCTGTAACGAGAATACGGACGAATGCTACCAAAAGAATCGCCGCGCCCATGTCGTAATTATCAGTCCTTCATCATGACAGGCCAAGCGATTTCAGGCGATCGACTGCGCGTCCAATTGAACGGAAGGCTTTTGCGGTAGAAAGAGCATGTGGAGGAAAGATGGATCTTCTTCATTATTTTCAAAGGCTCTTTGACTACGATGCCTGGGGCAACCGCCAGGCACTCGCTTCGATAGGCTCTGTAACTTCTCAGACCGAGCGCCCGCTGAAGTTCCTGGGACACATTATCGGAGCGCAGCAGATCTGGCTTGCGCGGCTGGAACAGAAAGACCCATCAGTCTTGCAGCCCTGGCCGGCATTGAGCCTCGACGAATGCCAAGCAGCTATCGATGAATTAAGTCAGCGCTGGAAGAAATTTTTGCAAGGGCTTACCCCCGAGCAATTCAGTCAGGACCTTATCTATCGCAACACCCAGGGAACCGAATTCAGAACGCCTCTCGTCGATGTGTTGCAACATCTGGTAATGCATTCGGCCTATCACCGAGGCCAGTTAGCGGCGGCCATTCGTGAGGCCGGAGGCAAGCCTGCACCCACCGATTATGTAGTCTACGTCCGGCAACTTCCTCAGCGATTGTAATCGCTCGGTTTTCCACAATCGTAACCTGGCTGGATTGCGGAAGGTATCCTTCAGCATGACTCATCCCGCCACCAAGAAAGCCATATGAAACCGCCCTGTGCCTTTTATCCAAGGCGGACATGTTATAATTACTGAGATTACTGTCACCTGCCGAAAATCAGGGTGCAGCACATGAGGTTCTATTGCTGGGGGCATCCTACGGAGAGAACATCACATGCCCATTGATTATTACGAGAAGGTCTGGCACAACGGAGAATTCATTCCTTGGAAGGAGGCGACCGTTCATGTGGCCTCCCACGTCATCAGCTACGCTACCTGCCTGTTTGAAGGCATCCGTTGCTACGAAACTCCACAAGGCCCCGCCATTTTCCGGCTGAAGGAGCATGCCGAGCGCCTGGTCAACTCCTGCAAGATTTATCGAATGGAGCTGGACTATTCTCTGGAGCAGATCCAGCAGGCCATGGTGGAACTCATTCGAATCAATCAGGCGCAGCACGCTTACATCCGGCCCGTGGTCTTCCGCGGCTACGGCGAGATTGGCGTGAACCCGCTCAAAAATCCCATTGAATTTTTCATCCTGACGTGGCGGTGGGGCAAGTACCTGGGGGATGAGGCGCTGAAGAACGGCATCGATGTCTGCACTTCCTCCTGGAATCGCATGGCTCCTAACACGCTACCTGCCATGGCGAAGGCGGCGGCCAATTACATGAATTCGCAACTGATCAAGATGGAAGCGGCCATGAACGGATACGTGGAGGGCATTGCGCTGGATCATTCCGGGAATGTGAGTGAGGGGAGCGGCGAGAACATTTTTGTGGTTTATCACGAGAAGATTTATACGCCTCCCCTGGCATGCTCAATCCTGCCTGGAATCACGCGAGATTCTGTCCTGACGCTTGCCGAAGAAGAAGGCTATACGGTTGTGGAACAGCCCATCGCCCGTGAAGTCCTCTACATTGCTGATGAGATCTTTTTTACCGGCACCGCGGCCGAAATCACTCCTATCCGTTCGTTGGATCGCATCCCCATCGGCAAGGGCCAACCGGGACCTGTCACACGAAGGCTTCAGGAACGGTTTCTGGCCATTGCACAAGGCCATGCCGAGGATAAATACGGCTGGCTCACTTACTGCCATCAACCCGTGCCAGCGAGGTAGGCAGCAGGCTGAAACATTGATAAAGGGTCGTTGGTTTCCGGGGCGGCGCTACCCTGCCCGAGCGCACCAATCAGCATTCTTGCAAACATTTGCCTTCGGTTACCTGCGAGGGACTGCCCTGCCCGTGTAAAGGCGTAAAAGAGTGGAGATTTTCAAGGCGGCGGGCGTTTTGTCGTTGAAGAGCCGTAAAATCAACCGTTTGACTTATCGCAGACCGCTCCTTAGAATGAAAATCAGGATGCGGTAAAGTAGACGATCGTACCGAGAACAACCAGGAACCGACGGCATCAAGCCGTAACTTCTCAAAATGTTTGATACCTTACAGGAAAAGTTTCAGAACGCATTCAAGTCACTGCGCATCCAGGGGGTTCTGAACGAAGAGACCATCGATGGAGTGTTGCGTGAAGTGCGGCTGGCTCTTCTCGAGGCCGACGTCAACTTCAAGGTGGTCAAGGAACTGCTGGATCGCGTGCGGGTAAAGGCGCTGGATCAGGAGGTGCGGTCAAGTCTGACTCCCACCCAGGAAATTATCCGTATTGTGCGCGACGAGCTGATTGAAATTCTCGGGCGCAAAGAGTCGTTGCTGACGTTTTCCAAGGATTACCCCACGATCTTCCTGATGGTCGGACTTCAAGGGTCTGGCAAGACCACCACTTCCGGCAAACTGGCGCTTTGGCTGGCCAAAAAGAAGCGGCGCCCCATGCTGGTTTCAACGGACGTCTATCGACCCGCGGCGCGCGAACAACTGGCGATCATTGCAAAAGAGATTGAAGTTCCAATTTTTGCGGGTGACGGAATCAATGCTCCCATCGAACTGGCCCTGGCCGCGCGGAAAGATGCGGCGGATCGTGGCCATGACGTTCTGATTGTGGATACCGCCGGGCGGCTGCACATCGATGAGCAGTTGATGCAGGAAGTCAGCGAACTTCAGCTCAAGTTGCGACCCAGCGAAATCCTTTTGGTCGCCGACGCCATGATCGGTCAGGATGCGGTACGAAGCGCGCAGGAATTCCACGAGCGGTTGGGCACGTCCGGGGTCATCCTGACCAAAATGGATGGCGATGCGCGAGGCGGAGCGGCGCTCTCGATTCACTACGTCACCGGCCAGCCCATCAAGTTCATCGGAACAGGTGAAAAATACGACGCGCTGGAGGTGTTCTATCCGGACCGCATTGTTTCCCGCATCCTCGGGATGGGTGACGTCCTTTCACTGATTGAGAAGGCCGAAGAAGCGATTGACAAGCAGAAGGCTCTTGAAGTCCATCACAAGCTCCGCACCGACAGTTTCACGCTAGCCGATTTTCAGGAGCAACTGCGGCAGGTCCGCAAGATGGGCCCACTTGACCAGATGCTGGGCATGCTACCCAAGATCGGCATGCTCAAGAATCTGAACAACGTGCACGTGGACGAGAAAGAACTGATTCACCTGGACGCGATCATTAACTCCATGACTCCTCAGGAGCGGATGAACCATGAGATCATCAACGGCCGCCGGCGTAAACGCATTGCCCGGGGCAGCGGAACGAGCGTGCAGCAGGTGAATCAATTGCTGAAACAGTATGTTCAGGCCCGCAAGATGATGAAGTCCATGAGCCAGAGCTTTTTTGGAAGACAATTGGGCCGGCTCAAGATTCCGCCGGATTTCATGAGCCCGGTGAAATCTCCCTGAGGGCGTGGCAGCGGGATCGGATATCTGAAAAAATAATTTGATCCGAAACTCTCCCTGAAGGAGGGTTTTCAGCATCCAAAATTTAGAGGAAAGAAATAAGGGGGTCAATTGCTAAAGATACGCTTAGCCAGGGCTGGGGCCAGAAAGAAGGTCAGCTATCGCGTGGTGGTCATGGAGGGAGAGCGAGCCCGTAATGGCCGTTTTGTGGAGATTCTAGGCTCGTATAACCCGCGCCGGAATCCACCTGAAGTGGTCTTGGACCAGGAACGAGTCGCCTATTGGATTGGGGTAGGCGCACAACCGTCCGAAACCGTGCGCAGCTTGCTTCAAAAGGCGTCGAGGGCCCAAGCCACGCCGCAGACTGCTTGAGGGGTTCGCGGCTTCAACGGCTCCGACGAGTCCCAGTGATCATTCCCTGACGAGCTCTTTCCACAAATATTGATTCCGGACATCATCTGTTCAACGGAGGATCACGTGAAAGAGCTGATTGAAGCCATTGCCAAGGCGCTTGTGGACAATCCTGAGGAAGTTCAGGTCCGGACGGTGGAGGGTGAGCAAGTGACAGTGCTTGAACTTCGGGTACATCCGTCAGATCTTGGGAAGGTGATTGGGAAGCAGGGCCGGACGGCGCGCTCTATTCGCACCATCCTGGGAGCTGCCGGAATGAAACTTAAGAAACGGTTCACGCTGGAAATTCTTGAATAAAGCCTCTCCTCGCGCGTGACACTTTACCATTCCATGGGCCAGAAGGAAAGCCCGTCACCCCGGAAGGGTGAAAGCTGTGCGTTTCAGGAAACCACCGACCCCCTATCTGGCCATCGCCCGCATCCTCAGGCCCCAGGGGCGCCAGGGCGAAGTTTCCGCTGAAATCACAACAGATTTTCCCGAGCGCTTCCAGAATCTGAAGCGAGTCTATCTGGAGATTCCCGGCCAATCCCCCAAGCCCTTCGGACTCGAGCGCGCATGGCAACACAAGGGCCGGATCATCCTGAAGCTTGCGGGAATTGATTCCATCCGCCAGGCGGAGGAATTGCGCGGCCTTGATGTGCTAATCCCTTATGAGGAAAGAATACCGCTGCCCGAAGGCTGTTATTATTGGTCGGAGCTGTATGGGTGCCGCGTGGTGGCAGGTTCACCGGAATCGCGCGTGGAAATCGGTACGGTCACGGCCGTCGAACCCACAGCGGGTACTCCGCTGCTTCATGTGGAGCGAGGCGTTTCAGGAGGGCGGGAAATCCTGATTCCGCTGGCGGAAGAAATCTGCAAAAAGATCGATCCGGAAGCCAAACTGATTTTGATTGATCCTCCTGAGGATTTACTGGAATTGAATGATTCGGATGGAGCGCCTTGAGGGTGTCGATTCCCGATCGCTGGCTCTCGGCCCGCCACTTGTCGGAAGCTGCTGCATCACATGATTTTTGATATCATCACAATTTTCCCGGATTTCTTCAGCAGCATCCTGGCGCACGGGATACTGAAAAGGGCCGTCGAGAGTTCTCGCATTTCAGTCCATGTGCATGACTTGCGCAATTTTACGGATGATTTTCACCGCTCTGTCGATGATCGGCCTTTTGGGGGCGGGCCAGGAATGGTTTTTAAACCGGAGCCCATATTCCGCGCGGTGGAGGCCATCCAGGCGAAAAGACCCGCAGAACGGCTGCGCGTGATCCTGCTGACCCCACAAGGCCGGCTGCTGAATCAGCGCATCGTTCAGGAACTCAGCCGGGAACCGCGATTGGTTTTTATTTGCGGCCGCTATGAAGGCGTGGACGAGCGAGTGGCAACCCATCTTGCCACCGATGAGATTTCGATAGGCGACTATATTCTAAGTGGCGGCGAACTGGCTGCCGCCGTTCTGATGGAAGCTGCCACCCGGCTGCTGCCTGGAGTTCTTGGCAACGAAGAATCCAAAGAAGCGGAGTCTTTCACAATCTCGGGAGCGGCTTTGAATTCCACTGGCGACGTGGGTCTGCTGGGTTTTCCTCAGTACACACGCCCGGCGGACTTTCGCGGCCTGAAAGTTCCGGAAATCCTGCTTTCCGGAAACCATCAGCAAATCCGCGAATGGCGCAAGCAGCAGGCTTTGCTGAAGACTTGTCGAAAACGTCCTGACCTGCTGAAAAAGGCCGGGCTGGATCTGGAAACGCTTCGTAGGGAGCTCAAGAAGGTGGCTGTGGAAGAAGCCATCGAAATCCTTTCCGATTTGTAGCGGCGCTTGGAGCCTGCCCGGACGCAGGAAGGGAGCGCCCAGAACGGCGGCAGTGAAACACCGTCGTCACATATGCTGTTATCAGGGAGCAACACATCATGTCATTAATTCAGAAAATCGAACAGGAACAGATGAAGAAAGATTTGCCCGCATTCCGCGCAGGCGATACGGTCCGCGTCCACGTCAAGATCAAAGAAGGCGATAAGGAACGCATCCAGGCGTTTGAGGGCACGGTCATTCGCATCCGACGCGGCGGCATCAATTCAACTTTTACAGTCCGCAAGATATCGTTTGGCCAGGGTGTGGAACGAATCTTTCCGCTGCACTCACCGGCCATCGACAAGATTGAAGTCACGCGCTCGGGCCGTGTGCGGCGCGCAAAGCTCTACTACCTGCGCAACCTGAAGGGCCGAGCGGCCCGTATTCGGGAGAAAACTGCGACGAGCGAAAAATGATGGGAAAGAAGGTTTCGGTGTTTGGCATCAGAAAGAGGTAACAGTTTGGCCCTGAGGGTATTTGCAGTTAAAATCCCGGATACCTGCTATTTAAAAACTGTCGTCGGTCACCCGCCATCGACCTATGCCTCGCATACGCGACCCGAAAGATCTCGAATGCACCTGGCGGTTTGAAGAGCAGGCTTACAGCCGCGGTTGGAGATATGTGGCCGGTTGCGACGAGGCAGGCCGTGGCGCGTTGCTGGGTCCACTTTATGCCGCGGCAGTAATTCTCGACCCCTCCCAGCCGATCCCCGGCCTTAATGATTCAAAGAAGCTCTCGCCTCAGTGTCGGGAAGAGTTGGCCCTCGAGATTCGCGCCAAGGCCGTCAGCTTTCAGGTCGTGGCTGTAAGCGCCCAGGAAGTTGATGCAGTCAACGTCTATCAGGCGTCGCGGCTGGCCATGATTCGAGCCCTTGAGAGACTGAAACCCGCGCCTCACTTCATCCTCACGGATGCCATGCCCCTCTGGAATGCCAGCGACACACCGACTCCCTTTTGCGGGCTTATCCACGGGGACGCGCGTTCAGTCTCGATCGCCGCTGCGTCGATCCTGGCTAAAGTGGCCCGGGATGCCTACATGCAAAAACTCGATAGGCTTTATCCCCATTATCATCTGGCACGGAACAAAGGCTATGGCACGCCTGAACATCTGAAAGGCCTGAAACAATACGGCCCCTGCCGCGAGCATCGAAAGTCCTTCCAGCCAGTCAGGGATTGTCTCCTTCCACTCTTCGACCACGCCGCAGGGCCTGGTTTCTGACCTCTCTCATCTCGAATCGAATGTGAAAAACTCCTGGCCGCCTCTTATTTCAAGCGTGGGGCCGCCGCAGCACGCCTAATCCTGTAGCCGCTGGCAAAACCTCACACAAAGGGTTATATTCTTCCGAGCATTCACGCAAAGCGCCCAATCAAAAGGAACAACAATGGCTTATTTCATCCTGAGTTGTGATGGCGGTGGAATCCGGGGTCTGATAACGGCTCTGCTTTTGCAAGACCTGGAAAAGGATTTTGCAATCCTGGAACGTGTGAAGCTCTTCGCAGGCACCTCAACCGGGGGCATTCTGGCACTGGCGCTCGCGAGCGGACTCCGAATCGACGCCATTGTCAACATTTATCAGAATGACGGATCCCAGATTTTTACGCCGTTCCATCTCGGCGAATTTGACGCCTTATTGGAACGCTTGAAGCTTGCTCCTCGACCGCCTGCCGGCGACCCACAGATGCACAATATCATCGAGGAGGTGTGGAAGAACCTGGACTCGCTCTTTTACGTCCGGTATAACAACACCGGACTGGCTTCAGTCCTGAAATCTCTCTTGCCGAATCGTCCCTTGCGTGAACTTCGGAACGTTACGGTCACAACCTTTCAGCTTGAGAGCCCGGAGGGCTGGAAGCCGATCACCATCAATAATGTGATCGAAAATCAAGGCGGGGATACTCTACCCATTGATGCCGCGCTGAGTACCGGCGCGGCTCCCACTTACTTTCCTCCTTACAAACACCCTCAGTATGGGTACTGTGTGGATGGCGGCGTATTTGCCAATAATCCTTCCTCACTGGCGCTTGCGCTGGCGTTGCAGGCGGGGGTCCCGCTTTCCGAAATCGTCATGCTTTCACTCGGCACGGGCTTTGCAATCCAGAAGATGGAGATCGTCCTTCCACCCACGTTTTATGGACCGCTCCTCTGGCTGCTTCCGATTGCACTGCCTTCGATGCCTGCCACTCCCCTAATCGAAGTGCTCCTGAGCGGTGTTGGACCTGCCGATAGCTTTCAATGCCAGCAGATTCTCCATGACAACTTCATGCGCGCGGATGTGCCCTTGCCTGCGTTTATCAGTATGGATGACTATCATGCCGTGGATCAGCTCCAAAGTGCGGCTGAATCCTACATAAGGAATAACAAGGCATGGCAGCAAGTGCGCGCCTGGGTTGGAAAGCTTCGTTAAGAGCCGCATTTTGTGAGTTCGCTGCTGTATTTTCTTTACACCTGCCAAACCGCATCATCCTTTTGCGCGTGGGCGAGGGGATCAAGGGATAAGGAGCTCTCCAAACCTGCGTTATGTTAAATCCATGGACATCGAAAGGACGATGCCGTTTATCCCGGAAATTCAGGCCAGGCTGGAAGAGTCATCCCAGAAGCACAACGAACAAATCGCCGAGAATGCTTGGCAGATCCAAGCCAACTCTCGCCAGATTCAGGAGCACTTCGGCATGATCCGGCAGCTTGTGGATGTAATCCTACCCTTTTCCAATCGAAGTCTTCCTCCATATCTCCCCCCAACAGAAAGCCCCTCCCATGCTTCTTTAGAGCCTTTCAAATCGCAGAGTCCCAAGCGCACAACTTTTTAGGTCATTTCTTGATAACTGATGTACAATAAAGCGGTACGCGGATGCGCCAGGGTTGTGCCGCGGTGATGAAAAGGCAGGAGCTTGCCCGCCACGCCTGAAAGTTAAGGCGAGGAAATATGCTGTCGGGATGAGTTCTTCCACTAGCCGGGGCAGGGGCACAAGGGCTTGATGCGCAACCACGCCAGCCAATATTATTCTTCGATTCTTGTCGTTTTCTTTCTCAACGGAATCTTGTTTACAGCCCATCTCGTGCAAGCTGAGCACATTGTTCTGACCGAGGATGGTCAAGGTCACCTTGTTTACATCAATATCGCTGACTCACAGCCTGCTCCGGAAAGCCACCGTTTTCGCACCCTGCATCCGCCTTACCACTCCCCTTCTCAGCCTCCCGAAAAGATTTCACGGTGGGTAGAACAGGCTGCCCAAAGATTTCAATTAGATCCCAGACTGGTTGATGCGGTGATTCAGGTTGAATCCGGCTACAACCCTCGTGCGGCTTCTCCAAAGGGGGCTCTCGGACTGATGCAGCTTATTCCAGCCACGGCCCAGCGCTTCGGCGTTGAGAATCCCTGGGACCCCAAACAGAATATTCAGGGCGGAGTCAGCTACTTGCGGTATCTCCTGGACCTCTTCAAAGGGAACGTGCCGCTCTCCCTGGCGGCTTATAACGCAGGCGAACATTCTGTGTTGCGGAATGGCGGCATCCCGGCGATTCCGGAAACTGTGGATTACGTCGAGAAAGTCACATCACTTTATGAAGGTTCTGGTGCAGCAAAGGAGAGGAACGCCCCTCAACCTTCACCGCAGCCACGGGAAACTATCGATCATTATGTGGACGCCCAAGGCGTAATTCATTTCACTAACGATGGAGGTTTTTAAGAGCCATCGTGTGCCAGAGGCGATGAGGAAGGACCAGTCCGTTATCAGTTCCGTTTCTGTTCTCCTGCTGCTCAGCGGGATCGTGCTTTCAGGCCAATCCTTGTTGGGTGCAACCTCTACGCGCAGGCAGAAGGCAGCAGCAGCCTATCATCGGGCTGAACGGTTGCGAGTGACTCTTGAAACCGGATCGAACCGCAGCGTGGCGCAGTATCTGAAAGTGGTGCGCGCCTTTGAATTGGTCTATCGCATGGATCCAGGCTATCCCAAGACCCCGGCGGCTCTCGCGGCTGCGGCTGAAGTTTACGAAGAAATTGGTCGCCAGTTCGCAGACGATCGATACTATTCGAAGTCGATTGCAGCTTATCGCTTTCTGATCTCCCAATATCCACACAGCACTTTGGCAAGCGACGCGCTTCTGACCATCGCCGACATCTATCGAACAGAAATTGAAAATCCTGAGCAAGCCCGCGCCGCCTACGAGCAATTCCTGAAGTTGCACCCTCATTCAAGACGAACCGCGGAAGTCAAGAAGAGAATTGCCGAGATCGACCGCTCGCTGGCACGATGGTCTCATGAACAAAAGCCCCAGCAGCCTGCCTTGGCAACCGCCCCGGCTCCTCCCAGCCCGCCGCAGGATGAACCGAACCCTTATTCGGGTTCGCGGGAGGTCCGAGGGATTCACGATTGGGTAGGGCCAAACTACACTCGCGTAGTTATCCGTGTGGACGGTCCAGTCAAGTTTAACGCGATGCACTTAAAAAACCCGCCACGTTTGGTGTTTGACTTAGCCGACGCTCATCTCAGTCCTGACTTGGCCAAAAAGGTTTTTCCGGTCGAGAATGGTTTTCTTCAGAGAGTGCGCATCGCCCAATTCAAACCCGATGTGGCGCGAGTGGTCCTCGACGTGCCGCAGATTGAGGATTATTCCGTCTTTTCCCTTCCCAACCCCTTTCGGCTGGTCATTGACATTCAGGGCGCAAAATCGCTGGCCGCAAACAACACAAAGTTGCCGGCTCGCTCCGCGCTTCGGCATTCGATTGAACACCGGCAAGCCCTCGGCCCCTCAAAGGCGCTGGCAGAGGGTGGCCGTGCTGAGAAAATTCCATCAAGCTCGTCTGCCGCGCCAGATGCGCCCGCGGCTGATGCGATCTCCGGGGGCAATGCCAAGACTCCCGAAATCAACAGCATCGCTGCTGCTTCGAATCCCGACTCGACCCCGAAGAATTCTCTTCACAATCACCCTACTTCTGTCGCTTCCTCTGAAGTGGAACTCTCGCCGCCCAGCCCTGACGACTCACTTTCCGGGGTTTCTCCTACCCTGACGCGAGCTCTTGGCTTGAAGATCCGAAGGATTGTGATTGATGCAGGTCACGGCGGGCACGACACCGGAACGATCGGTCCCACCGGGCTGGAAGAAAAAAATGTCGTCCTTGATATAGCCTTGCGGCTCCGCAAACTGATCGTACAAAAAATGGGCTGCCAGGTGATTATGACTCGTCACAACGATACATTCATCCCGCTGGAAGAACGGACGGCGATTGCCAACGAATATGGCGCAGACCTTTTTATTTCCATCCATGCCAATTCCAGCCACGACCCGAGCGCGCGCGGCATTGAAACCTATTATCTGAACTTTACATCCGATCCAGAAGCTCTGGCGCTGGCAGCTCGCGAAAATGCGACTTCGCGGGAATCGGTTTATCAGCTTCAAAGTCTGGTCAAGAAGATCGCTCTTTCAGAAAAAATTCAGGAGTCTCAGGAATTTGCGAAAATTGTGGATCGTCAGTTCTCCACCCAACTAGCTCGTGAAGGAGACCCGCAACACGACCGAGGAGTGAAGAAAGCACCCTTTGTGGTGCTGATTGGGGCCAATATGCCATCGATCCTGGTTGAGATTTCCTTCCTTTCCAATCCTCACGATGAACGCCTGCTGCGCAGCGGTTACTATCGAGAAAAAATCGCTAAGGCACTCTACAGCGGCATTGCTCATTACGTGGACAGCCTTGGCACGATCCGCGTGGCTCAGGATGCTCCTTCGTCCCCTGCGCAACACCCATCGCCCAGTTTCTGATATCCTATGGTTGATGTTTTCCCTTCTTCCCCGCCTTTTGGCATGTCTTTTTCTCGCTGGTGCGCTTCCACCAGCGGCATATCAGAAAACCCTGGTCATTCCACTGGTCTCTGCAGCGAAATGGCAGCTTGTTTCCTCCAATCGACTCGATCTGAGCAGCCTGACGAAGTTCGGTAGTGAAATCCAGGTGGACCAGGAGCTCGGCGTCAAGTCGGGTAGCGAACGAACTTATCGACTGGGAAGCGTTGAGACCTCCGCGATTTTCGAGGAGGCTGCTGATCCATCTTCTGCCTACGCTCTGTACACCTTCTATCGCAGCGCGGAGATGACCTCCGTGCCTGGAATACAAATGGCTGCGACTAATGCTCAGCAGGCCATCATGGCACGAGGACGATATTTTATTCGCGTACTCCGACCCGCTCCCAATGTTCCATCAGATCGCGATTTCAAATCCCTTCTCGTGATGATCGGTGGCGCTCGCCTTACCACCGAAAACATCGAAAGCCTGCCCACCGCCCTTCCCCAAAGAGGTCTGGTCCCAGGTAGCGAAAAATACCTTTTGAGCACTGAGGAGGCCAAACGGCTGCTGCCCTCATTCTTTCCGGCTCAGCTCATTGGGCTGGCCGATGGTATTGAAGCGCAATTGGGAACTTACGTCATCCAACATAGCCGCCTGGCACTGCTGGAGATCAGCTATCCTACCCCCCAAGTAGCTCAATTGCGTTTCAAGGCGATGGCGGATGCATTGCAAATCAATCGGGATCGAGGACCAGAGTCGATTTACGGCCGCCAGGAAGGTTCTTATGCGCTACTGGTTTTGAATTCAAAATCCGCAACGGCGGCCAATGAACTTTTAAAACAGCTTACAGTTACTCAGAACGTCAGTTGGAGCCCTCGTTATCAGAGCGATAAAGGAACGACCGTTTATCAGATGTTACGGTTGATCATTGCTAACCTCGAACTGGTACTGATCATCCTCTTGCTGGCAATCATGGGCGGCATCATGATTTTCTTTACTAAGCGCTTGATTACAAAACTCTTTCCGAATTCATCCTGGTCGCGCCCAGACGAAGACGAGCTTATCAGGTTAAATCTAAGCTAACATAAGATTAATGATAACTATGGCTTGCATTGATTTATTAAAGAAACACTTAATTTCCTATCGAAGGTGTTCCCATATAGTGGAAATGCTCGACGGCATTGAATTAAGCTATTTATTTTCAACATGTTACTCGAGTAAAATTTTTTAGAAAAACTCCTTGACATCAGCCACAACGATTCAATAGACTCCCATCGAGTTTAGTTGGCGGAGCGCGTCCGCCTTTCTATTCTCCTCTTAAAGGTGCTCACCCGCGGGTTTGGGAAAGAATCTGAACCCGCTGGGTGAGCATTTTAATGTTTGACCGAGCCGGCGTAGCTCAGTCGGTAGAGCAACGGTTTCGTAAACCGTAGGTCAGGGGTTCGATTCCCTTCGCCGGCTCCATTCTCTTCAATAACTTGCGGCGCATCGACCACAATCAGCACCTGCTCTGTTGAGCCGGTGTTGCGTTTTGTTGCGGACTTGTTTTGCCATCCAGAGCGTACTCCCAAGCGATATTCCCTCCCGGAATTTTGTGGCCGTAGTTATCCATCGTCACTTGAGTGGAGCTGTGCCCCATCTGTTCCTTTCATAAACCAGGCTTACGCCTTTTTGTATCAGGAATGAAGCGAACGTATGATGAAGCGACTCGTCTCAGTCCGGCGGTGCACAGACAGGGCAAGAAATCCCCATGGTAGATGTTGCGCCTATTCAGATAGCCACCATTTCGAGAAGGAAAGACCAATTTGGAAATCACCGGCCGGATCGCCGCCGAGAAGAGGGGATTCATGCCCATCGGCTAGCGGAAGCTTGTGCGAAGTCTTGCGAGAGAAGGACCGCTTGAACCTATCGTCCCTACCATCTATTGCGAAAGCATCCCAATCGTTCGCAGCCACGTCTCTGCCAACTGAGGCCATCTTGTGATCGGAAACTTCGTGCGCCGCAGTCCAAACGCATGCCCACCCTGCGCATACAAATGCATCTCCACGGGAACGCCGGTATTCTTCAGCGCGATGTAGTACGCCAGCGACTGGTTTACGCCGTCCACATGATCATCCTCAGCCTGCACCAAAAAAGTTGGCGGCGTCTGGCGAGTGACTGGAACATTGGGATTCAGTCTATATGCGTCACCGCCCGTCCACAGATGCCCCGGATAAACGCCCACCGCAAAATCCGGACGGCAGCTTTCGTTGTCAGCCGCATCGACCGGTGCGTATAAACGGCGCTGGAAGTTCGTACTGATCTCCGCCACTAGATACCCGCCTGCCGAAAACCCAAGCACTCCAATCTTGTGCGGATCGATCTGCCATTCCGCGGCATGTAAGCGCACCAATCCCATCGTTCGCTGCGCATCTTCCAGCGCCATTGTTGATTTCGCAAAGGTATATCGCTTATGTCGCCAATCCCAAGGCGGACCCGGCACGCGGTATTTCAGCAGGACGCAAGTGATCCCCTTGGACGTGAGCCAATCGCAAGCCTCCGTTCCTTCCAGATCGATGGCCAGAATCTGAAAGCCTCCGCCAGGAAACACAACTATCGCAACACCCGTGTTCTTTCCCTTCGGCGAATAAACCGTCATCGTAGGCCGCGAGACGTTGCTGACCTCAATCCAAGGTCGGCCGGCGACCAGGTCGTCCTTGACCGTTCCTGCATACTCCGGCCCTGGAACTGGCTGTGCATCAGGCGCCGCACCCGGCCATATCGGCACTTGCGTATGTCCTCGTGATGGGTGCCAGACAGGTTTCTGCGCGCTCAGGCCGCTAAGCGCAAACACCACACAGAAAGCAAAAATCAAAGACTTGATCATTGAATCTCCTGATTGACAGGTTCAAGTAAACATCGGCACACGGGGCGTAAAGCACGCACCGTTTCATTGCCTACCGGCTCGGCACCGTTTCTCTCGCGCGAACCGGATGCCACTTTCGCCACGCGCGAGGGCTGCTTCGTCATCCCAAGAATGGCCATCGCTTTCGTGACCATCTGCTCCGCCTAACAATACGGGCGGGCTTTGGCCGGCGCAATCAGTTTCGTCGGGTCCTTTTTGTCATATCCGTCCCGGCTGCGGTAAGCCACCATACCCCGAATGATCTGATTCGGGTCTTCGCCCGCCTTCAGCTTGCGAATCGCCTACAAGAATTCTCTCTCCGACTGGGTGGCCTGTTCCCGGCTTAAAGCTCGTTCATGATCGGGACTGCCGGGAACTCGACTAACCCGCTCCCTGTCGTGCCCGAAACCGTTGAAGTCATCTGCGCGATACACCTCGCCAAGAGACGCTTCGCGGCTCGCCGTCACCACCCGCTGCACCCTCCGGCCCGATTCAAAAGGCGCAGGCGGAGGTTTCCCTCTCCATCGATCCACTAGAGGGTCGAGAGCCCGTCGTTAACCTGACGGGACAAACAGCGCAGAGAAAAAATTCCGGTCACCCGCCCCCGGCAAAACGCTCTCCGGCAAGCCACGCACTTCAAAACCCAGGTCCGTCATTTCCCTGCGACACCTTTTTTCCGTCGCCTGGCGATACCACCGTAGTTTGGGCGACGATGTCCAAGGCGTATAGGTCCATTAATAACGGTTTGTGGACTTGACACGTGGCTTTGTCCGGCGCATAGTGGCCGCAGTTCGGCCTGTACAAGGCCGGCTCCATCTTCCAAGGGAAAAGCAGCTACAAAGGGGTCTCGATCGAGCGAAAGGGAATACGCGCCTGCCCTCTCGACGACTTAATTCCGGCTCTTTCCCGACTTGAGGAACGCCAATGAGATTAACACCACTGATACGCTCGGCCGTTTTGTTCATGCTTCTGCTTGGAGTCGCCAGCGTGGTTGAAGCTGATTCGATTGTCTACCGGGTGTCGGGAATTGCTTCGGGCACGATTGGCGCGTCTACGTTTACAGGAGTCTTAGTCCAGGTGATCGCAGAGGGCGACACCTCTGACGTCATCTCGATGTCCGTCCCGCCTTTCGGCACGGTTTTCGTCAACCCTGACATCGTCACAAGGGTGATGATCCCTGGTATCGGCATCGCGAAAGTCACAGAACCGAGTGCGATTTATTCATCTTCTGGGCCGGTCACACCTCCCAACGGGTTCCCGACCCTCCCCTATGTGGTCATCGGAACACTGGACAACCCACCCTCCCTGCTGAGCTTTACCGGAATCGGCGCACTAGGTAGTGACGCGCTGCTTGGTTACGATCTCCAGACGTCTATCGGCCCGATCACGGCGATCCCGGGAGGTGTGGGTTACCCTGTCCTCGACTCCATTCCTACGACGCTGGGCACCCTCAGCTTCACCGCGAATCTGCAGCCGAGCGACCAGGGTACCTTTACCGCCGCTGTTACCGCCGCGCCCGTGCCGGAGCTGCCCCCGGTGGTCCTCATCCTGTCGGGGCTAGGTCTGGTGGCCGTTTGGCGAACGCTGGCATTGAAGCTTACAGCGGGCTGCGGAACGAATCGCTGACGGTTACGGGGTGTGTCGAGCGCGACCTCTTAGAAATTCCACCGTCCGAATTGTTCGTGGTATTCAGCCAGCTTGACTCTCCTGATGACGAGTCTCTCACTCGGTCCGTTCTTGAGCACTATGGCTTCCCGCGGCTGACCGAAAAACGCAGGAGATATTTCATCAAAGTTCTGAAAACGTGGCGAGCGAACGCCAAACACCCGAAGAAGATGCATCAGGGAATTTTAGCCTGCCACCCTTTTCAGATTGACCCGCCACCCTTTCCTGGGAGGCGACAATGGCAAGCACAGGTATTCAGCCTTTGATACCATTCGTCATAAGAGGATTGGGGCTTGGCCTGCGCGATCCGGCCGATACCGGCCCTTCGTAGCTCCGTCAGCTTCGTCAACGCCTGGAACTCAGCCGCGCTTGCCAGCCAAAGCGGATCACCGCTGCCTTGGCCTCTCGCGCCCTCGAAGCCAACTACGTCGCCCATCTCTTGCGCCAAATGCGGTCGTCACGCGAGCCGCAACCACCCTCCAGCCCAAGCGACCCATAGTTGAGCCCACTCGCCCCTTCTTGGCCCTGCAAGAGCAGCCCAGTAAAAAGCTTCTGGATACACCCTGCCCCAGCCGTGTCGTGAGACCAACGCCTGCTGGTGACCTGGAGCAGGAAGTGAGCGTATTGGGAGAGTAAAAGTCGCACGACCCATAGAGGCGCTCAACTTAACCTGGTCGTCCTAAAGAGTTGCTTGTGTTGCGGAAGAAGTGCGCACCTGAATGCCAGCAAGTTCTTCCAGGAACGTAACGACCGCAGCGTAGTCCATATCCCCTTTACCCTGGGCTTTGGCGGCGCCATAAACTTCTTTCACGGCGGCGGCCGCAGGCATGGTCACATTCTGCGCGTAGGCAGCTTCCATGGCTAACTCCAAATCCTTGTGCATCAACTTCAGAGGGAAATAGGGCGTAAAGTCGCCCTTGAAGATGAAGGGCGCTTTAAAATCCGTCAGGCTTGCACGCGCCATGCTGGATTGAATGATCTCAAACATCGTCTGCGGCTGAACGCCAGCCTTGGCTGCCAGCACGAAGCCTTCACAGAAGACCTCCACCATGGTCGCCTGGATGGCATTTTGCGCCAGCTTTGCCGAAAGCCCTGCTCCATTTGCGCCGCAGTAGATGTGCTTCTTCCCCAGGACTTGCAGGACCGGCAGAACACGATCCAGAACCTCTCGCTCGCCTCCGATCATGAATGTCAGTTCGCCCTTTTCCGCACCATGCTTGCTGCCTGTCACGGGTGCATCCAGCATCCGCGCGCCCTTCCCCGCCACATGGCAGGCAATCTTCCGGCTCAGCATGGGGCTGACCGTGCTGGAATCAATCAGCACCGCTCCGGGGCGGATGGTTTCCAGAACACCCTCCTTGCCTAGCACAACCTCTTCCACCGCCGCTGAATCGCTGACGATGGTCATCACGATGTCCGCCTCACGCGCGGCTTCAGCTGGGCTCGAAGCGATTCGAGCGCCCGCGCGCTCCAGTGGCTCCGCCTTGCTTCGCGTCCGGTTGAAAGCGGTCACCGAATGGCCTGCCTTCACTAAATTCAGGGCCATGGGCTGGCCCATGATTCCAAGTCCGATAAAACCGATGGATTGGGGCATGAACTTTTCTCCTTCAATCTGCTGGCAGTTGTTGGCGCTCCCGTATCGAAAAGGAGTCGTGATTTAGATTGCAGTCTTATGACTGCGCCATCCGCACTATGGAAAGCTCATCATCAAGCGCAGATCGCGGACATTGTTATCCGTAAAGCCGGTCTCGATGGTGTCACCCAACGTCCGGAAAAAATGGTAGGCGTCGCTTGCCGCCAGATACTGTGAGGGATCAAGACCCAGGGCGCGAGCTCGCAGAACACTATGTCCATCAGCCACCGCGCCTGAAGAAGGGCTGTTTCCATCGCGTCCGTCGGTAGCCGCGCTCAACACCACCCGTCGTTGCCCTTCAATCTTCTGCGCTGCGTAAAGGCTGAAAGACAGGTTGCGCCCTCCCACTCCATGCCCGGTCACCGCGCAGATCACTTCCCCTCCGAGCACCAGGCAAACCGGCTGATTCGGATGGAGCCGGACGCACTCTTCCAGCGAGGCAAGTGCGCTTTCCACCACTTCCCGATAATCTCTATCCCAAATGCCGGATTCGACTTCTGCATGAAACCCCATTTCGCCGGCAATAGCTTTCGCGGAATCCACCGCATCACGATTGGAAAGCAGGCAGAAGTAGCTGGAATGAGAGAAGCGCTCATCCCCGGGTTTCGGCGTTTCCTCAAGCGTTTTCTGTTCAAAACGGGACCGGATTTTCTGCGGAAATTTCGAGATGAGACCGTGCTCTTCCGCCAGCTGATAGCATTGTTCGCAAGTGGACTCATCCGCCATCGTCGGACCCGAAGCAATCATCGATGGGAACTCCTCTGGAACGTCTGAGATATAGATGGTCAGTTGCCGAGCCGGAAAAGCCGCGGTAGCCAGACGTCCGCCCTTCACGGCGGAAAGATGTTTGCGCAGCACGTTCATCTGCTCAATCGGCAGTCCGCACGTCACGAGAACGCGATTAAATTCCACAAGATCAGACAGCGGCAGAGAGGAGTCCAGGGGCTTCTCAAACAGAGCTGAGCCTCCGCCAGATATCAGAAAGATTACCAGGTCGTCGCTGCTCAAATGAGAGACCAGCTCGAGCGCAGCGGTCGCGCCCTCCAAACTGCCGGAGCTGGGATAAGGATGTCCTCCAACAAAGTACCGGAATCGGCTGGATTTCTGAACAGGTTCTGCAGGAGCCACCACCACTCCTGACTCCATAGCACCACCTAGAATTTCATCCATCGTTGCAGCCATTCGAGCGGCAGCTTTTCCCAGTGCGATAATGCGGGGCGGCTTCAGGACAGGAATCGACTCGCCTCCTGCTTTCAGGACGCCGTTTGCAAATTGCAGCTTCCGAATCATGGTGCGACGGACATCCAGGCGGGCTAACGTCGCCATGAAAATACGTTGCGCAAGCTGTTTTCCCTGTTCGTAGGTGGGCTGGATATGAGTTACAGGTCGATGTAAGGTCGCCATCGCAAATTCATAATCTTAACTGCATCCATTATTGGAAAGGCTTCATGAAAACGCAAGCAGTCAAATGCAGGACGACTATTTCCCGACCGCAGCTTCAGCGATCAACCATTCGAGAAGAGCCAGCGCGAGCAGGGCACTGGGAATTTCTGGAAGGACAGGGAGCAGAATAGAAGCCTTGCACAGATCGCTTAGATGGCGGTCATTTCGATCGGTGATCGCGAGCAGCTTCGCTTGGGATTTCTTCAGCTCGGAAGCCAGCTCCTGGATCACTCTCTTCGTCCGACAATTCGATCCTGAAAGAAAAAGAATGCAATCATCTCTGCTCCAGCGGCCCCGAAGCGGACCATGTCCTATTATCGCGAGATGAGGCGCCTCAATGCGACCTGACGTGATCTCCCTTGTCCACGCAGCGGCCTCAAGCGCCACTGGGTAATAAAAGCCTCTCCCCAGAAGGGCAAGGCGAGCCGTTTCCTTCACTTCTGAGGCCAGCGAACGAACAGCATCCGCAAGATGGGTTTGCAGCCACTCCATGTGGTCGGGCAAATTTTTGAACTCTTCCTCGAGGTCCTTCCCCTGCGCCTGGGGCGGGTTGAAAACTCCTGCTGCAATGATGGCAATATAAGCCAACGCCGCATGCTGAATCAGATTGGTTTGAGCACGCGCGACCGGCTCGATGCCCGGTAACCGGAATATCCCGCGTGCTATATTCGCAAGCGAACCTTCTGAATTCTCAGTCACTCCCAGCACTGTTGCCCCCCGCCTGATTGCCGCTTGCGCTAGGCTTACGAGCGCTTCATTCTCTCCAGAAGGAGAGACGGCCATCACGACTGAGCGAGGCTGTATTGTGGGAAGCGCATAGGCCTTAAACTCAGCCGCCTCGCGCGCGACGACCGGCCATCCCAGTAAAGACTCAAACGCACAGGCGGCGGTAAGACTCGCCGGGAGCATGGATCCCTCACCGACAATGGCCAGGGCTCGTTCTCCCCAGCGCACCTGGCGGATGAGTTGCTCATATTCACTCTTCCGCTTCAGGAGTTCGCGCAATCCGGCAGCAATCTGCGCAACTTTAATCCGATTGGTTTTCAAGTTCATGGATGCAAAGTGTGAACTCACTTCAACAGTCATGAGTGGATTCTAAAGTGCCCTTTGCTTTTATACTCTCTTCGAATCGACTTTGGCTATTGCGTGAAGCAAGGGATCATGGAGCTCTGACGACCGCCGATGAAAAGTCTGATTTTAAATGGCAATAACTCTTTATTGAATTTCAGATTGGTGCTATTTTGTATGCTTCGGCAAAGGGCTGATAGAGTAAGCCTCCCGAGGAATGCTTTTGCGGCAGGCGAAAAGATAAGCTTTGCCATCGTTCCTCAACTTCTCCCCGAAAGCGAGGGACAAACTGATTTGGATGCAAACTGGGTAAAGACCGCAGCCTGTTTTTCCAGACGTGATCGCGGTGCCGTCTTGAGCGCGACAGAGGACCTCTGCCGCCCTCTGACATCGGAATCGGGTATCTCGCCGTGTTCAGCAGGCTCAGAGAAATGTTTCAGCATCCTGTCCATGTCTTACCCGTAAGGGAATCCTTCAATTCTCCTGCTCGATCATAGATGGTTCGTCGGTTTAAGTCTAAGGAGATCTTATGAAACAAAAAAAGGAAAGGTTGCTCAACAGCAAGAAGGAAGCGGACGGCCTGACGCGGCGCGACTTCTTAAAAGGCGCAGGCGTGGCCGTTTCTGGAAGCATTCTTGTCGGTGAGCCAGCAGCGGAGGCCACTCCGGCTGAAGGCTCGGCGCAAGTGCAAGGCCCGGGAGAAGTCCCGGTAACTTTGCGCGTGAACGGAGAGACCAAGCGTCTGAACCTGGAACCGCGCGTGACGCTGCTCGATGCGCTGCGCGACCGCCTCGATCTCACAGGCGCCAAGAAAGTCTGTGATCGCGCGACTTGCGGTGCATGCACTATGCTGATTGATGATCGGCCTGTCTATGGCTGCACTGTGCTGGCGATTGAAGCTCAGGGTCATGAGGTGACAACCATCGAACATTTCTCCAAGGGCGGCAGGCTGCACCCCATGATGAGCGCCTTTGTGGAGCACGACGCTCAACAATGCGGATTCTGCACGCCGGGTTTTGTGATGGCCTGCATCGCATTTTTGAAGACCCATCCCAACCCGACCCTGGAAGAAGTGGAAAAGGGGTTGGGCGGGAATCTCTGCCGCTGCGGCACTTATTGGGGCATTCGGCACGCGGTGCTGGACGCCGCGAAAGCAATGACCGCCGATTCAGAAGGAGGCTTGATCCATGGCTAACTGCAAATATGAATGGCCGCCGGCGGGCGATAGGCGTTTGATCGGCAAGCCCATTTCCCGTATCGACGGGCCTGCGAAATCGAGCGGACGGGCCAAATATTCCCTGGACATCAACCTGCCCGGGATGCTTTTCACCAAAAGCGTTAATTGTCCTTATGCGCACGCCCGGATTAAATCGATCGACACTTCCTCTGCGGAAAAAATGCCAGGTGTGAAGGCTGTCCGCGTGATTATCGGTGTGGGCAAAGAAGTGCAGTGGGCTGGCGACCAGGTGGCAGCGGTAAGCGCCGTCTCGGAGGAAATTGCGGAGGATGCCGCGCGCGCTGTCAAAGTGGAATATGAGCAGCTTCCATTTCTGGTGAATGAGGCGGATTTTGACAAGGATAAGGCCGCTGGTCGCACACGGCAAGCCGCGGAACTGAAAGTGGGCGATCCCGAGAAGGCTTTTTCAGACCCTGAGGTGGTGACGCATGAGGGGCAATACGGCATCCCAGTCATTACCCATTGCTGCCTCGAACCGCACGGCCACGTGACGGAATGGACAGGACCGCAGAGCCTGCGCACGTTCTCCTCAACCCAGGGTGTTTCCGCAACGCCCGCGCAATTTGCGGAAGCCCTGAACATTCCTGCAAATAACGTCCAGACCATTTGCCGGTACATTGGCGGGGGCTTCGGGAGTAAATTCCAGATGGATGCTTGGGGCTTGGCTTGCGCGCAGTTGGCAAAAGACGCCGGCAAGCCGGTAAAGTATCTGCTGGAGCGCGCTGAGGAATTGGAAACGGCAGGGTGCCGCCCCTCTGGATTCGCCCGTGTGAAGGTGGGCGCCAAGAAAGACGGCACGCTGGTGGCTTGGGAATCAGACTGCTGGGGCACCGGCGGTCCCGCGCCCAGTGGCGTGCTCCCCATTCCCTATGTGCTCGATATCCCGAATCGAATCCGGCGGCACACTTTTATTCTTGCCAATATTGGTCCAGCACGCGCCTGGCGAGCTCCTAATCACCCTCAGGCTGCTCTCTTAACCATGGCGCCGATTGACGATTTGGCAGCCAAGCTGAATATGGACCCGCTCCAACTCCTTATGAAGAATGCTGATCTGGCTTCCGAGGGTCGGGGCAAGGTTTACCGCGAGGAACTCCAGAAAGTCGCAGAGATGTCGGAATGGTCGAAATACTGGCATCCTCGCGGGGATAAGACCTCCGGCCATATCAAGCGCGGCCTTGGAGTGAGTATCCATACCTGGGGCGGACGGGGCCACGCAGGCAACTGCCTGGTGACAATCCAGCCCGACGGCTCTGTGACGGCGGAACTGGGAAGCCAGGATCTGGGCACGGGCACCCGCACCGTGATTGCCATTGTTGCGGCTGAAACGCTCGGACTGCCGGTCGAAGCCGTGACGGTGAAAATCGGAGACAGTCATTATCCATTCGACGGACCCTCGGGTGGCAGCACCACCGTGGGCGGCGTTTCCGCTTCCACGCGGCGCGCGGCGGTGGACGCGCGGGATCAGCTTTTCGCAGCGGTTGCGCCCAGTCTCGGCGTCCCCGCGGACCAACTGGAAGCGGTGGATGGCAAGATTCAAGCCAAAGGGGATTCTTCAAAGAGCCTCACCTGGAAGCAAGCCTGTCGCAAGTTGGGCGTCAAGCCGGTGCAGGCTCACGGCAAAAACCCCGGACCCTGCCAGTTAGGGTCCAGCGGTGTCGGTGGCGCCATGGTGGCGGATGTTTCGGTAGATACAGAAACCGGCCTGGTGAAGATCAATCGTATGTGCGTGGCCCAGGATTGCGGCCTGATCATTGATATGAAAACGGCTGAGAGTCAATGCTACGGGGCCATGATCATGGGCATCTGCTACAGCCTGTTTGAAGAGAAAATCATGGATAACTTGACCGGCCGCATGCTCAATCCCAATATGGAGTTCTACAAACTTGCGGGCATTGGCGACATCGGCGAATTGAAGGTGCACATGATGACCGGGCCGGGATACGATGAGCGCGGTGTGATCGGTCTCGGAGAGCCGCCTGTCATTTCGCCCGGCGCGGCAATCTCCAATGCCGTGGCGAACGCCATCGGAGTGCGTATACCCACGCTCCCCATCACGCCGGAGAAGGTTCTGGCAGCACTTGCGAAAGGAGGTATGGCCTGAAATGGAACGATTTGAGTACGCCAGCCCAACAAGCCGGAAAGAGGCTATCAGTCTGCTGGCCGCTGAATGGGGGCAAACCGAGGTGCTGGCCGGCGGCACAGACTTGATCAGTTGTATGAAAGATTATGCCTGCACTCCAAAGCGTGTTGTGAGCCTGAAACGCATTTCCGACCTTCGCGGGATCCACAACTCCGGAAAAGAATTGCGGATTGGCTCCATGACCACCATCCGGGAACTATTGGAAGATGAGCACGTCCGGCAAGGTTATCCCGCCCTGATCCAGTCTGCGGAATATATTCGCAGCGAGCAGCTGCGGAACATGGGAACGATCGGGGGTGAGTTACTGCAGAGACCACGCTGCTGGTACTTCCGCTTGGGCTACGGTTTGCTCGCACAATACAACGGCAAATCGCTCGTTCCTGACGGTGATAATCGTTACCATGCCATTCTCGGAAACTCCGGCCCGGCATATTTTGTAAGCCCATCGATGATGGCGCCCATCCTTATCGCGATGGGCGCTCAGGTGCGGCTGGAGGGGCCGGATGGCGCGCGTACGATCGCCCTCGAGAAACTCTATACCACCCCCACTCAACCCAATGAGCGGGAGCACACGCTTCGTCCCAATGAGATTCTGACGGAAATCATTGTGCCTCGGCAGGAAGGCGTACGCGGTGCTGTTTACGAAGTGCGGCAGAAGGAAGCTTTGGACTGGCCACTGACGGCGGCCGCCGTCGTGCTCAAGATGAATGGCAATGCGGTGAATCGGGCCCGAGTCGTGTTGGGACACGTCGCTCCCGTGCCATGGCCTTCACCGGAAGCCGAGCAAGCTCTGGAAGGAAAGACCGTCAGTGAGGATGTGGCCGATGCGGCAGGCAAAGCGGCTGTGAGTAAGGCCACTCCGCTTAGCATGAATGGCTATAAGGTTCAGTTAGCCCGCGTGGCTGTGAAGCGGGCGATTCTGCAGGCTGCTCAGGGAGGTGCGTAATGGCAGATCAGATGAATCTTTCCGAGGTTCAACAGGCATACTGTCATCGCCTTCGTTGCAAGGAAATGTTCATTGATACGGGCGAGCCATTCGATTTGAAGGATTCGGGCAGCGGCATCTACTGGTGCTCGCATACCCAGAATTGCCTGGGCCCTGACGGCCAGATTGCGCATGTCGAGGAGTGCAAACCCGGCCGCGCGTGCTACGAGGCCACCTGATCGGCTTCGCCCGGATTCCAATTCGGAGAATTATTGCAAGGGTTGGTCGTTCCTGATGACGCGGGGATTTTGGTTTGCCATGCACCGCGAGCAGGGCAGCGCGAGAAATCCGAGGCGAGGAGCGGATGTCATCCTCAATCGCAGGCTTCAACTCCAAGACGGAGTGTATCCTCCGTGGGGATCAACTCGTTGTCTGTGTTGAGTTCCTCTTCAGTAGAATTCCCTGAAAACCAAGAAAAAGTGGTCTAAGTTGACTGAGTTCAGGGCTTGTCTAAGAGTTTTCTGTTACGGAGTGAATCGGCCTTACGCAAGCGCTTTAGGTTCCAGTTTCCTCATGCATTATAACGATCCCTATCATGGCGTTCTCACCGCTCTGGTGCATAAGGGAAAAGATGGTGATCCTCACGGCCATCAAGCCTTCGCGCAATATTATTATGATGGAAAGGCCTTCTGGAGCGGACCCTGATCAACCACATATGGGTGTCCATCTTGCCTGTGGATGATTCCCGACCGCATCAAAGTCAAAAAACACCCTGTCGTCATCAGTAGTCAGCAGCTTTTTTCGGAGGTCTGTGTTGCGTAAAGCCCTTCTGCTTTTTCTGTTTCTTCTGGCAAGTTTTTTCGTGATCTTTTCCCCATCCTGGGTCTCGCCTGCTCTTGCGAAAATTCAGGCTCGAAAATACTTCATGAGGCCGAAGCTCGTGATCGTCATTATCATCGACCAGTTTCGCTATGACTATCTCGAGCGATTCCGCCCGGAATTCACCGAAGGCGGGTTCAATATGCTGCTGAACGGAGGCGCAGATTTCATCAATTGCCGCTATGACGACGCCTCGACCGTCACCTGCGCCGGCCACGCAACGCTCTTTACCGGAGCCTATCCAGACATGAACGGCATTATCGAGAATGAGTGGTATGATCCCAGCCTCCATCGGTCAGTTTATTGCGCCGGCGACCTGGGAACCAAGCTGGTCGGCGGCGAAGGCGCTGGAGCTTCGCCGCGTAACCTGATGGGGAGCACGATCGGCGACGAGCTTCGCATGGCTTCGAATTTTAAATCGAAGGTCGTGGCGATTTCCCTGAAAGACCGTTCCGCCGTCATGCCAGGAGGTCATACCGCCAATGCTGCTTACTGGTACGACGCGCCTCTGGGTCATTTTGTAACCAGCACTTACTATATGCAGCAGCTTCCCGGCTGGGTAAAAGAATTCAACCAGCACCCGCGCGCCGCCGCTTATTGTGGCAAAAACTGGCAATCCCTTCCCAACAATCCGATCGCCCCCAGCATGATGCTCAAAAGCTTCCGAGCGCAGGGCGGTGAACATTGCCCGGACACACGCTTTCTGAACTGGCTCGACCAGACACCCTATATGACTCAGATTGAACTTCAGTTCGCCGAAGCGGCCATCCAAAATGAGCATCTCGGCGAAGGTCCGCAAACAGACCTCCTGGCCATCTCGATCAGCGAAAATGATTATATCGGCCACGCTTTTGGTCCCTACAGCGCACAGGTGGCTGACGTGACAATCCGAACGGACCGTTATCTGGCGAGTTTCTTCAAAGATGTGGATAGGATGGTGGGATTAAACAATGTCTGGGTCGCCCTTTCTGCAGATCACGGCGTGGCGCCCAATCCTGATTTCATCAAGTCTCACCGGCTGGGGCTCGGGAATCTCCCTGCGGCTAATATTCGGGATGAAGTGGAACGGGAACTTAGCCAGGCTTTTGGCCAGGACCAATGGATCGAAAGCACCGATGAATTCTATATTTACCTTAATCACCAGACGCTAATGCGCCATCACGTGAGCGAATCAGAAGCGCAGAAGGTGGCAGCTCGCGCCGCTGCATCCGTGGAGGGCGTCCGTGCGGCCTTCACTCGCACGCAGCTTCTGACTGGCCAGTTACCCGATTCACCGCTCGCCCGCAAGGCTTCTCACAGCTTCAACAGCCAGCGCGGCGGCGACGTATTTGTAATCGTCGATCCCTTTACGGTAGTCGGCCCGCCGGGGATTCATACAAATCACGGCACTCCCTGGAATTACGATGCCCAAGTGCCGCTAATCTTCTGGGGCAGCGCTTTTAACCCTGGGGTCTACAGCATTCCATGCCAGCCCATCGACCTAGCCTCTACACTTTCAGCCGCGCTGCACCTGACGCAACCCTCCGGCGCGCAAGGCGAACCCTTGAGCCTAGCGCTCAGGTAGGCCCCGGGACCTCGCGGCTTTCCACCAGAAAACCTTTACATCCCGGGGTCTATGTTCGCTATTTGATACGCTCAACCGTGCTTCTGTGCTACGAATCATACACCCCGGATTCGCAAGTTAACCCACCTCAAGTGAATGCATATGACTTTCGATTAATAACTTAAGCTGTGGAATTTCAACTTCGCACAGGTTGAACTTGTGCCGCGTAAGTTATTCCACCCTGCTGTAGTTCCTCAATTCCTTTATGCAATTTCGATCTCCACGACCGTCTTCCCGGCCAGCAAAGAACCCGGAAGGATGACCCGATCCTTGTGCAACTGCCCCGTTGAAGTGCTTCTGAGCGGATGGCGATCTGGCGGATGGATGTGAATAACCAAGTCCGCATTAAAGGGCGCTAGGAACTGAATTTTCACCTGCCATTGGGGCCGACCTGCGCCGCCAGCCACTGATTCCGTCGTCCAACTGACCAGGCCGAAGCGCGTGGGGCATTGCCAGACGCGAATCTTTTCGCCCACCCTGAACCAGTGCTGCGGAGCAGCCTTCTGAAGGTGAACCACGTCACGATCGTGCTCTTCATAGCAAAGCAGCCAGCGAAGCCCCATCGCAGGCTGAAGCTCGCTGTTGATCACAGCCGACCAGCCGTAGGGACTGCCTTCGCCCGGATAGTTTCCCGGCAATAAGGCGTCTTCCGGCGAGTACCGATTGCCACAGTCCATGGTGTAACAGCAAAGGCCGTAAAGTGTCAGTAGGAACGGGCGGTAATCCTCCTGCCGAATACGGCCTGCAAGCGTTCCATGAGACATGAAATTGGAGGTGCGCGGATAATGCCCATCCGTATTCAGGCCCATCAATTGCTCGCCGGCAATGAGGCGGTGCTTGAAGTGGCCTTCGTCCAGCGCCGGATCGCCCCAGTCACTCGTCCACCAGTCCATCATGTAGCGATGATTTTCATAGCTGGTGAGCTCAGTGGGTTTGCGGGTGGTGTCAAACGGAGTAAATGGCGTGATGCCCGCCTCCTTCATGGCTGGATTTCGCGCCTCCAGGGTTTTCCGAAGCGAACGCTCAATATCCATTCGCATCTGGTCTGCCAGCGTTCGAATTTCTTGTGACTCATTCCGCAAGGCGTCATCGTGATGATCGTTCCCCGCCCGCGCGAGGCACCTTGCATGCTCGCGCAAACCGCGCCAGGTCCAGGAAGCATTCTGGTAGTAATAGGGATGGGATTCAGGGAAATCGTTCTGCGGATCGCCATTATCGGCCTCCGGCGAACCCCAGATCAGGCCGTGGCGCGGATCATCTGGCGGGAACATTTGCTTGGAATATTGGTAGCGTTTCACCACAAAGTTGATCATGCGCCGCAGTACGGGTAGCCGCCGTTTGAGCGCCTCAAAATCGTGCGTGTAATCGTAGGCACGCGCGGAATTCTCAAGAAAAACTCCGGTGTTCAGCGGAGCTTCCACCTGGTCCTGAGTGTTATAGAGGAAGTTGCCATCAGGAAGGATATAGTTGTCGAGATAATGTTCAAAATAAGGCTCCACTTCTTCCGCCAGGTTCCACAACTGCTGTGCCCAGACAAATTCATAGTGGGCGACAGGAAAAAGTGCGTGGCTGCGCTCGGGAATTTTGGTGTAAGCGCCTTCACCGATCTGATAAGTGGGATTCAAGCCGCGATAGCTGCACCGGCTCAGGACAATCCCGGCGCGCGCAGCGTTCAGAAGCCACTCATCTGGAATCTCCACCTGCATCTTCTGGTTGAAGAAGTCGTGCCAGTGGTTCCAGACACCTGCCAGAGCCGAAAAGAATTCTTCCGCTGTGGCGTTCCAATAGCGATCGATAAAAGCAGGCCCGGCGGGCGGGTCGCCCGCCATGTTGACTGTTGCGATCTCCCCAAGCAGGCGCATAGCGCGCACTCGCCCCAGCGGTTTTGCGTCCCTGCCAGGTGGCAGAAGCACCATCACCTCATACCCAACCTGGTATTTTGGATTCCAGACGCCGATATCGGCCGCCGGCAGATAGCCGCCCAAAAGCGTCCGCTTGCTATAACCGTGAACGTATTCGTAGTGGTATTCGCTCGGAAGCAACCTGCGCGGGTCAAAGAGCCGCCCGGTCAGGTCCGGAGCCCAAAGTCCCTGTGGATTATCGGTAAGCTGGCGGGACTTCCCGTCGGCTTCAAGCCATAAGGATTTCAGTGGTCCTGCCTGTTCGTTGGCCACCAGCGTCCAGCCGATCAGTTCCGGGCCCAAAGCGGCCACATTTTCATAACTGGGATCCTCGTTGGAATTCAGAATGTAGTTACCCAGCCTGTCAGGGGCGGGAACATAGTGCGCCGGGCGTTCAAAGCTCAAGTCCGGTGGAGGGTTGATGGGGCGCGGCCGGATTTTGGAAAGATCGCCGACCAGCTTGGGAATATGGGCAATTTCGCCCTGTGTCGTCACATAAGCGATAGCTCCCCGGTGCGTCACATGCTTCTCAAAAACCGCCGTGGCGATGCCGTTCAACCACGGCACAATCGCCACCAGCTCCCAGCCCCCAATCATATCGCCTGTTTTCATGAGTCTGGTTTCCTGCCCATGCCGCGTTTTTACCGCGTCACCCTCAAAAAAGTCGACTCTCGGAGAATCTCGCAGCGTCTCACGCTCATCGGGCAAGAAGAGCGTGTACTCGTTCGGGATGCGACGCGGCGAGTACCCTCCTGCCGTCATGGCGCCTTCCTCAGAGAGCGTAGACGACCTCTTTCGGAGTGCTTCGGGCACCGGCGCGCCACCCAGTCTCACCGCAACGCCCAGAGCTGAAGCTGTTGCGGTGCGCTTCAGAAATGCTCGTCTTTTCATCATGGATTTGGAGTGCAGAGAGTGCCTGCCAGCCCGCGTGGGATTACAATGTGGGATCGCATTGTCGCGGCTGAGGTTCTACCATAAAAGCCCTCGGAGAATGTGTCAAGTTTTTCCCAAGCCAGCCTGTCTCAGGCGTCCAACTGCCGGGTTACTGAAAAACGGCTCTAAGAGCTGTCATTCGGAGCGTAGCGCAGAATCTTGTTCAACAATGTTGAACTTGCGAAATTCCTCGCAGCCTTTCTCTCCTCGGAATAACAGGCACAAGAACTTTCCAATAACCTGCTAGAGAAAACCGAACAGTCTTATAGAAAATTTCTCATTGTGCACTGACTTCCCTTGCGGTATCCCTGATGCAGCATTTAAAACACGCGGAAATCAGAATTCTGTTCGCAGCGGCCTCGCCGTCTGAAGGACGGGGGTATTGAGTGCCCTTCGACTAAAGGAGGAGCAATGGGTTCAACAACATTGCCACCTGCTATCGATTCCGAATCGATGATGAAGTTTGCTTTTAAGGTGGTCGGTGATCTGGCGGCGGCCATCTCGGGCCCTCTGATCTATATCGGGGACCGTTTGGGATTGTTTAAAATATTGGCGGAATCCGAACCCATGACGATTCACGAACTGGCGGAAAAATCGGGGCTCAAGGAACGTTATCTACGCGAATGGGCATCTTCAATGGTGGCATCCGAGTATCTCGCTTACGATCCAACCTCGCGCCGAATCTCGATGTCGCCAGAGCAGGCGATGGTGCTTGCGCAAGAAAATAGCCCGGTCTTTGTGGGCGGCATGGCGCAGATGATTCCCGATCACTACCGCATTTTGCCCAAAATCATTGAGGCATTTCATCGCGGGGGCGGCGTCCCCTACACGGAGTTTTCCGAAGACACCTTTGAGGGAACCGAACGCCTGTTTCGTCCGGGCTACATCAACTTTATGGCGCAGCAATGGATGCCGGCAATGCCAGATGTCTTTGAAAAACTTCAGCGCGGAGCAAAAGTGGCTGACGTGGGTTGCGGGCGTGGAGCGGCGCTTCTGCAAATGGCACAAGCCTTCCCGAATTGCAAATTCTTCGGCTGGGATAATTTCCCGCCAGCTATCGAATATGCTCGAGAAAAAGCCAGGCAAAGCGGGCTGGCGGAGCGAATCACGTTCGAGGTGCGAAGCGCAACCGATCTGCCGCAAAGCGGCGACTTTGACCTGACCATGACCTGCGATTGCCTGCACGATATGGTTACACCGGAGGGCTGCGCTCGCGCCATTTACGGAGCGCTCAAACCGGATGGCGTCTGGTTCTGCATTGAGCCGAATGTGGCGGATGCATTGGAAGCCAATATCAGCCCACTCGGGCGGCTCTTTTATTCCGTGAGCACGCTGCAGTGTATGACATGTTCGCTGGCCTACAACGGCGCAGGTTATGGAACAGCGATGGGCGCGGGTAATGTCCGGAGGGTGGCGGAACTTGCGGGCTTCCACCAGTTTCGCAAGCTGCCCATCGAAAATCCTTTCAACCAGTATTTTGAAATTCGCCGCTAAGGTGAGTAACAGAAATATGTGACCTGTCTTGGAGCATTACCCGTTCAGCTGCCATCCTGCGCGGCTGCCCTTCGACCTTCGTAGCGCCCCTGTGGGAGCAGCAGGAAGGCTCCCCAGAAGATGATGCCGCCATCCATCGCGCTACGGTGCGGCCAGGCGGGCCAGTTCGGCCAATTCGGGCCGCAACAGTTCAATCGCCCGTTCCAGATCGCGTGCAGCTTGGGCAGCCAAGGAGAGATTCCCTTCCCGCGAAGCTGTTTCCAGCTTGAGTGCCGCATTCACCGCCTGCTCCGCCGAAAAATTGGCCACCGAACCCTTGATGGCATGCGCGACGCGCCCCAAAGTTTCGAGGTTATGTTGCTCGAGGGCTGATCGCATTTTATCCAACTGAGAGGCAACGTCATTTAGAAACAGCGAGGCAACCTGGCCCAGAAGCTCGTTATCGCCTTCCATCTGCGCCAGGGCTTTCTCATAATTCATCGCCTTATAGAATTGGAACGGAGCCGATTCCATCGTGGCTTCCTTGGCCGAGATCGCGGAAGGAATGGCTCTGTCAATCGCATCCAGAAGCTCTTTCACCTTGATGGGCTTGGAAACGTAGGCATCCATGCCGGCTTCAAGGCACTTCTCGCGGTCACCCTTCATGGCATGAGCTGTCATGGCTATGATGGGAATGTGAGCGCCTGTGTTTCTTTCCTGCGCACGAATGGCCGCCGTAGCCTCAAAGCCCCCCATCTCGGGCATCTGGACATCCATCAGAACAAGCTGGAATTTTTCCTTCTCAAGCGCCGCAAGCGCTTCGCGCCCGTTATTCGCCACCACCACGCTGTGCCCATGCTTCTCGAGCAGCCTGACGGCGAGTTGTTGGTTTACAGGATTATCCTCCGCCAACAGAATATGCAGCCCTGGTCTGCTTTCTCGCAGACTGTGGCGGGTAACGAGCGACGCTGAGGCATCCTCCCGCCGCTTGCGGGCGAGAACCGCCACAACGGCATCGCGGAGCTCTTTCTGCCCTACGGGCTTCACCAGGTAAGCGGCAATATGTAACTGGCGGCACCGGAGGGCATCGCCCCTCATTCCAGAGGAACTCAACATCATAATGGTGATGTGTTCCAGGTCCGGGTATCCCCGAATCTGCTCAACCAGATCAAATCCGTCGATGCCCGGCATGCACACATCAAGTAGAATCAGTCGGAACGGGTCGTGCGACTGTTGGGCGCGCCGCAATTCGGTCAGGGCTGCTTCGGCATCGGCCGCCGGAGTCACGCGCATGCCCCAATGAGCGAGTATTCTTTCAAGAATTGTCCGGTTGGTTTTATTATCGTCCACGACGAGCACCGGCACGTTTTGCAACTCCACCAAATCGGCGCTGACACGAGCCTGAATCGCCTCTCTCTTTCCGACCCCGAAATTCGCCGTGAAGTGAAAGACGCTCCCCTTTCCGGGTGCACTCTCAACCCAGATGCGCCCTCCCATCAGCTCCACCAACTGACGGGAAATCGTCAGGCCCAGGCCCGTGCCTCCGTACTTTCGGGAAGTTGAGCCGTCCGCCTGGGTGAAGGCATCAAAGATCAGACTCTGCTTTTCGACAGGGATGCCAACGCCTGTATCTCTCACACTGAAATGAAGTGTCAAACGTCCATTCTGGCGGGATTCTTCGCCCACCTGGAGAACCACCTCGCCCTGTTCGGTGAACTTAATGGCATTGCCCACCAGGTTCACGATGATTTGCCGCAAGCGTCCGGGGTCGCCAACCAGCACGTCGGGCAAATCCGGATGGATGTCGCAACTGAGCTCAAGCCCCTTCTGATCAGCACGCACTCCCAAAGCCTTGAGAGTCTCCCAGACCGTATCCCGAAGATCAAAATCCATCTCATCCAGGTTGAGTCTGCCAGCTTCAATTTTGGAAAAGTCCAGAATGTCGTTGATCACTCCCAGAAGGGCTTCCGCTGAGGACTTGACGATATTCAGATAGTTCCTCTGCTCTTCATTGAGGTCTGTCTCCAGCGCGAGATCCGTCATTCCAATCACGCCATTCATGGGAGTTCGGATCTCATGGCTCATATTGGCGAGAAACTCGCTTTTGGCCCGTCTGGCCTCTTCCGCCTTGTCCTTGGCCTCCATCAATTCCGCATTCAGGGCTTTCAGCTCTGCCGTGCGCCGTTCGACTTCCTCCTCCAGGTGGTCACGGTGCTGTTTCAGTTCCTTGTCGCGCCGCTGGATTTGGTCCAGCATCTCGTTGAAACCATCCATCAGCAAACCCAGTTCGTCCTGACTCGTCTTGCGGACGCGAATGGAATAATCCTTCCGCTCGGATACAGCCTTCGTCGCTCCCACCAGCGATAACACCGGACCCGAGATCGTCTGCTGGAGCCTGGAACCTACGACAAAGGCCAGAAGCAAAGCTCCCGCCAGGATCACCAGGCCAATTTCAATATAGTGTCGCCGAACCGAGTTGAGCTCCTTGAGATCAGACTCGAGGTAGACGACTCCAACTGTCTGATGATCCAGGATAATGGGGTCATAAAGTACCAGGTTTCGAGAAGTAAAAAATTCGGCGTACGCAAGGGATGCATGTACCCGGAAAGCCTCCACCCATCCACTCCGCAGGTAAGTGGCAAACGGTTTACCATCTTTGGTGTAAATGCAGGCTGCGACGATATGAGGCTGAGCCTTGAGTCCTTCAAGAATCTCCTGGGCCGCACTGGCATCATTGAAGGTCAGTGCCGCAGCACTGTTAAAGCCAATGACCTCCGCCAGCATTGCGAGTTCGCCTTCCATCCGCCTTCGCTGGACATATAAATCGCTGAGGAAAAAAGCCAGGCAGGAGAGAATCAGCGCGATGCCAGCGGTGCCCAGGATGATGACCTGAAGCTTATGTTTGATCGATAAGTCTCGAAATCGCATCATGGCCTTGCCCTTCCTCAGAAACACTTACCGTTTGACATCCGTCGCCAGATTCAAGAGCCTGGAGCTGATTTTCAACCCGGCCCTTTGAGCAGCGCGCAGATTGATTGCAAAACGAACATGGTTTGATTCCAGAATGAAGTTGATGATTCCGCCTTGATCGATAAAACCCTGTGTTTCGCCCACAGTCAGCAATCCCGTCCGATCCACCCCGGCTAAAATATCCGCCACATGGCCGCGTTCGGCGCGGCTGAAAAAGAGCACGTGGCAGCCTTTAGCCAAGCTGGGATTTGGCACTTGTCTGACCTCGAAAGCCCTCCCGTCAATTGTTTTTCCCTTAACCAGGTTTTCCAAACTGTCCCCAAAGGGATTCGTCCCATAAACACATAAAGTGAAAGGATCGGAAGCACCTGAGAACCTCGAAGTTGGCCATTCGATGAACTTCGTGAAGTTATATAGAAACGCCGCCTTCACCTGGTATTCCGTTGCCGTTTGCGGGAAGGCCATCCTGGCGGGGGCAAGCAAACAACTTAGAAGCAGCACCAGCCTGATGGTCCACCAGTACCAATGCAATACCTTGGTCTGCTGACTACAAAGGCACCTCGCACGATCTGACCTGTACGAAGCGATCAAGTGGCCCATGTAAAGTTGCTTCTGCAAACGTAAACTTCACGTTTGAAAAGATTAAATATCCCTCCCGCACTAAACTCTGGCGCTGGCCCTGATGATTCCTGACAACAGCAAGACCCTGATCCGTTCCAAGCGGGGATTCGGTCAGAGACCTCCAAACGACCAGACTATTTTCCCCAGCACGGCCCGTTCAGGCTGTGTTGCAATCACCTCATCAATGTTGCCGAATTCGAAGCGCCGGGGGGTGAGCAGATTCTGCCCTGTCACGCTCAGCTCCAGAGACCTTATCGGCCTCCACGCCAGCCGTGAGTCCAACCGGAAATAGGACGGAACCTGATATGCCGGGAGGCGGCCGACAAAGTAGAATGAACTATCAAAGGACCAGTGATGAGTTATATTCAGATAAGACCGGATGTTGAATTCGTGCTCCGGAGACTGTCTTTCCGCTGCTGCAGACGTTGTATCGCGGCTTGAAGGGTCAAGATGGAAATTCATCCTTAACCAGGAATAGCCGCCACTCAATTTCCATCGCGGAACTACCTGCCAGTTGGCCGAAAACTCCGCACCATAGTCCTGCCCGTGCAGGCCGTTCGCCCACACCAGAGGAAGCACCAGATGGGGCGGAGGCGGAGAAAATTCAAAGAAGGGTGACTGCGGTTCCGTTGTGCGAAGATCATGATAGGAACTGTAAAAGCTATCCCAATCGAGTGAAACCTTGTTACTCAGGATGGTCCGGTAGCCGATTTCATAGTCCCGAAGCTGTTCCGATCGGAAATCAGGATTGCCGAAAATGCTGATCACCCCCAACTCGCCTGACGGCAGGGCGAACGGGGTGGTATCAATTCGAAACCCTTCATCAAGCAGAGCCGGCTGACGAATGGCTTTGGAGGCTGCCATCCATAGTGTCTGATGATCATCAATGGCCCAGGCCAGGCTGGCACTGGGTTCATCCTCGACACCCGTGAAGGGATTGTGCTCGAGCTTTGAACCCAAAGTAAACCATAAAGAGTCTGTCAGGCGAATCTGATCCTGGACAAACCCACTGAACAAATTGAAGTTCTGTACCGGCGGCGACATGGAGACCGCATAACCGGCTCTCATGCTGCCATGATTGTAGCGATAATCCAGACCCCAAACGAGGTCATGTCGCGACCCCACGTGGAAATGATGCTCAAAACTGAGATCAACAATGTTGAACCGCTCGCGGGCACCGTTGTCGCCACGAGTATGGCCCATTTCATAGAATTGGAGCGAGGTTTCGGAGCCTCCGGAAAATGTGTGATCCCACCGGGTGAGCACTGACCCGCCAGTGCTATTGAACTGATCGTTAAAAATACGATAGGCGAAGCCCTGGGTGGAAAGGGGAGTCTGAGTGGTCTGCCCTTCGTTGGTCTGGTAAAGATCGCCTTCCACCATCAGCGAATCTCTCCCGGAGACGTCCCAATCCGTCCGGAAGCCTGCATGTCGCATCCACCAGCCGTCCGCCGCATTCTGGTTCTGGTCATTTGAAAGGGCTCCAAAACTGAAATAGTGGCCAAAGGCGCGATAATAACCCTTGCTTCCAATCCTCCCTCCGTATTGCGCTTCCTGGTCGTTGTTCTCTTCAGAGCCTGCTCCTGCCTGAAAATAAATTCCCTGGGTTTCTCGGGCGCTTTTGGTGATGATATTGATCACCCCATTCACCGCATTTGCACCCCATACGGTCCCGCCTGGGCCGCGGATAACTTCGATCCGCTCGATATCATTGAGGGGAACGTCCGTCTCATCCCAGTAGACACCTGAGAACACGGGGTTATAAACCGTTCGTCCGTCAATCATCACTAAAACTTTGTTGGAATAAATATCATTAAATCCGCGGATGCTGATGGCCCAGCGGTTGGCATCCACTTGCGCCACGTCAACTCCGGGCACCATCCGCAACAGATCAGGAATATGAGTGGCTCCGGAGCGCTCGATATCCGCCTGCGTGATCACATAGATGGCTGCGGGCGTTTGCGACAGTTTCTGCTCCTTCTTCGAAACGCTCGTGACCTCAATGTTCATCAGCTCTTCGAGGCTCTTACCCGCCAGGTCGGAGTTGCTGGAAACGCTCTGGCTATGGTCGTCACCTTGCGCCAATTGTTGGCTTTGCGCGACCTGCGCGGGCTGGGCCTGCGCCGCGAGAATGCGCACGCCGGTCAGGAGAACCCAACAACAAGCCAGCGCATGTCTGATTGGGACGGAAAAACCATTAGAGCGGTTGGGCATCAGCAGTTCTCTTTTTCCTCACAGCGGCGGTACATGTCGCTTGTTGAGCAGAGCGCCGTCCCCCCGTCATTCTTTACACCGGGCCCATCGACCTCGCTGAGGATGAATCCTCGTAGATCGACTTGAGATTGATTGCCATCGATTCTGGCAATCTATCGCTTTCGTCTTATACTGTTATCGGCATCACTCTAAAAATTATTTAATGATAACTTAGTACATAAAGAAGCCCCATCCAACAGTACGAGAGTTTAACTTGGCATAAATACCCCGTACTGACAGGAAGTGCCGCAAGATTCTTTTCTGCACCTCAACATAACAGAGTCTAAAATTCACACTGTAAAATCGGTGGGAGTCGATTTCTTGATTAGAATCTGAAATTTCGATTCGGCTATCTGTTCATTTGATATCAAGGCTCTCGCTCATCGCATTGACATCGCAGAATGCCGTCGATACGATTTCCTTGCGAACGGCATGAGCTTCAAATTCAAAAAAGCGGACCTTTTCTCCCGTGACCTGCTGGAATTCCCCGCGATTCTTGAATTACTGCGGCCTTTCCTTTCCGGTCCCGTCAGCCAGCGCACACTTGATCAGATCGTTCCCCGGGCTGAACTGCCTGCCATTCAACACGACCTCGAACTGGCCAGGGAAGCGGGCGACTACGTGCAGCAAAGTCCTCGTCCCATCTGGGGCAGCCTGATTGATCCTCTACCCATACTGGAAAAGCTTCGCATCGCGGGCGTCACCTGCTCATCTCTCGAAATCCTGGGCGTGGTCGAGGTCGCTAAAGCAACCTGCCACGCACGCCACCTCTTTGTGGAAACACCCTGCAAGCACCTCCATGAGCTTGCCTGTAGCGCGCCAGATCTGCGAGATCTGGTAAGAGATTTGGACGGCAAGATTTTGCCGGACGGCTCAATTGAATCGTCCGCCAGTCCTGTACTTGGCCGCATTCGACGTTCCATTGAACGCACACAGCAGGAACTGCATTCCGCTCTGGAGAGATTGCTTCACAGGCTTGCCCGGGAGCAGGCATTGCAGGAAGAGTTGATCACCGTGCGCAATGGTCGCTATGTTCTGCCGGTGCGCTCCGAAAAGAAGAGGCAAGTGGAAGGCATTATTCATGGATCGAGTTCGTCCGGAGCTTCTCTCTACGTTGAACCTCTGCAAACGCTTCCCCTCAATAACGAACTGGTTGAGCTTCAAGACCGCGAAGAAGCGGAGATTCGCCGCATTCTGGCGGAATTCAGTGAGAAACTGCGGGAACGGCGGGAAGAATTGCAGAGCGCCGCAGCGGTTTTAAGCGCCTTGGACCTGGCGTTTGCCAAAGCGGAATTCGCCCGCCATTATGAGGCCACGATTCCGAGGTTTTCTGAGGCACGGGAACTCGTGCTCGAGGAAGCCCGTCATCCTCTGCTCGAAAGAGCTTTACAGGCAGTCGGGCGGCGCCCGGTTCCCCTCAACATGGAATTGCGCGCACCGCAAACGCTGATGGTGATCAGCGGGCCCAACACCGGCGGAAAGACGGTAACGCTGAAGACTCTCGGAGCTGTCGTCCTAATGGCGCAAGCTGGATTGCCCGTGCCAGCGAAAGAAGCACGACTGCCTGTTTTCACCCGCGTTCTGGCGGATCTTGGCGACCAGCAATCAATCGAACAGAATCTCAGCACCTTTTCCGCCCATGTTCGGAACATCCAAACCATGATCGAAGTCGTCGGGATCAACGACCTGGTGCTGCTGGATGAAATCGGCGGCAGCACCGATCCCGAGGAAGGATCTGCGCTGGCGATCGCCATTCTGGAACATTTCCGCAAGCTCGGCTCGATGACGTTTGTAACGACCCATCATTCGCGGCTGAAAGCCTACGCCGCCGAAACGCCTGGAACCGTCAACGCCGCCATGGATTTTGATGAGGCCACCCTGCAGCCCACCTACCGGCTTCTCGCGGGGCTCCCGGGAAAATCCAGCGGGCTGGATATCGCCCAGCGCATCGGCCTGAATCCCGAAATCGTTCAGCACGCGCGGGCGTTGCTGAGCCCAGCGGAAAAAGAAGCCGCGTCGCTGATCGCCTGGCTGCACGCTAAACGCTCTGAAACCGAAACGGAACTCCATCATCTTCGCTTGCAGGTGCAGGCCGCTGAAGAGAGCGAACGACAGAGGAGGCAACAATGGGCTGCCGAGCGGCAGGCCAAGCTGCGCGAACTCGACAAACGTCTGGAAGAAACGCTCCGCGAATATGACCGGAAATGGAAGACGGCTATTGAAGAAATTCGCGCGCGGGCGCAGGCCGACACAAAATCTGCCAAGGCGCTCGGCCGGGCGGAACGGCGCGGGTCAGCGCTCAGCCGCGAGGCTCGCGACGAATGGAACTTCCAGGTGCTTGAAACCCTGGGCCCGGCCGCCGACGCGGAACAGGAAGGCGGCAACTCCTTGCCTGCCGCAGTAGGCGATCAGGTGCGCTTGAAAAGCCTCTCGACACCGGGCATTGTCACCGCAATTCTGGGCAAGGATCAACTCGAAGTGGAGGTCGGACGCCTGCGCATGCGAGTGCCCCGCGAGGACATCAGCGCGGTGATTCAGCGCCAGGCGGCCTCAAGGTCTGCGCGTGCGAGCCCGCCCTGCGCCCAAACCGAAGAAGCTGAGGCGCCGGCGGAAATCAATGTGATAGGTAGCGCGGCGGAGGAAGCCCGCGCGCAGGTGGACAAATTTCTGGATGAGGCCTATCTCGCCGGACGCTTCAAGCTGCGAGTTGTGCACGGGCATGGCCGAGGCGTGTTGAAACGCAGCCTGCATGAAATGTTTGCTGTCCATCCCCACGTGGAGAAGTTTTATCCGGCACCGCCTCGCGAAGGTGGCGAAGGCGCTACCATCGTGGAAATCAAGCGGTAAGGATTTCGTCTGAAGCTGGAGTCCTGATCATTTGCCCGTGGCAGGCAGCCGGCTGGCGTCAGGCGACCTGAATTGCGTCAGGTCAATTTCCTTCCACTCTCCCTTTTCAATGCCGGCTCGAATCTCGGCGACGCTCAGCCCTTTACGCTGCTGCAAATAGGCATAGAGGGCCTCCTGCTGGCACCCGTCGCAAATGGAAGCGTGCGTTGTCCTGTAGCAATCCAGCAGGCTCTTGTGTCCTTCTGTTCTCCAGCAGGGACAATAGCACGGCAACTGGTAAAGTGTCTTTTTAATGGTTGCGGCAAGAGCGTAGCAGTTGCGAACCACAGGGTCGCCGAATTGTTCGGGACGGAGTGTGGCGGGCAGCAAACCTTTGGGCGGTGCAGGATGGTAGGGGGGAATTCCGGATTCGCCTTTCGATGTGAAGGCCGATCCGGCGGGAGTCCCGGAGGACGGAACTCGCACGAATTGCGACAGCACAACTCCCAGCACGATGGGTGCCGTCAGCACAATGCTCAAAATCGCACCCTTACGTCCCATTTGCTTGCCTCTCACTCTCGGAATTCCCATCCGTAATTTAACACAACTAGCTGCGGCAGCGGGAAACTTCCGGCAAACGGAGAGGGGCTGCTCCCTCACCGGTAAGCCGGCGAGCTGTTGACAACGGGGACGAGGTAGGGCTCCACGACCTGTCCTTCAGGCCATCTTCCGGGTTCTGCGATCGACGATTTCACGCCTTTCCAGGTCGCGTTCTGTAGCGCTCAGATGTTGTGCCATTGCCGCCTGTGCGCCCGGCGGGTCGCTTCTGCGGACCATTTCATAAATCTTCTCGTGCTGCCTCGCGCGCAGCAGCACCATCCTCGGACCTGAGAAACTGGCCACGCGGCTTTCGCGCAATAACTCCTGCAGCAATTCCAGAATGATCGAAAATGTGGGATTTTGTGTGGCGCGGGCCATTTCGGCGTGAAACTCCAGGTCCGCGTCGATATAGCCCTCCGGCTCACCCGGCTTCGCCTGCATCACGTGGATGGTGTGCTCCATCCGCCGCAAATTATCACGCGTGCGACGTTCAGCCGCCAGACCTGCGATGCCAACCTCGAGAATCTTGCGAACTTCCAGGAGATCCCTGACCGAGTTGTTCTTGCGGCGTAACAGAATCTTGAGCGGGCGCGAAACTGACTCGTGCCGGGCTTCTAAAACCATGGTTCCGTGGCCCCGGCTGATATGAACCAGCCCGCTGCTCTCCAGCAGTTTGATCGCCTCGCGGATGACCGTCCGGCTGACTCCCATCCGCTGGCAGAGCTCCCGCTCCGGAGGCAAAAAAGTGTTGGGGGGATATTCACCGCAAATAATCCGCTCGGAAATAATCTCGGCCACCTCTTTATGGAGCGGCGGCCTGGGCTTCAATCGTTGACTCTTCATGATGCCTCGTTGTTGATTGGTATGACGTAATACCACATTATGCCAAAATATCCAAAATTATGAATCGACCCACAGGCTTCATCGCAGAGCGCCGGCCTCGCCGCGGACAGTCCAGAAACGAGGAAGCCTTATGCCTGAACGACGGCGCTCCCCAAAGCTCTCGCTTCAATGGCCTGCGATGCTACAATGCGCCTAGAATGGCGCATCAAACGAAGCTCTATCGCCGATGGGCACTTGAAATGCGGCGGCGGAGCGTCTTGCTGCCGGGTGAGCGCGTAGGAGTTGCCGTTTCGGGTGGTCCAGATTCCATCCTGCTTCTGGATTTCATGGCCCAGTTTGCACGCCAAATGGGTCTATGCCCTGCCGTCCTTCATTTCAACCACCACCTACGCGGTGCGGAATCCGAGGCCGATGAGAAATTCGTCGCCGAGCGAGCGGCAGAGTACGGCCTTCCATTTATCCGAGGCGAAGCGCCAGTGGCGCGCATGGCGCGCGAAAAGCGGCAGAACCTGGAAGCGGCCGCACGAGAGCTTCGCTACCGCTTTTTTCTCTCGCTGATCCGCCAGGGAAGGCTGGATAAGGTGGCCACAGGCCACACGGCAAACGACCAGGCGGAAACCGTGCTTCTCCGGCTGTTGCGAGGTGCTGGCGCAAGGGGCCTGGGTGGCATCCATCCTGTGCTGGAAGGAACGATCGTCCGGCCATTTCTCAGCTTGAGACGCGTGGAAATCGAGAAAGAAATTGAAACCCGGCGCCTCACCTTTCGGACTGACAGCTCGAATCTTAACCCTCGCTTCAGCCGCAACAAAATTCGTCTGGAACTTCTTCCCCTTCTCGAGAGAGATTTCAACCCCGCCATCGTGCCTTTGTTGAAGAATCTTGCTGACCGGGCGCGAGACGACGAGGCATACCTGGAACAAATGGCTGCCGAACTTGCCCGCCCATGGCGCATCCGTGAAGATCGAGCGGAAAAAATCCCCCTGAGTGCGCTTAACGGATTTCCTCCCGCCATCGAACGTCGGGTTTTGCGCCAGATGATTGCCTCAATGAGAGGAGGAAGTTTGCGCGGTTATACAGGTTTACACTTTGAATCGCTGCGGCATTTTGCGGCAGAAAGCCGCAGCGGAAAAACGTTGACCCTTCCCGGCGGTCTCGAGGCTTTGAAAGAATTCAATTTGCTCATTCTACGTCCCCAAACCGAGGCAGCCGGCTCCTCTGGGTTTTCCTTTGAGGTTTCACCTCCAGCGGAACTGGCCCTTCCCGCATTGGGCATCAAGTTTCGCTTTCAAATTGTCGAAAATGTTCATGATGAAGCCGTCCGAAAGACGTATAATAAAAATGAGGGATTAAGGATTGATTTTGAACGGCTTCAGGGCAGCTTGCTTTTAAGAAACTGGCGACCGGGCGACCGTTTCCGTCCATGGGGTAGGCGTAAGGCTCACAAAATAAAGGAGCTGTTTCAGGAGCTGAAGGTGCCATTGGAGCAACGGCGGCTGTGGCCGGTCCTTTCAAGTGGCGATGAGATCGTCTGGGTTCGCGATTTCCCACCCGCTGCTGACTTTGTAGCCTCCGCTTCCAGCCGCAAATTTCTGATGATCCAGGAAGAACCCCTGCGGGATGCGGGTGCAAATTCAGAGAGAGGGATATAATGCCTGGCTGGCGAGCCTGTCCGGTAAGACCCTTTAAGAGTGTGAGGTGGATGCACTGTTCCACGTCCGCAGGTGACGCTGATTGTTTGGGCGATCAGATCTTTTGGAGCATCTAAGCAAAGAGAGGGTTGAGTGGGCATGTTATCCGAAGGCGGATTCGCCCTCGATGGAGAAGAGCATGGGATGCCGGATTGGACTTGATGTTCGGCCCAACGCGGCAGGAGGTCAGAAGTGAATTCAGCGGTCAAAAACATCATTTTTTGGGTCGTGATGGTGGCAACTGCTCTGCTGCTTTGGGCTGTGGTGAAATCGAGCACCAGCGAGCGACCCGCGCAGCTTACCTTCACCCAGTTTACCGACTCTGTCAAGAAGGGCGACATCAAGCAGGTGACCATTGATGGTTCTGAGGTTTCCGGCATCAAGAAAGATAACTCCAAGTTCAAGACCATCATTCCGCAGAATTACCCCGATCTCTACAAACAGCTTGAAGCTAAAAACGTTGATGTAAGGATCAAGGACAATACCAGCAGTTCCTGGCTTTCCTGGGTGGGAAACGGCCTGCTTCCACTTATTATCCTGGTGGGCATCTGGATTTTCTTTATGCGTCAGATGCAAAGTGGCGGCAACAAGGCCCTTTCCTTCGGGAAGAGCAGGGCGCGTCTGCTTTCCAGCCAGCAGAAGAAGGTGACCTTCAAAGACGTGGCCGGCGTGGATGAAGCCAAGGAAGAACTACACGAGATTATTGATTTCCTGAAAGAGCCGCAAAAGTTTCAGAAACTTGGTGGGCGTATTCCGAAAGGTGTGCTGCTGGTTGGCCCTCCCGGTACGGGCAAAACGCTCTTGGCGCGAGCAATTGCCGGCGAAGCAAATGTTCCCTTTTTCTCGATCTCCGGTTCGGATTTCGTGGAGATGTTCGTCGGCGTGGGCGCGTCCCGCGTGCGAGACTTGTTCGAGCAGGGGAAGAAAAACGCGCCCTGCATCATCTTTATTGACGAGATTGACGCCGTCGGCCGCCATCGCGGCGCCGGCCTGGGAGGCGGTCACGATGAACGCGAGCAGACCTTGAACCAGTTGCTGGTGGAAATGGACGGCTTTGAATCAAACGAGGGCGTTATTCTGATTGCCGCCACCAACCGGCCCGACGTGCTTGACCCTGCGCTTCTTCGCCCGGGCCGCTTTGACCGCCGCGTGGTGGTGCCGCGGCCCGATGTAGGTGGACGCGAGGGCATCCTGAAGGTTCACACCAAGAAGATTCCTCTGGCGGAAGATGTGGATATCAGCATTCTGGCCCGCGGCACACCCGGTTTTTCAGGCGCCGATCTTGCGAACCTGGTCAACGAAGCAGCATTGCTGGCCGCGCGCGAGAATCGCCGACAGGTGACCATGTATGACTTCGAAGCGGCAAAAGATAAGGTGCTGATGGGCACGGCGCGCAAGTCCATGATTCTTTCCGATGAGGAAAAGAGGACCACGGCTTATCACGAGGCCGGACACGCGCTGGTAGCCCTGATGGTGCCGCATGCAGATCCGCTCCATAAGGTGACGATCATCCCACGCGGCATGGCGCTGGGCGTCACGATGCAATTGCCGGTGGATGACAAACACACCTATTCGCGCGATTATCTCGAGTCACAGCTTGCCATCATGATGGGTGGCCGCGTGGCCGAAGAACTCTTCCTGGGTCATATCACAACCGGAGCAGGCAATGATATTGAGCAGGCCACTGAACTCGCCCGCAAAATGGTCTGCGAGTATGGCATGTCGGACCTGGGCCCGCTGGCTTATGGCAAAAACCAGCAGGAAATTTTCCTCGGACGCGACCTGGCCACTCAGCGGGATTTCAGCGAGGACACAGCCATCAAGATCGATCAGGAAGTAAAAAAGTTTGTGATGACCGGCTACCAGCGGGCAAAAGATATTCTGGGTTCGCGCCGCGACGCCATGACCCGTGTGGCCGAGGCGCTGCTCGTTCACGAAGTGCTGGATGCTAACGAGGTTAAGTTGCTGGTTGAAGGTAAACCTCTACCGGAACGCCGCAAGCCGGAATCAACTCCGCCGCCTGAGCAAGTGACTCAGGTCCTGAAACCTCAGGTTGCGCCCGGCGTCCCCAGCCGCGAACGGCCACAACCCGCATAAGTGTCTGGGATTTGGAATCTGAAATTTTAAAATTGAAATCCGACTAGGGTGCGAGAGCGCTCGAAAACCGAACCTTTCCTTTTCCTGCACACCAAAGAACACCCACCAAAAAGAAAAGGCTCTGGAAAGTATATTCCAGAGCCTGCGCGAGAAATTAAAGCAAAGCCCACGAACTCTTAGGAAACTGCCTTTGAGTCCCGGAGACGGTGATAAGCAAACGCGAAGGCCAGTAACATGGTGCCAAACAGTGCCATGCTGCTGGGTTCGGGAACAGGTGAAACAGTAACGGCCTTTGCAACAAGAACGTTCGAACTGTTACCGGAGGCCGTTATGCTGAGGATAGGATTTCCACTGCTCCAATCAACGGCGAGAGATGTTAACCCGGATGAGTTACCCATCGCTGTCAAGCAATTGGTTGTCCCAGGGGTTCCCACCGCTGACGTCTCGCAAACCATGGCATCTTCTCCGGACTGCGCGCTCCCGATCCAGAGTGTGCCGCTGTCAATGCCGTGGCTCAGCAAATCTGACATGTCCAGATAGATGTACTGGCCCACGCCAACTTCATCATCTGCTGTGCCTGTCAATCCGAGGCCGGTCTCTTCAGCCCCGTCACTCTTAACGAACAGGTTATTCGGCTTTGAGGTGTTCAAGTAACCCGTCGCTGTAACCGAGAGACCGCTACTCGTGAACGTTGCCGTGTCGGTCCCCAGATCGCCAGGACAGGTGCCCGAAAAGCTGCTGCTGATGCTGCCGCAACTGCCGAAATTAAACGTAACGGTTGATGCCCACACTGGCGACGTCATTAATAAAAGAGCGCCCACCAGCAAAGTGATTTTGAACTTCATTGCCCCTCCTTCATTATCGAACTGCCCCGCTTTAACATGCATATTTTTACAGGACCTCCTTCAGAGTGAACTTGTGATTCTGTTTCCCTGAAAAGAATCAGTTCGACTCGCTACGTGTTTTACCACTTCTAAGTTGTTGAAAACAAGTCTCTAAGAGCATAATAGCTGATTAGTAAAATGCAATCTGGATTCGGGTATCGAACGGGGCTGCTCTAATCCGATGTGGGCCAGACACAATCAGCGGAGGAATAGAACAGCGGCAGAGAGAAATGACAGCGCGTTCGCAGGCTGCGCGTGTTCACCCGGTTGATGAACCAGATCCGGAATCGCACAGTAGATCAAGGGGCGGCGGGCCGGTGCGGGCGCTTCCTGAAGAAGCGTTCGTGTGTGGAAGGAACATTCTTCGAAAGTGTTCATTGCTTGCCATGCCGCTCTCCATCAGACAGATTACAAAATGAAGATTCGAGATTGAATAACGGCAAGCGGTCCGAGGGGAGTGGAAGCCCCGCGGTTGACCACAGATTGGGGAGTCAAGATTTCAAAGGTGAGAAAAAGCAAAAGGGGATTGCCCACCAAATATCTCAATGGGCAATCCCCTATGATTAATCCCGGCGACGACCGACTCTCCCACGCTTACCCTCCATTTCACGCTTCGACTGGTAAGCGAGGTAGCGCAGAGTCTCGCATTCCGGAGACTCTGCGGCACTTCTCCCCGAGAACGAACCGCAGAGTCCGAAAAGGCCGGACTCTGCGCTACCTTGCTCAGACACCTACGATGTCTGCCCTATAACGCTCGAAGAGGGCGATGAACTCGGCCTTTTCCTTTGCGGGAATCCTGTGCTTGTCGAGCGCCTGCAAGGTGTATTGGAGGTTGGTATCCCACTCGCTCTCGGTGATATGAAGTCCCGCGTGTGAAGTCTTCATGTCGCGGCCGATATAAACACAGGGGCCGCCTGTCAGCGCGCAAATTTGGTCCACAAGGAGCTGGCGCGCCCGCGCCAAAGAGTCCGTACCGCGTCCCGCGCCAAAGCGCTGCATCTTGGGATCGTTGCGCATCCGCGAGAGCAGATCGTCAATGATGGAAGCAATCACATCGTAGCCGCCCAGCCGCTGATAAAGCGTTTGCCCGGACTTGGTCCCCTCGGCGGTCATTCCGCACCCCCCTCAGCAATATTGTGCACCACACTTTCAAGGTGGAGTGTGAAATCGCCGCCAAAAATGCCAACGCCCGCCACGAGGGCGGCCGTTGGCATTTTTGATCCCGGCGACGACCGACTCTCCCACGCGGCTGCCCGCGCAGTACCATAGGCCCTGGAGGGCTTAACTTCCGTGTTCGGGATGGGAACGGGTGTTTCCCCTCCGGTATGATCGCCGGAAAACCTTTAGAAACTCTCCATTGTCCTTTGCCAGTTGTCCGTTGCTGGTCGCACTCAAACCCTTCATGGGTTCTCTTGAACGTCTCTTCCATTTTTTCCAAGAGCTGCAACCGACGATAGGCAACGGCCACCGCACGTAGGCGTGCGGTTCTGAATAATGCGGCGTCTCAAATGAATCTGGAATTTTGAATTGGAATTCCAGAGTGTGTGTTGGGCAGAATTTTATGGTCAAGCCGAACGGGCGATTAGGACCGGTCAGCTCAACGCATTACTGCGCTTACACCTCCGGCCTATAGACGTCGTAGTCTTCGACGGCCCTTCAAAGGGGTCGCAACAAGTAGCGCTCGTTGTTTCCCCTTGGGAGATCAGATCTTGGGGCGTGCTTCACGCTTAGATGCATTCAGCGTTTATCACTTCCGGACTTCGCTACCCAGCCGTGCCACGGGCGTGACAGCTGGTACACAAGAGGTCCGTCCATCCCGGTCCTCTCGTACTAAGGACAGCTCCCCTCAAATCTCCTACGCCCACACCAGATAGGGACCGAACTGTCTCGCGACGTTCTGAACCCAGCTCACGTACCGCTTTAATAGGCGAACAGCCTAACCCTTGGAAGCTTCTACACCTCCAGGATGCGATGAGCCGACATCGAGGTGCCAAACCGGAGCGTCGATGTGAACTCTTGGCTCCGATCAGCCTGTTATCCCCGGCGTACCTTTTATCCGTTGAGCGATGGCCCTTCCATACAGAACCACCGGATCACTAGGTCCCACTTTCGTGTCTGCTCGACTTGTTTGTCTCGCAGTCAGCCTGGCTTATGCCCTTGCACTCGACGGCTGATTTCCAAACAGCCTGAGCCAAGCATTGAGCGCCTCCGTTACCGTTTAGGAGGCGACCGCCCCAGTCAAACTACCCGCCTAGCCGTGTCCCTGATCCGGATAACGGACCTGAGGTTAGACCCACAGAATCGTCAGGGTGGTATCTCACCGTCGGCTCCCCTGAGCCCGAAAGCCCAGGTTCAAAGCCTCCCACCTATCCTGCGCAGACAACCCCATAAGTCAGGGCTAAGGTGTAGTAAAGGTGCACGGGGTCTTTCCGTCTAGGTGCGGGAAACCGGCATCTTCACCGGTACTACAAATTCGCTGAGTCACTCGCCACGACAGTCGCTCTATCGTTACGCCATTCGTGCAGGTCGGAACTTACCCGACAAGGAATTTCGCTACCTTAGGACCGTTATAGTTACGGCCGCCGTTCACCGGGGCTTCAGTTCAAAGCTTCTGGGGATTGCTCCCCATGACCTCTCCCTTTAACCTTCCGGCACCGGGCAGGCGTCAGCCCCTATACGTCGTTTTCGACTTAGCAGAGACCTGTGTTTTTGTTAAACAGTCGCAGAGCGCGCTTCACTGCGGCCTCCTCGGGCTCTTAACCCTGGCGAGGCACTCCTTCTTCCGAAGTTACGGAGCTAATTTGCCTAGTTCCTGAGCGAGTGTTCTCTCAAGCGCCTGTGGATATTCACCTCGTCTACCTGTGTCGGTTTGGGGTACGGTTGCCCCGGGAACTGCTTAGCGGCTTTTCTTGGCAGTGTGAAATCACGGACTTTGCTCGGGCAAGCCCGATCGGCGCATTCCTCAGAGTGGCTTTGAACCGACCCGGTGGATTTGCCTGCCGGATCCTCCTCGGAAAACGCATCGCCATCCATCAGACGACTCCGCTATCCTTCTGCGTCCCCGCATCGTCATAACGTTCCCGTTGCAGTGCAGGAATATTAACCTGCCATCCATCAGCTACGCCTTTCGGCCTCGCCTTAGGGACCGACTGACCCTGAGCGGATTAACCTTTCTCAGGAAACCTTAGACTTTCGGCGCGGAGGGTTCTCACCTCCGTTATCGCTACTTATGCCGGCAGGGTCACTTGAGTACCGTCGACGAGCCCTCGCGGTCTCGCTTCAAACTGTACTCAACGCTCCCCTACCCCTCTGAAATTTCAAAATTGAAATTTCAAAAGCCGCAGCTTCGGTAAATGGCTTGAGCCCCGTTGAATTATCGGCGCAAAGTCACTCGACCAGTGAGCTGTTACGCTTTCTTTAAAGGATGGCTGCTTCTAAGCCAACCTCCTGGCTGTCTAAGCGACTTCACTTCCTTTCCCACTTAGCCATTGCTTGGGGACCTTAGCTGGCGGTCTGGGCTATTTCCCTCTCGACAATGAAGCTTAGCCCCCACTGTCTGACTCCCGGAATACGCTTCACGGCATTCGGAGTTTAGTTGGATTCGGTATCCGATAACGAACCCTAGTCCATCTAGTTCTCTACCGCCGCGAGCGACCTTCCGAGGCTAGCCCTAAAGCTATTTCGGGGAGAACGAGCTATCACGGAATTTGATTAGCCTTTCACCCCTACCCTCAGTTCATCCGAGCTGTTTTCAACCAACACCGGTTCGGGCCTCCGGCCGCTGTTACGCGGCTTTCACCCTGACCAAGGGTAGATCATCCCGCTTCGCGTCTATTGCCCGCCACTCCATCGCCCTGTTCAGACTCGCTTTCGCTACGGCTCGCTCCCCGGCCCAACGCCGGATCTTCGCTTAACCTTGCGACGGACAATAACTAGCCGGCTCATTATGCAATAGGCACGCCGTCAGGCATGCCCGGATGATTGCTCACCCAGGCGTAGCCCTTCGACTGCTTGTAGGCATACGGTTTCAGGTACTATTTCACTCCCCTCGCAGGGGTTCTTTTCACCTTTCCCTCACGGTACTAGTTCACTATCGGTCGCCAGCACGTATTTAGCCTTGCCGGATGGTCCCGGCAGATTCCCGCAGGGTTCCTCGTGTCCCGCGGTACTCAGGAACGCGCGTTAGAGTCCGGTCAGCTTTCGCCTACGTGGCTATCACACTCTATGGCCGACTTTTCCAAGTCGTTCGACTAGCCGCCGGATTGGTAACTCTAGGGCTCTGAACCGACGCGCGCCCTCCAACCCCCAGCCCTCCCTTGAAATCTCAAACTTGAAATTTCAGATTGAAAATTTGAGATCTCAAAGGAAGGCTGGGTTTGGGCTTTTCCGCTTTCGCTCGCCGCTACTCACGGAATCACGGTTGTTTTCTTTTCCTCCGGGTACTGAGATGGTTCACTTCCCCGGGTTGGCTCGTACCCGCCTATGGATTCAGCGGGCCGTTCCCGATGTTGACATCGGGAGGGTTTCCCCATTCGGAGATCCCCGGGTCAAAGGGTGTTTCCCCCTTACCGAGGCTTATCGCAGGTAACCACGTCCTTCATCGCCGTCTGGCGCCAAGGCATCCACCGTACGCCCTTAGTAGCTTGACCATAAAATCTGCTCAACACACAACTGAAGCATCAACTGCCTGCTTTCAGCTATCAGCTCAAGCCCATTCTGAACTTTTGCTGACCGCTGATTGCCGAGCTGAATGCCTTGTCTCGCAGATCGCCTTTCGCTTTTCTGCCTGGATCCACAACCCAGACAGATGAGCACATGTAGACGCCGCACTATTCAGTTTTCAAAGACCTTGAAGTATCAAACCCGAAATCCAGTTCGGATTGAACCTCTTCCAGCCTGCCATCAACCTCCACTGGCGATGAGGCAAGGATGCTGGGCCGGATGATTGATGAAATGCATCGATCATCAATCATCCGGCTCAGAACCCTCAGCAAGCCTTAGCGCCACCCACAAAAATCAGCCACCGCGCTCCTACGCTCGCCGCGACCATGAAATATTTCACTTGTGGGATTGTGATTGAGGACGTGAAACAGGCAGGATTGATATATCGGTGAGCCCTACTGTTTCACTTCCCTACCCGAAAGTTCTTCGCGTATCAGACCTCCTTGCCAAGGCATCCACCTTGGCCATCGAAAAATATACCATGCTGTTTAGAGAAAAGACAAGAGGTTTTTTGGCTTTGATGTTGTAGACCGTGCCTTACACCCCGTCCTCAATAACGCTTGCCAATCTTAGCTGCTTCTCCGCCAACCTCTTGATATAAGTATAGCAAAATCCAGCCTTCTCATTCGAGAGATTTCAATTCCGCCGCGCTGAGAGATCGCACCGCCACTTCCTTAAAGTAGACGACATCTTTGGAGCTATGATTCTGCAGGCCAATATACCCTTCCATCGGTCTCGGGCCGCGGTCTGGCTCATAAGACTTTTGTTTGGGCGGCACCGGCTCGCCTTCCCGATAATCCGTCACCTTCACTCCATTGACGGTCACCATTGTGCGCGGACCTGCCAAAGTGATCTCCATGGTATTCCATTCTCCATCCTTCTGAGGACGCGCCAGGGCTTTCGTCAGCGAGTAAAGCACTCCGGTGCAATGATAGTCGTTGTCGCCGTTGTCGATCTGCACTTCATAGCCCCTGTTTACCGGCATCCAGGGTTCGGTGGGCTCCTGCGGAATACGAATGAAGACACCTGAATTTGAGCCGTGGCTGACAGGCTTAAAAACTACGCGAATCACCGCACTTCCGATTTTCTTCCGCGTATACCACAGCAGTCCCATACCTCCATAAGGCTTTAACACGCCATTCACCACCGTGAAGCCACCGGGACCCACATGCTGCCACCCCTTCAAATCCTTGCCGTCAAAGAGCTGTTTCCAGCCTGCGGATTGAGCGGCCAGCGGCATCACGCCCAAGACAACCAGAAGGCAGAATAAAAAAATTCGTTTCATCAACCCATCACCTCACATTGTTCTCATAACACACCTGTTGTAAGATGCTGCCTCGGCTGAACGCTTGTATAGCCATCATCGATTGGCAGCGTCGCAGAAGAATTCTACACGAAAGATGCGCAGGAGTCGCCGCCATCGCTGATTCAGGTTTTCGTGCATACTCTTGCCCTCGTTGAGGACACTTCTTTTGAAAAGGGGTTTATCCCATGTCCCGTGCGTCACAGGAAATCTGGAAAGATCGTTATGAGAAATGGCTCCATTACCTCCACAACGTTGCCGGTGCAATTGCGGCGGGCCGGGAGATTCCGCTGGGGCCTTCAGATCCTCCACCCACCCCGCCAGCCGCCGACGCTTACGCAGACACCCCGGCGAAGATCGTCTATTGTGCACCCCATCCTGATGATGAGGCTATCAGTGGTGTGCTGGCTTTGAGATTAAGACTCGACTCAGGAGCGCGCGTCACCAACATCGCCATGACGCTGGGCAGCGACAAAAGCCAGCGTCCGAGGCGGCTGCGGGAGTTGGAATCCGCTTGCCAGGCCCTGGGCTTTGACCTTATCGTGCCGCATCATCCGCAAGGCTTCGAGCAGGTGACGGAGGTCAACCGCAATCAACATCCCGAGGAGTGGGGCGCCAAAGTGGATGCCCTGCGGGAGATTTTCGACCGTGAAATGCCGGATCTGGTCATGGCTCCCCACGCCCAGGACTTCAATACAGCCCATGTGGGAACTCATTTACTCGTTACGGAGGCGCTGGGGGCACATCTTGAGCAGAGCGGCCGCGGTCCGATTCTGTTCGTTCAAGCCGAATTCTGGCATCAAATCGAGCGGCCCAACCTGATGGTGGGCCTCACGCCGGAACTGGTGGCGGCGCAATTGGTTGGAATCTGCGAGCACGGCGACGAGATGCGGCGAAACCCTTATCATCTGCTGCATCCGTGTCGCCTGATGGATAACGTCCGGAGAGGCTCCGAAGTGGTCGGCGGCCAGGGCGCGGCAGCGCAGCCTTTTACCTTCGCCGAACTCTACCACGTGGTTTTCATGAAGGGCCGGGAAATTATTCCGCCGCGTCCCGGTGGCTGCATCATCAATCCGACACAGAAAATTGACCTCGCCTGGCTGAAGTCTCAATTCGACTGAGCCGCCCTGTCGCTGTCTGGGCGGGAAATGAAAGCCTCTACCAAATCAACTTCAGCCCAAATTGAATCTGGCGCGAAGTGGTCGAAGTGCTGGTGATTCGTCCAGCCGCGCTGGAAGGGATGCCGGAATCGGAAGTGAACACGATAAGGTTAGGCGTATTGAAGTTCGGCGTATTGAGAATATTGAAACATTCGGCGCGAAACTCCAGCCTCAATCTCTCGTTCAGAAAAGTATCTTTAAGTAGAGACAGATCAATATTTTTCAGGCCCGGCCCGATCAGCGTATCTCGTCCCACGTTGCCGTACGTCCCATTCAGAGGCACAACAAAAGCGTCAGGATCAAAGTACCGATCAGGCCGCCCCAGAATGACCGGCCCATGAAATGCCGGATTCCATGAAGGCCGAACCGGATTCCGCGTATCGCCATTATTGGAGGGATTGAAACCCAATTGAGGGGTGAAGGGGAAACCCGATACCAGAGTCGCAATTCCATTCAGCGACCAGCCACTCACCAGTTTGCCGAGCCACCCGCCCGATCGCGCCAGAAGACGCCTGCCCGGACCCAAGGGCAGTTCATAGCTGCCGTTGAGCACCGCGGCGTTTCGCACATCAAATGTCGACAAGCCCCAATCCAGGCTGAGATTTCCCGGATACATCACCAGTCCGGGTGCATTGGCTGCGGCGCTGCCATTCAGCGTATCGCCGTTATCGAGGCTTTTGGACCAGGTATAGACGCCGCGAAAATCCAATCCGTGACTGAATCGATGCCGCACATCCACTTCGAGGGCGTTGTACGAACTGTCCCCTTCTGAAAACCACGTCCAGGTGTTGGCCAGTTGCGGATTGGCAAGCGGCGCGCCCTTCGGATAGTAAAGAGTTCCGGCTGCGAGGCCAGCAGGGCAAGGCACGGCGGGGCAAATGGTGGGAATGGGTTCGTTAGCATCCACGCTGACAATCTCATGATAGGCATGCGATCCCGCGTAACCCACGCTCAAAACCGTATTGGGCGTGAGTTCTCGATCCACCTTGAGCGTGTAGGCCTCGACCATAGGAGTAAACAGATTCGGCTGGACGCCGCCGGGCTGAATCAGCCCGCCCGCTGGGATTGTCGCCGGCGAAAATGGGAACAGAGAAATCGGCACATTTTTCAAAGTTACCGTCGTATTGAACGGTGCGTTCTGATCGAGGCGATAACTCAATCCGTCCTGCAAATCAGCATAGATTCCGAAGCCAGCGTGGATGACGGTCTTCGCGTGGCCGAAGGGATCCCAAGCCAGCCCGACGCGCGGCTCCGGTAAAAATCTGGCGTTGTTAACAATCAGAGCGGAATGGCCAATGTGCGGCTCCGTCTCGATGACGCCCCGGGAATCAAACACATAGTTGGACGCCCGGTCCGTCACCTCATTCCAGCCATTGGTGAACTCAGTCCGCAGACCCCACGTCAGCGCCAGATTAGGCCGCAGGCGCATGGAGTCTTCCACAAAGGCCGCCCCTTCCAACGATCGCCAGCCTAGAGGAGTCGGTAAGGGAACGGCGCTGAAAGTGGCAACATTGCCGCGCAGGAAATCTGCCAGGCTGGAAAACACCGCCTGGCCATACTGCCCCAGCGCCAGCTCATCATTGGCCTGAATCCGCTGGAACCAGACTCCACCGCTCAACTGATGAATGCCCTCAATTGCCGAGAGTGTATCCTGGTAGGTGAAAAGATTGCGAGTGACGAACAGATGGCTGCCGATGTTGCTCCCCGCCAGGGTGATCTGACTGGGCGAGTTGGGCGTCGCGCTGCCGCCAATCACCACGGCGCCCACCGGCGCGCCGCTCAAGAATCCGGGCACGCTCACCGTCGTGCCTCCGGTATAGAAATAGCTAGCGCGAGAGAATCCGAAACGGGCTACATTCAGAAGAGTTGACGAGAAAATGTGCGTTTCCGCCAGGCTCACTACCTGCTCACGCAGGCTCTCAAGATCCACGCTGATGGGATCTGGCGTTGGCGTTACATCAGCGCTGTCATCCACCAGGTAGACGCCCGCAATCGAGTCCCGCTGGGAAAAGGTGCGGTCCAGGCGCGTTGTGCCAAAATCTTCACGGATGTGCTGAACGGGATGACTGAAGGCTTCGGCAATGCCGCCGCCCAGTTCAGGACCATTCTGCATGGGCCACAAGGAAAGCAGCGGCTCTACGCCCGGCGCAATGCCGATATTCTCCAAAGTTCCGCTCGGCCCAGGCAACAGACCTTGCCGCGCCAGGTTATCGGGAACCAGGGTCACGTCGCTTAATCCCAGCCTTTGACGGAACCCCTCGTAGTTTCCAAACAGAAAAGTCTTGTTGCGCTGAAGAGGCCCTCCCAGTGCTGCGCCAAATTGGTTGCGCTCAAAAGGTGGAATGGGGCCTTGATCGAAAAAGTTTCGAGCATCCAACACATCGTTGCGCAGAAATTCGTAAGCCGCTCCATGAAAGCTGTTCGTTCCCGACTGCGTCACCAGAATCACCTGAGCGCCGGGTCGCTTGCCGTACTCGGCGCCGTAAGTGTCGGTCAGCACATTAAACTCACGGATGGCATCCACGCCCAACAACTGCCCGCTGGTTCCCCCAGGTTGCAGGTTGATCTCGGCCGCGCCGGTGTATTCGATCCCATCCAGCAGGAAGAGGTTTTCCTGCGGCCGGCGGCCTGAAACCGCGAACATGTTGGCCACGGCGGAATTCGAAACACCCACTCCGCCGGTCTTCTCCGAAGTGTAGTTGACAATCCCGGGATTGAGCGTCAGCAACTCATCGTAGCTGCGGCCATTCAGCGGCAATGACTTGATCTGCCTCTCGCCAACGATCCCTGAAGTCCGCTCGGTGGTTGCACTCACCAGGGACGTTTCCCCCGTCACGGTGATGCGATCGTGAATTTCACCCACCTGAAGCGTCTGATTGAGCACAAATTGCTCCCCCACGGCAAGAGAAATGTCCTTTCGGATCTCGGCTTTAAACCCCGCCTTCTCCATTCGGACGTCATATCGACCCACAGGCAATGAAAAGAGAACGTATTGACCACGCTTGTTGGTGGTCGTGCTGCGGACCATGCCCGTTTCCTGATTCGTTGCACTCACCTTGACGCCGGAGACCGAAGCCCCCGTGGCGTCTCTGACGATACCGGTGATCGAGGCGGAAACCTGCGCCCCTAACATCGAACTCAGGAGGAGAATAAGAGCTAATGCCCTGAGAAGGATTGAAGTTGCCGTCTTTTTCTGCATATGGATCATGAGGATTCTCAACCTTGTTTATACGATTTTAGGCACATTTTATCAAAATAAAAAACCATTATATACGATTATAGCTTTAACAGGTTGCTGAAAAAGTCCCGAAAATTGGTGGTAGCGGCGACTTGATGTCGCCAGAACTCCAAGGCGTCAATGGTGGGATAAACCCGCCTCAATACGTTTTTCAGCAACCTGTTAATGGAGGTTAATTGGGGGCATCCTCCCTCAAGGCAGGAGGTGAGAGGCCCTCAGCCCGCAGGTTAGAGGTGAAGCAGGGCCGGATGTTATAATTTTTGGAGAGCCCGCCGCCCCGGCACATTTGTCGTTCCGGGTCTTTCGTCAGGCTCAGAGTGGCAGGAGGGAGGGGCTGCGCTTCACTTAGAATGAGAGGCTATCCGGTTTCTCAATCCACTTTTTATGGAAAGGATCCACCATGAAGATTTTTCTGGACACCGCCAACCTGAATGAAATCCGCGAGGCCGCCAGCATGGGGCTGCTGGATGGCGTCACCACCAATCCTTCGCTGATTGCCAAAGAAGGGGCGCCCTTTGAAAAGCGGATCGTGGAAATTTGCGACATCGTGCAAGGGCCGGTGAGCGCTGAAGTCACTTCCACCGAAACCGAAGAGATGTGCAAGCAGGGAAGAGAGCTTGCGAAATTGCACTCGTGGGTGGTGGTGAAGGTCCCCACAACCAAGGCAGGATTGAAGGCTGCCAAATGCCTGGCGAGCGATGGCATTAAAGTAAACGTGACTTTATGCTTTTCGCCGTCGCAGGCGCTGCTGGTTGCCAAGACAGGGGCCACTTATGTAAGCCCTTTTCTGGGCCGTCTGGATGACATCTCCCATGTCGGCATGGATCTGATCCGCGACATTGTGACGATTTATCGCAATTATTCCTTTAAAACACAGGTGCTGGCGGCTTCTCTGCGCCATCCGCTGCATGTGGTGGACGCTGCAAAAGCCGGGGCCGACGTGGCCACCATGCCTTTTAAAGTCTTCGACATGCTTTTCCGGCATCCTTTAACAGACCGCGGCCAGGAACAGTTTTTGAGAGACTGGGAGAAACAGACACGATGACCTCATTAAGAAGAGCTTGAACCGGGAAGGGAAAAAACGCGCGGGGCATACTGTGCGCTATGAGAGAGCTGCACACAAATATCCCCTACTCTTCGAGATTCTAATCAAACCCGCCCCTGCTGATGATTGAAGCAGGAGCCCCTAGGGGCCGGGAGTTTTTCTGAGTGAGGTAATAATAGAATCGTCATCAGGGCGTGTCAAGTATTTTTCTTTGGAATTTTTTTCGCAAGGGACGCCCTGAGTCTGGCGACTGGCGCTCACTCTTCAAGCACAATGCGATGCTCGCCGGACGGAACATTAAAGCTAGCTACTCCCTGGTGGATTGTGACCCGGCCCGCGCTTTTGCCATCGATTTCAAGCCTCGGAGTCCCCGAACCCCATTCATACGTCGTCACACGCGCTGATTTCGCGCCGTGCAGCGTGAAGGAAAGTCTTGTGGGAGTTGCGTCGTAGCGCCGCACCACGACACCACCCGAGGCCCTGAATCGAAGATGACCGTCGCGCGTTAATTCGGTGAGGGAAGGTCCGACTCTAATGTTGTAAAGATGTCCCTGCCACAACGCTCGGTCAAGCTCGCCCGCAGAAGGCGGGTTGAGCATCCCAAAACGCAAGCCATCCCAGGGATTCACATCGATATACTGCTCAAGCCCTACGAGACAGAGCAAAGCACCCCAGGTGTAATGGGTGTCGCCACCGCCATTGCCGCCCCAGGCGTGATATTGCTCGTCGTCGTGCTGATTTTGCCTCCAATCGTCCATGAACAGATCGTAGTTCTTCTTCGCATACTCCAGCGCCACCTGGTCAAAATGGTAGCGGTCAAGGCCCTCATAGACCATGTAGTTGGTCGGCCCCCAGATATCACCCCGCCAGTAAAACTGGTCTTGAAAAGCCGGATCATTTCGGGCAATGGTGGGAATTACATACCGACCCCAGAACTCCTTGGGGTTGAGCAGATGTTCCGTCACCATTCGTCGGGCCTGTTCCGGCGTCGCAATGCCTGCAAAAAGCGGATAAAAGTTGGTGGGTGACAGGCGTCTGGAAAATCGACCATCCCAGTAACGGTTCTCATAAATGCCGTCGGCATCATTCCAGAGCATGGATCGCACCCGCTGCTTCAACTGAGCATACTCTGCGGTGAAGCGGCGAGCATCATCAGTTTTTCCCAAAATCGCAGCGATCTTTGAAAGGCACTCCGCATCAAGCGCATCAAGCGAGTTCAACCCTACGTCATCGAGGTTCATGGTGTAGGTGTGCGGGTCATAACGGGCATGATCCCACATCGGGCTGTCATCCATGCCGCTTTCCCACTTGGCTCCCTGTAAAAACCCTCGTCCGCCGACCGCTGGCGCCGATCCACGGTCGCTTCCCCATTCGAGCAGCCCATCGCGATTTCCATCGCGCCAGGGCTGTCCATCCCCGCGATTGCCAGACCAACGCTCATGCCATTTCTTCAGCCGCGGATAAACCCAGGCAAGCCACTTGCGGTCAGCCCGCCGCTGGTAGATTTTCCAAACGCAGTAGGCTCCGACGGGCGGCTCTGACCGGTCGGGCGTCGTGCCCGCCCCGGACGCCATGTTCGGGACTAATCCTGTCGAGGTTTGGGCCAGCAAAATAGCCTTCACTCCGGCTTCCGTTTCTAGCTTTTCTTCCAGGCTGGTGAGCAAGGAGCCAAAAAAGCAGTCCCATTCACCCACGACCCAACCGCCCCAACTCTGGGCCCAGTGACGGCTGATGCTCGGAAAGATCAGGTGATTGGAAGGAGCATAGAGCGTATTCCAGAACATGGAATTCCCAATGGCGTGAGCAGCGCCGGTAAACAGGCCCGTCACCGCAGGCCGGCGCTGGGCGTAGGCCTCGGCCTTCCGGCGGAGGATGGAATCGATGTGGCCAGCCTGAAGCAGGCCGCGCGCTTGATTGATGAGTGCGCTGGAATCCCACCCCATCATTGCCACGAAGTAAGCGCTCTCAGATTTTCCCGTAGAAAACTCCATGCCGGCTGCTCCATCGTTTGGCTCGCCCGCCAGCGAGGAATTCAGCCGCCCGGAACCGCGCATCACTTGCACTAATTGCGACAGGGAGGGATAAGTCCCGCTGCCCATCAAGGGCTGGTCGACCATAACGACCAGTCGTGCGCTAGGACCGAAGATCTGATCGAAGTAGCGCTCGCCGATGATCGCGCGATCCTTCACATCAACGTGATAAAAACCCTGCGTGCCCCAATTGGCAAGATAGGGAAAATAGGTCTCAATCACCAGCCGGAATTCGGGATTGGCTGTAAGCCGCCCGACAACCGTGGTCTCATTCAGCCGTGACCATTCGAGTCTGACCTCCGCCTCGCTGGGAGGCTGCCTCCATGCCATGCGGCAGTAGGAGCCGTCGGGCGCATGAGGCCCCACCTCGCTCACCGCGCCAAAGACGTCGTTCCCCTCCAGATATCCGCCGCCCCGTTGCGAACCGATCCGCAGCGCAAAATCCGCCGGCTGATGATACGCCTGGGCCAGAAAGAGCAGTCCATTCCAGCCAGCCGCATCCCACGAACCAATCTGCACATTCTCAAAGGCAGGGGAAGCCTGACCGAGGCACAGAACGCTCGTCACGAGCAGCCAGGAAATAAAGCCGATCAGCTTGAGCGGGACGGAATCTGCACTCTTCCAAAAGTGAGTATAGGAATGCGACATGGTTTGAAATTTTTCCTTTCAACTGGCATGAATTTCCCGCCCGAAATACGATGGAAATAAATTTTTGACGAGGCGGCTACAAGATTGAGAGGGATAACTTTAGCGGAGAGGAAAAGCGATGTCTATAAGAAACTGGAGCTGCTTAAATGGCAAATTCAATGAGAAACAACCGTGAGGGCATTTGCGGAGGAAAAATGAGGAAAAATGAGGAAAAGTAAATTGGAGGCGGCGCGCTGCCAAAGCTTTCCGGCATCGTGTCTCTGAAAGGGAGGGTGTGACGGCAACAGGGCTGCAACTTTGCGGAAAGCTGGCAGGCGCCAGCGAGGAGATTATTGACCAGCCGCCTTGGCGCGGCGACGAATCGAGGAGCGCCTCTTTTTGGGAGCCTCACCTTCTGCAATTTCAAAGACAGCAATCGAAGTAACGAACTTTTTCAAGCCTGCTGTATCGAAATCCACGACCGTGCGGTCTTCATCACGCTCAACAATGGTTCCACAGCCGTACTTTGCGTGGCGAACATATTGGCCGGTTTTAAAAGTCATAAGATGTCTCCTTTAAAATGTGGACTTAGTGAACCGAAAGAATCTCAAAACTAAGAAAATATGCAACCGAAGGGATAACCTGCGTCCTTAGGTCTTAGTAACGAGGGCAAAGAGGAAAGCCAGATAATTTAAAAATGAAAATGCGAGGCGGTTTTGGCGACCGATTCTTCCAAGGACTTCGTCTCCAAGGCTGTTCAACCCCACGGCTGAACCCGATCCCTGGTTCCATTTGTCTAGAAATAATCCTGTCCGGAACCGCCTCCGAAAGGATTAGGCTCTTTCTACATTGTCAGCCTGCAGCCCCTTGGGGCCTTTTTTAACCTCAAAGCTGACTCGGGCTCCTTCTTCGAGTGAGCGATAACCATCACCGACAATGGCTGAATAGTGGACGAACACGTCATCGCCGCTCTCTCTTTGAATAAAACCATATCCTTTGGCGGCGTTGAACCACTTGACCGTTCCTTGTTCCTTCATACGACAGAAATATCCTTTTTAATTGAATTAGCAATTTATAGACACGGCGACGGAGGCGAAGGCCCGGGCTTCTGCGGTAAAAGCAATTCTCAAGGTTGGATTGATGAACCTGGAGGATGGGTTTTTACTCGCGGAGT
>Ga0209062_1000931_pt1 | contig 63927 bp, 34 predicted proteins | sample Coa_R2_2_FD_187158 | JGI IMG/M metagenome (GOLD analysis project Ga0209062, IMG submission 187158) | Surface soil microbial communities from Centralia Pennsylvania, which are recovering from an underground coalmine fire - Coalmine... | ecosystem: Environmental > Terrestrial > Soil > Unclassified... | reverse complement strand
GACGGTCTGATTGGCATCAAAGTGAAGGTCTATTTTGGGATTCCAGGTGCCACAGGCCGTGGTGGTGTTATGACAGGTGGGATCATCGTAGGTGATGTCCGAGATCGCCGCATCGCGCACCGCCTGGTTGGGCGGGAAGATGGTCTGATAGCTGACATGCACCTGATTGCCAAAGCGGTCGGTCATCAGGTCGAGCTTCCAGCTATAGCTATTCCAGTGGCCTGAACCATCGGGATAGGATTCGCGCGAGTCATTGGTGCAGCCGAACTCTTCCATCACGCCGCTGGGCAACCAGACGCGCCAGCAGGGAGCGTTGCCGAAGGTGACCTCCTGCACTTTGGCATGGCTTTCGGGTGCAGTATGCCAGATGTAGACGCCCGAGGATAACTGGCTCGGCGTCGGATTGAGGCTGGCTCCCAGGGTGGAAAAGTGCTGATCGGGCGGGATCAACTGACCGCCAATGCCACTGGGGTCACTGATATGCCAGACTTGCTCTAGCGTATTGGTCCCACCAGGGGTCACGTTCTCCTGTGCCCAGCTCACCGAGCCCAGGTCCAGGCTCCAGCCCTGCCCCACCCAGGGCGCGGCGGCTTGCAGATTGTGGTTCTCGTCCACCGAGCCGCTGGAGTAGTTGAGCGCCAGGTTGGGCACCAGGCCGCCGGGTCCCGGTGGCAGACTCAGGGGATAGGTGAAATTAAGCCCGCCCGAGCTTAGCCCCACCTGAAAATCCGCAGGCGTGCCCCAGCTCGCCTGAGGCGCCTGGGTATTAAAGGTGACCGAGCTGGCCTGCACCGCCTGCCCGGTGAGCTGCATGGCTGGCCCGGTCGGCTGTTTGCCCCTGGCGAGCGTGGCAGACGTTGTCGGGCTGATCGGGGCCGACAGGTCGCTCTGGAACGACCAGTCCAGGCCGCTCTTGTCGCTGCTGCCTTGCAGCATCATGGGGGCCTGTGAGTTCGCTGGCAGCGGCATCACGCCGGTTGGCTGGATCTGCGCTGTTCCGGTCGTCTGGCTGCGCGTCGCGAGGGGGATCGCAGGCTCTATCGTAGACCCCTGAACCTGCGACCAGAGGGCTGTGATCGTCTGCCCCTTCCAGAGCATGGTCTGCTGGTCTGGGCGCAGATGATAGTGCAGGGTCAAGGGATGTAACAGGTGAACGCCAGTCAGTGGCTTGCCAGTGCCATCAAAGAACTGGAACTCATAGGTGCCAAAGAAGATATGCTCGCTTCTCATCCCACCGCCGCCAGGCTTGACCTGGGTGATGATGAGCGCAATGTTGCCAGGGATCTGTGCCAACTGGGTAGCATCCAAACTATTGGCCGGTAGATCCACCTCCAGTTGTCCGTCACTACTGACAAACTGTTGTGCAGTCTGGCTGAGAGTGAGCCGTGCAGGCTGCATCGAAACCGGCCAGGGATGCGGGCTATCACTGACGGGTGCATTTTGGGCCGGTGAAACGTAGTGACCAAGATCAATCTGTTGCCCCGTCGCTGGTGGGGTCAGCCAGGACGGAGGCGTCAGTGTCGGATTGGGATTGCTCGGCCCTTGCGCGTGCGCCGGCGGCATCACCGGCCAGGCGGCAATGGTCTGGGCGAATAAGATCAACGCCAGCAGGCCGCCAAAAAGCAGGCGGCGAGTGAAGCGCCACCAGAGGGAGCGCGGCGTGCGTGACGTACCAGATGATTCTCCCATGTATCGGGAAACTCCTTTTCACGATGACGAGTAACAATCAACTGAGCAGTAAATGGGTGAGCGCCACAGGGAAACGACCGGGAAAGCGAAGAGAACGGCAACAACATCCTTTCTGGCTATGCCATCGTTTCGCGCGCCATTGCGTGTGGGAGCCAGTATAAATTGTTATACAGGTAAATGTCAATATATACATGAGTAAAAGCAAAAAAATAGATCAGCTGGTGTTTCCCGCTGTAGCAAAATAACGTGAATGATTCCCATAAAATTACATAGTAAGTGATTCATGAATACACGATTTTTAACGTGCAAAATTAGAGCAAACCGTATCAACATGTATCTTTTTACTTCTATATTGAAGAAAAGTAGCTTTCATACATACCGGAAGAGTGATGGGGTACTTGCAAAAAGAGTAATAACTTGTTAGAATAGTCACAACGGGGGTATGAGAAGTAGGGGCAAGCCTCGCGCTTGCCCTGCTAGAATCAGCAGACTGACAGGATCGGCAGATGAGCGCCGCCGATTCGTGGCCTGCTCACCATACTCTCTGCAAGAGAATGCAACAGTTTTCATCCGTCGCCATCAGAGGGCGCGCGCCATATGCGCCAGCATATGAGGGAACACAGAGGAAACGGTGTGTATGTGTCCCGATGCTGGCGCGCTTGCGTGTGCAGACATTTATGTATGCAAGGAGAAAACTGTTTTATGTCTTCACGACGACCTGCTCTCTGGCGGGGGTCTCCTGGAGTTGTGGCTTCGCGCCGCAGCGTCCGCCTTGTTCACGCCTGTTTCATGCTTTTGATCGTGATCAGTCTGGCAGGGCTGATCTGGAACTCCCCGGTCCGAGCCATGACGCACAACAGGCCCCCATCGCCTGCCAGCATCCACGCGCTGCAACAGGCGCTCAAAAAGCAGATCCATGTCACGCATACCGGCACACCGCTCAGGTCTGCCACCACGCCCGGCAAAACGCTGCTGCGCCCGCTCTCGCCCAGCCTGCCCGCCTATAACAACATTGGGATCAGCGATAAAGCAACGCGAGCGGGAGCCAGCTTTGATCAACTCAATCACAGCTATGCCGCCTCCGTATTACAGGATGCTGGCCTGGTTCCTGGCATGGCCATCACCAGCCAGAGTGTTACCTTCATCTGGCCCAGCGTTCCTACCGGGCAGGCCGATAACTATCAGGCTGCTGGACAGGTGATCCCCGTCTCGGCGTTACCAGGGGCTGCCACAGTCGGCTTTTTGGGAGCCTCCAGCGGAGGCGCGACCTCCGGCACAGCCACGCTGACCTATACCGATAACAGCACCCAGACCTTCACCCTCGGCTTCACCGACTGGTGGAGCGGCAGTCCGCAGTTTAGCAATCAGCAGGTGGCGCATATGACCACCATCAACACCAAACATGGCACCAAATCAGGCAACTTCTATCTCTACTCGGTGACCGCCGCGCTCAATACCAGCAAAACCTTGCAGAGCGTGACCCTGCCCACGACGGTCTCGCCGGGGCAACTACACGTCTTTGCGGTGGGAGTTGGTGGTCCGGCCTTCAACAACGCCGGCGTGAGCGATGACAGCAATCCCGGGCTGGGCAGCTATGATGGCGCCAACGACAGCTATTCCGCCCAGGCGCTCGCCAGCGCCGATCTGGCTCCTAACCAGCTCTTCGACAGCGATGGCATCGCCTATAGCTGGCCCGGGGTCGCCGCGGGAACAATGGATAACTACCAGGCCAGTGGCCTGGTGATACCTGTGCTGCCCGTGCCCAACGCCACTATGCTGGGCTTTCTAGGCTCAGCTACCCAGGGCAATAGCTCTGGTACCGCGACCATGACCTTTACCGATAGCAGCACCCAGACCTTCACCCTCGGCTTCACCGACTGGGCAACCACCCCCGCGGCTTTCGGTAATACAGTGGCGGCGACCATGTCCTATCGCAATACCCTCAGCGGGAAGCAGACCATCACCGTCTATCTTTTCACGACTGAGGTAGCGATTCCAGCGGGCAAAACGCTGTTGAGCGTGACCCTGCCCCTCAATGTGAGCGGGGGGCAACTGCATGTCTTTGCCGTCGGCACTCGCTCCACGCTCAACAACCTGGCGACCAGCAACGATAGCCAGCCGGGCGGGGGCGATATGGATAACGGTCATTCCGGTTACTCCATACAAGCGATGGAGGCCGCGGGCATGATCCCGGGCCAGCCATTCTCCTTCGATGGTTGCAGTTTTACCATCCCGGCCAGCTATGGCGCGCTGGCTGATAATAATCTGGTGAACGGCCAGGTGCTCCCCGTCACTGCTGTGCCCAATGCGACGACGCTGATCGTGCTAGGGGCTGCCGCCTACAACAACGAATCGGGCACGGCGACGATTACCTACAGCGACGGCTCGACGCAGTCCTTTACCCTGAGCCTGAGCGACTGGCTGCTGGGCAATAATACCCAATCTCCGGCCTTTGGCAATGGCACCGTGATCACCACGTCCTACCTCAATACGCCATCGGGCAGAGATAACCTGAAAGCGTATATCTTCAGCACCGAGATCGCGCTGCAACCGGCGAAAACCGTGCAAAGCGTGACCCTGCCCACGACGCTCTCCCCCTCCAATGGGCTGATGCATGTCTTTGCCGTCGGGACCCGTTCCGCTTACAATAATACCGGCATCAGCGATAACAGCAATCCGACAGGAGCCAATTTCGACGGCGCGGGAGCCAGTTACTCGGCCCAGGATTTTGCCGACCCGAGCATCGCTGGCTGGAATCCTGGCGATACTCTGACCTACCAGGGGATCAACTACATCTGGCCTGGCGTTCCTGCCGGGCAGGCCGATAATTATCTGGCTGCCGGACAGGTCATCCCAGTCACTGCTCCCGCAGGCGCAACCACCATCGGCTTTGTCGGCGCGGCGGATTTTGCCTTCCCCAGTTCCTCCGGCACGGCCACCCTGACCTATACCGATGGCAGTACCTCGACTTTTACGCTGGGCATGACCGACTGGGCAATGGATAGCGGCACGGCTATCCCTATGGCGGGCAATCGACTTTTTGCCATCCTGCCGCATTTCAACGATGCGCAAGGGACGCACACGTCCAACCTCTTCCTGTTCGAAATGGAAACCCCGCTCAACGCAGCCAAACAATTGCAAAGTGTGACCCTGCCATCCTCGGTCAATCAGGGACACCTGCACATTTTTATGCTGGGGATGCGCACGGGCGAGAACTTCACCAACAACGTGGGGACCTCCGATGACTCGGATACCGTCTTTGCCAACTATGATGGTCAGGGCAACAGCTACTCGGTGCAGGCGCTGGAAGCCTTCGGCCTCAACGAAGGGCAGCCCTTCACCACCAATGGCGTGACCTTCACCTGGCCGGCGAGCTTCTCGGTGATCCCGGACAATTATCAGGCGGCAGGCCAGACCATTCCGGTGAGCCCGGTTGCCGGCGCCACCACCCTGGCCTTCCTGGGCTCGGCCACCGGCGGGTCCTCCTCGGGAACGGCGACGATTACTTACACGGATACCACCACCCAGACCTTCACGCTCAGCTTCGGGGACTGGGCTGGCGGGACGCAGGGCAATAATCTGATCGCGGCAGCGTGTAGCTATCGCAATACGCCCGGCGGAGAGCAAAGCATCACCGCCAATCTGTTCTATACCGATGTGGTGCTCGCGGCTGGCAAGATCGTACAGAGCGTGACCTTGCCCTCCAGTGTGAGCGGAGGACAACTGCACGTTTTCGCGGTTGGCACCAAAGCCTCCTCTACCTTTACCAGTTCCTCGGTGAGGCTGACCTCGTGGCGCAACGCCAACGGCACCCAGGAGACGTTTGCGCGCGGGACCGACAACAACATCTGGTATAACTATCAGGTGATCGCCAATGGGGGCTGGAGTGGCTGGGCGCCGCTGCAAAGTGGCATGCAATTCAATGGCGATCCCACCGCGGCCCTCATCGGCAATGGCGTGTTGCAGGTCTTTGCGCGGGGCAGTGACAACAACATCTGGACCAACTGGGAGACGGCCCCCAATAGCCTGACCTGGAACGGTTGGGTGCCCTTGCAAACCGGCTTCACCTTCCAGGGAACGCCCACCATTGCGTATATGGGCAATGGGACCCTGGATGTCTTTGCACGCGGAACCGACAACAACATCTGGCACAATCCCGAACAGTCCATCGGCGGTTGGAGCGGCTGGGCGACCATTCAAGCAGGCAAACAATTCAACGGCGACCCGACGGCGGGCCGCATCGGCTCCAATGGAGTGATCCAGGTGTTTGCGCTGGGGACCGATAACAACATCTGGACCGCCTTTCAAACGGCTCCCAACAGTACCACCTGGTCCGCCTGGGGACCCCATGAAACCGGCTTTAGCTTCCAGGGGACGCCCGCCATCGACTACAACGACGATGGACGCATGACGGTGATTGCGCAGGGCAGTGATAACAACATCTGGGCCACCTGGGAAACCTGCCTCAATTGTGGCTGGACCACCTGGGCGCCGCTGCAAAGCGGTAAGCAGTTCAACGGCGATGTGGGAGGAGGCAAAATTCAGATCTCCAATGGCGTAGAGCAAATCTTTGCGCGTGGGACCGACAACAACATCTGGACCACTTTCCAGACCTCGGGCAATAGTAGCACCTGGAACGCCTGGGGACCGCAGCAGACGGGGTTGAGCGTAACCTTCCAGGGGACGCCTGCCATCGACTATACAGCAGATGGCCGCATGCAGGTCTACGTGGTGGGCAGCGATAGTCATATCTGGACCACCTGGGAAACCTCGCTCAGTGGTCCCTGGACGCCGTGGACGATGCTGTAACATAGATTTCCTGTCACGGCGATGCACGAAGAGGTGTGTCGCCATGATGGTTCCCTCAGCGTAAAGCGCCTGGAAAAGGCCCCTCGGTTGGCGGCATACCTCTCTTATGGGGAACAGAGATGCTGTTTAATGGCATAGCAGGTAGCGGCGCTGCGCGAAGAAACCCCAATTTTTGCATAGATTGAAGACAGGTGCCAGCTAACGGTGCGAGGGCTGATAATAAGTTGCTGTGCTATCTGGGCGTCAGTAATACCGGTTGCAACCAGGCGGAGTATCTCCTTTTCTCGCGCTGTTAATTGATCGGCCCTGCGTGACGGTGCCTGCGTAGAATGCTCCCCATAGTGATTGTCTCCCTCCGCAAAAAATGCGCTCGCTCCCAGGCAATGCAGAGCTCTCGCCCGGGCAGCAAGACGCGTCTGCGTCCCGCAAGAGATCACACGTTCTAGCCAGGAAAACTCTTCGGAGGCCCGTCCTCCTCCTCGGATGTAGCCACATAAATATAAGACTCTTCCTAATGCTCTTGTGCTCTCTTCCTCTCCTCGTTCTACGAGTAAACGTAAGACTGCTTGCAAGTTCTCATATTCTACCTGCAAGCGATCCAGCCAGAGCCCCTGTTCAGGACCGGTGAGCTTTTGCTCCGCTTCTAAAGCCAGCTCCTGATAATAGTTTATATAGGTATGCTGGACGAGCTCAAACTCTTCGTGTGCAAGCAATTGCTCCCGACTATATTCGCGGACCGTGTCAAGCATCCGCAGAGAGGGTTCTCCATTGGCTGATCGGCTCTGGTGCAGAAGGCTTTTGTCGAGCAGCGCGGTAACTCTCTCCAGCAGCGTTACTGTTGTTTCTCCAGTTATAGCCTCCAACGCTTCCAGGGTATAGGTACTCTCGAAAATTGAGCACTGCCGAAAGATCCGCTGTTCTTCGGGCGTGAGCAAATCGTAGCTCCATTTCAATGTATTCCGTAGCGTTTGTTGCCGCGCTGTGAGGTCGCGCGCCCCGTTGGTAAGAAGCTGTAACCTGTTCTGCAACAGCTTGAGGAGTTGTTGAGCCGATAAGAGTTTGGTGTGCGCTGCTGCCAGCTCGATGGCTAGCGGCAGACCGTCCAGGCGTCTGCAAACTTCCGCGACAGCAGAGGCATTAGATGCAGTCATCTGGAAGTGCGCGTTGACCTCTTGAGCTCGCCGCACAAAAAGCTGAATCGCCGCAAACTGCATAATACACGTCAGATCTTCCTGCAAGCTACTCTCGGGCAATGCCAACGGCAAAACGTGAAATCCTCGTTCACCACGTACGTTGAGTAAGGCTCGGCTGGTCACCAAAATCTTCAAGCCGCCGTTAGCCAGGAGCAAATCTGTCAGCACTGCTGCTGCCGGTAGAAGCTGCTCAAAATTATCCAGCAGAAGGAGAAGCTCTTTGCCGTGTAAATATGCCTGCAAATGCTCCTGCATGGTCGGCTCTGTACTATTCTTGGCTCCAAGCGCAGCAGCAATAGCAGGTAGTATCCGGGCTGGTTCCCTGATTGCAGCCAGATCAATAAAAAATACACCATCAGGAAAATAATCGACTATCTGAGCAACTGCCTCCAAAGCCAGGCGTGTCTTGCCTACGCCTCCTGCCCCCCAGAGGGTCAGCAAACGAGCCCGGTTTTCTTGTAGCAGGGCGCTCAGGGCGATAACATCTTCCTGCCGTCCAATAAGGGGAGTGAGGGGTACTGGCAAAGTACTTTTGCTTTTTAGCTGGTTCTTTTCTTGAAAAAAGGAGATATTCAACATCGCTCAACTCCTACCTCATTCTACCTCAAAGACTTTTTATGAAGAAGATTCTTCTCCTCTATACAGAGAGAACGTTCCATAACTCTTTTTTAGAGGCGGCGTTATCAGCTTACCAGGTAAATACTGCAACTACCTTATAAGAGGTTTTTCGCGTTTTTTCTTCCTGATGGTCATTATCCTGGCCCAGTAAAATTACTGGGGCAAATCCACATATTTTAACTTGATTTGATAGCAAAAAACCCATCAGCATATCCCGCAATTTTGCTGGTGCATTTGTGCTTTGCGCCAGATAAACTCGTATGCATACTATTCGGTCTCTAATCTATCTGCCTGGAAGGAGATACCCATGTCGATTCTACTCAACCAGCATGGAATGGTGGCAAACTTCGTCGCGGTGTCGCAGTTCGAGCCCAACGAGACAGAGATGGCCTGCGGTTTCTTCGCTGGAGGCTCGTTGCGGGCAGCCACGCCGCCAGATAGAGCTCCCACCATGAAGCCCGAAGACGTGGATAGCTGGTCAGATCAGCAATATGCCGCCATCTATGGCGCCTACGGCGCCAATCAGGGCGGCGGTATCAGCGTAGAGCAGCTTCATACAGTCCTGCGTAATGCCGGCCTGCATTACTGGGATATCACCGCGATTGCCCCAGGGAGCACACAGTCAAGCGATCTGGCTCATATCAAGGGAGCATTGCAAGCAGGATACCCGGTCGTTGCGACAGTGGTTGAGGCGTCTGTGCGTGATTTGACAGGCGATATCCCATTCGGCAACCCTTACGAGTGGAACCCTGTCTGCGATGCGCAATCGTGTATGACTCACGTATTGGTGTGGGTTGGCATTGCTCCCGATGGTCACCTGCTCGCCATCGACTACGCCAATGTGGTGGGACCATTGCAGGGCACGAACACTGTGCGGCCCTGGCCCAGAAAGTATGACATCGCGACGATCAACAATACCTACGCCTGCGTTGCTCAACTGGTCGGACCAGACCCCAATATCCCCTGGCTCAAGCCCATTCCCTCAGGCGAGCCAACGACCTGGCCTGCTAACTTCAATGGACAAAATTTCGCTGAGCAGCCTCCACCGCCAGACTATTTCCTGCAAGAGACGCAGGATTGCTGGAATAGCTTTCTCGTCGGCGTACTTGGCAAGTCGCCTGCACCCTTTACTACCGGTATTGCCAGAGCATGGGCAGAAGGTTGGCAGGCAGGCAAACATTATGGCCCACCACTAACCTACGAATATCATAGCAAAAATGCTCAGGGACGCGATATCGTCGTTCAGGAGTTTGCACACGCCCGCTGTGAATGGGATGGCACAGCCACGTTCTATAGTATCTCAGGAAAAGTCTAGCCCTCTATGGCTCTGACCGGAGGATGATCTTATGGCACCAACATCTGCTCAAGATATTATCACCCTGCCACAAGGCGGCGGGGCTTTACATGGCCTGGGCGAGACGTTCGCCCGATCTCCATACTGGCACGGCTAACTTTCACATTCCCATCGCTCTCCCCCAGCGGGCGCAATGGCTTTCAACCCCAGCCCAGCCTCACTTATAGTACGGGGCAGGCCAATGAACCTTTCGGCTTAGGATGGCACACCAGAAATCGTTGAGCCTGCCACTATTATTGATCCAGCCCATCCCGGGCATATTTTCGCCTGGAAATTAGCCCGCACCATTGATCACTTCGGCAATCATATTGACTATACATACGTTCGCGACGATCAGCGTACCAGTGGCCGATAGCCGTTGGGCTATGCAACCGAAATAGTTCCGCCATTTGAATGGCGTGTGCGGATATAGAGGGAGAGGGCCTTGCATTTCTGTTCGATCAGTTCCTGGTTGTAAGGTGGCTGCGGCAAATCGCATAATTCATCTTCGATCATTGTATCTACTTTACCAGACGTCTGGGGCTTCTTCTGCCAATCGACGATGGCTAAGGTTGGACGCAGGGTGGCTAGCAAGGAGGACGCTATCTCTTTGACCCGGGGGCGTTGCTCGTCGCTCAGTTCGATGTCAAGCGCGATCTGATCGAGAATGGCGAGCTCCTCTTCGCTCAAACCCTCACGCTTATGGCGCTGCTCTTCTTCAACCAGCTCGCCGTACGCTTCGATCATGTCGGCTTCGTACGCGTCGAGTAATTGCTCGCTCCGACTGGCCGGATGCAGCTTGATCTTTTCCTGCGGATCGACCATCTGGGGATCGCTGGCGAGGTTGGCACACCCTTCGTTGTAGCGGTCAATGGCGCGTTCAAGCTTTTCCATGTGTTTGACCCTCGTCGGGTTGGCGTCGATCATGCGCTTGAGGCGTTCGTACATCAACTGGCGCAACTGTTCAAGTTTGATATGGCGGTGTCCGGTGCGCATAGTGGTTTTGAGGCCAGCGAGGTCGATGTCGCGCAGCTCGAAGGTCCCTCGCGGCATGAGTGTGTCGGGCGAGAGACGCTCTTCGTTTGGCTCTACTGCGAGCGATTCGCGGACAAGCCTGGTAGCCCGTCCCAGGATATCCGCGATACCGGTTGGACGCATGACGGCGTAGATACCTTCTCTGATGAGCCGGTACAGATACACGGGAAGCGTGAATTCGGGCTCGGCAGGGTCCGGCAGGATGGCTTTGTACAGTTTGTTGACTTCGCCGGTTAATAAGAGCGCACGCAGTTTGAGATCATCATAAGCCACTAAACGGTCGATAGCTGGATTGAGCAGTGCCATTTGCCGCAGTTTATCTGTTTCAGCAGCTAACTGTAGCTGGAGCGCCTGCACGTCAATACTTTGCTCCTGGCAGAACTGGGTGGTTTCTGCAAGTTTTTGGCGTAATGCCTCTACCAGCTCACTTTTGTCGCCGATGGGCTTATCACCCTGCTGATAGCCGCTGCTGTCTTCGCGTGCATAGGTTGAGAGAGCCTCGACGAGCGAGCGCATGTTGCTGGCATAATCGACGATGAGTCCGGCCACCTTGCCGACGTGGACGCGATTGACGCGGGCAATGGTTTGCATGAGGGTGTGACCTTCGAGATGGCGGTCCAGGTAGACGGTTGAGAGGGGAGGAACGTCAAAGCCGGTCATCCACATGGCGCAGACGAAGGCGATACGCAGAGGGTGCTCCTCTTTTTTGAAGTTTTCGGCCAGATCAGCCGCATCGGCCTGCTGGAGATCTGCAAGAGTAAGCTGCTCGCCCGTTTCCTGCGCAACGCGAGCGAAGCGGTCGGCGTCGCCTTGAGAATCTGAGATGACGACGGCCATCTCGGTCTTGTCCATGTAATCGATCTTCCGTTCCAATTCAAGCACGCGGTCGGGGTCGCGCTCACGGGCAAGCTGGCCGCGTAATGCCTCTTTGTAGCGGCCCCATTGCTCCTGGACGCGGTTATAGGTGCGGAGGGCGGTGGTTTTGTTGACAGAGACGACCATCGCCTTGCCCATAGAGCCACGATTCATGAAGTGCCAGACCAGATCGGCGGCAATCTGGTCGAGCCGCTCTCCTTTGGCGACGAAATTCTCGACGCGGGCGTAGCGATCAATGATACGCTGCTGCTGCCGCTCATCCAGCATACCATCGGTGAGGATCTCGGTCATCTCTTGCGCGAAATCGTCGTTAATGATGCTAATTTGAGGGGTGCGGTTTTCGTAGTAGAGCGGGACGGTGACGCCGTCGTTGATGGCGCGCCGGAAATTGTAGATGCTGATGTAGTCGCCGAAGGTCTCGCGCGTCTGCTCCTCCTCGTCCATCAAGGGCGTGCCGGTAAAGCCGATGAAAGCTGCTCGGGGCAGGGCGTTGCGCATATTTTTTGCCAGCGTATCGTACTGCGTGCGATGCGCTTCGTCGGCGATGACGATAATATGCTCACTGTCCGATAGCTGTTCGTAGTCGTCGCCAGGATGCTCGGTGCGGAATTTATGGATCAGGGTGAATAGCAGCAGGTGCCGTTCTCTAAGCAACTGCTTGAGATGGTCGCCACTGGCAGCATGGACTTCCTTGACATCCTCGTTGATGGTTTTGGTATGGAGGAAGTTTTTGTAAATCTGGTCGTCAAGGTCTTTGCGGTCGGTGACGACGAGGAAGGTGTAGTGGTTGCCGATGGTGCGCTGGACGGCTCGCACGAAGAAGACCATTGAATAGCTTTTGCCGCTCCCCTGCGTGTGCCAGAAGACGCCGAGTTTGCCGTGCTGGCGACCGGAGTTATTGCCGGTGGTATCGGGTGTGAGGGTAGGCGATAAATCGGACGCGATAAATCGGGCCCCTACGGCGGGTTGATCGGAGCAGGGTTGATCGGAGCGGGGTTGATCGAGGCGGGGTTGATCGAGGCGATGGTTTTCGAGGCGAGGTTGAGCGGCGTGGGGTTGAGCGGCGCGGTGGTGTTCCAAAGCGCGGAGGGAGGCGATGGCGTTTTTGACGCCCAGGTACTGGTGATTGCGGGCGACGAGCTTGTTGAGGCCCTTGCTGCTATCGAAGATGGTGAAGTTTTCTACCAGATCGAGCAGGCGCGCGGGCTGGCACATTCCTTCGATCAGTGTGCTGAGCCTGGCGCTCTCGGCTTCTCGCTCGTCGCTGACGCGCTTCCACTGCGAGAAGTGTTCCCAGGTCGCGGTGAGGCTGCCCATCTTGCCCGTATGGGTGTCGGCAACGATGATAAAGGCGTTGTACCAGAAGAGCGCGGGCAGCGTGGCTTTGTAATCGCTATCAATCTTGTTGAAGATGTTGGGCATCTCGGTATCGGCAATTTCCAGCAGGATCAGGGGCAGGCCGTTGACGAAGCCGACCAGATCGAGACAGCGTTTGCCCAGCTTGCCCTCAACCCAGAAGCTTGTGACCAGTGTGAAATCATTCTGCGCTAATTCACCTTCCCGCCAGTTGATGACGCGCAGCGTTTTATGGGTATCCTGGTCATCGTTTTCCACGATCTGCCCGCGCGCGTTGAGCTTGATGCCGTCTTTGAGCAGCGCGTGCAACTGTTCGTTGGCATGTGCCAGGCTGAACAGGCTGCGGTTGGCCGTTAACTCGTCGATGGCGGCGGCGATGAGGTCGTCTGAGCAATCGGGGTTGAGCGTGCGCAAAGCATGGCGCAGCTTAGGCAGCAACACAACCTCATCCAGGCGCGCACGTCCAGTCGCACCACAATTGGGGGCAGGGGAACCCGGCTGGGCAGGGACTGTAGGGGCAATCCCTTGCGGTTGCCCTGCCCCCACGTCCAGGGAGCCGTCGATGATGGTATAGCCCAGGTGTGCGAATTGCTGGATGGTCTGGCGGCGGATCTCGTTCTCGCTGCTAATTCTCTGCATCTGCTACTTCCTTCGTATTTCGCGCTTCCCTTTGAGGTAATAACTATTTTTGGTCATGGACGAGTCGGCATAGGCATCATCAAGCAGGTGAAGGATAGCCCAGGGAGTTTTAGGGTTGTAGACGAGCTTCTTCTTATTTCCCACCAGATCGACCTGGATGGGCAGATTGTAGCGGTTGATGGTCTTATGCAGGTCATCGACGGTGAGCGTATCCAGGTAGGGCCTGGTGGAGATATTTTTGAGCTTGAGGACTTTTATTTTATTGTTCAGGCTATCTTTTTTGAAGCGCTGGAAATTCTGGATGAAATCCTTCTTCTCCAGCTTCTCCAGCGTTTCACGCGCGACCTTCTCTAGCTCGTCGATGCTGAAAATTTTGAAGAAGTTGCTTTTTTGCAGGATGAACATATGCTCTTCGCAACTGAAGCAATCGATGTGCCTTTCAAAGAGGAAGGTAGGTTGATCGAGATCGTCATAGGTGCCGCTTTGTAACCACATGGCGAACAGGTGCGAGCGGCTGAGCATCTGCGAGGGCGAGTAGTGCTGGTAGAAGTTGATCGCGGGCGAGCCTGGTGGCTGGATGCGAACCACGTAGAAGCGCATCTGCCTGATAAAGCCTGGATCGTCGTGCTGGAAGGCGTCCATATCCAGGTAATGGTCAACCGGACTGATCTGCCGCTTGATCGAGTCGTAGGGCAGGATATTGAGATACTCGATCTCTTGCTCCGGTTTGGCAGTCTCGGCCACGAAGTCGCTCAGCTCGATATTATCTTCTGCAAGCGCCTCACGATACTGGCTCAACGCCGCCGCGACAGCCTCGCGAAACTTCTGCGCCAGCTTCTCCGACTGCATCACGCGGCGGAAGGTATAGATGTTCTCATCGGGATTGCCGGAGGCGATACAGACGGCGATATCGCAGTTTTTCAGGTCAAGGGTCAGGATCGATGCGAGCAGGGTTGCCGGGTCCGTAAAATCCAGGGTCATGCCAACTTCTGCCTCTCTAACACACTTTTACTTGACGTCTTCATGTGCGACGTGCATGCTCTTCCTCTAAAGCAGCGGCGGGAGTCATAGTTCATGCTCGACCCGCTTGAGGATACTGCAATTAACGCTTGCTTTCGAGGTAGATATCTTTGCTCAGGGCCACGAAGCGTATCGCGTGATCGCGCTCCAGCCGCTTCTTAGCGATGTAATAGTGGGTACCCTGGCTATGCTCAATCTCGATCTCATAGAGCCGGTAGCCCACAACGTTCAACATCGGATTAATATAGATCATATTAGAATGGACGTAGATGATGAGCAAAACTGTAAGGAAGATGCCCAGCGCAAAAATTTGCTGCCAGCTCCCCAACTGGAACGAGACAAACGGGATGAGATAGGATGCAATATAGCCCATCACCTCGCTATCGCGCCTGGCGAAATTGACGACCCGCTTCTGCTCTACATACTGCCTGCGTAACATCCAGGAGAAGTAGACCCATGTCAGCGCCAGGCTGCCCAGACCGAGCGTGCAAAAGAGCAGCGCAATCACCCACCACGGCCACAATCCAATTGCCAGAATGCTGATAATGAAGGTTAGTGGAAAGTATGAGCAAAAGAACAACATGACGCGCATACCTATCGTAGTCACTGTCGCCTCCTTCCCACCTCAATCATATCATACCCCTTTATCGTATAATATACGATCAATCGAAAATCATCAACCCCCCAGGACAACCACATCTCCGCCACGGGATGCATGATGTTGGACCGGAGGCCGTAGGGGTATGCAGGCCGCTACCAGGGCAACCGCAAGGGATTGCCCCTACCCATCCCCTATCCGAAATAGCATGTACCTCGTTGGGCAACCGCAAGGCCCCACCCAATCCCCCATCCGCAACGGCATGCATCACGTTGGACCAGAGGCGGTTGCACCTTGTTGGGCAAGCGCAATCCCCCATCCGCAACGGTTTGCACCCTGTTGGACCGAAGGCCGTAGGGGTAAGGGGATGGGCGTGGGTGGGGTGGGGGCCTTGCGCTTACCCTGCTGCCGAATACATCCCATTGGGGGAAGGCGATTTTGGGGGAAGGCGATTTTGGGGCAGGCGATAAATCGCGCCGGTCGCGATAAATCGGGACCCTACGGCTCCCACAGCGAGCGCCACGCCAAATCATCCTGCCCCAGCGGCTCAACCTGCGCCATCCCCCTCCCCCTCGTCCCCCGCATCTCATATCCCCCCGCCTTCCCCACCTCGGTAGGGACCCGATTTATCGCGTCCGCTTCAGCGCCCATCCTCTCCCACCCCGACACATCAATCTCCCCCCCCACCAGCTTAGGCAACAGCATATCACGGGTACGACGGAGGTTAGCATTCCTCATAGTAAGATTTAATATTTGATCAAATACAGGTGCTGTCATGGTAGTAAACGCACCAATCAGTGCTAATGGCGGTTTAAGCACCTGCAACCATTTGAAGGTATCTACAATAATTGCCTCAAACACCGCTCCATTAGCGGTTTGTTTCAGTTGTCTGATGCAATTCTTGAGATGCAAAAAAAGGAAAAACTGACTGATACCTTCCCGTCCTTCAAGCGCATAACAGGATTGATTCATAGCCATAGCTATAGCATTCAGGGCAATTCTGCCCACAGTGCCTCTAGCAGTGATAAATACCGTGTTTCGGGGGTATAGGTGGCTATTACATGATTTCAAACCCATTTCAGTGAGCGATTTCTCCGTCATAATAACAAAGAATGAAGAGGGAGCATCTTTGGGGGTATAAAAAGGAATATCTCCGTTCCAGTAAGCAGGTTCAGCGGTTTTGGGGGTGCCTCCACTCAAAACATTAGCAATATCGAAGAAACTCACCACCTCCCACCCCTCCGGCACCATCCCCATCTCCGTCTCCACCATCCTCACCCCTTCGTACCCGGGGAAGCGGAACTTGGCGAACCACTCCTGGTAGAGCATCTGCGCCATCTCCTCCAGCAGCGCAATGCGCCGCGTGTTGTTCTCGATCAGCTCGTCGTAGGCGGAGAGAATGCTGGCGATGGTGCACTGGGTGGGAAGAGGCGGGAGTAGAAATTTAAAAGACTCTATACGTTCGGGCGCTGTGTGTAAAATCTTTGTCCCTGTCGCTGTCGCCGCAAGATGACGATTAAAACCGACAGTCAAAAAAAGCCAATATAAGAAACCCATATCAACTCTTTTGCTATCTTTTACGATAACTTTGCCCATCCGCTGATTATGCAAATATATACGGTTATCATTGGGAATACGTCCTGGAATACCAAGAATCTCGCCACCGGGAGTTTGACAGGTCATAACCAACAAAATATCACCAGGCTTTAGAACGAATTCTGTTGGGTAGCCTCCACTATATGCTTTTAATGTTGTGCTGCCAAAGCGAAATCCTCCAGAGTACTCGAAGTTGCCAATACCAACAACTATAGGTTTCCCTGGCTGGTATTGCGTCATATATTGACTTTTGAAGGGCCATCCATGCTTGATTGATATCAAATCTCCCAACCGCGTGAGTTGCCAATGCTCATATGTCATCCTTAATCCCCCATCTCCTCAAGCAAGCGTTCCATATTATTGTCGATCTGCTCTTCGAGGGCGTGGGCCTCGGTGTTCAGGCGGGTCAGTTCTTCGTGGAGCTCTTCCAGCTTCTCTTTGAAGTCGAAGTCGATGGCGGCGCGTTCGGCCACGCCGACGTAGCGGCCAGGGTTGAGGCTCCAGCCCTGGGCCTCGATCTGCGCCAGGGTCGCGACCTTGCAGAGGCCAGGGTTATCAATGTAGCGGCCCTCGGGGAAATGCTCCTGCATCAGCGCCGCGCTCTCTTGCTCGTTCTCGGGCGCTTCCCCACGGTAGAGGCGCACGATGTTGGCGAGGAACTCGACCTGGGTGGGGGTGAACTCGCGATGGGCGCGGTCGATCTGCTGGTAGATGGGGCGGGCGTCGATGAAGAGCACGGTGTTGCCGCGTTCGCTGTCGCGCTTGCCCTTATCGAAGAACCAGAGCGTACAGGGCAGCGTCACCGTGTAGAAGAAGTTGGAGCCGACCGAGACCATCACATCCACCACGCGCTCCTGCACAATCCTGCGCCTGATCTCCTGCTCGGAGGCGCGGGCATCGCTGGCCGAGTTGGGCATCACAAAGCCTGCTCGCCCGTTCTCTTTCAGCGCGCTGTAGAAGAGCTGAATCCAGAGGTAGTTGGCGTTGTCCACACGCGGCAGGCTCAGGGGGAAGCGGCGGTTGGGATCGAGCAGGCGCGCTTTATCCACGCCATCGACGTTGAAGGGCGGATTCGCCATCACGAAGTCGAACTTGCTCGTACTTTTGTGCGGGTCCTCGTAGTAGCTATTGGCGCTCTGGATATCGCCGGAGAGGCCATGCACCGCCAGGTTCATCTTGCAGAGCCGCACCGTCTCGGTCGTCTTCTCCTGACCGTAGAGCGAGACCTCCTCGTTGGGATCGCGGCGGTGTCGCTGCACAAATTGCGCGCTCTGCACAAACATGCCGCCGGAGCCACAGGCGGGATCGAAGATCAGGCCGCGATACGGCTCGATAATCTCCACGATCAGCTTCACAATCGAGGTCGGGGTGAAGAACTCGCCGCCGCGCTGCCCCTCTGCCAGAGCGAACTTGCCCAGGAAATACTCGTAGATTTTGCCGAAGAGATCGCCCTCGATATCCAGCGGGATGCCAGCAAAGGTTGCCAGCAAAGCTTTCAGCGTTTCGTTGTCCAGCCGGCTATAGACGTTGGTTGGCAGCGAGCCGGAGAGGCTCACGTTATAATCCTCGACCAGCTTCATCGCCTTATTGAGCTTCACATCCAGCTCCGTACTCGACCGACGCAAAAAGTCGTAGCGCGCTTCAGGGTCGAGGTAGATCGCTCCGGCGGCATGGTAGCGAGCGGGGTTCAGCGTCATGCGCCCGCCAGACTGGCGCACGCGTTCTTGCAGTGCTTGATCGACGAGAGCGAACTTCTGGTCGGCGAACTTCAGGAAGATCAATCCCAGCACGGGAACGGAATACTCGGAGGCGCGCAGGGGCGTATTGGCGCGCAAATTATCGGCGGCCTGCCAGAGCCGATCCGCGATATGCTGAAAGTTGGTAGCCACAACACAATCCTTACTAGCGTGTCAGCCTCGTTTTGCTGCAAATCAAGTATAACAAAAGGCCAGCAGGATGTGAAGTGGCATAGGACCACATCAAAGCCAACGATCACCTTGCTCTGGCGGCGTTCGCGGCCACGATCAGGTACGGCGCGATCTCAACGAGAAGAACATCTTCTCAGGGGGCTGCCTCAAGTGTGCGGCTTTGCGGTCGAAGCGCCCACGACACGTCACTGTTGCTTGCCCGCAGAGAGAACAGCGTGGACCGTTGCTTCTTCTCTGTCCGTTGACAGAATGGCTCTCTTGAGACATACTCTCTCATATGGGCTGTTCTTATCTCTGAGGAAGAGTGTAGCCAAACGAGCAGCACAGCGCAAGAATCAATCAACACCATCTGTCCCAAATGAGACAAAGTGTGTAAAATGACTCAGAATGCAGACAATCTCCGCGTGAAACGCACCAAAATCTTGCTGCGAGAAGCACTCATCGCCTTGATCGAAGAGCGAGGCTTCGATACCCTCACCGTCGGCGAATTGACCGAATGGGCGATGGTCAGTCGGGCCGCGTTCTATCGGAATTATCAAGATAAATACGATCTGGTCGAGCAGATCTTTGAGGAGGCCATGAGCACGTTATTTCACGCCATTGGAGAATTCGGACGGGAACATCCCATAGATGTATGGATTCGGTTCTTCGAGCAGATTGCCCGGTACGACCGACTCTATCGAGCGCTGCTGGGAAAAAAAGGCAGCCCCTGGTTTGTGCAGAAGATGCGCGCGCGTCTGGCTGAGTTGATCAAAGAGCACGGAAGTTCAGGCAGTGAGCCTGAACCGGGTACGTCCGAGCACGTCGCTCACCAGGCTCACCCATTTTCCGATACATTTGTGCCAGAGCTTGTTGCCGCGATGCTGGTAGAGGCGATCACCTGGTGGCTTGAGCAGGAGCAGCCGTATACGCCCAAAGAACTGGCGACGAAAACAGCGTTGCTGGCTTCGGCAGTGTTTCGGGAAGCCAGCACCTGGTCATAACTGGCAGTTCGCACACATACAGGATTATTGGCAATAAAATACGTATAACATATTTGGCACCAATATTCTCTTGCCCCGTGAGTTAGTTTTTTTATGCGGGCGAGCGATCCTCTTCGATAAACGCTGGGATGCCTCGCCTGCGCTTCTGCTACTTTTGTTTCTCTCCCTTGAAAATCCACTGAACACCATACTTGTCGTAAAACTGCCCATACGTTCCAAATGGCAGATCATGCAGTGCTTGAAATCTTTCCTTTTCTGCACCCTCTGAGAGTTTATCAAACACTGCTTTCAGCTCATCGTACGTTCCGCCAAGCACAAAGATGGCGTACGTATTCCCTTGACTAACAAGAACATTTGCGGCAGAACAAAAAAGCCTGGTATTACTCCAGATAGATTTCGTCACAGTCATATTCCACCATCTGCGCAAAGGCATTGAGAATGCGTTTATCCTCTATGGCAGGAAATATACGTTCCAGAGAATGTAGTAATATTCTGCTCGGATAGCGTCGCCCGTTCTCAAGTCTCCAGACATGGATTCGATTACACCCCAGGGCTTCTGCTAATTTTTGTTGAGAGAGGTTCTGGCGCTCTCGCAGAACTTTTAACCAGGCACCAAAGGATTTTCGCTCTATACAGGACAATGTGTAATTAGGCAACATATATCACTCTCCTTCATCTTGCGGCAGACGGACTGGAATAAGGAAATCTGGATACCTCCTCTACTTTTTTCTATCGATTTTGCTTTCCTAGAGGGAAAAATACCAGAAGCCTGTTAACACAAAATTTCCATTCCGTAAACCTGCTAAGGGTTCAGAGTTAGCAGTCTGTTAGCACTATTGAAAATGCAGCATGTTTATATCAGAAATAAACGCTTGATTTTGCTAATCCCTTAGTGTAAAGTATTGCGAGAGAAACCACTCAGCATGCTGTTAGAGGTAATATTTACTATAATATTAATTGGTCGAAGATTTCTTTTATGCCTGATCTGATCGAAATATTTTGCTCGCTTCAGTGATTCTTTCTGATCCTAAAATAGTCAGAAGCCTGTTAACAATGTCATCACAGAGCTATGAAAAGCCTTGAAGCAAACAGAGGCACTGGCGCTCTTCTCCGGTGAGGGGGAGCTTCTCCAGATGCCTGGAAGCATGAGACTGGCGCGCAAAAGGGATGGGGGCGTTAGTGCCGGGAGGCGCAGAAGCGAGCAAGTTTGCTTTGACAATCCACAAACTCCAGGAGAGGAAGTGTAACTATGCAGGAAAACGCATCTCTTGTCGAGACGCTTGCCGATCTCACCCATAATGCGGAGGCCGAGCTTGACGAAATTAACACGCTCAAGTCTTTGGAGGATTGGCGTGTACGCCATCTTGGCCGTAAAGGGAGCGTAGCCAGACTGATGGAGCGTCTCGTCACGTTGCCGAAAGAAGAGCGCCCTGCTATAGGGCAGGCAGCTAATCATGCCAAAGACAGGTTAGAGGCAGTATTCGCTCGGCGCAAGGCATCGCTGGCAAGGGCACTTCTAGACGCAACGATTGCCCAGGAGCGCCTCGACGTCACACTTGAAGGGCGCCGACCGCATGTGGGATATGCCCATCCTACGCGGCTTGTGCTAGAGGATGCGGAGGCCATTTTCCAGCGTATGGGTTTTAGCGTCGTTGAGGGATACGACGTAGAATGGGATTATTACAACTTTCAGCAACTCAATATCCCTCCTGATCATCCAGCGCGCGATATGCAGGACACGTTCTATCTCAGCCAGGAGCGAGGGATGCTCCTGCGTACCCATACCTCGCCCATGCAGATACGCTTCATGGAGCGCCAACGCCCCCCGATTCGTATTATTGTTCCTGGGCGTGCTCATCGCCGTGATGATGATGCCACTCACAGCCCCATCTTCTGGCAAATCGAAGGTCTGGCGGTCGATACCAATATAACTTTCAGTGACCTTAAAGGCGTGATGGCGCGGTTTGCCGACGAGATCCTGGGATGTAAGGTTCGTTTCAGGCCGTCCTACTTCCCATTCACTGAACCGAGCGCGGAATTTGACTTTAGCTGCCTTGCCTGCGGTGGCAGTGGTCGCCTTGCCGACCATATCTGTCGCATTTGCAAGGGAGAAGGCTGGCTGGAGATCTCGGGAGCAGGCATGGTACACCCACAAGTGTTGCGTAACGTCGGTTACGATCCCACTGTTTACTCGGGCTTCGCCTGGGGTATGGGGGCTGATCGCATCGCCCTACTCAAGTACGGTATCAGCAATATCCGTTTCCTCTGGGAGGACGACCTGCGCTTGCGTCGCCAGCTTCGCTAAAGACCGATCCTGCTTAAAATAGATAATCACCAGCATAGATCAGGAAAGATCGATCCAATTGTTAGAATAGAGGTACGGAGGACGAATGCATGAAAGTGCCGCTTCGTTGGTTGCAGGAGTACGTCGATATTGTACTCCCGCCTGAGCAGTTGGCCGAGCGGCTGACGCTCTCAGGCACAATGGTAGAGGGCATCACGCACATCGGCACAGACTGGGACGATATTTTTGTAGCAGAGATTGTGCGCCTGGAGCCTCATCCCAACGCAGATCACCTGCAACTGGCTACTGTCAACCTGAGCACCAGGGAGTATACAGTGGTTACCGGAGCGTTCAATATCGCAGTGGGAGACCGTGTGCCTTTCGTTAGCGCGGGCGGTCGCCTGCCTGATGGCAAAGTTATGGAAGCATCCCCCATCCGTGGTATCCTTTCCCAGGGCATGCTTCTGGCAGAGGATGAATTAGGGCTCAGCGAGGATCATAGCGGTATTTACCATCTTGATGCCCAGACGCCTGTGGGCGCTCCGTTGCGTGAGGTGCTTGGTGATGTGGTATTCGAGATAGATATTACGCCAAACCGCCCCGACTGTCTCTCCATCTTGGGCATAGCTCGTGAAGTGGCGGCGCTTACCGGTCGCCAGTTACGTATTCCCCGGGTCCATTTGCAGGAGGGAGGGGCTGCTATCGACGAGCTGGTAACTGTCCAGGTCAACGACCCTGAGTGCTGTCCACGTTACACCTTGCGCGCTGTCATGGACGTCACTGTTGGTCCTTCTCCCGCCTGGCTGGCTGAGAGAATACGCGCAGCCGGTCTGCGTCCTATCAACAATGTCGTAGACATCAGTAACTACGTGATGCTAGAGTGGGGCCAGCCTTTGCACACATTTGATTTCCAGGCGGTGAGGGAGCGGCTGGTTGTGGTGCGGCACGCCCAGACAGGTGAGACGCTAGAAACGCTAGATGGTCAGCAGCGCCAGCTTCAGCCTGATATGTTGCTCATCGCGGACGCAGCTCGCGCTATCGGCATCGCCGGCATCATGGGCGCGGCCAACAGCGAGATCACTCCCGCAACGTCCGTTGTGCTGATCGAATCGGCTAACTTTACTGCCCGCAATATCAGACACACAGCACAGCAGCTTGGCCTGCGTACCGAAGCCTCGACCCGTTTCGAGAAGGGGCTGCCCTGGGAACTGCCGCCTCTAGCCCTGGATCGAGCGGCTGCCTTAATCGCCGAGATATGCGGAGGCACAGTGCTTCGTGGGACTATAGAGGTCGCTGAACCCGCGCCGCCACAGAGGGTCATCGGCCTGCCAGAGACCGAAATAGCACGATTGCTGGGAGTACATCTCAACCGCAAGCAGATCATTGCCAGCCTTGAGTCGCTAGGGTTTGCCGTGGCCTCTGCTGATCACACGGGGCCGCTCTCTGTAACCATTCCTTTCTGGCGGGGCGATATCTCTGAGTCGGCCAATCTGGTGGGGGAGGTAGCAAGAATGCTCGGTTTTGATAATATCCCCACCAGCTTTCCAGAAGGCGCAGTGGCCGCTGCCCCACCGTCGCATGCCAGGCACTGGGAAAAAGCCATCCGCCACTTCTTGCTCGCCTGCGGCCTCACCGACCTTATGACGTATAGTATGATCAGTCAGGATGCCCTGTCAGCTCTTTTCTCATTGGAGGGAGCAGAAATTGAACTGACCCCTGATCGGCTGGCAACCCTCGTGCCGCATCCCCAGGATGTGCGTGAGCACGATGCAAGCTTTGATCTCTTACGGCTCTCCAACCCCTTGACGTCAGAGCAGGAGATATTACGCCCAACGCTCCTCCCAAACTTGATTAAAGCTTTGGGGGCGAATCTTCGTCACACCCAGGAGGGACTTGCCTTCTTTGAACTGGCACGCTGCTATTTTCCTCGCGCCAATGATCTTCCTTACGAGCGCCTGACCCTGGGCATAGCTATGGCCGGTTTGCGCGCTCCTCGTATCTGGTGGAATGACGCCCCTTCCGAAATTAACTTCTACGATATGAAAGGCATTTTGCAAGAACTTTTGGATCATTGCGGGATAACCGGCTATCACTTTGAGGCAACTATCCATCCTGTACTACATCCTGGCCGCTCTGCTCGCGTGCTGACGCAGGATGGACAGGATCTCGGCTACTTCGGCGAAGTTCATCCTGCGCTCACTTCATCCCTGGATCTGGGAGGAGGACGCTCCTACTTGTTAGAGTTGGATGGGGAGCTACTGATCAGATTATCCACCAAAGACCGCCGGGTACACGCAGTCTCGCGCTTTCCAGTGGTCAAGCGTGACATTGCTGTCATTGTACCGGACAGGATAGCAGTCGCAGAGATCATAGCCGCTGTGACTGTAGCTGGCGGCGATCTATTAAGGGAAACGCGCGTCTTCGATGTATACCGCGGTGAACCTGTGCCCGTCGGCTATAAAAGCGTGGCCTGTGCCCTGACACTACAGGCTCTTGATCGCACTCTGAGCGATTTTGAGGTCGATAGGGTCTTCAAGGACATCAGTACGCGGCTCTCGGCAGATATCGGGGGGCAGGTGCGTGACCTCTCACTACAGAGTAAATAGTCTCAGCCAGGTTCTATCGAGCCGGTGACAGTACAGAGGGGCCGTATGCTTCCGACAGAAGAAGAAACGCAAAACTTCGAGACAGATGTACTGGTGATAGGCAGCGGCGGAGCTGGAACGCGGGCCGCAATCGAGGCTGCCCGTTCAGGAGCGCGGGTCATCCTCGTCACTAAGCGACGGCTCGGTCAAGGCGGCGTCACCCCTGTGGCGGTGGGGGCTGCCGCCGCACTAGGCTACGCGGACGCAGCAGATTCACCGCTTGAGCATCTGCGTGATACAGTGGTGGGCGGCCACTACCTGAGCAACCAGGAGATCGTCTCTACACTGGCGCATGAAGCGCCTCGACGCTTGCTTGAATTGCAGACGTTTGGTGCGCGTTTCGATAAGCAGCCTGATGGTCGGCTGCGGCAGCTCGCTCTACCAGGTCACCGCTATCCCCGCTCGGTGGATTATCATATGCAGACCGGCCAGGAGATCATGCGTGGGCTCCTACAGGAACTCCATCGTCAGCCTGACATCAGGGTCATTGGGGACATGATTGTTTGTGAGCTATTGGTGGACAGCGGTCAGATACAAGGAGCCGTGGGGCTAGATCTTGTCTCAGGCGCGATAGTGATGATCGAGGCGAGAGCAGTGGTGCTGGCGACCGGAGGAATTCAGGAAGCATATGCCCCATATGCTTACCACGCGCCGGACCTGACCGGCGATGGTCTCGCTCTCGCTCTGCGGGCTGGTGCTGAACTGTGCGATCTGGAGTTTTTGCAGTTCTTCCCCACAGCACTCGTCTGGCCGCCTGAGCTGGCAGGCTTGATCTGGATTGGCGAGCTGCGTTACCACTGTGGTGCCTGGTTGATGAACAAGTATGGCGAGCGCTTTATGGCGCGTTACGATCCACTGCGAATGGAGCTCGCCACTCGCGACCTGGTCGCACGGGGGATAGCGACGGAGATGCTCGAAGGGCGCGGCACGCCCCACGGAGGAGTATGGATGAGCGTAGCTCACCTGGCACAGAACCAGGTGCAGGCATTTCTCGATGAGACATTCCCTGATGGTCTTTTCGGCGGGCATGACCTGCGTGCCGCAGGCATCGATATTCGGAGAGATGCTCTGGAGGTGGCGCCTATCGTCCACTTCCATATGGGCGGTATCCGCATCGACGCACTGACTCGCACCAGGGTGGCCGGGCTATTCGCTGCCGGTGAAGTTGCTGCTGGCGTCCACGGCGCGAACCGCATCGAGAACAATGCGCTCACCGAGGCCCTGGTGTTTGGCGCTCTCGCCGGGGAGCAGGCTGGCCGTTATGCCCGTGCCACATCTGGAGGTGGCCTTTCCCCAGACCATCACATGTGGCTCCGAGCGCAGAAAAGCCTGTCATCCTCTGTTAAGGACGATGAGCGGCTATCTCGTGTACGGGCAGAGCTTCAACGGATTCTCTGGGAGCGCGTAGGTCTGGTACGTGACGGAGATGGATTAGAGCAGGCCATCACCGAGCTGGTACGTCTCCGCAAGGAAATCGCCGCATATCCCGTGCCTGGCAGTGGACGACAGATGCGCGCAGTGCAGGAGGTGCAGAACCTTGTGCTGGTAGCAGAAGCGCTCGCACGCGCAGCATATGCTCGCCAGGAATCGCGCGGAGCGCACTTCCGCATCGACTATCCCAACCAGAATGACAGCCAATGGTTGGTCAACCTGATAGTGACGCTGGAAGACGGCGAGTTCTGCTTGCGAACCGAGCCTGTACAGTTTCCCTACGTGGCGCCCACCGCACGCTTATAACTGGAAGGTGCAAACACAGCGCCGACAAACCGGATTTGATTGCACGTCCAGATTACGACGAAATTGCACAGCCTTTTCCGCAGAGAGTACCGCTTCCAGGCTTCCTGCATGATGAATGTTACCGTAGGGTTTGTGAAAAAAGCAAGGACGAACATCCCCATTCGGCTCCACTACGGCGGACGTCCAGGGCGCGTTACAAACCACCGGCGGGAAGACATCAACCGCATTATGGGCCTTGTAATACGCAAGCAGCTTCTGCCTGAGTAAAGAGGCGCTCTCGCAGATAAACTTCGACTCAAACTCGCTGCTCAACTCCTGCTCTAACGCCGCAATTTCCCGCTCCAACTCGGGTAACTCTTCCGGCGCCAGAGCTATCGTCGATTGACGTTCAACAAGCCAGGGCTCCGCCCTGTTGAATGCTTCACTGGTCACGTCAGCCGCCAGAAAGCTGATCCGGCTAAAGCCGATGTCCTGAGCGAATCTGACAGTTTCTCGCAGATGCCGAAAATTGTGGCGATGGACGGCACAGCGAGCTTGAATGGGGAAATCAGGACGAAGCTGGCGAATAGCCTGTATACCCTCGATTACCCGCAGATGGGCGTTTCTCACTCTCCTGATTGCATCATGAACTACAGGAGGCCCATCCAGGCTAACAACCAGTTCGCAGCAGTACCGGGTAATTTGCGGCGCGTAGCGTTTGAGCATAATACCACTACTCAACAAGCCAATCTGTAACGAGTGTGAGGCAAGGATTTCGCAGATCTGCCAGATATCCGAGTGCATCATTGCTTCACCGCCGGTAAGCAAGACACCATAAACGCCAGCATCATGGAGTTCCTGCGCCAACGCCGCAACCGTTTCCAGGGGTATTTTGCGATGACTTCTATCGGTCCAGATGTCGCACATCACACATCTACAGTTGCAACTTGAAAACGGCCACAGAAAGACATGTTTCAAATGAACGTCGGAGCTTTTCTCATGAATGTTTTCTTTTAGATCTTGCATCTGCTCTCCGCCCTTCTTACGAAGGTTGATAACACCTTCTCCCGCTGAGATCAGGCCGATTTTTTCCTCAAAAGAGGTACATATCGGGAGGGCTTTACCTTCTGAAGGTTCTTGGACCAGGGTTGTACCTCCCCACGACATGCCTGGGAGAAGAACGCTTTCGCGATGTTGTTCCTATAGGTCTGACCTGGAATTGTTATCTGGAGCTGATCAGCCGTCTCTTGTAGCCAGCCACGCGCCACCATTGCAGCGATTCCCTCTGCAAAGACATCAGCGAGTTCCACTCCAAAGAGTTTTTTGAAAGGTGCTTTATCAACCGAGAGGCAATGGAGGCCAAGTACCATATAGCGGTGCTGGAGTTCTTTAAGTGAAACCTCCTGCCCTGTAACGCCTGCGAAGCAGCCATTTGTAATAGCTTTGATATACTCTGTAACGGTATAGACATTCGTCCAGGTGTAGCCTCCGAAGTAATGGGTGTGCGCGCCGGCCCCCATCCCCAAAAGGAGCGTTTGTGGCGCTCGCCAGTAGTTCACATTGTAGCGTGTAATGCCTCCCGGTTGACAAAAGTCGGAGACGCTCCACTGCTCATAGTTGTGTTGTGTCAAAGTATCATAGATATGTGAGAACATTTCAGACTCGACCTGCGTCGTCGGCAGGGTGGGCAGCGCCTTTTCAAGCCCGGTCCCTTCGACAATCAGGCTATACAGGCTCACATTAGCTGGTCTATACTCGCATACTTTTGCCAGGTCAAACTTCAATTCCTCCATCGTCTCGTATGGCAAGCGATACATCAGGTCGATGGAAAGTTTCTCAATTCCCACGGCCTTAGCTTCTCGAATCACATATTCGTTTTGCGCTGCCGTATTATGGCGTCCGATGGCCTGAATTTTGCGATCCACGAAGGATTGAATACCGATTGATAAGCGGTTCACACCGCTTGCATGGTAGCGAGCAAGTTTTTCGTGATCCAGGGTGTTAGGGTGCGATTCCACGCTAAACTCGCAGCCAGGGGCGATAGGAAAAATTTCCTTCAATGTCTGAACCAGGTGCTCTAAGTCTGAAGGGGTCAAGGTCGAAGCGGTCCCTCCGCCAAAGTACACAGCCGTGACAACCCGACCATCAAGATCAGGGTGATTTTTGTAGGATCGAATCTCCTCAGTCAACGCGGCGATATACGCCGTATAAATGTCCTCGCGAAACGCCCTTTTGTTGAAGCTACAAAATGAGCAAATTTCGGGACAGAATGGAATATGCAGGTAAAGGGTAATTTCGCGTAGACCGCGATAGGATTGCGTTTTCATAATCCTGGCGATGTCAACAGAACCCAGGGGCTCCCACTTTACCGGATAGATTTCAATATACTCGCGTTCGATTCCTGGAGTGGCATCGATCATGGTAATGTACACCTCCTGATAGGGATGAAATGAAGCTGAATGGTAAGGCTCGGGGGTTGGGCCTGTCTTCCCAAACTAAACAGAGCAGGAAATACAGGTTAAGTGTCTTTAAATGCTCAAAGTCTCCTTTGCGTAAAAAATTACGGACAGTACACAGTTACTTACACTCAAGAATAGCTATAGTCGGTGGCATTGAGAAGTTGCCTCAGGCAACTTCTCAATGCCACTCTCCTCAGAGTAGACTATGATCAACCTTTACTTCTGTCAGATCAAGTCAGCTAGATACTGAGAGAAGAGAGACAGAAAATCGTTTGTTTAATCTCTAGCCTGAAGGAGGAATCCATGAAAAAAGCGGTACTCGTGATTGCACGCATGCTCAAGTTCGCGAAAAGTGATCTTTCTGGGCGGCATAACTGGCAGATTGCCTAGTCGCCAAATCGCGCATAGCGATCTGAAAAATGCGTATTTATCGCTCGATAGATATCGCATTGGCTGATAAGATATCCAGCAGATGGGATGCAGCGCTCGCTATAGGGACAAGAGGAACCCCCTGTACAGGTGCTGCATCCCATTGAAAACTTTCTCTTATAATTTAAATACATTGTACTAAAAATAAAGGAGGGAGAGCGTTTAAAATGGATAATGTGAACCTTTTAAGTTCAATACCGTTTTCAAATGAAAAGCGCCTGCTGCTCTCCTACTTGTTGGAAGAGGTAAAGCTTGATATCCCGACAGATCAAGACCTGCTCTTAGCACGACATGAAGCAGAGCACTTAACGCTCTCTTTTGCGCAAGAAAGGCTCTGGCTTCTTGACCAGTTGATCTCGGAACCTGCCCTTTATAATACTTCCTTTGTAATACGCATGCAAGGTTTGTTAAACAGGCCAATGCTGGAAAAAAGCCTGAATGAGATTATGAGGCGCCATGAAATATTACGTACCACTATCACTGTTTATGAAGGACAGCCGCGACAGGCCAATACTATAAGTTCGCCTGGAGCATTGCCTGTAATAGATTTAAGAGGGATCGCGGGGCATGTGCTCCAGCAGCAAGTACAACAGCTTATTAAAGAAGAAAGTGGTCGGCCTTTCAATCTGACTAAAGGCGCTCTTGTACGCGTCACGCTCTTGCAGGTAGCCACTCACGAGAGCCTTTTATTACTCACGTTGCATCATATTATTTCAGATAATCAATCAATACACATTTTTTTTCAGGAACTCGGCCAGCTTTATAGGAGCTATGTAGCTGGAGAAGTCGCTTTATTACCTGCGCTACCTATCCAATATACTGATTACGCGCTCTGGCAGAAAAGACGCTTACAAGGGAAGGTGCTTGAAAATCTGCTAGCTTATTGGAAACGGCAGTTAGCTCAGTTCCCTGAAGCCCTCATTTTGCATACTGACTATCCTCGTCCCGCTGCGCCAACCTTTCGGGGAGCTACTTACACCTTCACCCTGCCCAACGCTTTAACTCAGGCGCTCAAGGAGATAAGCGTGCAAGAACAGGTAACGTTATTTATGACGCTCCTGGCCGCATTTCAAGTCTTGCTCCATCGTTATACAGGGCAAGATGAATTTGTGATTGGCTCCCCCGTTGCCAACCGCGCTCTGCCAGATACCGACAGGCTGATTGGCCTTTTTGTTAACACATTAGTGCTACGTGCAAATCTTACAGGCAACCCCACCTTCCGCGATCTCTTGAGGCGTGTGCGTGAGACTACGCTTAACGCTTATATCCATCAAGATCTCCCTTTCGAGCGTCTGGTCGAAGCATTGCAGCCGAAGCGTTTTTTAGACCATAATCCTTTATTTCAGATTATGTTTACCCTGGAGGCGGCCTTACCAGAGAAAATAGAACTGCCAGCATTAGAGATGTATTTGCACGAGCAGAGTAACGGAACCGCTAAATTTGACCTGACCCTTGAGTTTTTTGAAAGTTCAAAAGGGCTGTCTGGCCGAATAGAATACAATACAGACCTTTTTAAGACCGGAACTATCGCCCAATTGAGTGGACACTTGCAAATGCTATTGCGAGATATTGTAGCTCATCCAGAGCGGCGGTTGTCAGATCTCCAGCTCCTAACGCCAGCCGAAAGGCAGCCATTGACTGGCAACCGGCAACAGCAGCATTATTCACAGCAACAACCCATTCATCAACTATTCGAGGAGCAGGTCAGGCAGACCCCTCTGGCTCTTGCTGTTAAGGATGAGAACGGGCAATTGAGCTACCAGGAGCTGAATAAGAAAGCTAACCAGCTAGCTCACTACTTACAAAAGCTAGGTGTCGGACCAGAAGTGCCGGTGGGGCTCTATCTACATCAATCGCGAGAAGCGATAGTGGGGCAGTTGGGGATCTTAAAAGCCGGAGGTACCTACATCCCTCTGGATCGCTCCTCGCCTAAAGAACGACTGCTCTTCATGCTGAAGGATGCTGGAATAGCAGTCGTGCTAACTTTGCGCTGCTGGACCGAGGAATTACCTGCAAAACAGCTAAAGGTCATTTGCCTGGATTCCGACTGGAGAACTATTCTTCAGGAAGATGAAGATAACCCCACGAGTGGTGTGGCAAGTACCAATCTAGCATATGTAATCTACACTTCAGGAACTACAGGCAGGCCCAAAGGAGTGCAAATCGAACATGGCAGTTTATGCAACCTTGTCGCCTGGCATCGTGAAGCCTTTGCTCTATCACAATTGGATCGCGCAACTCAAATTGCAAATTTGGCATTTGATGCATCTCTGTGGGAGATCTGGCCCTATCTTGGGGCAGGAGCAAGCATCCATATCCCCAATGAAGAAACACGTATGACGCCGGACCTGCTACAACAGTGGCTGCTATCAGAGGCTATTACTATCAGTTTTTTACCAACGCCGCTGGCGGAGAAAATGATAGAGCTAGAATGGCCGCGCCAATGCGCTTTGCGGGCGTTACTCACCGGTGGAGATAGGCTACGCCACTATCCACCATCCGCCCTTCCCTTTACGCTGATTAATAACTATGGTCCAACCGAGGGGACCGTTGTAGCCACCTCTACAGCAGTCATCTCGCAGCAACAGTACAGATTCCCATCGATTGGCACACCCATTACGGGCACGCGAATCTATATTTTGGACCGCTACCTGAACCCCGTTCCTGCTGGAGTGCCCGGTCACCTCTATTTAGGGGGTGCAGGTATTGCAAGAGGATATCTTAAACAGCCCGCATTAACTGCCGAGAAGTTTATCCCCGATCCCTTCGTCAGGACCTTCCCCGATCAATCGGGGAGCGACGGCGTGTCCGAGCCGGGGGCACGGTTATATAAAACTGGAGACCTGGCACGTTATCTGGATAGTGGTGAGATAGAGTTCATAAGGCGTGTAGACCAACAGGTCAAGCTGAGAGGATTCCGTATTGAACTCGGAGAAATCGAGGCGGCCTTGAAATCCCACCCCCTGGTCGAGAATGCAATTGTGTATATGCAAGAAAGTGATCTGGAAGAACACTATCTCGTCGCCTATCTCATCTTAGCCCAGGGCCAGCCACTAGCAAGCGGTCATCTGCAACAATATTTAAGCGACCACATACCTGCATATATGATACCTCACGCTTTTGTATTTCTGGAAAAGTTCCCTTTAACCGCTAACGGCAAGGTAGATTACAAATCACTTCCCTTACCAGAAGAGTTGAGTGCGAGGCCAGTTTCGTCATGTATTGCCCCTCGGAATCACTTAGAAGTGACCCTGATGGATATCTGGTGCCAGGTGCTTGGCATGAAACAAGTAGGTATCTACGACAATTTCTTCGAGATAGGCGGTCATTCTTTAAAAGCCACTCAAGTTATTTCTCGTCTCCGCAAGAGCCTCGGTATAGAATTATCGTTGCGCCGCTTTTTCGAGACCCCCACGATTGCTAGTCTGGCTGCTCGTATTGAGCAGGTCTATCAACAGCAAAAGGAACGTATCGCAGCCACTCCCGATCAATCCCATGTAAGCCCTGGCGGCGATATCAAGTCGGGAGCAAGCTGCTTACTGCTGAACAAAGAGGGGAAAGATGCTAAATAATATTTTGTGCATACACGAGGTAGTTAAAGTATGGGCGGAACAAACCCCGGCCCAGATAGCCATAATGGCTCCTGAGCGCCGTCCGCTTACCTATCAAAGTTTATATCAGCAGATTGACTACGTCAGAAAAGCCCTGCATGCAATGGGTATAGGACGTACGGACCGTGTGGCAACGATGATTCCAAATGGCCCAGAAGCTGCCGCTGCTTTTATTGCGATCTCCTCTAGCACCACTATAGCTCCTCTTAATCCCGCTTATCGACCACACGAGGTAGATTTTTATTTATCAATTTTAAAAGCACAAGCTTTCATTGTGCATACCGACATAGATCCAGCAATTGTGAACATCGCACAAAAACGAGGTATCCCCCTGATCAGGCTAATACCGCTACTGGAGGGGGATGCTGGTCTTTTCATGCTTGAGGGAGAAAGGCAGGGGAAAAGCCGCGGAGACCTTGCCAGTCCTGGCGATGTGGCCTTATTGTTGCATACTTCTGGGACAACGGCAAAACCGAAACTGGTTCCTCTCACCCACGCCAATCTTTGTCACTCAGCCCGCCATATCCAAAGGGCGCTCCAGTTGACTGCTAGCGATTGCTGTCTGGATGTTATGCCACTATTCCATATTCATGGTCTGGTAGGAGGTATCCTTTCATCCCTGGCTGCCGGCGCAAGCATTGTCTGCCCTCCAGGATTTTATGCCCCCCGATTCTTCGAGTGGTTAGAGATGTTTCGTCCAACCTGGTATACAGCCGTACCTACGATGCATCAGGCAATCCTAGAGCGCTGCAAGCTCCAGCCCTGCAATGTCGGTGATAGTTCTCTGCGCTTTATTCGCTCATCTTCTTCAGCATTACCCACGCAACTCATGTCGAGCTTAGAAAATGTCTTTGGGGTTCCTGTGATTGAAGCTTATGGGATGACAGAGGCATCTCATCAAATAGCCAGCAATCCGCTGCCACCCAACAAACGCAAGGCCGGTTCTGTGGGCAGAGCCGCCGGACCGGAAGTTGCAATTCTCGGAGAAGAAGGCGTATTATTAGCGCCCAATGCCATTGGTGAAATTGTCATTCGCGGCCCCAACGTAACACGAGGCTATGAAGATAATCTTCCTGCTAATAGGGCTGCCTTTATTGATGGGTGGTTCAGAACGGGCGATCAAGGATATATCGATGAAGACGGATACATTTTTATCACCGGTCGGATTAAGGAACTGATCAATCGTGGCGGAGAAAAGATTTCACCACACGAGGTAGATAAGTTACTGCTCAGTCACCCGGCGATAGCTCAGGCCATCACATTTGCGATACCTCATGAAAAGTTAGGAGAGGAAGTTGGCGCCGCTGTTGTATTACATCACGAGCGAACAATAACAGAAAAAGAGATACGTGAGTTTGCCGCCCAGCACCTTGCGGCTTTTAAAGTCCCGCGTTATGTGGTTTTTCTGCATGAGATACCGAAAGGCCCAACGGGAAAACCCCTACGCATAGGGCTCCATAAAGTATTGGGTATTTCCAGCTTCAAGGAGGGGAATTTAGAGGACAGCGCCTCTTTCTCCGCTCCGCGCACTGCATTGGAGGCACTATTAACGGCAATATGGTCACAGGTACTGAACTTAGAGCCGATCAGCATCCATGCTAACTTTCTTGCATTGGGTGGCGATTCCGTTCTGGCCGCCCAGATCACCACCAGCATAAAAAAGATCTTACAGGTAGATCTCCCCATAAGCGCGCTCTTTGAAGACTCTACTATCGCTCGTTTAGCTTTTGCAATTGAGCGAAAACAAGGAGAGCAGAGCAAGCTAACACGCTTGTTTTCCTTGCTCGCCAGGTTAGACGCACTTTCTGAAGAAGATGCTAAAAAGATGATCCATGAAAAAAAAGCTCACCCTGAATTGAGGGTGTGCGTTTTGTTAGAGAATACGATCTCTAGCGCTATCGGGAGGTAGTTATGACAAACGTACAACCGTTGTCTACTCAGCGCCTGGGCAGTGATTTCTGGAAATTTTGGGTTGGACAGGCAATTACAACCCTGGGAAGCTCATTTACGAATTTTGCCCTGCCTCTACTCGTATTTAAATTGACTGGCTCGCCCGTTAATCTGGCATTAACTGTAGTCGCTCAAATTCTCCCATACTTAGGATTTGGCCTGCTGCTCGGAGCGTGGGTGGACCGGAGAAATCGCAGACAGTTAATGATCTTGACGGATGTGCTCCGCGCATTCGTCATCGCCATACTGCCATTGCTGGCTCTACTGGGTTACTTGAATGTCTGGTGGATTTATGGCATCGCGTTTATCAACGCAACCTTATCGATTGCCTTTGATGCTGCAAAATTTGCTGCGGTACCTAGCCTTGTATATAAAGACGCCCTTATCTCAGCGAATGAACGTGTTCAAGCCAGTAACTCAATCGCAATGATTGCAGGCTCGTTTCTCGCAGGCCTGCTGCTGATTATCATTCCTGTGCCTTTGCTCCTATTCATCGATGCTTTTTCCTACCTCGTATCAGCCGCATCGCTTGCACTGGTGAAGCGTAGCTTTAATGCCGAAAAGGGAAAACAGCATACCCCCACAAATATTTTCCAGGATATTCATCATGGGCTGCGCTATATCCTGAATCATCCGGTGTGGCGCGCGCTTACGGTGTTATTAATGATATTGCTATTTATGAGTACAATAGTTGATTCTCAGGTTGTCCTTTTTGCGAAGCAATGGCTGCATAGTAGCGATACGCAAATAGGTCTATTGTTCTCCTGTCAGGGTATCGGGATCGTCATTTTCTCCTTAGTTGCCAATCGCATCCGTAAATTCTGGTCTCTGGGCCAGATAATGTTAGGAGCGTTAATGCTCAATGGGTTTATGACGGTTGTATTTGCCCTGACGCACTGGTACTGGCTGGCGCTTCTGGCCTGGATGGTAAAGTCTGGCGCCCTGCTGCTTTTCAACGTTATCGCCTATAGCGTAGGGCAGAAGATTACGCCAGATCACCTGCTTGGTCGCGTCATTATTTTCGTCAGGGTCATGACCTGGTCAACCTCATCGCTAGGTGCGCTACTCGGGGGCATAGCGATTGAGCTCACAGGAAATGTTGCCGTGGTATTTGGCGTAGCAGGTGTTTTGATTTTTATTACTGCGGTTGCATTTTTGTGGACACCGCTGAACTATGCCGAGCGTTTCCTTCCGCAAGAGAGGAATACAGCTGAGGTTGCTTCTTTATAAACTCTGTCAATGATCTTTGATACTTAGAAATGAGGGTGCAAATGTTGCAGACTAACGATAAAACTGTCTCAGATCTCAGCCAGTGGCCCATTGCCTGTTCTTTCGAAGAATACGAGTGTGACCGATTGGGGACATTGATGCGCGCGACAAAAGAGTTTGGCGCGATTTTTCGCTGTGGGAAACAGATGATTTTTGTCAATGACCCCGCACTGATCGAACGTGTACTGGTAAACACCAACCAGCAGTTTCTGGTTCCTGCGGTGCCATTTCGTCCTGACTTGGGGGAAGATCGCATTGCCGATTGGATGGCTAAACGGCATGGCACGGCACGGGGATTGCATCACGAGCAGGTTTTTGCTTCCATCAACCAGGCTGTAACCATCATTGAAGATCAAGTGAGCCGTTGGCCTGATGGTCGGCAGTTGCCCCTGGACGAAGAGATGAAGCAAATGAGTTATCGCATTGTCGCTGCATACTTCTATGGGCAAGATGGCGAACAGCTGGTGACTCCCAGTCGTGATTTTGTCGATGCAGTGGTCAAATTCATTGATAGCCCCTTCGCTTTTCCAGATTGGTTCCCACAACCTAAGAGAAGTCGCATGCGCACACAACTGGCACGTTTTGATCGGACCATTGCTGAACTCATTCAGAAAAGGCGGACAACTCCCTCAGAGAGGCCCGACCTGTTGACTGCACTGATGCAGACCTGCGACGCACAGGGGAGTGCCTTACCAGAACAAGCTATGCGCGAGATCCTGATCGCAATGACTTTCCCATCAAGCAGCATCGCGGCAGCGCTTTCATGGATCTGGTTGCTGTTAATGCAGCATCAGGAGGTCACACAAGCTTTGCTCCAGGAAACAACCGAGATCCTTGGGGATGGTTGTCTTGAGAGGGGTGATCTTTCTCAGCTCATATACCATACCTGCGTCATCAAAGAGGCCCTGCGCCTGTATCCTCCCACATGGCTGATAGAACGCAATATCGAAGCCTCCTGTGAGATCAACGGATATCTTTTTGCACAGGGGCAAAAGGTTTTTATGAGCCCCTTTGTAACTCAACGTAATCCTCAGTTCTTTAGCGACCCTGATCGTTTTCTGCCCGAAAGGTGGCTTGACAAGGAAAACATTGCTTCGTTGCCCAAATATAGCTATTTTCCCTTTGGAGGAGGACCAAGGATCTGCACAGGAGCCACCTTTGCCATGACCGTTCTGCTCATTGCGATGACCTCTATCGTTCGTCAATATACATTTCACCCGCCTGGGAATGTAGCGCAGGTCAGGCCGAATCCACAACCTTTTCTGATCCCAGAGCCCTCTCTGAGGGTGATTGTGAAGAAACGTGCCTTTGCAGCATGATGCTGTAAGAGCGCTGGCCGTTGGTGCTAGAAGGAGACACACGCTATGTATCATCGCTATCCCCCCACTCCTCCAGGTCATCCTCTCTGGGGCAACCTGTGGCAATACCGCCGTGACCCTTTTCAATTTCTGATTTCTGCGTCTCAACGCTATGGAGATATGCTGCGTCTGCGCTTTCTGGCGACCTCTATTTACGTCATCAGCCAGCCGACGATAAGCTTCGATGTGCTGGCAAAACGCACCAGCGCGTTCGACAAAGACCAGGTTACGGCTATAGGAAGGTTCATCGGGAGCGGACTCAATGTTAATGAAGGAGGAGCCTGGAAACAACGACGCAACATCGCTCAATCCGCTTTTCATGCACAGCAGATTGATTCCTATGCGGAAGCGATGAAAAATTGTATTACCTGGATGTTAAGCGCCTGGCAAAGCGGGAACGTTCTGGATATCAACCAGGAGATGACTCAACTGATGGTGAGGATTGTTGCTCATACGCTTTTTGGAGCGGAGCTAGCTCCTCATACTGCCGCAACGGTCGGGAAAGCAATGGCACTTATCGAGCGAGCAGTAAGCCAACAGGTGACCTCTATATCGCTCCCATCGTGGTTACCAACACCCCAGAATCTGGCACTACGACACATGACAAAGGCATTAGAGACGCTGGCAAGGCAGATTGTGGAGGAACGACGTACAGGGGGTGGAGAGCACGATGATTTACTCTCAATGCTCTTACAGGCTGATGAAGATGGGGGGCATATGACAGATGGTCAGATTCTTGACGAGATAATGACGCTTTTATTGGCCGGCCATGCCTCGACCGCAAGCGCCCTCACCTGGATGTGGTACGTCTTATCCCAATACCCAGAGGCTGAAGCACACATTCATGAGGAGATAGATCGTGTATTGGATGGTCGCCTGCCAACCATCGAAGATCTCGCAGCGCTCCCATATGTTGATACGGTCGTAAAAGAGGTTTTACGTCTGTATCCGCCTCTCTGGCTGATTGGTCGTCAGGCCAGGGAAGAGGTCACTATTGGTGACTATCAACTTGCCAAAGGCAGTTTATTATTCATTTGCCCTTATATCATCCAGCATAATTCTGAGTTGTTTGAACAGCCAGAGGCTTTCTTCCCTGAGCGATTTAGTAAGCAGAATGAAAAACGCATTCCGCACTTTGCATATATTCCCTTTGGGGGCGGGCCAAGATCCTGTATTGGCGCCCGTTTTGCTACGATGGCGATGAAGTTGACGCTTGTGATGGTGGCGCAACAATACAAACTGGCGCTCACTCCAGGCCAGAAGGTTGAAATACAGCCTCTTCTCTCCTTACGTCCAAAGTATGGCATGCGTGTGTCTGTCTCCAGGCGCGTGCCCCGCGCAGTTCAAGTGGCTGGTGACTGAGCTCACTTACTGTAACCTCAAGGAAGGCGATCAACGTGGAAAAGGGAATTGGCAAGGCCTGGAATGCGTCGCCAGCAAAGCATATCAGACGGGAATTGGGGAGTATAAATAGGTTTTTTGATACATGAAAGGAATAAAACGGTGGAGGATTATCCAGTAATCTGTGAATATATCAGCATTCCCAGGCGATCCTCAGGCTCGACGGCTCCCTTATCCTACGCTCAGCAGCGTTTATGGATAGCGGAACAACTGCATCCTGGCACTCCCGCCTACAACATTGCTCGTGCGGTTCGGCTCACAGGCCTGCTTGATTGTGCCGCTCTTGAAAAAAGCCTCGGCGAAATTATCCGCCGCCACGAAAGTCTGCGTACAGACTTTCCCATAGTCCATGACCAACCAGTACAGCATAGCGTCCCCGCTTCCCCTTTTCCGTTGCCACTGATAGATTTGCACGCATTGCCAGCGGTAGAACGTGAGCAGGTGCAGCATTCCCACCTCCAGATTGCAGCCCAACAGCCTTTTGACCTGACTGCTGGCCCTCTACTGCGTTTCTCACTACTACGGCTACGCTCAGATGAACATGTGCTACTGCTGATTTTTCATCACAGTATATGTGATGGTTGGTCCCTCGGGATCTTTAATCAGGAGTTGATGACGCTCTACCAAAGCTTTACCGGTTCATCACATTTTTCCCCACTCCCTGAGTTGTCTATCCAGTATGCCGATTTTGCTCAGTGGCAGCGCGAGTGGTTACAGGGAAGTGCGTTGGCAGAACAGATGAACTATTGGCGACAACACCTGACCAACGCACCTACTGTCTTAGCACTACCAACCGATCATCCGCGCCCGGCTATCCAAACTCTGCGCGGGGCGGTTTATCATTTTACGCTTTCTCCGGCTCTCTGTGAGGCCATAGATGCTTTGAGCAAACGCGAGGGTTGCACACTGTTCATGCTGTTGCTGGCGGCCTTTCAGGTCCTGCTGGCGCGCTATACAGGACGAGACGATTTGTTAATAGGTTCTCCGATTGCCGGTCGTACGCGAGCAGAGATCGAAGAGTTGATTGGCTTCTTTGTCAACACGCTCGTCTTACGTGCTGATCTCTCGGGGAAGCCATCGTTTCGCACATTGCTCAAGCGCATACGTGAGGTATGCCTGGATGCCTATGAGCATCAGGACGTGCCGTTTGAGCAATTAGTGATCGAAATGCAGCCTGAACATGATCTAAGCAGACACCCTCTCATACAGGTGCTCTTCTCTTTTCAGAATATATCCACACCTATGCTAGCACTCCCTGGTTTGCAGTGCGCGACACAGGCCATTGCCACACAGACCGCCATTTTCGATCTCGCGCTGGAATTATCGCAAATGCCTGAGGGCATCGAGGGCACATTCAGGTACAGCACCGACCTGTTTGAGATGGAAACTATCGAACGACTGGTTGGTCACTATCTTCAACTCCTGGAAAGTATCGCGACCGAACCCGCCTGCAACATCTGGACGTTACCATTGCTGACGACAAAAGAACGACAACAACTTCTGAGTGCATGGCCCAGGACAACCTATCCTCGGGAGCAGTGCCTCCATGAGCGGTTTGAGGTTCAGGCAGAGCAATTACCTGATGCCATTGCCATTCTCTGTGAAGATTGTCAGCTCACTTACCGAGAGCTGAACCAGCGCGCTAATCAACTGGCGTACCACCTGCAGCACTTGGGTGTAGGGCCGGAAGCGCTGGTGGGAATCTTCACAGAACGGTCGATAGCAATGGTTATAGCGCTGCTTGGAGTACTTAAAGCGGGCGGAGCATATGTAGCTTTAGACCCTGTTTATCCAAAAGAACGGCTCAGATTTATACTGGAAGATACTCATCTAGCCGTGTTGCTCATACAACAACATTTGCAGGATTTGCTGCCACAGCATGGAGCACGGATCGTCGCATTAGATACACTATGGCATGTCATTGCTCAACAACAGGTGGCAAATCCAACCAGTCGGATACAGCCGGAAAATCTGAGCTATGTAATCTACACCTCCGGTTCAACGGGTCGTCCTAAAGGAGTTGCTATCGCTCACCGCAGCGTCATCACTTTGCTGGATTGGGCACGCAAGGTTTTTACAGATGAGCAATTACAAGGTGTACTGGCTACGACATCAATTTGTTTTGATTTATCAATTTTTGAGCTGTTTGTGCCATTAAGTTATGGCGGGAAGGTTATTCTCAGTCAGCACCCCCTGGAGTTAGCTCCTTTGCTTGCTACCAGGGAGGTGACGCTGATTAATACCGTTCCTTCGTTACTAGCAGAGTTAAACCGTGCCGAAGGTCTTCCGCCTTCAGTACACACTATCAACCTTGCCGGTGAGCCTCTATCTGCTACGCTCGTCCAGCAACTTTACCAGCAAGAGACGGTGAAGCATATTTACAATCTCTATGGACCTTCGGAAGCTACAACTTACTCTACTTATGCCTTGATCTCTAAGACCGATCCCAGACCGCCGACCATTGGGCAACCGATCACAAATACGCAGGTCTATCTCCTGGATCATTACCTTCAGCCTGTTCCTGTTGGTGTGCCAGCAGAGCTGTATATTGGCGGAGAAGGATTGGCCCGAGGCTACCTGCACCGTCCAGAACTGACCGCTGAGCGATTTATCCCTCACCCGTTCTCCTCTGAGTCGGGTGCTCGCCTTTACAAGACAGGCGACCTGGCTCGCTACTGGTCGGATGGCAATATCGAGTTTCTGGGGCGTATTGATCAACAGGTGAAGATCCGGGGATTTCGCATCGAGTTGGGGGAGATAGAGATGACGCTACGTTGCCATCCTGCTGTGCAAGATGCTATTGTGATAGACCGGGATGTCCGTGGCGAAAAGCAGCTCGTTGCCTATATTATTACCAATGAGGAACAGTCTGTTCCAGCACATGAACTGAAAGACTATCTGCAATCCCTTCTTCCTCATTATATGGTTCCTTCGGCTTTTGTGATGCTAGCTACATTCCCGCTGACCCCCAATGGGAAAATTGATCGGCGAGCGTTGCCAGCGCCTGAGCGGACTGGTATTGAACGAGCAAACACCTCAGAGATGCCTAGAGACGTAATAGAGCTGCAATTGATGCAACTCTGGGAAGAAATCCTGGGCATTCCTCGTATTGGGATACAAGACAATTTCTTTGCATTGGGAGGGCATTCTCTCCAGGCAATCACATTAATGACCCGCATCCAGCAGTTATTTGGCAGAGGTCTGCCTTTGACTCACCTGCTACAGGGGGGCACGATTGAACATCTGGCCGACATGCTGCGCAAACAGGCAACGCCTGAGTCCCGGTCACCACTCGTAACTTTGCAACCTCAAGGCCGCAGGTGTCCTCTTTTTGCTGTTCATCCTGTAATGGGGGATATCTGGGATTATATTAAACTAGCTCGTTTTCTGCATCCAGATCAGCCGCTTTATGGAATACAGGCGCCAGGGATCTATGGAGAACAAGAGCCACTAACCCGCATTGAGGAGATGGCGGCATCCTATATCGCCGCAGTGAGTACCATCCAGCCAGAAGGCCCTTACCAGCTTTTAGGTTACAGCTTTGGGGGATATGTGGCTTTTGAGATGGCGCGGCAACTGCAAGCTCAGGGAAAGCGGGTGGCTTCATTGGTTCTGCTTGATACACCCTGTCATCCTGAAAAGTGGCCGGAGCCGGAAGATAACATGGGTCATCTGAACGCAGACGAGCAGCTTGACTATCTTGTTGAGCAATTGCAGGGATTTGCCCAGATCCCATCACATGTCACCACTTCGAGCCTTCGTCATTTCCTCAAAATTGAAAGATGTAATTTTCATGCGCTTGCACATTACACGCCTAAAGTATATCCAGGCCGTATTACGCTCTTCCGAGCGCAGGAACGGTCTGTAGAAGAGGCTGAGGATCGCGATCTCGGGTGGAGCGCATTCGCGGCAGGGGGCGTGAACATTTATGATATTCCTGGAACCCATTATACTATGCTCAAAGCATCTCATGTTGAGACCATTGCCGCACTCCTTGAAGAATGCTTACTTCAAGTTCAAATCTAATTATGGAGGAGCAAACAAGGAGCAGTAACGCAGTTGTTGCGTGAGGAAAGACGCTCCCGGCAAAAAAAACGCCGGGTGTGCGAAGCTTCCACTTGTGGGAATGGGGCGGCAGCTTCATCCGACCTGCTCACAACACCTTACTCCTCCCGCAATGCCTGCTCTACTATCTCCTCCGCTCGCTTTGCGGCCTCATGTTGCAACATCTGTACACCCTGCTCACCCAGAGCCAGATGTAACTCGCTTATGACTGTTCTGGGTATTTCTTCTTTATGATCATGACGCTTTTCGTTGCAAAGGTCTCGCGCCAGCACGAAGCAAGCAAGTGCCGCCTCATACTGCTTTTGTGCAAGATACCAATAGCCCAGATTTTTGAGCACAATGCGCTCACTTGCTCTGGCACTGATTGCGCGAAAAATTGCTAATGCTTGCCTATAGCAGGCAAGTGCGCTTATCCCTGTTGTCGGCCACCTTTTGGCAAGGACGCCGAGGTTATTGAGAGCCATTGCCTCCACCCAACGATCTTGCTGCTTCTGCGCCAGGGTTAATGCCTGCACATGATGGATATACGCTATTGATCTCTGTCCCAACGCCTGGTAAATCTCCCCCATATTGTTGAGCGTTCGAGCTTCCTCTATCCAGTTTGCGTCAGCTTTGTGCAACGGTAATGCTTGCTGATAACTTGCTAACGCTTGTTGATAATATGCGCGCTCTTTATCTGCATGCCCGCATTGTCGTTCTTGACGCGCGAGCGTTGTGTATGCGTAGCCCAGGTTATTGAAGGTCGTTCCTATGCCAGCAATGTTTGCTGGCATGCTATCACTCTGCTCCTTTGCTTCCTGATAGCATGCCAGCGCGTCGCGTATGTGCCCTTGCTGACGATACATTGTCCCCAAATTATTTAGCGCCTTGACGATATGATCGGACGCCTTGAGCGTTCTGAAGTTTTCTAACGCCAGCTTGAAATAGTGCTCCGCCTGGGCAAACGTGCCCATCACCTGGCGAATCTCGCCAATTTCATTGTAGATGCGAGCGGCTACCGCTTGCGACGGTTCCCAGGCTTTTGCAGGTTCAAGCTCCTGGTATAGTTCTAATAAGACGCTGTTATTGCCCCAGCGCCGTAAATCAAAGAAGAGGTTTTCCTGCTCGATCAAATTGTATGCCTCTTGTTGTCGTTTTGCCTGACACAAATGCCACGCAGCTTCGATCTGTGCATGAACGCTCTCAAGGGCGCGTCGCTGCTCACGCTGGTGCGTATCCTGCTCTGCTTGCTCTCGATAGTAATTTGCGGCTCGCATATGAGCACTGCCTAACACCTCCTGCCCCTGTCCCAACGGATCGTGCTGTTTTATGTACTCCAGGGCAAACTCGGCTATGATGGAGTGCGATTGGTACCGCCGCTCTCCTGTAGAGAATAGAAGCTGCCGCGTCAATAGGACGCGATGCGCTCGTGATAGCTGTTCTACTGGACTAGTGCTCAAGGCTGCCACTACCTTCTGTGCCGCCTCCAGCGGGACGGCTTCGCGGTAGATCGCAAAAGCTCCTAGCACATTACGTTGATCCTGGTTTAATTCACGGGTAAACATATCCGTTAAAAATTTCTCGGCGTCAATCCTCTGCTGCACATAAGTGCGATGCTCAAAGAAAGCAGTGATGCTTACACCAGGATCGTCTGTGAGCAGACCGCAGAGCAGCGCGAGTACCAGTGGATGTCCAGAACACTTTTTTACCGCCAGACGGATTTCTGCCGCAGATGCTTTTATCCCCCAGAGGCGCAATAATGCTTCTGCTTCTTCCAGTGCAAAAGGCGGAACGGGATAATTTTGGAGGAATCGCGCAGGCGATGAACGCGTTCCATGCTGCAAAAAACGGTTCGTGAGGAGAATACGCGAGGGATATGACTGAGCCTTTAGCTCGTCCAGCCACTCATCTATCCCGACATGGCTCACATGTGCCTGTCCTGTTTGCGGGTCCAACAACGCTTCAAACTGGTCCAGAATGATCAGGCATGGTTGCTCTATAACTTGTAGCGTCCTGCAAAATTCGTAGATGACATCGGCAGTTTTCATACGGGCAAAGTTTAGTCGAGGCTGATTCAGGTATTCTCTGAGGGTGCCAACGATATCTACCAGCGTCACAGTGGTATCGATGTTGAGCCAGAGCGTCTTGCCTGTCCAGGGGCCACAGTTGGCGTTGCGCTGTTGTTCCGCATATTCGTATACCAATGCAGCGAGTGTAGATTTCCCTATGCCCTCTATGCCAACCAATGCCAGCGCGCCGACATCTGGCCTGGTCAGCCTTTCATAGATCTCTCGCACGCGATCCACGCGCTGTACGCCAATCACCTGATGAGAGGAAGGTCGCCCGATGATAGAACGATACCCTACGGGCCATTGCTGTTGCTGCTGATTGAGCAGAGCTTCTACAACAGTACGGATGCCATCTGCAACTTCGGAAAGTGCTTCTTCTCTATTCGATGGCGGTTTGATATATTTATCACCTTTCGGCACCGCTTGTAGTCTGCTGAACGGTAAATTTTCCCAGTCGATAACGGAGGCAAGTTTGACGGGTATGACCTCTGCTTTTCCGTTTTTTTTCCGCTCCAGCGCCAGCTCCATCTCTCCTTTATAGCATTGGTCGGAGGCAATAAAGTTCGGGCTGATGAGTAATACAATAATCTGAGCAGTGTTGATACTGTTTTCAACGGTAGTCCCCGGGATTATTTCTCCTGACGACCTGGTCACGATACGCCCTTGTTGCCTGAGGGGCGCTAGATGTTTCTCCACCTCTTTACACCAACGAGCATCAGCTTGAGCATGAGAAATGAAAATGACGATGGGGTCGGAAAGCAAGTAGCCCGCATCTGGCATAGTGTGAAACCTTCTCACAATGAACAAAGTTGTTTTTGTACTGCATACAGATGAGCGTGATAGACGATTCTCATCCACACACAATTGACATTACTCTCCAAGCTCTCTCAGACGTTTGCTGACAGCAGCAAGACCACTCTGACTCGTATCATGGCAATATTGCCACAATTTTCGTGCATGCAGATCATTATTGGCTTTTTCTAACACGGTAGCCGCCTGTTGAAAGTAGATAGAGGCGGAACGTGCCCTTGCCACCCGCTCATTGCGTACATCAGCGTCGTAACTGAGCCGAAGTTCCTGTTCCGCATCGTCGATGGTTTGCAAGAGCGGATCAAAGAAAAGGTCAAACTCATCGTCGGCAATAGGCGCGTCATCGCCTTGTTTTATACGGGTGCTAACCCCCTGTGTCTGCTGTTGTAAAGACTGCAAGATCAGCGGAAAGATTTGCTCAGCCATAAGAGCAGCATCATCCCGCTCTCTATGCTTCATAAACATTCTTTGAATGGAGGTCGCAAGCAAGCCAACGCGTAAACTGCGCATACTTTCATAGTCAAGTTGCAGTTTTTCTTCGATCAGGCGCATTTCTTCGGTATTAAGCACCGGTAAACTATCTGGCTCATGCAGCGATTGCGTCAGGCGACGCACTTTCTCATCCGCAATACCAATATCGCTGGCAAGTTGGCTCATACTCAGATGATGCGTCTCTAGAACTTTCTCCAACTCACGAGCAAAGATATTCCAATATCCTTTCGTCCTATCATGCTCTGTCATGGTTGTCAGGCACTCCTTTTTTTATTGATCCTCACTTTTGCCATTTTCCTGATCTCGACGCATAGTTCTGGCACGTTCAAGTATATCGAGGGCGAGGGCAATATTTGCCGCATCCCCTTGACGCTGCAAGAATAGCAGACTTTGCTGTGCCAGAGCTTCAGCCTGGATGCAGTCTTTTCTGCACAACGCAATATTTGCGAGCTGGAGCCGCTTACGCGCCATTGTCGGAATATCTCCTATCTCCTCAGCCTGACAAATGCGCTTTTCGAGCAGGTCAGCGGCGTTTTCATATTCTTGCTGGAACACAGCGATATCCACTAAACTCTCAAGAGCCAACGCCAGAATGGGTTTGCTCCCAGACTCCTGGGCCAGGGCAAAGCTTTCCTGAGCTAACGCGGTGGCGCGCAGAGCATTGCCCTGAGCAAGCTCAAGCGAGATGAGGGAGGTGATGATGCGGGCCAGGCTCTCACTATCGGCCAGCTTTCGCGCGAGCGCAACGCTTTCCTCCAATAGAGGGCGGGCTTCCCCACTTCTGCCCTGATCACGCATAAAGCGCCCCAGGCTATCGAGGACATTTGCAAGCGCCCATGCGTTGCCAGATGCATGCGCAACTTCCACGCTCTCTTGCAGCAAGGATTCAACGCGATCCATTTCATTTTGTCGATATAATGTCCATCCCAATCCACTCAACGCTCCAGCGAGATTTTGTTGATCCCCCGCTTCTCGCGAAAGTTCAATACTTTCTTCCAGCCAGGCGCGAGCCACTACCAGATTGCGCAAGCGATAAGCAAGATGGCCCGCCCGACGCAATATTTTCGCACGCAAGCTTTTTAACTCAGGAGTGGTAGGCAGTTCTAAAACGGTATGCAAGCAGCGCCATTCTTCAGTCCAGTAACCGCGCAGGCCGCAGTACTTCCCAAACCCTTCACAAAACCGTAAGGCAAGTTCCACTTCATCATTGTTGAACAACCAGAGCAGGGCCGCTCGCAGGTTATCCTTTTCTTGATCGAGCTGTACCAGCCAGGCTGCTTGATGCGGCCCTGTCAGATGGGGCAACGCCTGCTCTACCAACGCGAGATAATACAGCGCATAGGCTCGCTGACACTCTTCCAGTTCATTATGCTCACGCAGACACTCCAGCCCATATTCCTGTATGCTCTCTAGCAGCATATAACGCGGCTCGTCAGCCCCCAGTTTCTTCTGTTGCAACAGGCTTTGATCAAGGAGACTCGCCAGCAATGCAAAGATATCACCTTCTTTTCCTCCCCGGTCGCCGCAGACGGCCATAGCAGCTTCAATCGTGCAACCGCCGACAAAGACCGAGAGCCGCCGAAAAAACCACTGCTCCCGGCTGCTAAGCAGATCATAACTCCAGGCAATGGTCTCATAGAGGGTGCGCTGCCGTTGTGGAACAGCACGAAGTTCGCTCGTCAAGAACTGAAAACGTTGCGTGAGACGGGCCAGCAAGGCCACCGGGGGAAGTAAAGTGGTACGAGCAGCGGCTAATGCAATCGCCAGTGGCAATCCATCGAGGCGGGAACAGATCGCAGTAATTGCAGAGATATTTTCATCAGTCGCCTGAAAAGTTGACTCGGCAGCTTGCGCACGTTCAACAAAGAGAGCAATGGCGGCATACTGGAGCAACTTGCTCCGTTCGGTCCATTGTGTACGATCTGGCACAGCCAACGGTGCAACGGAGAAGATATGTTCAGCCGACAGATGCAGTATGGAACGGCTTGTCACTATCACTTTGACTGCCTGGCAGGCCGCCAATAACTCCTCAAGAAACAACGCCGCCAGCACAACGTGTTCAAAATTGTCCAGGATCAGCAGGCAGTGTTTGTCCGCGAGGGCGGCCTTCACCTGTTCAGCGAGAGATAACTGGCCGCTTTCCTGAACTCCGAGTGTTTCGGCAAGCGTAGAACAGACAAAAGCAGGATCATTGATTTCGGCCAGTGAAACAAAGCAGACCCCATCTTTGAAAAGGGTCCGTACTTCTTCGCCGATGCGCATCGCCAGGCGCGTTTTCCCCACTCCTCCCGGACCGGAAAGGGTGATCAAGCGTATATCCGGGGATTGGAGCAGTGCGCAGACGGTGGTAATATCCTGGGCACGACCAATAAGAGGTGTAAAAGTCGGCGGGACGTTCCACATGGGCAAGAGGGAATGGCTCTGCTCACGGACGCTCTCAGCTTGTCGATGCTTTTCGGTCTCAACTTCAAGCAGCCCCAACTCCTCCAAACTTTTCCCATAAAGCTCCATTAATTTCCGGCGATAGTGGGGGTGAGGTCTATGCTGCCCGTTCTCCCATGCGCTCACCGTATGAGAATCAGGTACACCGATCTCATCGGCAACATCTTTGAGCGTCAAACCACGTTGTATTCTTGCATCTCTTAGACGTTTATTAGAGATAAGTTCTTTTCTGGTCGTCTTCGTCTCTCCCATACAAAAGCCCCTTTTCGAAAAACGCTACTTTTTCCATCCCTTTTAGGATAATAGCACTACCAGTTCATCAATATCTACTGTTTTTCCTACAAAATTGTAAATGCATTTGCTATTCTACATGATTTGCCACCTATTTGCCACCTTTCTATCCTTTTATCTCATAAGAATGCGAGTTATGCTTTTTGATGAATGATACTCTTTGTGCATGTATCAAACCTGGAAAAGAAAGGTACGTTCCTGATGGCTGTAAGTCCGGTGAGAGGCGTCACCATTTTCTATTGTTACGCTCCCGAAGATGAAAAACATCTTCGCGAGCTGGAAAAACACATGGGCGCATTAAAACGTTTAGGGAAAGTCACGACATGGCATGATCGCCATATTATGCCAGGCATGGACTGGGAAGCCGAGATTGAAGCGCACTTGAATGCTGCCGATATTATTCTCCTGCTCATCAGTCCAGATTTTGTGCAGTCAGATTATTGCTATAACGTGGAGATGCGCCGGGCGCTCGATAGGCATCACAGTCCAGACAAAACTGAGGTCATTCCTATTATTTTACGTCCGGTGAACTGGCTGGATCTGCCTATCAAGACTTTGCAGGCATGGCCGACCAGGGGAAAGCCAATTACTCTGTGGGATAACCGCGATGTGGCCTATCAGAACGTGGTCAAAGGCGTTGGACAGGTCGTCAGTTCGTTACTCGCCGTTCAGTGGAAAAATGAGGCTCGCTCCTACTATATGCTCGGCGCCCACGAAAACGCTTTGCACGCGTATGACGAAGCCTTGCGGCTAAACCCTAAAAATGCCGATATTCATCGGGATCGGGGTCACGTTTTATTAAAGCTGGGCCGCTTTCATGAAGCGTTGGGGGCCTATAGCGCGGCGATAGAACTCAAGCCGGGTGACGCGCTTTTCTATATTCACAAGGGACATGCATTCCGTCAAATGAAGCGGCACAGCGAAGCCGTTGTCGCCTATGATCAGGCATTGCGCGTAGACCGCAGCAATCCTTATGCCTCCATCCACAAGGGCTATGCTCTGCTGGACCTCGAACGTCCTGCGGAAGCGCTGGCTTCCTTCGAACAGGCATTACAACTGAATCCCAATATTGGATTTGGCTACATTGGGCAGGGACGCGCCTTTGAGATGTTGGGGCAAACAGGCCAGGCCGAGATGGCCTATCAGAAAGCTCGCGATCTCGGTCAGCCCATTTAAATAGTGCTCTCCTTTCAGGTTTTTATGTCATTCAGGCATGTGATGCTTGTTTCGCATGGAAAGGGAACAATCATAGCTATGAATACTTTTACTATTATCGTTGGCCTCATCGGAGCCATAGCCGGCCTATGGATTGGCTATGCCTCCTACAAGGACAAAGACCAGGGCTTAGCCATTCTCATGAGCCTGCTCGGAGCCATTCTTGGAGCGGTCGTCGGCGTGTTTTTGTGGATTGTACTGGTCGTTATAGTTGTGCTTTACCTGATGCTGGTGGCGCTTACGTACATGTAAATTGTTGTTATGCCGTCTTGTAGTGCTATTACCAGGGCTTTACAACTTATCAGAAGTTACGAAAGGAGCAAGTCATGTCTGAACGATTACTTTACAGCTTAAAGCTAAAATCTGTGAGAACAGCACCTCCTGGCTATGACATTCCAACGTGTCAGGGAACCACCTGCCAGGTAACAACCGAGAATCTGATTGTTCCCGGCGCTACCTATGGAAGCAAAACCCCTCTGAGGCTTATCGGAGAGTGCGAAGAGATTCGGCGTGAAGGGACCCTGGAGAATTTTGTGCGCATAGATACCATTCACTATCACATGACATTATGCTGTAACACGTACGCTGATTGCGAGAAGTTGGCACATGCGATCCGTACATCTCCTGGATATGTTAACCCTTGAAGGCAACATCCGTGAGAGGAAGCCTCATCGATGGGAAAAGCTGCTAAAGAAATTTCGGCAATATAGATACATATCATTACAAAAGTAGGCATCAAGATCATGGCACAACGGTTAAAGAACGTGTGAAAGGGGTTATCACTGTGGAACGGATCTCCAATCTTCCGAATGAACTACCTATTCTGCCGTCCAGGAATTTGCTTGTTTATCCAACGGCGGCTGCGATGATGACGGTCGAGCATGAAGCGACGCTGCGCTTGCTCGACGCGGTAAGAGCTAGCCAGCATCGCTTGCTGGTCATTACTACCCAAAAATCTCCTGACGCAACGCCGACGCGCCTCTCCGATCTCATGCGCGTCGGAACGATAGCCCGCCTTGTCCAGATGCAAGAGACCGCCGAAGGGAAACGCGAGATCGTCGTGCTCGGTCTGGAGCGTGCGATCATCGGCGAAGCGGTCCAGGAACAGCCCTACTTTGTGGCCCATATCGCCCCTAAAGCAGATGTAGATGGGCAGGAACAGATCTCTGACGATGAACGGAAGGAAATCATCTCGTCCTTCCGCAAGCTTATTGCGCGCTCACAAAAGATGCCACCGCGCGAGGTAGCTCCCCACTTAGAGGAGAAAGAGCTGCGCGAAATAGTATATACGATAGCCTTCTTCCTACAAATAGAGGCTGAGCATGGGCAACAACTGCTGGAATTTGACTCGGTCGCTATGAAGCTGGCAAGCGTAAAAACGTATCTGAAAACAGCATCGGAACGCTTCGATCAGGAGTGGCAGGAGGCATATGAGCACACACAACGCCAGGGGCCGACGGCCAATCAGCTTGAAATTGCCCTCGACACGCTCCATACGGCGACCACGTTGCAGCATACCTACAAAATTTTGAGCCTGCAAAAGTCCCTCCTCTTAAAAAAAGAAGCTCTTGACCTCCTGCGCACGTGTATTGCTCAGAAGCGCCAGCAAAAAGCATCAGAGCATTGGATCTTCCTGCTGTCGCACGATCTGGAATTCCTTGAACGTGCATCCAAGCAGGGGCTTGCCGCCACAGAACGCTATCTTACCGCTCGCTTCCAGATGCTTCAAGGGCAGCAGATGCTTTTTGAGGCAATGAAAGTGCTGGCGCTGCTCGACAGCAACGATCCGCAAACGTTAATGCAGCTCGCGGACAAGCAAGAGGCTCAACCATTCTCGCCAGAAACGTTCATGGCCCTGCACACCCTGGTAGAGCATATGGAAAATCCCGAACAGAGAGGGCAGATCCATGCTATGCTGCGTTTTCTAGAAGATGTGTCAACGATTGGGAAAGAGAAGGCTATGATTAAGCATTTGGATCTACTCAGGCCCGGCCTCAAAGATGAGATCGATCAGCGTGAGGAGCATACTATCAAGCTATTGGATGAGTACCTCACCTCAAAATCCTTTGATGTGGCTTATCAAACGCTCAAGCAAAACCAGGAGGCATTGCTCTCCGATATGGCCCTTCAGTTGCTGAAATGGCAAATCGACAAACAATATCGCCTCGGCGCTCAACGCCGCGCGACTATGCTGGAGGTTCATCTGGCCCTGTTCGAGGATGCCCGTGATCGCGGGCTTGAGGGTGCCTGGCAAACATTCATGGAAGATATGGAAGATGATGATGCATAATCAGGAGGAAGCGTCTGCTATGTCATTTTCGTCGTTGCCATCGGAGAAGCCGCAACCGCCACGCGTCGCCGTGCTCAAGGCGCTGAATCTGTTCATTGAACGACCTGTTTCCGCTGTGCTGGAGAGCAAATGGGATCTTCTGTTGAGCGATCTTGCTGAGCAAACACTCACCGAACGTATCAACCGTCTTGAGGCCAGTAGCGGTCCCGGCGCAGCTATCACGCTCAAGTTTTATCGCTGGTTCCTCTGCCGGGCACGTCAGCAGAGAATTGCCGTCGCTTGCGAGGAACTGCGCTACCTTACCGACAGCGATTACCGGCAGTCCTTTATCGAGTTCCATGAGATTCTCCTGGACCACCACACCTGGCGCGAAAGACGGCAGGTGCTTGAAGAGCATCTTGAGCTGCTCAATCCTGAACTCGACAGGCCACTCAAAATCTATGCCATCATGATAGAGCAGAATCCTGATATCTTTGCTGCTCTGGCTGGCAAAAAGGCACGAAGCGACCTGCGAGAAGCGAAACGCTTTGGGAACGATCTACACCTGCTGCTAACAGCCTTGCGCGAGGCCCGCGAGCATGGTGGCACTGTCGAGAGCCTTCGGCGAGCCTGTACCAACTTCTTTGGCGGCCTCGCCCTCGACGCCCCACCCTGGTTTATCAAGCAAGAAAAGCAGTATCTTGACCTGCTCCACCAGCACCGCATAGCTGACAGGCAGAAAGGCCAGGAACAGGCAAATACCGATCTCATACAGATGTTGCGCAAGCTGATCGAGCGTTCACAGGAAGATACGCAGGTTCAGCCGGAGACGCTCGCGGAACTACGCATCCACTTGATCACCAGAATCTCCCAGGCCAATCTCTATGAGCGCGAGCAGAAGGACTATGAAGAAATTATTCAAATTCAACAAGAGGTGCTGAAAATCTACACACGCGAGCGCTATCCCTATTGCTTCGCCCTGGCACAAAAGCGGATGGGTGATGCCTATATACGATTTGCCAAAAATGGTCGCAGGCAAAACCTGGAAGCTGCAATCCGCTGCTATAGCAGCACCATCGAGATCGCCACGAAGGAACTCTCGCCCGTGCTCTGGGCTGAAACGCAGATCGATCTGGCTCACGCTTATTATGATCGTATGGCAGGCTCGCGAGCAAAAAATATAGAACTCTCTAAAGAGGCCAGCGAAGCTGCGTTGCAGGTCTTCACTCGCCAGGATTTCCCGGACGAGTGGGCTTCAGCCCAGCACGCGCTGGCAAACGCCTATTTCTCTCGCATCGAGGGCCAAAAAGCGGACAACGTCGAATGTGCCATGATGCACTATCATCTTGCGCTGCAAGAGATCAAACGGGACAAAGATCCGCACTCCTGGGGAACGGGACATTATAGCCTGGGCAATTGCTATATCGAACGGATTGAGGGAACGAGGAGGCATAACATCGAACAGGCGATTACGTACTTCAAACTGGCGGAACAGGCGCTCACCGACGAGCGATTTCGGCTGGATTGGGCAATGGTGCAGAGTGGTCTGGGTCTGGCATACGTGAGGCGCATTGAGGATGTCCAGTTGAACAATATTGAGCTGGCAATTTCTTATTTCCAGTATGCTCTGGAGGTCTTTACGCCCGATGCAACGCCTAAAGAGTGGACGGCTGTCCAGCACAATCTGGGATCAGCCTACTGGAAGCGCCTGGAAGGGGCACGCAATGAGAATCTCGAACAGGCCATTCTTTGCTTTGAGAAGGCCGAACGCGTCTGCCCTCGTCAAGAAGATCCGTTTCAGTGGGCGATGATCCAGTTCAGCCTGGGTAACGCCTACAGTGATCGCATGGAAGGCGATCACCAGAAGAATCTTCTCCGTGCCATCAGTTGCTACCAGGCAGCTGCTCAGGTCTGGAAGCTACCAACCTACCCGCGCGAGTGGGCGCTGACATGGCATCACCTCGGCTCCGCATACAATAAAATGCGAGACAGAGAGCAGGCCATCACCTGCTATAAAGCAGCTCTCCAGCATTTCACGCCTGAGGACCACCCCTACGATTGGTCTGGTCTACAGCGTAACCTCGCCGTAGCCTATCAGAAGCGGACCGTCGGCAACAGGCGCGAAAACCTCCAGCAAGCGATTACTCATCTAGAAGCGGCTTTGACAGTGCAAACACGTCAGCATTATCCTATGGAATGGGCTGGCGTCCAGGAAATTCTGGGTAGTATATACCGTGAGCATCCCGATAAAGCGCACTCGGAAAATGTGCAGGCGGCCATTGCCAGATATGAAGCAGCCTTGCAGGTATACCGGGATAATGGTGATCTCAGCCGTCAACGTTCCGTGTTGCTGAGGCTCGGCAATACGGAAGCGGAAAGGGAGCACTGGGGAGCCGCTGACATATACTTTTCCGAGGCTTGCGACGTGGAGGAGACGCTTTCCCTGCTCAGTACAGGAGCAATGGGGCGCGATTTGATTCGTGGGGAGATGGCGGATGCCTCGACCAGATCGGGCTATGCACGGATGCGTCTGGGACAATATGCTCAAGCGGCGGCAGCTCTTGAGCGGGGGCAGGCTCGCGATCTGGCGGAAGGTCTGAGCTTGCATACTGATAGACCCGATAAGATCCAGGACCCTGAGAGACGCAACCGCTATGACGAGGCAAAAAAACGGTGGGCGCGGGCCTCAAAAGTGGTCAATACCTCACCTGATACAACGCCATCTAAGCAACCACCAGCTAAAGAAGCAGAGCAAAGGCAACAACGCCTGCAAGCCATTGAGGTTTGTCGTCAAGCAGACCACGATTTCAAGATGATCGTGCAAGAAATTCTTACGGTGGAAGGATTTGACGTTCTCCAGCAAGAGAAACCTGACGCCTCTACTATCCTCAAAGCCGCCGGGCAGATCGGCCCCCAGCATGCGCTTGCTTATCTGGCTGCAACTCCCTGGGGAGGATTTGCCCTCGTCGCCTTGCCGACAGCACAGCACACAAAGTCAGAAGAGAGCTTCTTCGCCGTTAACCTGCCTCGCCTCACCACGCATCTGATTGCAGGTTTGCTCGATAGCAGATCAGGCGATGGCACAAATACGCTGCTTGGCGGCTACGCCTATGCCCAGCAAGGTCAAGGCCTCGGCCTGCTTGACCCCTGGCGTCAGCCGGGCAAGACATTCCGTGAGACGGCATCGTTGCTGCACCAGCAATGTACTGCCTGCCAGCAAGAGAGTGGGCTGGATTATGCTGCCCAGAAGGTGTTAACGCTGCCCGATCTCGCCTCGCTCATAGACCTTCCACTTGATGATATAAACAAAAACAATGCTATCGTCTATGCGTTCGAACATGCCTTCCTGCATCACGAACTGGAGAGATGCTTTGAGGTACTGAGAACCTGTGCGCTCTCGCCGCTGCTAACCGCACTCCAGGAGCACGCCATTGCCAGCCTGACGCTGATTCCCTGCGGCTGGCTGGCGGCCTTTCCCCTCACCACCGTGACGCTGGAGAATGGCCAGACAGTGGGTGATACCATACCTACCAGCACAGCGCCGAGCGCACGCTCAATTCAGCACGAAGACACCGCGCAGAGCCAACGCTCCAGTGTCTTCGCGCTTGGCGATCCTCGCCCAACTCGTCCCGATATGGAACTGAAATGGGGAGAGGCCGAGGCTCACGCGATAGCCAGGCTGGCCGAGTTGCTGGATTTCGGGCAGCGCTCGGCTAGCGTACATGATCAGGTGACGCATGCTAATCTCGTCAAAGCACTCGCAAATGGACTGGTAGTAGATATATCCTGTCATGGGGCATTTAATTACCAGGATTTTCGTCTCTCCTCTCTGCAACTGGCAAACATGGAGCACCTATACCTGGGAGAATTGCTCAGTCACACGGTTGAATTACGTGGGTTGCGTCTCCTGATTCTATCGGCCTGCCAGACAGCCGTGTTGGACCTGAATGGAGCCGTCAACGAAGTGCGCAGTCTGGCGTCTGGCGTACTGCAATGTGGAGCGCAGGGCATTCTGGCATCACTCTGGTCGGTCAACGAACTCGCCACCTATCTGCTGATCGTCTACTTTGCCCGGCAGTGGCTCCCGCAGATGCAGCATACGCCACCGGCTGAAGCACTGGCAAAAGCTCAGCAGTGGCTACGGAAGGCGACCTGGCAAGAAATACAGCAGGAGATACAACAATGGGACACCAAACCTGTCATATCTGAGCTTGTAAGCAAGGATCGATACGAGCATGCGGGAGTGCTGTACGAGGTAAGCAAGAATATCAAAAAGCATGCTCCGGGCCTGCGTCCATTTGCCAGCCCTGTCCACTGGGCAGGTTTTCAAGTCACCGGGTGGTAATATCTATCAGCAGTTTCACCGTTTCACAGGGCTATTTATGCACATTAACAAATTAATTCGCCAATGGCGGCCTTGTTTCTTACCGATTTTAATAGGTAATCTGCATAAATGAGGCTTGGTCATAAATAGGAGACGCCACTGGAGACTTGCCCTAGTGAGGCGCATCGCGGCATCGAAAATCTTCCTCTGGGTGAACCCTTGCAGCCTCAAACGTGTCGCCGGTTCGTTACCGAGAAAGCAGGCGCCACCGGCTTTCTTGCCCCGTGTCAGATCGTTGTCAAAAGAAAGAAATTGCTGCGCATAGATGCGGGACCGAACGATGAAGGAGTGTACCTGTTTACCTTGATCACACACGACAAACGAACCAGTTCGCTTGCTGGCGAACCAGTTCGTTTTCCAATGCAATTGAGAATCAACCTGTGTTGCCTCTCAAAGTTTGGATGCCGGACAACAGCCGTCCTAGATATCTTCATCCTCGCCAAATGGGTGAAAGAGCTTGAGGAAGGCAAAGGAACGCTGGTTCAGGCCACTGCACGTATCCTGGTCAGAAGGATTGCCCGGACAGGTGCCGTTATCCCGTGAGACCTCCCAGAAGGATAAGAAACCCAGATGATGATGCTGTGCGAAGGCAAGGACGAGATGCCCATCATGCTCTGTGAAGATTTCGCCAGGCGAATCGTTCTGACCTATCAGCAGCGTGACGCCAATCATTGACCAGATTTGACGATCAGAACGGTCGGGGAAGATCTGCTGGAGTTGCTGGAAGAACCCGTTCACCGAGTTAATGGCTAGCTGCCCCATCATCGTCTCTGGTGGCCCAAAGTCAAATGGCATAATATTGACGATGGAGAACTTGACTCCTTCAGCCTTTGCGTTTCTCAGCAGCCCAAGACTGTCATCCAGCAATCCCGTTGTGGCGGCTGGCAGAGTAAATGAAATGATGAGATGGGGATTGGCTCTCTGCAAGGCGGCAAGGGCAATATTGCGGCGCGTGTAGGAGGGCACATCCCCCTGCGTTCCGCCTTCGATATCGAAATCGAGACGGCTGGCATGATAGGTGTCAATAACCCGCTGATATTGCGCCTGCAAGCTAAGCGGATCTTGACAGGTCAGCGCCAATTCCGTGCCCGCGGCTCCCCCAAAGGAAATGATCACATCCCCGCCAGCATCGCGGACCGCATCAATATCGCTGTTGAGATGAGGCAGCAGCCTGGCGGTCTGGTTAAAGGGGATCGAGCCTGCCCATTCGGCGTTGCAGGAACCGCCGCCGTTGGTAATGAACGCCAGCGTATAGAAATGTTGTCTGGTCTTGTTCAAAACCGACTGTAAAACCGTTCCGCTGATCGTCACATCCTGATAGGGGGCAAAGATCTGCCTGGCCTGGGCCGTGTGGGCAGTTGCACTGGGAATGTTGAACCCAAAGAAAACGCTGAAGAGAGCCAGGATACCGATAACCGGGAAAGCGAAGGGACGTAAAAATACTCTCATGCATGGTTCCTTCCTGTGCTGTATGAGGAAAATACGCTCAAAAGTCCTCTAATCCTTTTATTACGTCTTCTCTTCCTCCTCTCCTCTGATTGTCTGCATGCATGTTCACCTACTAGGAAGCAGGCAATCTTACAAAAAACGCTTTATACTCCATATAAGTATATGCCCTAGCCTATATATTGTCAATACAACTAGACCACTAGACCGAGCAAATGCTGGTAATTGGCGGAGCATTTCGCCCGTGAAAAAGGGAGCGCGTGCTGAGCGTAACAATGCATTGTGGCGGGCTGGCAGTGAAAAGCTCGCGCGTCTGTATCCGGCATATTCTCTGCAGTGGTGGACAACACTCACCTCCTTCCGTTCAAAGAACCAGCAACACTCGCGCGGTCTCTCGACTCGTTTGCCCAACGCATTCGGGCCGGATCTCCTTCCCAAGAGGAAAACGGCGACCAGCACAGGCTGCCCCAGGTCTGAAAACACAGTAAACGGAGGGAAATAAGTGCAACGCAGATCATTAACGACATAGATGGGTTACATGGGCATGTACAGACACATCTTCTGGCAACTACTAAAGAGATCAACAATGCGAGGAGCTCTGCTTTACGGCCATCGGGATAGATGAACCACATCTTGCCACATACCAATAAGATTTCGCATGATGCAATGCGAGATTGTTGACAATTAACAGCAAACTCCATCTGCTTCCTTCTTGCCTGATGCCTTTGGAGAGGCAGCAGAAGAGAGGCGGTTGATTGCGCTCATTATTCGCTCTATCCATCGTTGTCGCTCGTTTTGATCCATCATATCCTGTATCACCGTCTGTACGAGCCGATGCATGAAGAGTGTTCTGCTGTGAGGATTGCGGTACAATAAGGAGTGTTTACGCAGAACGATCAGGGCTTCGTCTAACAGCAACGCATCGCTCCCCACTGAGGCAAGAGGCTGTCCCATTTCTAAAGCTACCTCAGTAAGCAACTCCTCGGAAATGGCATCGACATCAAGCCATGTGCAAAGGCGCAGCAATTCACCTGCGAGCGGATTCTCTTGTTCCACTCTCTCAAAGGCTCGCTCAAAGGTGGCGCTCACTGAGGAGGGATGTTCTGAAGCGAGATGACCGCGCCGATTGAGCAAACTGGCCCGCCATTGGCGATAGTGCTTCAGATAATCTGAGAAGCTGCAAGCAGCCTCTTCGAGATAAGCTCCTGCCTGATCTAATGCCAGGGGTAAGCCGCCAAGCAGTTGCGCAACGGCCCGCGCACCTTCCCAATCGGCGTCAGTTGCATCATCTAAAAGCGTGTCCGGTGCAATCAGCTTCGCACGTCGTAAAAGAAACAAGGCACTTTCATCCAGTGTCATGGTGTCCATGATAATACTTTGAGCATATACTCCGGTCATCTGAGTTTGTGTGGTCAAGAGTACACTGCCCATCTCTGTTGGTATCACCTGGCTTATAGGCATAACCTCATCCACATCATCCACGATCAACAGCCAGCCACTATGCATGTGGAACCACTGGATGACCGCTTCTACCACTTTCCTTTGATTTTGTTCATCTTCTGCGACGAGTTTCAGGAAACGAGCCAGTTCTACCAGTTCTAGCTGGAACTCTTCACCATCTCTGGCATTGAGCCAGAACACGGCTGCATAGTCCTGGCGATGGCGATAGGCGTATTCGACCGCGAGCTGCGTCTTCCCAATGCCTCCCAATCCGCTGATAGCTACGACATGATGCCAATCCGCAGCATTTTCGGCTCTCAGCCGATCATGTAAACGACTCAAAAGTTCCTCCCGACCTGTAAAGCAGGGATTACGGCGATAAGGAACCCGCCAGCGTCTGGCGAGTTCATCCTGCTTGTAAGAACTTGCTATATGAGGCGCGAGGCCCAGTTCTTCCGCACTCAACGCAAAAAGATCGCACAGCGCGGGATGATACGCAGTAGTTGGCAGATGTAGCCCACGTTCCCAGCGACTGACAACCCGAAAGTCGGTTCCCAGCTTCTCTGCCACGTAGGCTTGCGACCACCCCCGCAGCTTGCGTTCCATTTTCAATATTTCTGCAAATGGTTTCTGATCTGCTTGCTTCATGCTCTTCTCAGCAGAACTTTTTTGACACTGTTTTTGTATTCGTATCTGACAAATGGGAGCCGGTTTGTCATACATCGATAGTATCTTATTGCTTCTGCCTCATGAAAGGTCATTTAGTATCACCCGGGTATCGTTTGGATATCGTGCGATGTGAAAAAGCCAGAATGTATTCGTTTAAATTCTTATGGGAGGCTTCTCTCTTTTTCCTCGCTTGCTAGAAGGAGCAGCGGCATGGTTGAAGCAACAACCAGACAGTGGAGTGTGTGCTTACGGAAGGAACGCATTCGGCACAACTGGCGACAGCAGGACCTGGCTGATCAGGTAGGAACCACCGTCCTCACCGTTAAACGCTGGGAGCGGGGGCGTCAGATGCCCAGCAACTATTTTCGGCAGAAGCTCTGCGCCCTCTTTGGGAAGAGCGCCGAGGAATTCGGCTTCGTCCCAGAAGAGCTTCTTGCTGCTCAGAAAACAATCGTTGAGGCGTCAGGAGAGGAACAGGTCGTGTCTTCTGCTGAAGAAGCTGCGACCCCGTGGAACGTTCCTTTCCCGCGTCACCCCTTCTTTACCGGGCGTGAGGAGGCGTTAGCTCGTCTGCATACGTTGCTCACACAGCCGTCCTCGCCGGTTGCGCTCACTCACTCCTACGCCCTGCATGGCCTGGGCGGCATTGGGAAAACGCAGCTCGCGGTCGAATACGCCTATCGCCATCGTCAGGACTATGCAGCCGTGTTCTGGGTGCAGGCCGAGACGCGAGCAGCTCTGGTCTCCAGTTTTGTCGCGCTGGCTGATCTGCTCGCATTACCTGAGAAAATCGAAGAGGATCAGAACAAGCTGGTCGCAGCGGTTCTGCGCTGGCTCAATCGGCATAAAGGCTGGCTGCTTATTATTGATAATGTCGAGGACCTCGGCGTGCTCAAACCCTTCCTGCCAGCGACGGATCAGGGGGTATTGCTGCTCACAACGCGCTTACGCTCACTGGATCGTTTCGCACTCACCCTCGAACTTCCTCCCCTCTCAGAGGAGGAAGGTATGCAGTTGCTTCTGCGTCGAGTGAACGGTGCGTCTCCAACTGCTTCATCTGAGCTCCCTGGCGCCGAACTACTCACGGCGGTCAGGACCCTGGTCGCACTGATGGGCGGCTTGCCATTAGCACTTGATCAGGCAGGGGCATACATAGAGCGGACAGGGTGTCGCCTGGTCGAGTACTTGCAGATGTATCAGCAGGACCAACTGCACTTCCTCAATGATCGCTACCCCGCCTCCGATCATCCTCACTCGGTCGTCACCACGTTCCTCTTCTCGTTCCAACGACTGACGCAGGTCAATGCAGCCGCAGCCGATCTCTTGCGTGTCTGCGCGTATCTTGCTCCCGACGCAATCCCCGAAGAACTCTTTCGACAGGGAGCGGCTGCTCTTGGTCCACGACTTGAGGAGGCTGTGAGCACTGCCGCTCACTTTAACCAGGTCCTGGGGGAAGCGTTCCACTATTCGTTGCTACACCGGCAGCCGGAGCATCAGACGTTTTCGCTGCACCGCTTAGTTCAGGTGGTCCTCAAAGCCAGCATGGACGAGACGACGGCACGCCTATGGGCGGGTCGTGCAGCAGCAGCGGTGGCTCACTGTGTAGCTCGTGAGGTCACCATCCATACAGGAGAGCACGATAGTCGCTATGTGCTGCATGCCTATGCCCTCCTTGAGCAGATTCAGCAATTGAGCGAGTGGGAGCAGCCCGAGGTACTCGTTCCCCTCTGGTACTATCTTGGCTTAGTCGCCCAACAGTACGGGCAAACAACTCAGGCCAGGGATCTCTACCTAAAGGGATTGGAAATAGCGCGTCAGTGTGCTCACCCTCTGGAAGCAGCGCTGCTGGTCCACACAGGATATATGATCAGTGACCTGGGCGATGATCAGGAAGCCCTCAGGTATTATGAACAGGGGATTCAACGAGCCAGGCACCTGCGGGACGAGGCAACGCTCAGCTTCGCGTTACTGGTGCAAGGGGTAACGCAGGACAATCTGGGGCACTATCGAGAAGCGGAAACGACATATCAGGAAGGACTCTCCATCGCCTTGCGCATGCAGGATTGGGCGACAGCGAGTGGCTTTATGAAGAATATAGGGGTACAGGTTGTGCGACGTGGGGATTACGAACGAGCGAGGGCGCTCTATGAGCAGGGGTTGGCGTATGCCCACAAGAGTCAACGGCTCCTCCTATGGTGTAGCCTGCTGATAAACCTGGGCATGCTGGCTATCCACCAACAGCAATACGACCAGGCACTCACCTATTCGCTGGAGAGCCTGCACCTGGCTCGGCAGCTCCGCCAACGCTTTCTCATCGTTTCGGCATTACAGAATATGGGTATCATCTACCGCCTCCGTGGTCAATGGGACCAGGCACACTCCTACCTGGATGAGAGTTTGCAATTGGCACGCAAGTTACAAAACCGTTGGGTCATTGCCGAAACGCAGGGAGAATATGGATGGCTGCTGCTGGAGCAAAAGCGAGCCGATGAGGCCAGAGAGCTCTTTGAACAGATGTTAGCTGTAGCGCACCAGATTCAAGCCAAAGAGCTTATCGCCCGTGCGCTTTTGGGCTTAGCACACACAGCAGCTCAGCAATGCCGCTGGGAACATGCACGATCTCTGGCTCAGGAAAGTCTGGAATATTTTACGCAACTTGGGGATGTCCATCGTGACCAGATCTCTGAGTGGCTGTGTATCTTACCGGTATAAGTCTGCCTGCTCACGCCACAGGCGCTCAGAGGGAGAGGGAGGTGCAGACGGTGGGCATCGCTCACCGTCTGCACCTCCCTCTCCAGAAACAGCTTGTTAGCGAGCTGTTTCTGGAGGAAAAAGATGACGTTTGCGCAGCCCTGTAACATGTTTTGCGGTGCGTGAACCTGTTTTTAACGGATTGGCGAGCATGTGACGAGTAATCTGACGAGTTATCGCTGTTGTTGAAGAGCCGCCAATGAGAGATACTTCTGCTCTAAAGGTAATAGCTTTCTCTAGTATCTCTCTGGAGGTTTCACATGGTTTCGCCGCGCGTATGGATGAGTTATGCTGCTGGAGACGCTTTCTCGCAGGAGGCAACGCTCATACAGCAGCTCATCAGCGACTTGCAACATGCGGGAGCCATTGTCGTAACGGATAATCCTGCTCTATCTGACGAGCAGTTTACGCCTTTTCTTCAGCAAGAACTTGCAACATGCGCATGGTTTCTGCTGGTGCAGACGCAGGAGATCACGCGCTCCTCTCGTGTGCAGCAAGCAATGGATATGGCTTTGCAGCAGGTCAAACATGGTCTATTGCGAGGGGTGCTGCGTATCATCTGTCCATCCTGGGATGTCTGGAATGAACCGGTGCAGTGGTCTGAAACGAAGTCGTACCTCTTTCAAGGGGATTACCCGCGCTTACGCGATAAAATACTGCTTGACCTTGACCTGCTTCAGATCATTGATGTTTAGACTTTCGCAAGCCAAAAAGGCAATCCCCATTGCGGAGGATTGCCAAATTGAGTAATGTTCATCCAAAGGAAACAGAGGAGCATTACTCAGGTGAACCTGAACATACTGGAAGCGA
>Ga0209062_1000929_pt1 | contig 64010 bp, 76 predicted proteins | sample Coa_R2_2_FD_187158 | JGI IMG/M metagenome (GOLD analysis project Ga0209062, IMG submission 187158) | Surface soil microbial communities from Centralia Pennsylvania, which are recovering from an underground coalmine fire - Coalmine... | ecosystem: Environmental > Terrestrial > Soil > Unclassified... | reverse complement strand
GGTCCGGCGCATCTCGACAAGGCGATCGTGCGCAGGCTCTCGGCCGCCATGAAGGACATCCTCGCCGAGCCCGAGCTGACGAAGTATTTCGTCGATCGCGGCATGTCCCCCGCTTACACGACACCCGAGGGACTGGCGGACGTCATCCGCAAGAGCATCGCCCTGTGGAAGGGCGTCGCCGCCAAGGCGAAGATCGTGATCGAGTGAGATGAAGCCGCGGCTTGCCTTCATCCGCCGTGCCTACCGGCCGGTGGCCGAGCGGGCGCGCGAGATGTTCGATGTCGCCTACGAGGACCGCCAGCAGGAACGGCGCCACTGCATCCGGCGGGCGAGGGGATCGACCACCTCAACCTGCGCCGGCGCATCGCGCGATGAATTCTGGGCGTCTCCCGTGAGTTACCAGTGCAGGCGGCTGCGGCCGATCGCCATCGATACCGCGGCTTGGCTGGGCTCGACGACCGGCAGGCCGACATGACGCTGCAGGCGGTCGCGGTAACGCGCCATCCCCGCGCAGCCCATGATCAGCACGTCGGCGCCGTCCTCGTCGCGCAGCTCGGCGGCGACCTCGGCCATCCGGCTGAAGGTCCGCGCCTCGTCGGCGAGCTCGACCACGCCGAGGCCGATCGCGCGGTCGCCCGCCATGCGGTCGGAGCAGCCCATCTGGCCGACATAGCGCAGATGGCGCGGAATCGATTTCTTCAGGATCGAGATCACGCCGAAGCGCTGGCCGAGCGTCATCGCCGTGAGAATGCCGCACTCGGCGATGCCCAGCACCGGCTTGGTCGTGATCTCGCGCGCGGCATGCAGGCCGGGATCGGAGTAGCAGGCGATCACGAAGGCCGAGCAATCGTTGTCGCGGCTCCTCACCGCCGCGCTGATCGGCGCGACGACGCTCTCGACATGCGCCTGGGTCTCGATGCCCGGTGGGCCCTCTTTGAGGGTCACGCATTCGATCGCCGGACCGCCCGACATGCGCAGCGGCTCCATCGCGCGATCGATGCCGTCGGTGACGGCCTGCGTCGAGTTTGGATTGATGACGAGGATGCGTTCCATGGCCGCAAACATGGCCTCTAAATTGCTATTCAACAACTGCTGTTCTAACGTCGGCGGCTGGGGATCGAAGAGGGAGTTGAGCCAGATGAAAAACCGTTTCGCGGCCCTGGCCGCGGCCATTCTGCTGTGCGCGTCGCCCGCGCTGGCGCAGGACAAGCTGCCGCCCTTGCGCACCGGCGTCGACGGCACCTTCGCGCCGCATGCCTTCCCGAAGCTCGGCGGCGGCACCCAGGGCTTCCAGATCGACCTGTTCACCGAGGTCGCCAAGCGGATGCATCGCGACATCACCATCGACTCAGTGAGCTTCTCGACGCTGATCCCGGGCATGCAATCGGGCCGCTACGACTTCATCGCCGCGCCGACCACGGTGACCAAGGAGCGCGCCGAGCAGATGCTGTTCACCTCGGGCTATCTGTGGACCGCCTTCCAGTTCGGCATCAAGAAGGGCACGCCGCCGATCAAGGGCTGGGAAGACCTCAAGGGCAAGGCGGTCGCCGTCAACAAGGGAACCCCGTACGAGACGCTGAGCCAGAAGAAGGCCAAGGAGATCGGCTTCGAGGTTCAGGCCTACGACACGCAGCCGGACGCCACGCAGGCCGTGCTCTCGGGGCGCGCCTACGCCACGCTGGGCGGCAACACCGTGATCGTCTACACCGCGCAGCAGACGCCGCAGTTCGTCGCCGATCTCGAGCTCAAGGAGACGCGCGCGCATTGGGCAGCGCCGACCCGCAAGGACAACGTCAAGCTGCGTAACCAGCTGCAGGATGCGATGGACTGCATGAAGAAGGAGGGCCGAATCGCGGCGCTGTACGAGAAGTGGTTCAAGAAGAAGCCGGCAGCCGACGATCTCGCCGTGGTGATCACGCCGGGCTACGGCGTGCCGGGCATGCCGGGCTACGACCCGACGCCGCACGAACTGCATTGCGGCGGTTGACAGCAAAGCTTGTCATCCCGAGGGACAGCCGAGGGATCCTTCGGGGCACCGAAAGGATCCCTCACTTCGTTCGGGATGACGTGAGTTGATTGGAATGACATGAGCATCGTTTCTGCAAAGGCGGTCCACAAGCACTTCGGCACCCTCCACGTCCTGAAGGGTGTCGATCTCGACGTCGCCGAGCGCGAGCTGGTGTTCGTGATCGGCCCGTCGGGCTCCGGCAAGTCGACTCTGCTGCGCTGCCTCAACCGGCTCGAGGAGCCGTCTGCGGGCAGTATCACGGTCGACGGCATCGACATGCTGTCGCCGCGCACCGACATCAATCATGCCCGCCAGCGCATCGGCATGGTGTTCCAGTCGTTCAACCTCTATCCGCACATGACGGCGCTGGGGAACGTCACGCTGGCGCTGCGCAAGGTGGCGGGCAAGTCGCGTGCCGAAGCCGATGCGCTGGGGCACGCGGCGCTCGAGCGGGTCGGGCTGGCCGATCGCGCGCATCACCGGCCGGCCGAGCTGTCGGGCGGCCAGCAGCAGCGCGTGGCGATCGCCCGCTCAATCGCGCTCGAGCCACGGGTCATGCTGTTCGACGAGCCGACGTCGGCGCTCGATCCCGAGCTGGTCGGCTCGGTGCTGGCGGTCATGCGGTCGCTGCGCGAGAGCGGGATGACCATGATCGTGGTCAGCCACGAGATGGGCTTCGCCCGGGCCGCCGCCGATCGCGTCGTCTTCATGGATCACGGGTTGATCGTCGAGCAGGGACCGCCGGCGCAGATCTTCGAGAGCCCGCAGCACGAGCGCACGCGCGCGTTCATCGGGCAGATCCAGAGGCATTGATCATGGTCTCGTTGGACCGCGGACCTCCAGGTCCGCATCATGACCATGGAGTGGCGCGGTTCCTACCATGACCCGCTGGGACCGCTTTCTCGACACGTTCTTCAACGCCAAGGTCATGGCGAAGTACCTGCCCGACATCCTGTCGGGCACGGTGCTGACCATCGAGCTCGCGCTGGCGGTGGTCGTGACCGGTCTACTGGCCGGGCTGATCCTGGCGTTGATCCGCAGCCTCGGCATCCGTCCGCTCAACTGGCTGATCATCTTCGTCGTCGACATCTTTCGTTCGCTGCCGCCGCTGGTCGTGATCGTGCTGGTCTACTTCGGGCTGCCCGCGGCGGGCGTCTCGCCGTCGGCCTTCGTCTCGACCTGGATGTCGCTCGCGTTGGTCCTGATGGCCTTCGCCGAGGAGATCTTCTGGGCCGGCATCACGTCGACGCCGAAAGGGCAGTGGGAGGCGTCGCGCTCGACCGGCCTCAGCTTCGCACAGACGCTGCTCTACGTGATCCTGCCGCAGGCGCTGCGCATCACGATCGCGCCGCTCACCAACCGCACCATCGCCATCACCAAGGGGACGGCGCTTGGTACCGTGGTGGCGCTGCATGAGATCCTCGGTATGGCCTCGTCGGCGGTGTCGAACTCCTACAATCCGTCTCCGCTGATGATGGGGGCGGCAGCCTATCTCGTGCTGTTCCTGCCGGTCGTCGTGGCGGCGCGCTGGATCGAAACGCGGTTCGCATGGAAGAGATAGTCCAGGCCTTCTTCAACGCGGAGATCGCGCAGGCGGCGCTGCCGATCGTGCTGCAGGGTCTGCTGAACACGGTCCTGCTGTCGCTGATGGTCGTGCCGCTGGGCTTCATCGGCGGGCTGATCCTCGCGATGCTGGCGCTGAGCAAGAGTCGGCTGATCCGCTGGCCGCTGATGGCTTGGGTCGATTTCTTCCGGGCCTTCCCGCCGCTGGTGCTGCTGATCCTGCTGTTCGCCGGGCTGCCGTTCGCCGGCCTCGAGCTGGGCGGTTTCGCCTGTGTCGCGATCGCCTTCTTCCTCAACACAGGCGCCTACTATGGCGAGATCCTGCGCGCCGGCATCGAATCGATCCCGCGCGGCCAGGTCGAGGCGGCGCGCTCGACCGGCCTCAGCGGCCTGCAGGCGATGATCTACGTCGTGCTGCCCCAGGCCGTGCGCAACGTCATGCCCGACCTGCTGTCCAACACGCTGGAAGTGGTGAAGCTGACGGCGCTCGGCAGCGTGGTCGCGGTGCCGGAGCTCTTGTTCCAGGCGCGCCAGGCGCAGAGCGTCACCTACAACGCGACGCCGATCGTGATGGCGGCGGTGATCTACTTCCTGATCCTCTGGCCCGTGGTTCGCCTGCTGAGCCGCCTGGAGAACCGGGCGCTTCACGCCTCCGCGCGCTAGGGCTAGCATCTTCCCGATCATTGGGAGGATCGCATGGCCTTGCCGCAGGACATTCGCCCGTTGAACAGCGAGCTCGCCGACTCGATCACGCGCTCGTCGGAGATTCCCTGGATCGAGACCAAGCCCGGCCAGGCCTGGACCAAGGTGCTGTGGGTCGGTCCCGAATCGGGCCGTTGGGTGGTGCTGCTGAAGTGGAAGAAGGGCTACGCGGCGCCGCCCCACAAGCATCTCAGCGCCGCCTTCGCCTTCATCCTCTCGGGCAAGCTGCAGGTACGGGACAATGTCTACAACGCCGGCGACTTCCTGCACGAGACCAACGGCATGATCCACGGCGCCACGACGGCGCTGGAGGACACGGAGTACCTGTTCTTCTGCGACGGGCCGGTGCTGTTCTTCGACAAGGACAACTTCACCGGCTATCGCGGCTGGGAAGAGGTGCTGCGCCTGCAGCAGGCGGCACAGGCCAAGCAGGCCGCGGAGTGAACGGCCTGGAGCGGCTGGCCGAGGTCGTCCGCACCCGGCCGGCCCTGCAGCAGCGCGGCGCGCTGGCGCCGCTGTCGATCACGGTCCGCTCTGGCGACACGGCGATGAGTGTCAGGATCGCCGGGACGGTCACGGCCGATCCCGGCGCGGCAGCGGACGCGGCCTTCACGCTCGTCGCCAGTCCCGACACCTGGGTGAAGTTCGGTGCCGCCATTCCGCCGGTCGGCTACCAAAGCCTCGTCGGCATGATCCGCATGGGCACCCTGCAGATCGAGGGCGATGTCCTGGCATTCGGCCGCAACATGCTGTTCCTCGAACAGCTCTTCGCCGGCCTGCGGCCGGAGGCGCCGGCCGAGCCGGCGGCCCGTTTCGGTACGCCAACAATTGAGCCAATCACCGGCCGCTACCTGCGGCTCGATTTCAACGGCCGGCCGCACCGGATCTACTTCGAGGAAGCGGGGCAGGGGATTCCCCTGGTGTGCCTGCATACTGCGGGATCGGACGGCCGGCAGTACCGTGCGCTGCTGAACGACGAGGAGATCACGAAGCGCTTTCGCGTCATCGCCTTCGACCTCCCGTGGCACGGCAGGTCCTCACCGCCAGCGGGCTTCGAGCGCGAGGCGTACCAGCTCACGACCGATCTCTATGTCGACACAGTCATGGCGGTCTGCCGGGCGCTCGGGCTCGACAGACCGGTGGTGATCGGCTGTTCGATCGGCGGCCGTGCCGTGCTGCACCTGGCGTTGCGCCATGGCGATTATTTCCGCGCCGCCATCGGACTGCAGTCGGCAACCCATGCCGATGCCGGCGCCGACACCCGGCTGCGCGACCTGCGCCTGCTGCACCGGCCCGACGTGCATGGCCAGGACGCGGCCGCCGGCTCGGTTGCCTGCCTGATCGCGCCGACTTCGCCCTCGGCCGACGCCTGGGAGACGCTCTGGCACTACATGCAGGTGGACCGGGCGTGTTCCTGGGCGACCTGCACTACTATTTCACCGACAGCGATCTCCGGAACGGCCTGCTCGACACGCTCGACACCGGACGCTGCCCGCTGCACCTGCTGACCGGCGAGTACGACCTTTCGGCGACGCCCGAGCTCACGGCCGAGCTCGCCAAACTCGTGAAGGCGACGTCCTTCCAGGTCATGGAAGGGATGGGCCACTTCCCGATGTCGGAGAACCCGGCGCAGTTCCGCAAGTACCTGCTGCCGGTGCTCGACGGGGTCCAGGAGGCCTGAGGATAATTCGTCCCGCGTCCCGCCAATTCGACAATCGTCCCAACAGGCATGTGGCGCAGGATCTGGGACGAATCGCCTAAAACCCCTCAGAATAGGCATCGGAATCGTCCCAGCGAGCTGGGATTCGGGGACGGTTGTCCCTAACCAAAGTGCTTCAGCAGGCCCTCGTTCAGGCCGTCGAACACGTACTGCATCGCCAGGGCGGCCAGCAGGAGGCCGGAGATGCGGCCGATCACGTCGCTGCCGGTGACGCCCAGCAGGCGGGTCAGCGTCTCGGCGCTGGACAGCGACGCCCAGGTCAGCAGCAGGCAGATCGCCAGCACGACGAGGACGCCGGCAACATGCCAGGGGTTGCCATCCGCCTGGCTCATCAGCAGCACGACTGCCAGCAGCGAGCCCGGGCCGGCGATGAGCGGGAAGGCCAGGGGGAAGACGCTGATGTCATGCGGCTGGTTCGCCTCTTCCTGCTCGGCCTTGTTGAGCGTCGACATGCCGGGCGGCGCCGTGAACATCAGGTGGATCGCCTCGAGGAACAGCAGCACGCCGCCCGCAGTGCGCAGCGCCGGCAGCGTGACGTGCAGCAGGCCCAGCAGTCCCTTGCCGACCAGCGCAAAGGCGACTAGCACCAAGCCGGAGATCACGACGGCGCGGCGCACCGTGCGGCGCCGGTCGTCGGGCGTGAGATGGCGCGCCAAGCCGACAAAGACCGGCGCCGTCTCGAACGGCGCGATCGTCACCAGCAGGGTTACGAAGGCCGACAGGAGGAACGTGAGATCAAGCATTCTGCGCGCTCCGTGTTATCCTGCCGCCCAAGGGAGAGAAACAATGAACATGGTGCTGCGTATGGCGATGGCACTCGCGCTGGCGCCCGTCCTGACGCTGGGCGCGCCGGCGGCGATGGCCGAGACCCCCTGGCCTGAAAAGCCGGTCAAGATGGTCGTCGGCTTCACGCCGGGCAGCGCGACCGACGTCACCGCACGGATGTTTGCCCAGAAGTTCGGCGAGGCGTGGGGACAGCCGGTGATCGTCGACAACGTCGCCGGCAACTCGGGCGCGATCGGCACCGACCGGGTCGCCAAGGCGCCGCCGGACGGTTACACGCTGATGTGGGCGGGCAATGCCGCCATCACCGTGCTGCCGTCGCTGCAACCCTTGCCGTTCGACCCGGTGAAGGATTTCGAGCACATCTCGACCACTCTGGTGATGCCGAGCATCATCTTCGTGAACAACGACCTGCCGGTGAAATCGCTGGCCGAGCTGATCGCCTATGCGAAGGCCAATCCCGGGAAGCTCTCCTACGGCACGCCCGGTATCGGCACGCCGCAGCATGTCGCGGGCGAGCTGCTGTGTCGCCTGGCCGGCATCAAGATGGAGCACATCCCCTATCGCGGCGCCAATCTGACGGACACGATGAGCGGTATCGTACCGGTCGGCATCCAGAACGCCGGGGCGGCAATGCCCTTCGTGCGCGACGGCCGCGTGCGCGGGCTCGCGGTGACCTCTCTCAAGCGCTCGCCCAATGCGCCCGACCTGCCCGCGGTCGCGGAACTGGGTTTTCCGGGCTTCGAGGCCACATCGTGGTTTGCGCTACTCGCGCCCAGGGGCACGCCGAAACCGATTCTCGAGAAGGTGCGCGCTGCGTCGCTCAAGGTGCTCGCCGATCGTGACACGGTCCAGAAGTTCGCCGTCATCGGCCTGGAGCCGGTCGGCAGCACAGGCGAGGAGACTCGCGACGCGATTGCCAGGGACATCCCCAAATGGGGCAAAGTGATCAAGGACGCCGGCATTAGGGTCGGCCCTTAAAAAGTCGTCCTGGTATGCCAAATGATCCTGTTGCCGACTTGCAACGAAACACAAAGCCCATGCGTTTAGGGAGCAAAGGCCTGTAATCGCCCTCCCGCTGCAGGAAATCCGATGATGTGTGACATCACCAACGAGGACCGCCGCTCCGTCCTTGTCGTCGAGGACGACGACATGCTCGGCGAAGCGATTGGTCTGTGCGTCGAGGAGGCGGGCTACGAGGTCGCCGCCGTGGCGCAATCGGTCGATGCAGCGTTGACGACGTTGAGCCATCGCCAGATCCACGCCGCGTTGCTCGATGTCAACCTGCGCGGTGAGCTGGTGTTCGCGGTGGCGGACGCCTTGGCTGAACGCGGTGTGCCGTTCGTCTTCGTGACGGGGCAGCCGGCGTCGTCCATTCCGGAGATCCATCGCCATCGGCCGCTGGTGCCGAAGCCCTATTACGATGCCGCCCTTTGCGCGGCATTGGCCAGCGTCCTCGAGGCCCCGACGCAGGGCGCGCCGTTGATCTAGCCTTCCCCCAGATCGAGCTCGCCAGCCGCTACGCGCCGGCGGATGCCTTCGACCATCATAAGGACGGGATCTTTGCCTTCGCGCCAGGCGGCGATGGCGTCGTCGATCGGTACTGTTCCACCCAGCGTCAGGCGCCGGCCGCGCTCGCACAGCCAGAGTTCCCACGCCTCGTCGACGGGTTCGACGAGGACTTCGAGGGCGCGACCGTTGTGTTGAAGACTGAAATGCCGTGGCACGGCGGAACAACGAGAGGCATCGCAGCTGGGTTGCTGCTGCGCGCCAATATCGCGGACGCGTGACTTCCGCGCTTCACATCACTTCGGTCTCGTGAACCGATCGCGCACCGGCAGCGGTTGGAGGTCAGTGCCAGCAGCGGCGTTCAGACGATGGGAACGCCGATCAGCCGCGGGTGCAACCAGAACATCGCTGCGTACAGGGCGCTGCCGGCCAGCAGCGAGACCGCGTCACCCGAGGCGAAGCCCGAGGGTGTCGCGCCCTTGTCGCCGCGCCGCTTCACGGCGATGCGGTCGTACACCGCCCACGCCAGGAAGGCGCCGAACAGGATCATCGAGCCGAGGTCGCCGTTGACCAGCAGATGCGCCAATGCCCATGCCTTGACGCCGACGAGCATGGGATGGCGGAGCAGGCCTTTGATCTTTCCGCCGGGCGCGTAGGTGGCGACGAGCGCTACGAACGAGAACCACATCAAGATGAGGGTAATTGGCAATAGCGTCGACGGCGGATCCCACACCGGCGTGTACCCGTGTGCCCGATAGCGCCCGTAGCCCCACACGATCAGCACCAGACCGAGCGCCGATACAAGCGAGTACAAGCCCTTGTAGGAGCCTTCGCCGAACCGCGCCATCAGCGCGGCGCGCGTGCCGCGTGCGGTCGTGAGCATGTGCACGCCGAGGAAAAGCACGAGGCCTGCGATCAGCAGAAGCATGGGAATCTCCCGTTAATCCAGCAACTTTATCGCGTTGCGGGCGTTTGTTCTCTACCGGCTTGAGGGGGTCGGAGGGGCATGCGGTTTTCAACCAGCGCGGCGATTCTGTTGATAGCGGCCACGCAGTGGGCCGGCGCGTCGGCGTTCGCGCAACGGGTGGCGATGACACCGGCGCAGCCGGAATGTCCATCGCAGGAGCCCGACTCGCTGCAGATCAGCTGGACCGAGCCCTGCGAGCAGGGTGACTGGCTGCTCGACACGCGTAACGGCTGCCGTATGTGGGACTGGCATCCCGACCTGAAGGACCGCGCGGTCTGGAGCGGCTCCTGTCCGGGCGGCAAGAAGGAGGGGCACGGCGTGGTGCAGTGGTTCGAGCACGGCCAGCCGATCGACCGGTTCGAGGGCACGTACCGGAACAACAAGCGCGAAGGGCTCGGCCGTTACAGCTGGACGGCCGATACGAGCTACGAAGGCCTCTATTCGAACGACGTGCCGAACGGTCCGGGCAAGGCAACGGTGCTGGGCGAGATTTTCGTCGGCGACTGGAAGAACGGCTGCTTCGTCAAGGGCACGCGCGTGGTGGCGATCGGTGTCGAACGCCGCTCGTGCGCCGGCTTCGCCGCCGAGCTCGAGCAGCCGCGCACGTTCTGACCGTCAGGATCAGCGGCTGTTGCGCCGCGCCCAGCTTTCCAGATAGTCGGTGCAGAAGGCGAGATCGACCACGTCGACATAGCGCCGGCCTATGTCGCGCAGGTTGTCGCGATGGGGCTGCTCCTCGATGTCGCCGACGCAGTCCTCCGGGACCAGGGTGCGATAGCGCAGGCTGAAGCTGTCCAGGGCGGTACCGCGAATGCAGCCCGAGGTGTTGCAGCCGGTGACGATCACCGTGTCGACCCGCTCCTTGGTGAAGTAGTTGGCGACGCCGGTCTCGAAGAAGATCGAGGGGCCCTTCTTGGTGACCTGCAGGTCGTAGGAGGGCTCGTAGATGCGCGGATCGAGCTTCGTGCTGGGATGGCTGTGCAGGAAGGTCTCGCGCACGGCGGTGATCTTCCAGTAGGGCATCTCGCGCTCGTTGAGATAGGCGGTGTTGCATACCGCCACGGGCAGGCCGTGGCGACGTGCGACCTTCAGGAGCCTCTCGGTGTTCTCGACCGCCCGCATCACCAGCGGCGCGCCGCCCAGCGGGTATTGCGGATCGGTGAAGCCGAGCTGGAAATCGACCACCACGATGCCCGGCTTCTCGCCGGTGCCGACGGGGATCTCGCCATAGCTGCGCCTTGCATAATCGTCGCTCATGGTCACGGGTTCCCGATGGTGAAGGTTACGGAATTGAGCTTGCGGCCGTTGGCCCAGAATTCGAGGATCCACGGCCCGCGTACCACCTCCCATTCCTGGCCGAACTTGTAGCCCGCCAGCCGGTCGGTGCCGATCACCACGCTTTCCTCCGCCTCGTCAACCGCGGTGACGGCGCCGGTCAGCGGATTGCGCATGCCGGGAGCGGGGACGACCCATTTGGTGCGGATCGACGCCACGGCACCGTCGGGCGTGCCGACGATGCGATAGCGTGCGCCGAACTGGACGCCGAGCCGCGCCGGCACCTGGCGCGACAGCTCGTAGAACACGATCGAATCCAGCACCGATGTCTTGCCGCTCGCCGTGCCCGGCGTCGCGAGCGAATCGACCTTGCGGGCTTCGAGCAATCCCGCCTCGACGATCTCGACCTTCTCGATCCGCGGTTGCTGCCCAAGCGCGGCGCCGGCGAGACAACAGATGGCGCACAGCAGCGCCGTCCTCACGCTCTTCATGAAAGTCCGCGTCCGCTCAGCCCGACGTCTCGTCGACCCTGCCGAACGTGTCGACCTTGCCGTCGGTGTAGCAGACGTAATAGCGGTCGGTCATGCTCCAGGGCACGCGGCTCCAGAAGTCCTTGGTGAGGCTATAGTATGCGCATTCGCGGCCAGCGGTGTTGTTGGTCGTGTCGGGCGGCCCGAGCATCGCCGTCACCTGGCTGCGATCCATGCCGGCGTGCACCTGCTCCATCGACGCTGCGTGAACGCAGCCCGTTGCGAGCAAGACGATCGGTATTCCGATGAGCGCGCGCGTCATCGATGGCCTCCAAGGCATTAAGGAATAACGATAAGCCAAGCTTGGCCTCGCCGCCAAGAATAGTCCGGCGCAGGCCAGTGGCATATCGCCAGCCGATGCGCTAGAGCGATTTCCATTCAGATGGAACCGCGCCCACACGATCGTCACTTGTCCCATCGGCCCGCTAGCGCGGTTCCATCTGGGTGGAAATGCGCGCACGGGCGATATTTGTTGCAACAGGCATATTCCGTCCGCCCGATTCCGGCCGGATGGAATATGTTCTAGGTGCAGGGCATGCAGTCCGATTCCCGTTTCCTGGCGCCTGGCCTGGGAGCGTCGCTCAGCCGTGCGGTCGCGCACGACCTCGAGGAGACCGGCATTGCCGAGGTGGCGATGTCGGTGTTCGGCGACCCCGACGTCGTGCCGCTATGGTTCGGCGAAGGCGACTTGGTGACGCCCGATTTCGTGCGCGACGCGGCAGCCGGCAGCCTGGCGGAAGGCGAGACCTTCTATACCTGGCAGCGCGGCCTGCCTGAACTGCGCCAGGCACTCGCCACCTATACGGCGCGGCTGTACGGGATCGCCTGCGGTCCCGAGCGCATCTCGGTCACGACGGGCGGCATGCAGGCGATCCTGCTGAGCTGCCAGCTGCTGCTCGATCCGGGCGACAACATCGTCATCATCTCGCCGATCTGGCCGAACATCACCTCGGCCGCCCGCCTGGTGCGCGGCGAGCCGAAATACGTGGCCCTCGATCGCAACCGCGACGGCGTCTTCTCGCTCGACCTGCAGAAGGTGTTCGATGCGGTCGACGACCGCACCCGGGCGATCTTCGTCAATTCGCCGGGCAATCCGACCGGCTGGACCATGACCTCGGAGCAGCAGCGTACGCTGCTCGAGTTCACCCGCAAGCGCGGCATCTGGATCCTGGCCGACGAGGTCTATGCCCGCCTGATCTACGACCGCAACGCCGCGCCCTCCTTCCTTGAGCAGGCGACGGCGGACGATGGGCTGCTGGTGCTGAACAGCTTCTCCAAGCCGTGGGCGATGACCGGCTGGCGCGTCGGCTGGCTGACCCATCCGGCGGCGCTGGGGGACCAGCTGGCCAAGCTGGTGCAGATCAACACCTCGGGCGTGCCGGCTTTCCTGCAGCGTGGCGCGGTCGCGGCTGTGGAGAAGGGCGAGGATTTCATCAAGCAGATGGTCGAGCGCTGTCGCTCCGGCCGCGAGCTGGTATTCCAGCGCCTGTCCGCCAATGCCCGCGTGACAATCGCGCGGCCGGAAGCGGCTTTCTACAACTTCTTCGCGGTCGACGGCGTCACCGACACCATGGCCTTCTGCAAGAAGCTCGCCCAGGAATACAAGGTCGGCCTGGCGCCCGGCGAGGCATTCGCCGCGGGCGGGCAGGGCAATATCCGTCTCTGCTTCGCCTCGGGTGCAGAGCGGCTGAGCAAGGGCCTCGATCGCATCGAAGCGGCGATAAAGGCGCTATAACTCCCGTCGCCCCGGACGAAGCCAAGCGAAGTCGAGGGGCCTTTTTTCTGCGAAAGGCAGTGTGCCTCAGGGGGAAAAGATCCCTCCACTCCGCTTCGCTAAAGCGCGGATATAATCCGCGCGAGTCGGGATGACCGAATGTTTAGAACCATGGCTCAGTCCCCCTCTATCGAGGCCCCCTCCATCGAGGTGCGCCATCTGCGCAAGGTGTACGGCGAGATCGTCGCGGTCGACGATCTGAGCTTCGCCGCCGCGCCGGGCGCCGTGCTCGGCCTGCTGGGCGGCAACGGCGCCGGCAAGACCACGACCATTGCCATGCTGCTTGGCCTGCTGGAGCCGACGGCGGGCGACATCTTCGTGCTGGGCATCGACATGAAGCACCGGCGCTATGCCGCCCTGCCGCACATGAACTTCTCGTCGCCCTATGTCGACCTGCCGCATCGCCTGACCGTGCGGCAGAACCTCGCCTTCTACGGCCGGCTCTACGGCGTGCGGAAGCTCGACGAGCGCATCGACGAGATCGCACGCCACATGCAGATCACGCCATTCCTCGAGCGCCAGGCCGGCAAGCTGTCGGCCGGCCAGAAGACGCGCGTGGCGCTCGCCAAGGCGCTGATCAACCGGCCCAGTGTGCTGCTGCTCGACGAACCGACGGCGTCGCTCGATCCCGACACCGCGGACTGGGTGCGAGGCTACCTCAAGGACTACCAGGCCGAGACGCACGCCACGATCATGCTGGCCTCGCACAACATGGGCGAGGTCGAGCGGCTGTGCGACGACGTCATCCTGCTGCAGGCGGGCCGCGTGTTCGACCGCGGCAGCCCGCGCGAGCTGATCGAACGGTTCGGCCGCGAGGACATGGAGGAGGTGTTCCTCGACATGGCGCGCGGCCGCAGCCGCGGGCTCGACGCGCTCAAGAGGGATGCCGTCAAATGAGCGGACCCCTCATGGCTTCTGCCAATCGCATCTGGGCGCTGGTGCTCCGCCACATCAACATCTGGCGCAGCTCCATCATGCGGCTGATCGATTCGATCTACTGGCCGGCGGTGCAGATGGTCATGTGGGGCTTCATGACCAAGTTCCTGCTGCCGCAATCCTCGTTCGTGGCGCAGGCAGCCGGTGTCCTGCTGTCGGGCCTGCTGCTGTGGGAGGTGGTCGTGCGCGGCAATCTCTCGCTGTCGATCGCCTTCCTCGAGGAGATGTGGTCGCGCAACCTCGGGCACTTGTTCGTGAGCCCGATCCGCTCGTGGGAGATGGCGACCGGGATCATCATCGCTGCCCTGCTGCGCACCCTGCTCGGTCTGGTGCCGGTATCGCTGCTGGCCTGGGCGTTCTTCGGCTACTCGATCTACTCGCTCGGCCTGCCGTTGATCGCCTTCTTCGCCATCCTGCAGATGTTCTCCTGGTCGATCGGCCTCGCCATGTCCGGCATGATCATGCGGGTCGGCCAGAGCGCGGAGAGCTTCGCCTGGGCCGCCGTGTTCATCCTGATGCCGGTGAGCGGCGTCTACTATCCGGTGAGCGTGCTGCCCAAGTGGCTGCAGCTCATCTCCTACGCCCTGCCGCCGGCCTACGTGTTCGAGGGCATGCGAGCGATCCTGCTGGAGAAGACCGTGCCCTGGCACGGGCTCGGTATCGCCTTCGTGCTGTCGGTGATCTACCTCGTCATCGGCTTCCAGATCTTCCAGTGGTTCTTCCGGCTGTCGCGCCGGGCAGGAACCCTTCTCGGACAGGGCGAGTGAGGCTCGTCGCCTGGAATTGCAACATGGCACTCGACCGCAAGGTCGACAGACTACTCGCTCTGAAACCTGACATAGCTGTCATCAGCGAATGCGCCGAGCCGGTGCGGCTCAAGGCCCGCGGCGCGCAATGGCTGGAGGCCGAGCCGGTGTGGATCGGCAGCAATCCCCACAAGGGGCTTGCCGTCTTCGGGTTCAACGGCTACGCGGTGAGGCTTTGCGAGCACTATCACCGGTCGCTGCGCTACGTCGCGCCGGTGCATGTCGAGGGCGCCATGCCGTTCAACCTGTTGGCGGTCTGGGCGCAGAACGCCAGCGGCGGAGTCCATCGCAAGCATCAACTCGGCCCGCTGCGGCACGCTCTGTCGCGCTACAAGGGCTTTCTTGGCGAGGGTACCGCAATGGTCGCCGGTGACCTCAACAGCAACACGATCTGGGACAAGCCGGGCTGGCGCATCAACCATTCGACCAAGGTCCGGTTGCTCGACGAGCGCTTCGGCCTGGTCAGCGCCTGGCATGCGCTGCGGGGCGAGAAGCACGGCGAGGAGAGCGTGCCGACGCTCTACTGGCGGGACCGTACCAAGGACGGACCGACCTACCACATCGACTATGTCTTCCTGCCGTCCCACCTGGTCGGGCGGGCGCGCATCGAGATCGGCAGCTACGAGGCCTGGTGCGGCTCGGGCCTCAGCGATCATGTGCCGGTGGTCGTCGACCTCGATCCGTGAGCGACGCCCATTCCCAGACCGCCACGACGATCAGGATCACCGTCGTGGCTGTGGCGAGATGCAACCGGGCAACCATGCCGCCCGCGATGCCCAATGCCGCCAGCAGCCCGAGGCAGACCAGATGCGACAGGGGAAGGTTGGGCGCAGTCAGGCGCTTGAACAGCGCGGTGCCCAGCAGGTAGAGCGCGGGCCCTCCGACGATCACCAGCACGTCCTTGAGATCGGCATGGCCATGCGGATGGGTCAGCGCGATCTCGTCTGCCACCGCCGAGACGATGATTCCCGCCACGATCAGCAGGTGCAGGTAGGTGTAGCCGCTCCGGCCCAGCCGTCCGGGGTCTGCCACGGTGCTGATGTGATGGCTGGCGCGCTCGGCGCCGATGTTGAAATAAACGGCCCACATCGCCACGCAGCCCAGAAAGGCGGCGATGAACGCCTCCGCCACGAAGCGGTCCCAGGCGAGGTCGGTGAACGTTGCGCCGGTGACGACGAGCGATTCGCCGAGGCCAATCAGGACGAAGCCGGCGCAGCGCTCGGCGAGATGCGGACCGTCGATCCGCCAGTCCTGCGGGGTCGATCGGCCGAGGCCGGGCACCCACATGCCGGCCGCCGGCATGAGATATTCGATGCCGATGGCGATCGCCCAGAGGGTCAGCCGCCGCTCGCCGTCCGCCAGGCCGCCGGCGATCCAGAACACGCCGGAGCCGATGAACCAGGTGAGGATGCGCAGGAAGTTGCGGAAGTTGCCGGCGTCATGGCGGCCGAGCGCCCACAGCATGAACAGGCTGCGACCGATCTGCATGAAGACATAGGCCACGGCGAAGGCCAGGCCGCGCGCGCCGAAGGCCTGCGGGATCGAGGCCGACAGCACCAGGCCCGCCGCCATCAGCACGAACATCATGACGCGGACGGGCCGCTGCTCGGGGTCGAGCCAGTTGGTGATCCACGCGGTGAAGATCCAGAGCCACCACACCGCCAGCATCAGCAGGCCGGTCTCGACCGCGCCCCGCAGTGTCAAGTGCGCCAGAAGGCCGTGCGAAAGCTGGGTGACGGCGAAGACGAACACCAGGTCGAAGAACAGCTCGACGAAGGTGACCCGGGCATGGACGTAGCCGCCGCGCGGGCGCAGGAAATTTTTGCGGGCGTACATCAGGGCGCGTTCAGCACCGCCGCGCAGGCGGCGGGCAGCTTCGGCCGATAGGGCGGCATCTTCGTGCCCGGTGGCGGCAGGGTGACCGGCGGATGGCTAAACCAGATTTCAAGCGGCGCGCCACAGCCATCGTCCTTGTAGTAGCCGGCCTGCGGCTGGCATTGCGGGTTGCCGGGTGGGCAGTGCAGCCGGACATGGAAGTGCTCGTCGTGGCCGGCCCAGACCACGAGCTTGTTCAGCCAACTGCGGTCGCCGCCGACCGTCTCGCACAGCCGTTGCTTGATGAACTTGTTCACGAAGAGGCGGTCGACGTTCGGCATCTGGGCAGCGAGGCGTAGCAGCAGCACGTGCTGCTGGTTGAAGACCGTGTCGTCGATGCCGCTGTCCTGGGCGTTCACCAGCGAGCGCAGGCGCGGGTTCTCGCGGTCGGCCGGCGGGCGATGCGGGCCGGGCTCACGTTCGAACCAGATGTCGGCGTCGAGGCCGGTCTGGTGGCTGGCATGGCCGTTCGGCGCCGGACCGCCGCGCGGCTGGCCGATGTCGCCGATATAGAGCGGCGCCTGGCCAGCGGTGCGGACCTTGGCGGCGAGGTCCCGGATGTATTGCAGCATCACCGGCTGGCCCCAGTAGCGGTTGCGGCTGATGCGGATCGCCTCATAGCCCGGCCCGTCGAACGGCAGGGGCTCCGCCCCCTGCAGGCAGCCTGCGCTATAGAAGCCGATCGATTGCGGCGGCCCCGGCGCGGGCGTGGTGACGGTGGACCAATCCGCGGCGGCTGCCGACCCGCCGTACAGCAACGCGAGAAGCGGAACCAGGAAGCGCTTCATCTTGTTGGCACGGTACCCGGTCGCTAAGACTTTGCCCATGGCTTACGCCAACATCACCCTGACGCGCGAGGGCGCGGTGGCACGGCTGACGCTCAATCGGCCCGACCGGCGCAATGCGCTCACGCACGCGATGATGCTGGAGCTCGAGCACGCCTTCGTTGCGATCCGCGATGACCGGACCTGCCGCGTGCTGGTCTTGCGTGGGGCTGGCGGCCACTTCTGCGCCGGCGGCGATCTCGATGCGATGGCCGACATGCCGCCGCAGCCCGGCAACGGCTCGGTCGATCCGCTGGTGCCGGCCTACCGGCAGTTCGGCGACGCGCTGCTCGCCCTGAACATCCTGCCGCAGCCCACGGTCGCGATCGTCGAGGGCTCGGCCGTCGGTGGCGGTCTCGGCATGGCATGCTGCTCGGACGTGGTGATCCTGCACGAGTCGGCACGATTCGGCATGCCCGAGCCCAAGGTCGGGTTCATCCCATCGCAGATCATCCCGTTTGTGGTGCGCCGGATCGGCGAGGGCCCAGCACGCGATCTCGCGGTCACCGGCCGGGTGATCGAGGCGGCGGAGGCAAGGCGTCTCGGCCTCGGGAGCCATCTCTGCGCCGGAACGGCTGACATCAACCGCACCCTGAAGGCGGTGCTCGACGACATCCTGCGGCTCGAGCCGCAAGCCGTCGCGACGGTGAAGCGGCTGGTGCTGTCCTGCGCGACCGCCGACGATGCCGCCGTGCTCGACGATGCGGCGGAAAGCCTGGTCGGCCTGCTGCGCCGGCCGCAGACCAGCGAAGGCATCAAGGCCTTCAAGGCAAAGACGGCTCCTTCGTGGGCTAAAGGATAGAGGGCCAAGGGTCGAGGTCATGCGGAACTACAAGCACATCGAAGTAAGACCGATCTCCGGCGCGCTGGGTGCGGAGATTGCCGGCGTCGACATGGCGCGCGACCTCGATGCCGAAGTGGCGGGCGAGGTGCGCCAGGCGCTGCTCGACCACCTGGTGATCTTCCTGCGCGGCCAGACAGCGACGCCGACGCAGCAGCTCGCTTTCGCCCGCAAGTTCGGCGAGCCGGTCGAGTATCCGCAGCTCAAGGGGCTGCCGGAATGCCCGTTTGTCACACCGGTCGTGAAGCTCGAGCACGAGCGCAACAACTTCGGCGGGATCTGGCACTCGGACACGACCTACCTGCAGACGCCGCCGATGGGCAGCATGCTGCTGGCCCGCGAGGTGCCGCCGTACGGGGGCGACACGATGTTCGCCAACCAGTACCTCGCCTACGAGGCGCTGTCCGACGGCCTGAAGCAGACGCTCGACGGGCTGATCGGCGTCAGCTCCTCCGCGAAGGCCGACGTCACCAAGACGCGCGAGGACGCGCTGAAGCAGGCGGGTGAGCGAGCGACGCCCAAGGTGCTCGAAGCCGAGCATCCGCTTGTGCGCACCCATCCCGAGACCGGCCGCAAGGCGCTCTACACCTCGGTCGCGCACACCGCGCGCATCAAGGGCTGGACGGAGCAGGAAAGCCTGCCGCTGCTCGAGTTCCTGTGGACCCACCAGGTGAAGCCCGAGTTCACCTGCCGCTTCCAGTGGCAGGTCGGGTCGCTGGCCTTCTGGGACAACCGCTGCGCCATGCACAACCCGATCAACGACTATCACGGCTTCCGCCGCGTGATGCACCGGATCACGCTTGCCGGCGACAAGCCGCGCTGATCCGCGGGAACAGCACGGGCGGGGCGGAGAACGACCGTCCGGCCGGAGGCGCGTCAACGGTTCGAGGCCAGGCCACGCGCTCGCCGAGACATTCCAGGACCTGCTCGGCGGCGAAGGGAATGAACGGCCAGGCGACCTGTGCCGCGACGCGCACGAGGCCGATGCTCGTGCTGACGATGGTGGCGGCGCGTTCTCCGTCATGTCCGATCACCGACCACGGGGCCGCTTCGCTGAAATAGGCATTCGCGAGCTTCCAGATCGCGCGCGTTTCCTCGGCGGCCTTGCGGAAGGCGAGCGATTCGTGGTGGGCACGTAGCCGCCCAAGATGAGCCTCGATGTCCGAGGTTAGCTTGCGTTCGAGTGAACCGGCCTCGGCCCGCGGCGGCACCGTTGAACCGAAGCGACTGGCGGCGAAGGACAGGCAGCGGTTGACGAGGTTGCCGAAGATGTCGGCGAGGTCCTTGTTCACGCCGTCGACGAACCGGTCGACGGTGAAATCGGTGTCGCCGCCTTCCGGCGCGTTCGCGGCAAGCCACCAGCGCCAAGTGTCGGCCGGGCACCAATCCAGGGCCACATCGGTGAAGATGCCGCGCTGCCGGCTGGTCGAGAACTTGCCGCCCTCGTAGGTCAACCAGTTGAAGCCCTTGATCACGTCGACCAGCTTGAACGGCAGGCCAGAGCCCAGCAGGGTCGCGGGAAAGCTGATGGCGTGGAAGGGCACGTTGTCCTTGGCGAGGAACTGCAGGTAGGTGACGTCGTCCGCCTGCCACCAGTCGCGCCAGTCCGCGCGGCTTTCGAGCGCCGCGGCGATGTAGCCGATCGGCGCGTCGAACCAGACGTAGAAGACCTTGTCCTCATAGCCTGCCTTCGGCACGGGCACGCCCCAGTCGAGTTCACGCGTGATGCACCGGTCGCGCAGGCCTTCCTGCAGCCACTTGTTCGCGATCGCGCGCACCAGCGGCGGCCAGTCATGGCGGGTCGCCAGCCAGTCGCGCAATGAGCTCTCCAGCGCGCTCAGCTTGAGGAACAGATGGCGGGTCTCGCGGAACTCGATGTCGGTCGCGCCGGAGATCGCCGAGCGCGGCTCGATGAGGTCCTCGGGGTCGAGCAGCCGGGTGCAGGCCTCGCATTGGTCGCCGCGCGCGGCGGCGCTGCCGCAGTGAGGACAGGTGCCGGCGATGTAGCGGTCGGGCAGGAAGCGACGGTCGGTGCCGGAATAGGCCTGCCGGACCGCGCGCTCCTCGATGAAGCCCGCCTCGTCGAGCGCCAGGAAGATCTCCTGCGTCAGCCGCCGGTTGGCCGCGCCCGACGTGCGCGAGAAGTGGTCGAAGCTGAGGCCGAAGCGGCGGTAGATGTCGGCTTGCACGGCGTGCTGGCGTGCGCAGAAGTCCGCAACCGGCAACCCGGCGGCCTGCGCCGCCAGCTCGACCGGCGTGCCGTGCTCGTCGGTGCCGCACAGGAACAGCACCTCATGGCCGGTCTGGCGGCGAAAGCGGGCGTGTATGTCGGCGGGCAGCAGCTAGCCCGCAAGGTTGCCCAGATGCTTGACTCCATTGACGTAGGGCAGCGCGCTGGTGATCAGGAATTTGCTCATGGTTCTCTCCGGCCTCGGCGGGGCTGTTCGTGTCGTTTGCGGACATGAAAAAGCCCTTCGCGCAGGAAGGGCCGGAGAGAGCGGGGCGTTCAGCGCCCGCGCGTCAGCGTTCCATGCCTTCCTGCCGAAGGGCACGGCGCATTCGAGTCGGGAAGGCGCGAAACGCGGTCATGGTACGAATATTGGACCCGGCAGGCGCTTCGTCAATGGGGCGGGCTGAGGGAGATGACACCGACGGCGGTGCGCAGCAGCTCGGCCCGGGTGCCCGCGATCTCGACGTAGCGCAGCGCCTTCCAGTTATCGAGGAAGCTCGTCGACCAGCGCGACATCATGTTGCCGGACTGGCCGAGCGGAATGGCGAAGCGGCTGTTGTCGAGATCGCTGAAGTCGTAGACCGCGCGGTAGGTCGCGCCATGCACCGCCTCGAACGGCCGCGCGCCGCGGTAGATCGGCGTGGCGCGGTTCAGCGTATGGGCGCCGCCGTCCGACGGGAAGCGCACCGAGGCGATGTCGCGCAACAGAGGCACGGCATCGAACATCGGATGGCGATGTGCCGCGTCGTGCTCGCTGCCCCATTGCCACGTGTCGATGTCGTTGCCCTCGCGGCGGCTGATCCAGTCGAGCGCCTTGTCGAGCGCATTGGCGATGGCGTCGTCGCAGCTCTCCTTGGCCGGCGTTTTGGGGTCGTCGCACCAGTCCGGCCGGTCGCGCAGGATGCGGACCAGCAGCGGGACCTTGGGCGACGCCATATCGTAGAACAGTTCGTCGCCCAGCCGGTCGGCGAGCAGCTCGCGCTGCAGCTCCCAGATCCACGCGTCGTAGATCAGGGGCTCGGGGCGGCGCGCCAGCATGAAGCGGTTCCAGCGGCCCATCATGTCGCGCACCTTAGCGGCGCGCCCGTTGCGCGGGTCGGGCTTCAGCAGCAGCGGCAGCAGCTCGGCGGCGTCGGGCGAGAGGTTGTCGGCCTGGATGGCGATCATGCCGTAGACCGGATGGCGCTCGACCTCGCGCAGCAGCTGGTTGGCACGCCGCTGGCGGTAGGGCTCCGCCCAGTCGCGGGTGATGAAGTAGCGGTAGTCGTCCGGCACCACGCGCGCGTTGGCGTTGACGATGATGCCGCCCGGCGGGTTGTAGGTGCGCGGCAGGTCGTCGAACGGCACGAAGCCCGCCCAGTCGTACTCGCCGGTCCAGCCGGGCGAGGGGATCGAGCCGTCGCCCTTGCGCCGGATCGGCACGCGCGCCGGCGACACCAGGCCGATATTGCCCTGGGTGTCGGCGTAGACGACGTTCTGCATCGGCGAGACGACCTTGCGCGCGGCATTGAGGAAGTCGTTCCAGTTCTGCGCCTGGCTGATGCGCAGCAGGCCTTCCATCGTCGTGTCGCCGCCGTCGAGCGCGGTCGCCTGCAGGGCCAGCACGTGGCCGGTCGGCGAGTACTGCTCGGGCCTGGTGATGAAGTCGTCGATCACCACGCCATGGCGCGTGCTGCGCACGTGCATGCGCACCGGCTCGCCCCACAGCACGGAGATCGTCTCGTCGCGCGCACCGAACGGCCGCGCGCCATCGGGCGTCAGGTAGCGGGTGGGATCGGTCGGATCGATCCGCTCGATGAACAGGTCCTGGCTGTCGAGGTTGGTGGTGGTGAAGCCCCAGCCGACGGTGCCGTTCTGGCCCAGCACCACGCCCGGGGAGCCCGGCGAGGTGGCGCCGCGGATGTCGAAGCCCGGTCCGACCAGGCGCGCGAGGTACCAGGTGCCGGGAAAGCCGAGGCCGAGATGCGGGTCATTGACGAGCAGCGGCTTGCCCGAGACCGAGTGCGCGCCCGACAGCACCCATTCGTTCGACGCCTCGCGCTTGCGCGTGGCGACATTGTCGGTCCGGCGGTACAGCTTGTCGAGATCGAGGTCGTTCAGCGCCTGGTTGGCGAGCGTGAGCGTCGCATCACGGCTCTCGCCGGAGGTCTCCAGCAGGAAGTTGGTGCCGTCCTCGCCGATCTTCTTGTTGAGCCGCAGCCGCAGCAGCTCCTGCCGCCAGTTGCCGTCGAGCGTGAGGGCCATGAGCTTGGTCCACACCATCGAATCGGCGGGCTGCCACGGCTCGGGCTTGTAGCGGCCGCCGGACAGCAGCTTGACCAGCGTGAGCTCGAGGCCGAACTGGTGGTTGTCCGCCAGCCAGGCGTTCACGCCGGCGGCATAGGCATCGAGCATCGAGCGGACGGCAGGCGAGAGCGCGCCGACACTGTCGGACGCGGCGCGATAGACGCCGAGGCCTCGCATGGTGCGATCGGTGTCGACGATGCCCTTGCCGATGATCGCCGGCGGCAGGATCTCGCTGAGCCGGCCCTGGCCGAGGCGCCGCATCAGCTCCATCTGCCAGAACCGGTCCTGGGCATGGACGAAGCCCAGCCCGAAGGCGGCATCCTCGATCGAGCCGGCGATGATGTGCGGGACGGCGTTCTTGTCGCGCAGGATCTCGACCGGCGCCTTCAGCCCCTTGACCTCGTAATGGCCGGCGTAAGGCGGCAGCGCGCCGCGTACCTGCAAGTACGTGCCGGCGGCGAACACCAGCACGGCCAGCACCAGGCCGGCCAGCAGCTTGCCGAGCCCTGCCGTCAGGCGGACCAGCGTCCGCAACGCTCAGCCGCCGACGAACGACAGGATGGCGGCGCGGTCGGCGTCGAGGTCGGGCGCGGCACGGCGCGTCTTGGGATCGGGGAACGCCGACATCTTGAGGGGGTTGCCGGCGAGCTTCAGCGTGCCGCCGCTGCCGTCCGGCACCTCGACCAGCATGTTGCGCGCCGCGACCTGCGGATGGGCGATCGCCTGCGCCACGTTGTTGATCGGGCCGCACGGCACGCCGGCCTTGCCCAGCACCTCGAGCCAGTGGGCGGTCGTGTTGCCCTTGAGCACCGATTCGATCGCGTGCTCGAGCTCGCGGTGATGCTTCAGGCGCAGCGCATTGGTCTTGTAGTCGGGGCTGCTGGCGAGGCCGGCGAGGCCCAGCGCATCGCACGTCTTCACGAACAGGCTGTCGTTGCCGGCGGCGATGATCATCGACCCGTCCTTGGTCTTGAAGGCCTGGAAGGGCGTGATGGTGGGGTGACGGGCGCCGAGCGGGCCCGGAATCTCGCCCTCGACCGTGTAGCGCATGATCGCGTTCTCGAGCAGCGCGAGCTGGCAGTCGAACATGGCGATGTCGACCTTGGTGCTCTCGCCCGTCTTCTCGCGGTGGAGCAGCGCCGCGTTGACAGCGACCGCGGTGTAGAGGCCGGCACCCACGTCGCCGATCGACATGCCGACGCGGCTCGGCGGCTGGCCCTCGTTGCCGGTGATGCTCATGATGCCGCCCATGCCCTGCATGACCATGTCGTAGGCGGGGTCCTTCGAGTTCGGGCCGGTATGGCCGAAGCCCGAGGCGGAGGCGTAGATCAGCTTCGGGAACTTCTTGTGCAGCGTGTCCCAGCCGAAGCCCAGCTTCTCCATCGTGCCGGGTCGGAAGTTCTCGACCACCACGTCGGCCTTGGCGAGCAGCTTCTCGAAGATCGCGCGGTCGCCGTCGTTCTTGAGATCGAGCGCGATCGATTCCTTGCCGCGATTGACCGAGGCGAAGTAGGTCGACTTGCCGTTGACGAACGGTCCGTAGGCGCGCGCATCGTCGCCGCCCTTGGGCGGCTCGACCTTGATCACCCGGGCACCCATCTCGGCCATCAGGAAGGTGCAGTACGGACCGGCGAGGATACGCGACAGGTCGACGACGGTGACGCCCGAAAGCGGGCCGCGATGCTGGGTGCTCATGGTCCCGTGTCTTAGCCAGTGGGCCGCCGCGAATCCAGCCACACATTCGCGGCTGCGGAACCGATCACGACCACGCCGCCCACCAGGGTCAGGACGGCGGGTTGCTCGCCGTCGACCAGCCACACCCAGATCGGGCCGAGCACGATCTCGAGCAGGCCCAGCAGGGCGGCGCGACCGGCGGGGATGCGCTTCAGCGCCGCCATGTAGAGCAGCAGTCCGAACGCGAGCTGGCCCGGTCCGAGCGCCAGCAACCAGGGGAGATCCCCGAGGGTGATCGTCCAGGGATGGGCGAACGGCAGCGAGGCCAGCGCCGCCAGGATGCCGGCCAGCGCCAGGGCCGGTGTCATGCCGATGGCGCGATGCCGCCGCACGATCACGTAGTTGGCGCCGATGCAGAGCGACACGACGGACGCGAGCGCCATGCCGCCGGCGGCGCCGGCCTGCAGCGAGCCGCCGATCGCGAGCAGGAGGCCCGTGGTGGCCGCGGCCATGGCCAGCAGGGTGTGGCGATGCAGGGGCTCGGCCAGGAACAGCCGCGCCAGCAACGCCGTGAGGAAGGGCGTGATGCCGCCGTACACGATCAGCACGTTGGCGACGGGCGCCGCGCCCAACGCCAGGATGAAGGCAATCATGCTGCCGGCCAGGGCCGCGGCGCTGGCGAACAGCGCGCCGCCGCTGTTTCGGATGTCGATCCAGCTGGCGCGCGATTGCCACAGCATCAGTGGAACCACCGCGAGCAGCATCAGGATCGAGCGCCAGAAAGACACGTCCCATGCGGGAAGGTCGACTCGCCGCACGATAACACCCGCAGTGCTGAACGCGGCGGCCGCGCCGATGGCGCAGAGCGCACCGAGCATGCTGGAACTCTCGGCGTTTGCCGGCGTTTTCACCGGCAAACCAAGGCGAAACTGGAACCGACGTGCCCCCGTCCATCGATTCCCTGGACCTGCCACCCTTCAAGCCACGCTTCCCGTGGTGGGGGCCCGACCTGCAGACACTGTCGGTATTGCTGCAGTCGTTCCCGTCGGATATGGCGCCCCATACCAGCGAGCGCGTCTGCTTCCCGATGGCCGACCGTACCGGCGACATCCTGCTCGGCATGCTCGACCGTCCGGAGGAACCGATGGCCAATCGGCCGCTGGTGATCCTGATCCATGGCCTGACCGGCTGTGAGAACAGCGTCTACATCCGGAGCGCGGCGCGGCACCTGCTCGACCTGGGCTATACGACCCTGCGGCTGAACGTGCGAGGCGCCGGTCCTTCGCGCGCCTACTGCGGCGAGCATCACCACGTCGGCCGGACCGCCGATTTCCGCCGGGTGCTGTGGCAGCTGCCGGAGGACCTGACCCGCGACGGCGTGGTGGCGGTCGGTTATTCGGGCGGCGGCACGATGCTGCTGAAATACCTCGGCGAGGAGGGCTCGTTCTCGCCGTTGCGCGCCGCGGCGACGATCTGCGCGCCGATCGACCTGATTCGCAACGCGCGCCACATGGAGAAGCCGCGCAACTGGTTCTATCACAACTACCTGCTGAACGACATGAGGACGGAGGCGCTGGGCGCAGGCGCCCGCGTCTCGGACGAGGAGCGCGAGATCATTCGCGCCGCCCGCAGCGTGTTCGATTTCGACGACCGGTTCATCTCGCCGCGCCATGGGTTCAAGGGGGCCGAAGACTACTACACGCTCTGCTCGCCGATGTACTTCATGCCGGAGATCCGCATCCCCACGCTCGTGGTGGCGGCATGCGACGATCCGTGGATCCCGATCGAGCACTACCGCGCCTTCAAGTGGAGCGACAATCAATGGTTGTTGCCGGTGATGCCGTCGACCGGTGGTCATGTCGGCTTCCACGGCGATGCTGGCAACCGGCCGTGGGCCAACGTCGTGATCGAGAAGTTTCTCGCGCGCGCCTGCAGCTAGTCCCAAAACGTCCCAGGCGCTTGGCGGCGTGAATGCCGATGGCATCGGCATCCAAGGCCTTTCCGGTCCCGAATCCGCGACACCCCCACCCCGGTTTTGATTCTTTCTGCAGCCACGGCTCCCGGCACACGCACAGGTGCCGTCGGAGCGGGCGGAGGATTGTTTGCAGCGCAAGAGGCGCAGGAAGGGCATCGTCATCCGCGCGACACTGCACCATCGCGCGATCGAACACCTAATATGGGCAATGGCTTCACGCGTTCCTTAGCAACTCAGGGCCAATCGGCGGTCCATTGCCCAAGGCGCTCCTCGTCGAGGGCTGTTATCCACAGGCTTTTGGCCGATGGCGGACGGGCGATCACGTTCAGCGGACGCGCCTTTCCGCCGTGACGGTGGTGCTGATGCCCCCACCGTCCTCCCGACCACGTCACTTCGTGGTGCTCATGCTCATGAGTCCTCTCCGCCCGCGCAGCGGGGGGAGAGGAAGGGCCCCGCGCGTCAGCGTGGGGGAGGTGAGGTGGGTCATGCGATCTTTCCTCACACCCATCTCTTCTGCGGCACACACCACCTCACCTCCCCGTTGCTTCGCAACGGGTCCCTTCGTCTCCCCCGCTGCGCGACGGAGAGGACATCATGAGCATGAGTCCATCGCGACGGAACATGCTGTGGACGAGCCGTCAGGCGATGGTCATTGGCTCGGCAGGGGGACCGTCGCGCAGAAGAGCCTTGAGGTAAGTGGCGATGTTCTTCGGCTCGAAGCGCTCGGCGGAGGCCGCGATCTCGTCGGCCGTCCACCAGCGGTGATCGAGGGTCCAGCTCTTCTCGCGCTCGTCGAGGCCTGACGTGTCGACCGTGCCGTCGGCGGCGCGCGCGAAGAAGAAGCGCTCGATGTGCTTCACCTTGCGCTCGCGCCATTGCATGACGCGTTCGCGCCTCCAGACCCAGCACACCGGGCCCTCGACGGAAAGGCCCGTCTCCTCGCGTGCCTCGCGGACGGCCGCCTCGGCGTAGTCCTCGCCGGGATCGACCAGCCCGCCGATCATCATCCAGAACGGATCGTAATGGGGGTCGGCCGGGTCGTAGACCGTGGGCTGGTGGACCTTGAACAGGAACAGGCGGTCCTGCTTGTCGAGCAGGATCAGGCGCGCCGACGGACGTTCGATCATCTATCTGGCAATCATCGATTGGCGGTCGTCTAACCTGGCTCTCTACCTGGCCTTGAGCAGCTTCGCCGCGTCCACCGCGCCATAGGTCAGGATGCCGTCGCAGCCCGCCCGCTTGAAGCTGGTCAGGGTCTCGATCAGCACCTTGTTCCAGTCGAGCCAGCCGCGCTCGCAGGCGCCACGCAGCATCGCGTACTCGCCGCTCACCTGGTAGGCGTAGGTCGGCACGCCGAAGGCGTCCTTCACGCGGCGCACGATGTCGAGATAGGGCAGCCCCGGCTTCACCATCACCATGTCGGCGCCTTCCTCGATGTCGAAGCCGACCTCGCGCAGCGCTTCGTCGGAGTTGGCGTAGTCCATCTGGTAGGTCTTCTTGTCGCCCTTGAGCGCACCCGAGCTGCCGATGGCGTCGCGGAACGGATTGTAGAAACCCGAGGCGTACTTGGCGGCATAGGACATGATCTGCGCGTGCCGGTGGCCCTTCGAATCGAGCGCCTTGCGGATCGCGCCGATGCGGCCGTCCATCATGTCGGACGGGGCCTGGATGTCGGCGCCGGCCTCGGTCTGCACGATCGCCTGCTTGATCAGCGCCTCGACCGATTCGTCGTTCAGGATCACGCCGTCGCGCACGATGCCGTCATGGCCGTCGCTGTTGAACGGATCGAGCGCCACGTCGCAGACGATGCCGATGCCGTCGACCGACTTCTTGACCGCCTGGATGGCGCGGCAGACCAGGTTGCCGGGGTTGTAGGCCTCGCGCGCATCGGGAGTCTTGGCCGCCGGGTCGGTCTCCGGGAAGATGGCGATCGCCGGAATGCCGAGATCGCGCGCTTCCTTCGCGGCCTCGACGAACAGGTCGACGCTGAGGCGGTCGACGCCCGGCATGGAAGCGACCGGGGTGCGGGCGTTGGTCCCCTCCTGCACGAACACCGGCCAGATCAGATCGTCGGCCGAAAGTTTGGTCTCGGCCACCAGGCGGCGCGACCAGTCGCTCTGGCGGTTGCGGCGCAGGCGGGTCGTGGGGAAGCGGCCAAGGGTGGAAAAGCGCTTTGCCATGGCGGGTCTTATAGCGGCTCAGGCCCCGGGAAGGCGACGCCGATAATAGGCGTTCGGGCGCGACCCGGTGAGCATGTAGCCGCAGAAACCGGCGGCGAGCACACTCTCGCCGAGCAGGTCGACGACCAGCGGCCAGCTCCCAGCGGCGATCGCAACCCAGAGGCGGAAGGCGATCCACAAGACGACGCCGAAGCTGGCAATCAGCGGCGTCGCCGGCGCGCGCACGGCGGTCATAGCGAGGAACAGCACCGCCCCGGCCGTCACGAACAGGACGGCCCCGGTGTAGCGTCCGCCGAGGGCGAGCAGCTGGTCGAAGGCGAGGGCGAGGCCACCGAGGCCCACGAGCGCCAGCAATGCGGCGGCCACCACCATCCACAACAACGCACCATTCAGTCGAGGTTTTGCTCTCATGACGCAAGAATAGGCGTTTGTTTGACAGGGGGGGACCCCCCGATATGATCCGCCGCGCGATGGATTTCACGCTCTCCGAGGACCAGCAGGCCTTCCGCGATACGGCCCGGCAGTTCGCCACCGAGCGCATGCTGCCCGAGGCGGCGCGCTGGGACGCCGAGAAGGTCTTTCCCGAAGCCGTGCTGCGCGAGGCGGCGGCGCTGGGCTTCGGCGGCATCTACGTGCGCGACGATGTCGGCGGATCGGGCCTGTCGCGCTTCGATGCGGCGCTGATCATGGAGGAGCTGGCGGCAGCCTGCCCCAGCACGGCGGCCTACATCTCGATCCACAACATGGCCGCCTGGATGATCGACGGCTTCGGCGACGACGAGCAGCGCCGGCGCTTCCTGCCCAAGCTCTGCTCGATGGAGCATTTCGCCAGCTACTGCCTGACCGAGCCGGGTGCGGGCTCCGATGCGGCGGCGCTGTCGACGCGGGCCGAGCTGCAGGGCGACCACTACGTGATCAACGGCAGCAAGGCTTTCATCTCGGGCGGCGGGCGCAGCGACATCTATGTCGTGATGCTGCGCACCGGCGGGCCGGGCGCCGGTGGCGTTTCGACCATCGTCGTGGAGGCGGGCACGCCCGGCCTGTCGTTCGGCAAGCAGGAGCAGAAGCTCGGCTGGAACAGCCAGCCCACCGCCGCGGTGATCTTCGAGAACTGCAAGGTGCCGGTCGCCAACCGGCTCGGCCCGGAAGGTCATGGCTTCAAGATAGCGATGATGGGATTGGATGGCGGGCGCATCAACATCGGCGCCTGCTCGCTGGGCGGCGCGCGCGCCTGCCTCGAGACGGCGTCGCGCTACGTCGTCGAGCGCAAGCAGTTCGGCAAGCCGCTGGCCGACTTCCAGGCGACGCAGTTCAAGCTGGCCGACATGGCGACCGAGCTCGATGCGGCGCGATTGATGATCTGGCGTGCAGCTTCGCTGCTCGACGCCAAGTCGCCGGAAGCCACGCAGGCGGCGGCGATGGGCAAGCGGTTCGCGACCGATGTCGGCTTCCGCGTGGTCAACGAGGCGCTGCAACTGCATGGCGGCTACGGCTACTTGAAGGACTTTCCCATCGAGCGGTATCTGCGGGACCTGCGCGTCCATCAGATCCTCGAAGGCACCAACGAGATCATGCGGGTCATCATCTCGCGGCGGCTATTGATGGGGTGACGGTGCAGAGCAATCGTGCGTGAGTCGCGTCTTTCCCCGTCTGCGGGGGAAGGTGGCCCGAAGGGCCGGAAGGGGTCATGGTCCTCGTGATCAATACGGCAGTTGCGAAGGGTCGTAATCGGCCTCGCACGTCGGTATTCGCCGGCCGCCCCCCATCCGGCGCTGCGCGCCACCTTCCCCCGCAGACGGGGGAAGGCATGAAGTTTGGAGTCTGAATGTCTGACGCAGAGATTCTGTTCGAGGTGAAGGACGGGCTGGGGCTGATCACCCTCAACCGGCCGAAGGCGCTGAACGCGCTGACGCATGGCATGATCCTCGAGCTCGAGCGGGTGATCCCGGACTGGGAGAAGAACCCGGCAGTGAAGGCTGTCGTGCTGCGCGGCGCGGGCGACCGCGCCTTCTGTGCCGGCGGCGACGTCACCAATCTCTATCGCGAGAGCCTCAACCCCGGGAGCGGTACGTTGAGGCGCGACTTCTTCTATGACGAGTACATCGTCAACCGCCGCATCTACCGCTATGCCAAGCCGTGGATCTCGCTGATCGACGGGATCGACATGGGCGGCGGCGTCGGCCTCTCGGTGCACGGCTCGCACTCGGTGGCGAGCGAGAAGTTCCTGTTCGCGATGCCGGAGACGACCATCGGCCTGTTCCCCGATGTCGGCGGCGGCTATTTCCTGACACGGCTGCAGGGTGCCTTGGGCACTTTCCTGGCACTGACCAGCCACCGCCTGAAAGTCGCCGACGCGGTATGGGCCGGCATCGTCGATGCCCATGTGCCGACGGCAAAGATGAACGAGCTGCAGGCGGCGCTCGGCGCGGCCGACATCTCCGGCCCGGGCGCCCACCAGCAGGTGGACGCCGTGATCGCCAAATTCGCTGCCGATCCCGGCTTGCCGACGCTTCCGGCGATGATGCACGATATCGATCGCTGCTTCTCGGCCGAGTCGGTTGCCGAGATCGAGGCCAAGCTCAAGACATTGGGGGGCGAGTGGGCGGACAAGCAATTGGCTGCCCTGATGAAGCTCTCGCCGCTGGCGATGGCGATCACGCTGGAGCAGCTGAGACGCTGCGCCAACCGCTCGTTTGAGGACTCGATGACCATCGAGTACCGCATGAGCCAGGCCTGCATGCGGCCCGGCCACGACTTCTTCGAGGGCGTGCGCGCCCTGCTGATCGACAAGGACCAGAAGCCCAAGTGGAACCCGCCCACCATCGACGGCGTGACACGGGCGATGGTCGAGGATCATTTCAAGCCGGTGTCGAACGATTTGAGGTTCGATTAGACTCTTTCCCTCCGCATTCTGGTGGGGAGAAGAAGCTTGCAGAGGGAGGATTGCAACATGGCGAAGATCGCCTTCATCGGTCTCGGCAACATGGGCGGCCCGATGGCCGCCAATCTCGCGAAGGCACAGCATCATGTGATGGCCTTCGATCTCTCTGGACCGGCGGTCGCCGCTGCGGTCGAGAAGGGCGCGCACAAGGCGGCCAGCGCCGCCGAGGCGGTGAAGGACGCCGAGATCGTCGTCACCATGCTGCCGGCCGGCAACCATGTCCGCGAGGTCTACGAAAAGGATGTGCTGCTGAATGTCGCCAAGGGCACGCTGCTGATCGACTGCTCGACCATCGACGTCGAAAGCGCGCGCCATGTCGCGGGCCTCGCGCGGACGGCCGGACTCGAGATGATCGATGCGCCTGTGTCGGGCGGGGTCGGAGGTGCCACGGCGGGCACGCTCACCTTCATGGTCGGCGGGCCGGAGGCGGCATTCGCCAGGGCCCGCCCCATCCTCGAGAAGATGGGCAAGAACATCGTCCATGCCGGCGAAAGCGGCAGCGGGCAGGCGGCCAAGATCTGCAACAACATGATCCTCGGCATCTCGATGCTGGGCGTGTGCGAGGGCTTCATGCTGGGCAAGCGGCTGGGCCTCGACGCGCAGAAGCTGTTCAATGTGGTGTCGACCGCCTCCGGCTCATGCTGGTCGCTGGTCAACTACTGCCCGGTGCCGGGCCCGGTGCCGACCTCGCCGGCCAACCGCGACTACCAGGCCGGTTTCACGGCCGCCATGATGCTGAAGGACCTGTTGCTGGCGCAGCAGGCCTCGGCCGCCTCCGGCGCCGCGACGCCGATGGGCGCGGAAGCGGCACAGCTCTTCAGCCTGTTCGTCAACGCAGGCAACGCCGCCAAGGACTTCTCCGGCATCATCAAGATGATCGACGGGAAGTGAGTTGGGGCAAGTGAGTTCGAGCAAATGATTACCCTCTACGACCTGGTCTTCGACAAGGACCTGCGCCCGAGCCCGTTCTGCTGGCGCACCAAGCTGGCGTTGAAGCACAAGGGCCTGACATGGCGCGACGAGCCGTGCGGCTTCGGCGACAAGCAGAAGATCGCCTTCGCCAACTCGCAGACCTATCCGGTGATCCACGACGCCACCAAGGTCGTGAAGGACAGCTGGGCGATCGCCCAGCATCTCGACGCGGCGCATCCGGGCAGGCCGCTGATACCCGACCGCTCGTATGCGTACTTCGTGAACAGTTGGGCTGACACGGTGGTCAACGTCGCGATCTTCCCGATCATCGTCGGCGATCTGTTCGAACGTGTGCGGCCGCACGAGAAGGCCTACATCGCCGAATCGCGCGGCAAGCGGCTGGGCACCACGGACTTTGCGGGCTTCCAGGCGAAGGCGCGCGAGAAGGGCGGCTTGGCGGCCTTTCGCGCCGCACTCGAGCCGGCGCGGCGCGTGCTGAAGGATCAGAAGTATCTGTCCGGCGAAGCGCCGGCCTATCCCGACTACATTCTTCTGGGCAGCTTCCTGTGGCCGCGCACCTTGAGCCCCCTCGAGCTGCTGGAGAAGGATGACGCCATCTATGCCTGGCGTGAGCGCATGCTCGACCTGTTCGACGGCTTCGCGCGGAACGCGCCGGCCGCGGGCTAGGGGGCGGCGCGCGTGGAAAGGCGCGACGACGTAGCACTGCATGTGAAAAGGTGAAAGCCGAACCATCCGCTGGTAAGCTCCTTGCAACAAGCAAGTAAGAAGCAGGGAGAACGAACATGGCGGAAGCCCCCTTCGATCCGGGCGCGCACCGTCTCGGACCGACGCACTGGTTCGAGGATCTGCGGGTCGGGCAGCGGTTCTACATAAATTCGCGGACCCAGACCGAAGCATTGTTCGCGGCCTTCCAGCTCGCGAGCGGCGACAACCATCCGATCCACTACGATCGCGAATACTGCAAGGCGCACGGCCATCGCGACCTGCTGGCGCACGGCTTGCAGGTGGCGATCCAGGGCGCTGCCGGCGCCGGCATCTTCCCGCATATCATCGGCGATGCGCTGATCGGCTTCCTCGAGCAGTCGTCGCGCTTCCTGAAGCCCGTTTATTGCGGCGACACGCTCTATCCGATGCTGGAGGTGAGCGAGACGAAGGCCGGCCGGACCACCGGCACCGTCACCCTGCGCCTCACCATCCATAACCAGGAGGGCGTGCTGGTCTGCGACGGCGAACACAAGTACCTTGTTAAAAAGCGGCCGATCTAGGGAGAGTCTGCATGCTCGGCGTCATTGCCAAACTCACCATCAAGCCCGGCGCCAACGCCGATTTCGAAGCGACCATGAAGGCGCTGCAGGCCAAGGTGCGCTCCGACGAGCCGGGCAACAAGCTTTACGCCCTGCACAAGACGGCCGACCCCAACGTTTATGTCATGTTGGAACGGTACGACGATCAGGCGGCCCTCGACGCGCACCGGGCGGCGCCGCACTTCAAGGAGATCGGCCGCAAGCTCGGCGACTATCTCGCGGGGCGGCCCGACGTGCAGGTGATGCAGGAAGTCTGAAGAGCCGACGCATGGATGGAGTCGTTCATCGCCATACCAAGCCCGGGACCGCACCGGGTACCCTGGCCGGCCGCGCGCCCGTGCCGGACGAGGCGCTCGACTTCACCCTGGTCGAGTACACGCAGGAGGAGGTCGAGGTCCTGCACAATGTCGAGGTCGACGAGTGCCGCTTCCATCTCGGCACGCCCGGCCGCACCTGGATCGACGTTGCCGGCCGGCCCTCCTCGGAGATGCTGCGCGACCTCGGCATGGCCTTCAATCTGCACCCGCTGGCGCTCGAGGACGTGTTCCACGCCAACCAGCGGGCCAAGCTCGACCTCTACGAGGGCCAGGGCTTCATCGTGCTGAACGACCCATCCTACCAGGACGGCGAGATCAATCTCCGCCAGGTCAGCATCTTCTTCGGCGACAACTACGTCATCTCGTTCCACGACCACAAGCAGGACATCTTCAAGCCGGTGCGCGATCGCGTGCAGACCGCGGGCAGCCGGTTGCGCATGTTCGGCATCGACTATCTGGTGTATGCGCTGATCGACCTGGTCGTGGATCGCAAATTCCCGCTGATCGAGACGCTCGCCAGCCACCTCGAGGAGCTGGAGGACGAGGCGCTCGGCCATCCGACCAACGATACGCTCGGCCACATCCATCAGGCCCGCCGGACGCTGGTGACCTTCCATCGCCTCGAATGGGCGGAGCGCGAGACAATCCTGGCGGTGATGCGGCCCGAGACGCCCTTCATCATGCCGGAGACGCGCACCTACCTGCGCGACTGCTTCGATCATACGGTCGGCCTGCTCGACCTCATCGAGAGCTACCGCGAAATGTGCAACGGCCTGATGGAAATCTACCTGCTGCAGGCCTCCAATCGCATGTCCGAGGTGATGAAGACCATGGCGGTGATCACGGTCTTCTTCCTGCCGCTCACTTTCCTCACCGGCCTGTACGGCATGAACTTCGACCGCGAGAAGGGCAACATGCCCGAGCTCGGCTGGCACTTCGGCTACCTGTTCTTCTGGTGCATCGCCTTGGCGGTGGTGACCGGGATCTACATCTGGGTGAAGCGGAAGCGCTGGCTGTGAGCGTCTACCGGATCTTCGGCTCGGAGCTCTCGCCCTACTCGGTGAAGGTGCGGTCGTACTTCCGCTACAAGGGCCTGCCGCACGACTGGCTGCTGCGCTCACCCGCCAACCAGGCCGAGTTCCAGAAGTACGCCAAGCTGCCGCTGGTGCCCCTCGTGGTGACGCCCGACGGCGTTGGCATCCAGGACTCCACGCCGATCATCGAGCAGCTCGAGGCGTCGGCGCCGGCATTGCGGCCCGACGATCCCACGCTCGCTTTCCTCTCGGCGCTGCTCGAAGAGTATGGCGACGAGTGGGGCAACAAGTGGATGTTCAGCTACCGCTGGTCCTACGTGCCCGACACCTGGGCGACCGCCGAGCGCATCGCCCAGCAGATGATGGGCGCTCAGGGTTCGCTCGCCGTGGCGCAGGCCCGCACCGCGGTGGCCGAGCGCATGACCGGCCGGCTGGGCTTCGTCGGCTCGAATGCAACCACGCGGCCGCTGATCGAGGCCTCGTTCAAGCGCGTGCTGGAGATCCTCGACGCGCATCTGGCGGCGCGGCCGTACGTGCTGGGCGGCCGCCCGGCGATGGCCGACTTCGGCCTGTGGAGCCAGTTCTATGAAGCCGCGACCGATCCGACGCCGGGCGCGATCATGCGTGGCTCTGCGTCCAACGTGATGGCCTGGGTGCAGCGCATGGTCTCGCCGAAGGCGGAAGGACCGTTCGAGAGTTGGTCGTCGCTGTCGGCCGGCCTGATGCCGTTGCTGACCGAGGAGGTCGGCCGACTCTTCTTGCCCTGGTCGACCGCGAATGCCGAGGCGATCGCGAAGAACGAGAAGACCTTCACGGTGACTCTCGCCGGCGCACAGTGGACCCAGGAGCCGCAGAAGTACCACGCGCGCTCGCTGCAGGAGATTCGCCGCAAGTACGCCGCAGCGAAGAGCGGAGCGCTCGACGAGATCCTCGAAAAGGCGGGTTGCCTTATGGCTCTGCGTAGTGCGGCCTAGGCCGAGCCTTCAGGAAGGCGGCGACGTCCCAGGCGTCCTGCAGGCTGAGCTGCGGATGGGCCGGATCGACACCACGCGGCATGTTCTGCTGGATGAAGACGACGGAACGGTCGAAGCGGTCCATGCCGGCGCCGTCATTGAAGCTGTCCGGGCCCCATAGCGGCGGGAACTGGTAGCCCATGCCGGCGCGCAGGCCGAGGCCGTGCGGCTGGTGGCAGAGCGCGCAGGTGCGGGCATAGACAGCGGCACCACGATCGGCGTCCGCCGGCACCGACGGCTTGGGAGCCGGGCCGGCCTGCACCGCCGGCGCGCCATCGAGCGAGCCGATATAGGCGAGCAAAGCCCCCATCTCGCGCGAGCTTTCGGCGAGCGGCTTGCCGTTCATCGAGCGCGTCATGCACTCGTTGATGCGCTCGACGAGCGAGATCACGCGGCCGCTGCGGGCGGAGAACTTCGGATACGTCGTGGCGACGCCGATCAGCGGGATTCCGGCATGGTTGCTGCCGGCGTCGAGATGGCAGTTCTGGCAGGCGAGGCGGTTGCCGGCGAACGGCTTGTCCGTATCGGGCCCGATCTCGGCGAAGGTCTGCGTCACCAACTGCTTGCCGTAGACGACCAGATCGTCGGCTGACGGCGCTGCGGCCGTCGCGACGACGGCGGCCTTGTAGGTGGCGAGCGTGCCCGCCGCGACCGTGCAGCAGACTGCGAGGAAGACGGCACAGAAGATCCTCAGGCTCATCCGAGCGAGGTGCCGATCAGGGTCAGGCCCGAGAGGCCGAGGAGCACCAGGATGATGCGCCGGAACTGCGCCTCGTTGATGCGCCGGAAGAGGCGCAGCCCGACTTGCGCGCCGATCACCGTCACGGGCAGCACCATCGCGGCCCAGAGGAAGAAGGTGCGGTCGAGGAAGCCCGCGATCGCGGCGGTGACGACGGAGAAGGCGAGGACGCTCATGTTGAACGGCTGGTTGATGCCGCGCTGGGCCAGCATGTTCCAGCCGCGCAACTGGGTCCAGATCACCGGGATCGGGCCGCTGAGGCTCGCCATGCCGCCCAATACGCCGCCACCGAGGCCGGCGATGCTGTCGGCCAGCCGGCCGCCGGCCAGGATCACCGGCGGACGCCGGACGAACGCCATCCACGAGCAGTAGAAGATCAGCAACAGGCCGACGCCCATCTTGAGCGGCTTGATCTCGACATGGCTCAGCAGCGCCGTGCCGAGCGGCACGCCGACCAGGCCGCCGACCAGGAACGGCCAGAGCCGCGACCAGATCAGGCCCTTCCAGATCTTGGGCAGCGACTGCACATGGCCGCACACCGAGCAGAGGGCGACGAGCGGCGCGGCCGTCGTCGGCGGCATGGCATGAAGCCAGAAGCCGAGCGACACCAGCCCGTAGCCGGTGCCGCTGAGGCCGTTGACGAACCCTGCTGCAGCCGCTCCGGCGACGACGATCGCGATGTCGCCGGCCGGCGGAAGCTCCACGCGCTACCCTTGCGCGGTGAAGGCCTGGATGCCCGTGATGGCGCGGCCGAGGATCAGCGCGTGCACGTCGTGCGTGCCCTCGTAGGTGTTGACCGCCTCGAGGTTCATGGCGTGGCGGATCACGTGATACTCGTCAGACACGCCGTTGCCGCCGTGCATGTCGCGCGCGACGCGGGCGATGTCGAGCGCCTTGCCGCAGTTGTTGCGCTTGATCAGCGAGATCATCTCCGGCTGGGCATGGCCCTGGTCCTTGAGCCGGCCGACCCGCAGGCAGGCCTGCAGGCCGAGAGCGATCTCGGTCTGCATGTCGGCGAGCTTCTTCTGGATCAGCTGGTTGGCGGCGAGCGGCCGGCCGAACTGCTTGCGGTCGAGCGTGTAGTTGCGCGCCCGCTTCCAGCAGAACTCCGCGGCGCCCATCGCGCCCCAGGCGATGCCGTAGCGGGCGTTGTTGAGGCAGCCGAACGGTCCGCCGAGGCCCGAGACGTTGGGCAGCATGTTCTCGACCGGCACGAACACCTCGTCGAGCATGATCGCGCCGGTCACCGAGGCACGCAGGCTGAACTTGCCCTCGATCTTGGGCGTCTCGATGCCCTTCCAGGCGCGCTCGAGGATGAAGCCCCGGATCGCGCCGCCGTCGAGCTTGGCCCAGATCACCAGCACGTCGGCGATCGGCGAGTTGGTGATCCACATCTTCGAGCCCGAGAGCTTGTAGCCGCCGGGCACGGTCACCGCCCGGGTCTTCATGCTGCCCGGATCGGAACCGTGGTCGGGCTCGGTCAGGCCGAAGCAGCCGACCCATTCGCCGGTCGCGAGCCTGGGCAGGTACTTCATGCGCTGCTCTTCGGAGCCGTAGGCATAGATCGGATGCATCACCAGCGAGGACTGCACGCTCATTGCCGAGCGGTAGCCGGAGTCCACGGCCTCGACCTCGCGCGCCACCAGGCCGTAGGTCGTGTAGTTGGCGGCGGCGCAGCCGTACTTCTCGGGCAGGGTCGAGCCGAGCAGGCCGAGCGCGCCCATCTCGTTCATGATCTCGCGGTCGAACTTCTCATGGCGGTTGGCCTCGATCACCCGCGGCATCAGCTTGTCCTGGCAGTAGTCGCGCGCGGCGTCGCGGATCGCGATCTCCTCCTCGGTGAGCTGGTCGTCGAGGAAAAACGGGTCCTCCCAGTCGAACGGCTTGGCGTCGGCGGCGATGCCGCGCGCGGCGCTCTTCATCGGGGTGGCGGTTGCCATGGCTGCTCCTATGCGTCTTTCGGCGCGTCTTATCAGGCAGCGCTGGTTCCGCCAACAAGCGCGGGCATGAAAGATTGTCGGCCCAATAGAGCTAGCTGACAGTGCCCGCGCCTGTACGACCGGTGAGGGTCCGAAAGATGTCCAGGCTGAGCTTCCCGAAGGCCTCTGACGCCCGCAATTCGACGGTGCGCGGACGGGGCAGGTCGATCCGCAGGTCGGCTGCGACGCGCCCAGGACGGGGCGACATGACCACCACGCGGTCGGACAGGAAGACGGCCTCCGGAATGGAATGGGTCACGAACAGGACCGTCTTGCGCTGCTCGCGGGCGAGGTCGCGTTCGCCCCAGATCCGCAGGAGCTCGAGGGCCATGTCGTCGCGTGTCATGGCATCGAGTGCGCCGAACGGCTCGTCCATCAGCAGGAGAGGCGGGTCGAGCAGGAGGGCGCGGCACAGCGAGGCGCGTTGCTGCATGCCGCCCGACAGCTCCCGCGGCAGCTTGTCGGCGAAGCCGAGCAGGCCGGCCATCTCGAGCAGCTCGTGGGCGCGCGCCCAGTAGGTGCGCTTCTCCTTCCCGGCCAGCTCGGCGGGCAAGAGGATGTTGTCGAGGATCGAGCGCCACTTCAGCAGGATCGGCGCCTGGAAGACCATGCCGATGTCGGCGATCGGCTGGGTGACCCGCTGCCCGCCCACGACGACCTTGCCGACGGTGGCCGGCCGCAGGCCCGCCACGATGCGCAGCAGGGTCGACTTGCCGCAGCCGCTCGGGCCGACCAGCGACACGAACTCGCCCGCGCCGACGGAGAGCGAGATGCCGGCGAGCGCCTCGACCGGGCCGCTCGCCGCCTCATAGGTCATGCCGACCCCGGAAAGGTCGATCAGGGACTCCGACACGTTCAGTTGGATGCCGTCGGCATCGCGACCTTGGTGTAGAACTCCTTGGTGTAGACGTCCTTGCACTCGACCTTCTTGGGCAGCCCCATGTAGGTGTTCACGAGGTCGACCGAAGCGCACATGCGCTTGTCGTCGATCGAGCCGATGCCACCCTCGGCATACTGCTTGGTCTTCATCAGCTCGAGGCCCATCATCATGTTCTCGGTCAGCGCATCGACGTCGATCTCGGGCACCCGCTTCTTGAAGATCACCATCGCCGCCTTCGGGTCGGCCATGACGTCGCGCCAGCCCATGTACGAGGCTTCGAGGAACGCCTTCAGCTGCTTGGGCTTCTCCTTCATGGTCTTCTCGCTCGCCATAATCGACATCGAGTAGAGGTCGAAGCCAAAGTCGGCCCACGGCATCATCTGGATTTTGCCCTTGCCGCCGGCCTTCTCGTAGAGCGGCAGGCCGGTCGTGTAGTCGCTGACGCCGTCCATGCGCTTCTCGACCACCGCGGCGATCTTGGCGGCGGGCTCGATGTTCACCCATTTCACCTTGCTGGCGTCGATGCCGTTGGCCTTGGCGAAGGCCGGGAACATCTGGCGCTGCGCGTCGCCCGGCGGCGAGCCGAGCGTGGCGCCCTCGAGGTCCTTGGGCTTGGCGAGCGGCTTGCTCTTGAGGCTGAAGATGTTGAGCGGCGTCTTGTCGAACACCATGCCGATCGTCTTGACCGTCGTGCCGCGCGCCTTGGAGGCGATCAGCACGGCGGCGTCGGCCAGGCCCGCGTCGGCCCGGCCGGTATCGACCTTGGCGATGGTGTCGCCCGAGCCCTTGGAGTTCTCGAGGACCACGTCGAGCTCCTTGGCCTTGTAGTAGCCCTTGTCCAACGCGACCCAGTAGGCGGCGTGGTCGCCGACCGGGAACCAGTTCAGGGCGAAGGTCCATTTTTCCTGCGCCGAGGCGCTGCCGGTCGCCGCGAGCAGCGCGGCGAGCGCGAGTGCCAGAGACGGTGCCAGTGTTCGCTTCATTTTCTGTTTCCTCCCTTTAGTCGATTCCCTCGGCCCACGGTGCCCACAGATGGGCCAGCAGCACGACCAGGCCGTACAGGACCAGGCCCACGACCGAGATCCAGATCAGCGCTGCAAAAGCGAGGCCAGTGTTCATGCTGCTCTGCGTGGTGACGATGACGTACCCCAGGCCCTGCTGCGAGGCGACGAATTCGCCGACGATCGCGCCGACCACGGCGGCGGTCGCGGTGATCTTGAGCGCACTCAGGATGTAGGGCAGGGCGTTGGGGATGCGGATCTTGGCGAAGATCTTCCATTTCGGCGCGTTGAACACGCGGCCGAGGTCGAGCATGTCCTGCTCGACCTGACTCAGGCCGACGGCGGTGTTGATCACGACTGGGAAGAAGCCGATCAGCGCGCCCATCAGCATGTTGGGGAAGATGCCGTAGCCCAGCCAGATCAGGAACAGCGGCGCGACCGCGACCTTGGGCAGGGTGTTCACGAACACCAGGAACGGCACGAGCGCGTTGGCGAGCAAGGGTGACCAGGCGATGGCGACGCCCAGCAGCACGCCGACGATGGCGGCGAGGAAGAAAGCGCCGACGATCTCCCAGGTCGTGGCCCACAGATGCTGCGCCCACGCGACCTCGGGATTCCACAGCGAGTTCCATACCGAGGCCGGTGCGGGCAGCAGATATTCGCGGATGCCGCCGATCGAAACAGCGATCTGCCAGAGTCCGAGCAAGGCGATGAACAGGGCGACGGTCGGCGTGTACTGACGGATCAACGCCTTGATTTTCATGATACCTTGCGCCCCATTGCATTGAGACTGGCGCAGCACCCGTTGCGCCGTCAAGGCGAGGCGCTCGAGACGAGGATCGGCGGTGAAGCTTTCCCTGTGCAACGAGGTGATTCGGGAGCTTCCGTTCGCTCGCCAATGTGCGCTCGCCGCCAGTCTCGGCTACCGCGGCCTCGAGGTCGCGCCGTTCACCTTCGGCGACGACGGCTGGCGCATGCCGGCCGCTCAGCGTGCCGAAATCCGGAACGCGTGCGGCGATAACGCCATCGAAGTGAGTGGTCTGCACTGGCTGCTCGCGGCGCCGGCGGGCCTGTCCATCACGACCGCAGACCGCACCATTTGGCAGAAGAGCGTGGACGTGATGGTGGCCTCGATCGACCTCTGCGCCGAGCTGGGCGGCGCCTACCTCGTGCATGGCTCGCCGGCACAGCGCCGTGTGAGCGATGCGTCCGACGCGACGCGCGCCGAGGAGGCCTGGCGTCTCGCGGCGGAGCGGGCGCAGAAAGCGGGCGTCGTCTATTGCCTCGAAGCGCTCGCCGCACCCGATTGCAACTTCGTGAACACGCTGGCCGAGGCGGTCGCGATGGTGCGACGCATCGGCAACCCGGCGTTCCGGACGATGGTTGATACGCTGGCGGCGAGCTTGATGGAGCCCGAGCCGGTGGCCGATGCAATCGTTCGCCTGAGCGCGACCGGCTTCATGGCGCACATCCAGCTCAACGACCGCAACAAGCGCGGGCCGGGGCAGGGCGAGGATAGGTTCGCACCCGTCATGCGGGCTCTGCGCGAAACGGAATATGACGGCTGGATCGCCATGGAGCCTTTCGTCTATGAGCCTGACGGCGCCACCTGTGCGGCGCGGATGATCGGCTACGTCGCGGGACTTCTGGAGCAGGGATGAAAGTCAGACTCGAAGAGGTCGAACGCTACGAGCGGCCGATGAAGAACCGGCTCGCCTTCCGGTTTGGCGTGATCACGGTGACCGGCGGCACGCAGGCGGTGATCCGGGTGCGCATCTCGCTGCCGGACGGCCGTTCGAGCCAGGGCGTCGCGGCCGAGGCGCTGGCCGCCAAATGGTTCGAGAAGAGTCCGGAGTTCACCGACGATCAGAACCTCGACCAGCTCCGCCAATCTCTCGATCTCGCCATCGAGCACTACAAGGCCTATGGCGCGGCGACGCCGTTCGACCTGTTCATCGGCACCTACCGTGAGCAGCACAAGAAGGGCGCGGCGCTCAGGCTCAATCCGCTGGTCGCCTCGTATGGGCCTGCATTGCTCGATCGGGCGATCCTCGATGCCCTGGGCAAGGTCACCGGCAATTCCTTCGCGCAGATGATCACGCAGAACCTGCCGGGCATCGCGACCACCGACCTCACGCCCGACATCGAGCAGGTGCCCTTGCAGCGCTTCCTCGCCGGGCTGAAGCCGCAGGCCTCGATCGAGCTGCGCCACACGGTGGGCCTGGTCGATCCGTTGACGGCCGGTGACCGGACGCCGATGGAACGCATCAATGACGGCCTGCCGGAGACCCTGGAAGAGGTCGTCTCGTATTATCGCGGCCGCTACTACAAGCTGAAGGTCGGCGGCGACATCAAGGCCGACCTCGAGCGGCTCAGCAAGATCGCCTTCGTGCTCGACCATCGCCTGCCGGAGTATCGCACGACCCTGGACGGCAACGAGCAGTACGACGATGTCGAGGGCATCGTCGAGCTGTGGCGCAAGGTGGCCGAGACGCCGGCACTGAAGCGGCTGGCCGACTCGACCCTGTTCATCGAGCAGCCGATCAAGCGCCAGGTGGCGCTGAGCCGCTCGGTCGAAGCGCTGGCCAAGCTGCGGCCGGTGATCATCGACGAATCGGACGGCGAGCTGTCGTCCTTCCCGACCGCGCTCAAGCACGGCTACACGGGCGTCTCCAGCAAGAACTGCAAGGGTTTCTACAAGTCGATCCTCAATGCCTTCCGCGTGGCTCGGCTGGGTCCGGGCTACTTCATGTCGGCAGAGGATCTCACGACCCTGCCGGGTGTGAGCGTGCAGCAGGATCTCGCCCTGGTGTCGCTGCTCGGGATGACCCATGTCGAACGCAACGCCCATCACTTCGTCGACGGCATGTCCTTCGCCTCGGACGCCGAGCAGAAGGCATTCGTCGGCGCGCACCGCGATCTCTACGAGCGCAAGGACGGCCATCCGGCACGATTGAAGGCCCCCGGTGGACGGATCGCCCTGGGCTCGTTGAATGTGCCGGGCTTCGCCGTCGGCGCGGAGATGGATTTCCGCGCCATGACGCCCCGGATGAGCGGAGTAACGATATGAAGCTGCCTGACCGCTTCGAGAGCGTGGCTGCGCTCGAAGACTTCATGACCACGCCGCCGCCCGAGCTGCTCGCCGACATGAAGACGGTGAAGGGCGACATCCTGGTGCTGGGCGTCGGCGGCAAGATGGGGCCGACGCTCGCCCGCATGGCCAAGCGCGCCACGGCGCTGGGCCAGCGCGTGATCGGTGTCGCACGGTTCAGCGAGCCCGGCCTGCGCGACAGCCTGAGCCGGGTCGGCGTCGAGGCGATCATGGCCGACCTTCTCGACCGCGCCGCGCTCGAACGGCTCCCCAAGGCGCCCAACGTGATCTTCATGGCCGGCCGCAAGTTCGGCGCGACCGGCGACGTGCCGCTCACCTGGGCGATGAACGTGCAGGTCCCGGCGATGGTGGCCGAAGTGTTCAAGGGCTCGCGCATCGTCGCCTTCTCGACCGGCTGCGTGTACCCCTTCGTGCCGGTGGACAGCGGGGGCGCGACCGAGGACGTTCCGCCGGTGCCGCCGCCCGGCGATTACGCGATGTCCTGCGCCGGCCGTGAGCGCATGTTCGAGTATTTCTCGGCCAGGCACCGCACGCCGGGTCGGCTGTTCCGCCTGAACTATGCGATCGACATGCGCTACGGCGTGCTGCACGACGTCGCGCGCAAGGTGCGCGACGGCGAGACGATCGACCTTTCAATGGGCCATGTGAACGTGATCTGGCAGGGCGACGCCAACGCCGTCGCGCTGCGCTGCCTCGCCCATGCCACGACGCCGACGACACCGATCAACGTGACCGGCCCGGAGACGATCGAGGTGCAGTGGCTCGCGCGCGAGTTCGGCAAGCTGCTGGGCAAGACGCCGGAGTTCAGCGGCAAGCCGGCGCCGACCGGCTGGCTCAACAACTCCAGCCGCATGGTGAAGGAGTTCGGGAGGCCGAACGTGCCGCTCGCCAAGATGATCGAATGGACGGCCGACTGGCTCTCGCGCGACATGGCAACTTTCAACAAGCCGACGCACTACGAGGTGCGCGATGGCAAATATTGAGCCGCCAACGATTGAGCCGATCGGCGTCGACCAGAGCGACGCCGTCTGGCCCTTGTCGATCGAAGCCGGCTGGAACCAGAACGTCGCCGACTGGCGCTTCATGCTGAGTGCCGGCCGTGGCTTCGGCCTGCGCGGCGCCGACGGCAGGTGGGAGGCGAGCTCGTTGGTCCTGCCGCTGGGCAAGAAGCTCGCCTGGATCAGCATGGTGTTGGTCACCCAGACGCGCCGCCGCGGCGGGGCCGGGACGGGCCTGCTGAAGCGCTGCATCGCCGAGGTGCAGGCGACTAGCGCGGTTGCCGGCCTCGACGCGACGGAACAGGGACGGCCGATCTACCTGCCGCTGGGTTTCCGAGATCTCTATAAGATCTCGCGCTGGCACTTCGACGGTGTGAGGGAGATGCCGTCGACCGCCGCTATTCGCTCCATGACGACGGCGCACCTTCCCGCGGTGCGGGCGTACGACCGCGACCTCAGCTGCATGGAACGTCCGGGACTGCTGACCCATCTCGCGGCGCGTCAGCCGGCGATGGCGTTCGTGGCGCACACCGGCGATCGGCTTGCGGGGTTCGTGCTCGGCCGTGAAGGGCGCACAGCCCGCTCGATCGGACCGGTCATAGCCGATGACGAGGCCACCGGGCTCGCACTGATCGCCACCGCCACGTCATCGGTGCCGGGACCGTTCATCATCGACGTGCCCGATACGCATGCCGAAATCCGCCGTTGGCTCGAGCGGCAGGGTGCCGTGAGTCCGCGCGGCTATGTGCGAATGACTCTGGGGTCCGCGCCGGGGCTCGACGATCCGAGCCATGTCTTTGCCCTCGCCGGGCCTGAACTGGGATAGACTGACGCCATGCAGTGGACCGATCTCCCCAAGCCGGTTCTCGACCAGATCCGAGTGGGCGCGGTGATTCCCGCGCATCCGCTGGCGCTGGGACCCGACCGGCAGTTCGACAAGCAGTCGCAGCGCGCGATCAGCCGCTACTACGTCGATGCCGGTTCGGGCGGCCTGGCCGTCGGGGTGCACTCGACCCAGTTCGCGATCCGTGAGGCCGGGCTCTATAAGCCGGTGCTCGAGCTCGCGATCGAGACGGCGCGCGACTGGACCGATCGGCCGCTGGTCATGATCGCCGGGGCCGTCGGCAAGACTGCGCAAGCGGCCGAGGAGGCGCGGACTGCGCGGTCGCTGGGTTATCACGCCGTGCTGCTGTCGCTGGCGGCGATGAAGGGCACAAGCGAAGACGAGCTGATCGAGCATTGCACGGTCGTGGCGAGGGAGATGCCGCTGGTCGGCTTCTACCTGCAGACGGCGGTCGGCGGCATCCCGTTGTCGCGCAGCTTCTGGGCCCGGTTCGCGGCGATCGATAACGTCGTTGCGATCAAGGTGGCACCGTTCAATCGCTACCGGACGCTGGACGTCGCCTTCGGCATCGTGCAGGCGCATGCCGAGGATCGCATTACGCTCTACACCGGCAACGACGACCACATCGTTGCCGATCTGGTGACTCCGCTGGTCGTGCGCGCCGGCAACCGCGAGGTGACCCTGCGCTTCCAGGGCGGCCTGCTCGGCCACTGGAGCGTCTGGACGCGCGGCGCCGTCAAATTGCTCGAGCGGCTGAAGCTCTCAGTGTCGGCCGGCGCCATTCCGCCCGAGATCCTGGCGCTCGATTCGTTCGTGACGGACTGCAACTCGGTGGTGTTCGACGTCGAGCACGACTTCGCCGGCTGCATCCCGGGCTGCCATGAGATCCTGCGGCGGCAGGGGCTGATGAGCTCGATCGAATGCCTCGATCCGCACGAGAAGCTGAGCGCGGGCCAGAGCGAAGGCATCGACCGGCTGTATGCCACCTATCCCGAGCTACACGACGACGCCTTCGTCGCCGCCAATCTCGACCGCTGGCGGAACTAGGCAACGTGGACGACCTGTTCGCGACGCACGACGCGCTCGCCGTCGCCGACCTCATTCGCGCGCGCAAGCTCGGCGCCGAGGAAGTGCTGGACGGCACGCTGGCGAACCTGAAGCTCCTGAACACCTCGCTCAATGCGATCACGGATTTCTACGATGACGCGCGCCCGCCGCCGGCCGACGGCCCATTCCATGGCGTGCCCTATGTCATCAAGCAGCTCATGGCCGACTGCGCCGGCCATCCGACGACGGTTGGCTCCAAGTTCTTCGCGCGGCAGCCGGTCGCCGCGGCGGACAGCGTTGCGGTCGCGCGGATGCGCCGCGCCGGCCTGGTGATCGTCGGCCGCACCAACACCAGCGAGTTCGGGCTGGCGCCGACGACCGAGCCGGCGTACCGCGGTGCGACCATCAACCCGTGGCGCAAGGATCTTTCGCCGGGCGGCTCCTCCGGCGGTTCCGCAGCGATCGTCGCGGCGCGCGGCCTGCCGCTGGGGCATGCGACCGACGGCGGCGGCTCGATCCGCATTCCGGCCAGTCTATGCGGTCTGTTCGGACTGAAGCCCTCGCGCGGCCGCATCAGCCTGGCGCCGATCGGTGAGACGCTGGCCGGGGCGGGGGTGCAGCATTGCGTCTCGATCTCGGTCCGCGACAGCGCGGCGCTGCTCGATGCGACCGCCGGCAGCGAGCCGGGCGACCCGTACGCCGCGCCGCCGCCTTCGGGCACGTTTCTGGAGGCGACTAAAAGGGCGCCCGGCAGGCTGCGCATCGCCTTCATGCGCAAGCCGGTGGGCGGCGAGCCACTCGATCCCGCGCTCGTGCGGGCGGTCGAGCGCACTGCGAAGCTCCTCGAAGAGCTCGGCCATCATGTGGAGGAGGCGTCGCCGCAGTACGATGCTGCAGCGCTCGATGCCGCGTTCTGGCGGATCATGAGCGCCAGCACCTGGACCAACATCCAGCTGCGCGCCGCGGGACGCGTGCCGGGACCGGACGATCTCGAGCCGGTGACCCGACTCATCGCCGAGCGTGGGCGCGCGGTAACGGCGGACGAATACATCCGAAGCGTCCAGACCTTCCATCGCACCGGGCGCGCGCTCGGCGCGTTCTTCGAGAAGCACGACGTGCTGCTGTCGACGACAATCGCCCGCACCAGCCTGCCGCTCGGCATCGTGCGCATGGACGGCACGCTCGAAGCCTTCGACCGGCAGGTGGCGCCGATGACGGTCTTCACCGCGGTCTGCAACGCGACAGGGGTGCCGGCCATGTCGGTGCCGATCGAATGGACCGACGATGGCTTGCCCGTCGGCATGCACTTCGTCGCGCGCTACGGGGCGGAGGAGACGCTCTATGCGCTCGCGGCCCAATTGGAACACGCACGCCCCTGGAGGGACCGCCGCCCATGATGATCTGCGACGCACAGGTCCATATCTGGGCCGCCAATACGCCCGACCGCCCATGGCCCGCCCGCGCCGAGCCGCATCGTGCGCCGCTCGGCAAGGAGGAGCTTCTGGCCGAGATGGACAAGGCCGGCGTCGACCGTGTCGTGATCGTGCCACCGTCGTGGGAAGGCGATCGCAACGATTTGGCGATCGACGCGGCGAAGAGCCATCCCGACCGCTTCGCCAGCATGGGCCGCTTCGATCCCGACGCGCCCAACGCGCGCGAGACGATCAAGGACTGGAAGAAGCAGCCCGGCATGCTCGGCATGCGCTTCACCTTCCACACACCGGTGCTGCGCCAGCCCTTGCTCGACGGCAAGTTCGACTGGGTGTGGGGCGAGATGGAAAAGCTCGGCATCCCGGCGATGGTGCTGTTCCACCACGAGTACATGCACCTCGCCGACAAGGTGGCGGAGCGCTATCCGGGGCTGCGCCTGATCCTCGACCATCTTGGCCTGAAGAGCGGCAAGGACGTTTGCGAGGCGCAGAACTTCGCCACGCTCGACAACGTGCTGGCGCTCGCCAAGCGGCCCAACGTGGCGGCCAAGGTCACCGCCATGCCGTGCTACGCCGACGACAAGACCTATCCCTTCAAATCCGTCCACCCGCACATCAGGCGGGTGTTCGACGCTTTCGGGCCGAAGCGCACCTTCTGGGGCACGGATTGGTCACGGCTGCCGTGCAGCTATCGCCAAGGCGTCACCATGTTCACCGAAGATCTGCCCTGGCTGAAGGGCGAGGACCTCGCCTGGGTCATGGGCCGGGGCGTCTGCGAGTGGATCGGCTGGAAACTATAGCTCGTCCAAAAGCGTTGATTCCTCATGGGGTTAAGGAGGAATTATGCTTGGAGAGAAGAAGACGTTACCGTTCTGGCGCCGGCGCAAGCCGAACTTCCTCGAACTCGAGCGCGCCCTGTCGCCTGAAGAAGGCCAACGGAGCGAGCGGCAGACCGGCACGGAGCAGGCCGTGATCGAGCGCAAGATTGCGCGCGATCGTTTCGAAGTCTCGAAGGGCAGGATCCATCCGCCGACCTGACACTCGAAAAAGACGCCCATTTTACGGGCCTTTCTGAGGCCGATTGTGCGACGGACGGATTTCGGACGGAAATTCGGACGGAACGGTGCCCAGCGGCGGACGGATTTCGTCAGTCGAGCACATCGGGCCGGTCTGTTACCGCCATCTCGATGCGGGCGCGCGACAAACACCCAACGCAAAGGGTGCCCAGTGCGGAAAGAGCGCGCAGTAAAACCATGCTAGCTTTCACCCATGGACATGAGCGGTGATCAGCTCCAGCGGGCGGTCGAAGGCCAGCACGGCGGGAAGGCCATGCTCGTCAGTGCTGAGCCCGTCAAAGAGACGTTCCAGGGCCAAACGGTATGGGAAGGCACCGTCCACGTCTTCGACCTGGAGGGCCATCCCAAGGCCACCAGAGCCTATGCATGGTCCAGTCCCATCGAGGGTAGTGACAAACGCCGATTCTATGCCGTCCTGCACCTAGGCGGTATCCGCTCGCCACTGGATGCGGTGCGCGCTGCCATCGTGGCGGAACGCCGAGTATTCGACGGCGACGGGCCAGAAGAAAAACCGCATCAACGCGAGCGTCAGAAGGCGGAGAAGCTGCCTCGCAGCACTCGGCGGCGGAGCAAGTACTACACGTGGTATCCGCCGAACGAGTGCTATCGAGCCGCTTGGAGCCCGCCCGACGATCCACCAAGAACCTATCGCATTAGGGGCGTTGTTGTGGGCCGCACGCCGAACGGCGGCGTTGTTTTGGAGGTCAGTGAATTTGAGGGCTACAACGGCCTATGGCATCTGTCGCATAACGAGGTTTTCAAGATCGATTGAATGGCGACGTCAAATTAGGACACTACCGCTGGCCGCGTCCTCTTGCGTGAGCCAGCCGCAGCTCCAGAGCTGGCAGCTCAGCGGCCGGCGTTCGTAGATCGCGCAGGCCAACGCTGTGGCGCTGGTGAACGCACCGGCAGTTTGAGGGCTTGCCGATCTCGGCGGTCGGTAGCAGCCGGCAGCAGAGCTGGCAGTCACCGCAGCGGCGCGCGGTCATAGCGTGCTCAAGGTGCTGGGGCGCTTGTGGCGCACCTCGATCTCGATCTTCTGGCCGCCCTTCAGCGTCAGCGTGATCGCCACGCCTTCGCCGCGCCAGTCGCCTTCGATCTCACGCGTGGCAAACGCCATGTGGTCGTCGTCGATGTTGCAGATGGCAGCAACGACCTTGCGGATAGCCCGAGCGACGGTGGTCATCGGGCAGCTTCCTCGGCCACGGCGCGCACGTGCGCCATGGTCAGATCGAACGCGGCTTGGCGCGGCGCCATGCGCGCGGTGTCGATGGTCAGCTCGCGGCCCGCGAAGCGCTCCGCGATCATGGCCAGGATCGAGTCGCGCAGCTCAGCGACGCTCACGGCGTCGCTGGCCTTGGTCTTGCGGCGGCGGGTGGTCATGCGACCACCCTGAGCTTCGGCCTGCTGACCGCGCCGCCGGCCGGCGTCGGCGCCGTACGCCGCGCCTGCCGGCGCTCCAAGGCGTCGCGCATCTGATTGTCCGCGAGCCGGTCGTCGAGCTGGGTCTGCAGGTACTTCATGGTCTGCGTAATCCGGCGGTGGCCGAGCTTGGCGCGGATCGCGTTCACGTCGTCGCCTTCGTGCGCGGCGATCACCGGGGCGCCGCGCCTGATCGCGTGCAGGCCGAAGCGGCGGGGCATGCCGGCGGCGGCGACCCAGCGAGCGAAGTGCTTGTTGAGCTGATGAGGCTCCCCATCGGTGGCGCTGACGTAGGGCAGCTCGCGCCAGCCCTTGTCGGTCCTAGTCGTGATCGAGCCGTTGCCCCGGTAGGTCAGGAAGACGCGCTCGCAGCGCGGGTCTGCCACAGGGTATCGCTTATAGGCGCTGAGGTAGCCCTGTAACGCCTCCATCAGCTCGGGCGTGTAGCGGGCGCGGAAGCGGCGGCGCTTGGGGTCTTCGGTCCGCGCGCCTTTGAACTCCTCCAATTCCCACCAGACTTCGCCGTCAGCGTCGGTGACCAAGTGCTGAGGGCCGAGCCGCGCGACGTCGCTGCGCCTGATCCAGAGCCCGTCGACAATCTCCAGCACCAGCCGCGCCTTACCGAACGTCTCAGGGTCGTCGGCGCCGACCGGCCAGCGCGCGCGGTAGGCGTCGAAGTGTTTTTGCTGCCACGCGGTCGGCACGCGCTTGCGGCCCCGCCGCAGGTCGTTCGGGTCTTTCTCGATGTAGGGCTTGCGCCGCATGCCATGCAGCGGGCTGAGCGTCCGGCGGATCGGCTTGCCGTCACGGATCTCCGAGTTGAACCACGCGAACAGCGGCTTGATCGCGTCGAAGTGGAGATTCCACCGGCCGACGCCGCCGTCCGCCTCCAGCTCGGCAAGGTAGGCTTGGATGTTCGGCTTCTCGAAGTCCGCGATCTGCCACTGCCCGCGCGGCGGCTGATCAGGATGCTCGGCCGAGCGCGACTCGCACAATTGATTGAACATCCGCACCTTCTTGGCTCGGACGCGCGCGGTGAAGGCACCCTCACGATCCTTCGCGAGCAGATACTCGTCGATGCCCCAGCGCAGCGTGCCCTTGGCGCCGCGTGCGCTGCGGCTGGGGTTGGGCTTGTTGCGGTCGAGGCGGGGCTTGTAGTCCTCGGGCAGCTCGCCGATCAGGAGCCGCGCGTAGATCGCATCGAACTCCCGGCTGTCGGGCTCGGCCTTGATGCCGATGGCGCGTCCCTCGAAGTGCCGGGGATGTTGAAAGCGAAGGCGGCCTTGGTGCCATCGCACGTACTGAGGCAATCCGGTTTTCTTAGACATGGCTTTCGCGCCCTCCTATGGCGCGGTGCCCACATACCGTGGGTTCTGAACGGACGGAACGCGGGTGTTGCCATCCGCAACACCCTGTTTCAGCCAGTCTCGCCCCGCTCGATCTGAGCGGGGCTGAGCTGACGCTGGCCCTCCTTATGAGGGAACCGCTCGTAGGCTTCGTCCAGCTCATCGATATCCCAGCTCTGCGTGCCGTCGATCAGGCGCGGCAGCGGCAGGATGCGCTTGCGGACCAGCGCATCGAACTTGTGCGGGGCAATGCCGATGTAGGTGGCGGCCTCGACCGCGCTCAGCCCACGGCGGGGCTGCGTGCGATGGCGGCGTTCGCGCTGCTCCAGTGCGCGGGCTTGATTGCCGGTGGTTCGTGCCATTGGTCAGTGATACCTGCATCCTGCTGCCTTTCGAGGGGACGGCTTGGCGCGGCCGTCGTGAACGTCACCGTCGTCGCTGCGGTGGTCCTGGCGCCGACGCTTGTGCTCTTCGTCGTCGGCGGCTTCATCGCGGGCCACGGCCAGCTCGTGCAGAGCGGCGCGCGCGTCGGCGATGCTGTCGAAGGGGCCGGCCTTCATGACCGGGCCCCGCAAGTCCTTGGGGTTGTCCTCGACTACGATGTAGCGCTTGGTGCGGGCCACACCGCTGTCGAGGATGCGAAAGTTCCCGTTACTGTCCATTTCATGAGTTCTCCCTTCGGGGCATTCCTTCCCTCTCTCCTCTCATGCTGTGCTGTGTCGGATGTCCTCCAGTGTTTTGATGGCGGCATCGAGCGCCGCGTTGCGCTTCATCGCGAGGCCGGGCTTCAACGTCCCGTTGGCAATCCAGCGCGGATAGACCTGCTCGCGGATTTTCCGCTCACGTTGCAGCTCAGCGATCTGATCGGCGAGCGACACGTGGTCGTGGGCATGGAACAGCAGCGGGTCGGTGCTGGTCATGGCCCGGCCTTCGCGTCGGTGCCGTTGAGCCCCGGCGGCGATGAGCGCGGCCGGCCGGGTGGCGGCTGATACTGGAAGCGCCGCTGCAGCCATTGCATCGTCCCCGACATCGCCGTCTCGAGTTCGGCGACGCGGCCTTCGAGTTCCTCGATCCGCTTCTCCTGCGCGGCGTCGGTGGCGGTGGTCGTGCGGCGCGTGTTGCCGATCAGCTTGCGGCGCAGGCCGACGATGTTGGCGACGCTGGCGGCGTTGGCGCCCAGCTCCTGCTGCACGCGCTCATCGCTCCAGCCGTCCTCGTAGACCGCGAAGCCGCTCGCGTCCTTGCGGCAGTGCGCCTTGATCAGCGCGCCGGCCTCGACGATGGCGGTGTAGTCCATAACCGACTTGGTCATGACACGTCTCCCCGGTCGAGGCGTTCACGCCGCGCTCTCACCTTGGCGTCCCATTGCATACGGGGCTGGCCGGTGATCTTGGCGATGCGCTCGGCGTTCTGGCTGCACAGCTCGTCGAGCTCAGCGGCGTCGGCGGTCATGTCGAGCAGATCGTCGAGCGCCTTCAGCACCGCGTCCTGGCCGAGCAGGTTGGGCGGCAGCGTCCAGTTCTTCTTGAACGCCGGATCGTTATCGAACGCCGGCTCGCTCGCTGCCGAGGGGCTGGCAGGAGCGGCCGGCGCTGCCGCCGCAGCGGGATGGGGGGAGTCTGCGGCGGCGCGCGGCTCGGTGTTGGGGGCACCAGCCGGGGCAACATCGGTTACGTCAGCGCGTGAAGGCTCGGGCGGCGCGGGCGGCGCCCACGCTTCGTTGATGGTGGTCATGCCATCGGCGATGGCGCGCAGCTCGGTGATGATGCGCGCGACGTCGGTCGCGAGCCATTCGGTCGACGTGCGGCCATAGACGCGCTCGACGCGCTTCACCAGCTCGTCGCCGCCCAGCTCCTTGATCTTCTCGACGCAGCGGCTGCGGTACTCGGGCAGCCGCGCGCCGACGCGCTCGACCAAGTTCTGCTTGGCCTTCTCGAAGGCGCGCGTGGTGAAGTCGCGCAGCGCGTGGTCGATCACGTTGCGCTGCGCCTTGCTGGTGCCGATGCCGAGCGCGATCTGGAGCCGCCGCGCGTCATCGTCGCCGCCCAAGGCCGCGGATCGGCACCTCCAGCGTGGGCGGAAAAATTAACGTGGCCGCTGAGTCCGAAAATTGACTCAGCAGGCGGCGAGGGCGGGTGGGCCGGGCTCAGGGACTCAAAAAGGGCCGGGACTCACCAGCGGGCAAATTTCCGGCCCTAGCGGACGCGCTGAGCTGAGGGCCAAGGGAACCGGCCGCCGGGATAGGAGCACCGGCGGCCGGCCCTTTCACCGTGACGCCAGCGGAGTCGGCTAGGCCGGCGCTGGGCGTTTCACGGGAAACAGGTTCAGGCGGGCGAACGGTCTAGCCGGCCGCCGCGCCGTTGGCGATGGCCGCCTTGCCGCTGCCGTTGAGCCGAACGGCGCCCTTCTTGGGCGCGGCCTTGCGCTTCGCCGCCTTGGGCTTCGCGATGTCCCGTTTTGCTGCACCGGGTGAGGGCGGCCGTGCCGGCAACACCACGCCCAGCTCCTTGACCATGCGGGCGAGCGCCTCGGGGCCCGGCTCGACATGACCGCCCTCCCACGCGTGCACTGAGCTGGTCGCGGCCTGGATCAGGCTCGCGGCCTGCTCGACGCTGAGGTTGCGGCGCTTGCGCGCCTCGACCATCGCGATCCCGAGCGGCGTGCGCGGGGCGACGCGGCGGGGCTTGAAGCCGATGGTCACCTCGGTGCTGACCGGCGTCTTGCCGCGCTTGGGCTTCAGCTTCTGAGCGACCGTCACCACGTCGCGCGCGGTGAGCAGCGGGCGCTTCCTCAGCCAGTCGAGGAGCTGGTAGCGCAGCTTGACGCGCTCCAGCTCGGCCTTCTCACGATCCTGCAGCGACTCGATCTCGCGCCGGATCGCGATCAGCTCGGGGCTGTCATCGAGCGAGAGCTTCTTGCGAGGCATGGCGCTCACTCCTCGGTCGGCGGATCGTTGCGCATCGCGTCCTCACGCACGTCCAGCGTGACGTGACGCGGCCGGCGCGGGCGGCGCGGACCGCCCGAGCTGCTGCCCGAGCGGCGGCGCTGCTTCTTCTCGATCAGCGGCACCGGCCTCAGGTCCACCTCGCACGGCACGAACTTGCCGCCCCGGTCGAACGCGACGATCTCGCGCGTCGCGTACTCGGGCACTTGCCAGCGCTGCCAGCCCTTCTTCGCGATGTTCACAAAGCAGGTGCTCATGTGAACCTTCGCGGCGGTGGCGCCCGGTATGTCACGCAGGCACGCCAGCGCGATGGCGCAGGCGTTGGGGTTCTTCGGAACACCGCGTTTCACATCCCTATCCGTCACCTTGATGCGCACTGGCCTCGATGCGTTGGTGACTGATTCTCCGTCGATCTTGCGCATGGCTGCTCTCAGCCCTCCTGTCGTGGGGTTGGGGGAAGAGGGAGCCGGTGCGGAGTGATGGCGCTCAGTCCACGGCGATGCTGCAAGGACAGGCTTTGCAAAATACGCTTACTCCGACGACGACGACTCCAGTAGTGGGCGTGCCGTGCTCAGCGGTAACGCCGCGTTACGGATCATGCAGTCTGCAATTCGCGCAATGCAACCACTGGCGGCGCGTTTCTCACGCTCAACTCAGCGCGGCGCGGGCGCGGACGGAATAATCAGCGAACTCGTTTGATGCCTGATCTGCCTGCGTTTTGCGGACGTCCGTGGAAACACCGAGTTGTCCGTTCTGACTAAGCCTTTGATCTGTCAGGCGGTCAGTTATCATCCGCCGACCTGACGGACGTCAGAGCTTGCGCATCACCGTTTGCGAGCCCCCGCCCCAGATCGGCAGGTAGCTCATCTTGTAGCCCGCGCCGCCGGTGACGATCGGATGGATCGCCTCGGGTGCGCGGGCAACTCCGTCGCCCGTCTCGAACACGTAGCGCTGGATGCGGGCGATGTCCCAGCCGTCGTGCTTGGCGATCTTCTCCGCCAGCTCGAGCGGCAGCAGGAAGACCTGCTCGCCGCGCTCGTTGCGGCGGCTCATGCTCGACATGACCAGCGCCGCCTTCATACCGGCGACGACCGGCGACAGGATGGCTTCAGGCGTGGCCCCTTCGCCGTCACCTGGCAGCACCTCGGCGGTGCCGGAGATGCCCATGACCGTGATGGCGTTCGCATTCTTGCCCAGACCTGCGCGCTGGGTGAGGGTGGGGAAGGGGCCGTCGTCACGCTCGGCGAAGCACAGCGTGTACTTGCCGGGCTGGCCCATGGTCGCCATGTCGCCGATATCCGAGCGCGCGCCGCCGATATTGCGAAGGCAGAGCTGCAGGGCGCGACCGATGGTGGCATTGGCGCGGTTGCCCGGGCCCAGGCAGTTGGTGCCGGAGTTGATGTCGAGCTGGCGGGCGATCGGCCCGTGCACGCATAGCGCCACGCAGGCGGTGCCGGTCGTGGTCGCAATGCCCAACAGGTTGAAATCGGGTTCGAGGGTCGCCTCGGCGGCTTTCAGCACGATCGGCAACTCGGCCGGACGGGCACCGGCGATCACGCATTGATAGGCGACGGAGTCCGGCGTGATGTCGCCGAACATCGGCGGCATCAGGCCCTTGGATTCGCTCCGATCGTTGAGGCCCGCGACCATCGCCTCGAGCCGGCGCCGCGTCGGCGGCACCAGCGGCAGACCGTCGCTCAGCTCGGCGTCGGTCAGGATCTGCTGCACGGTCTCCCAGGGCGTCGAGTCCTCGACGACCGGCCAGCCGCACCATTCCGTCATGAGGATCTGTTCAACGCGCGATGCGCACGCAGGCGACGGTCGTGCCGCCGAACGACGGGATGAAGGCCGAATGCTTGCCCGGTCCGCCGGCCACCGTGATGTGGATGTCGTTCGGCGAGCGGCCGATGTGCAGGTAGTCGCCCACCGGCTTGTGGCCCGTGCTCTCGTAGGTCTCGAGGTTCTCCTTCGAGACGCGCGACAGATGGACCTTCGAGCGATTCCACAGCTCCTCGCGGATGCTGTCGATCGTGTAGCCGTCGCGCTTCAGCGTGGCGGCGTGCTCGGGACCGATGATGACGAACATCGGGCCCTTGCCGTAGATCGTGTTGGCGCCCGGGTTCGACATGCCGCCCGCGAAGGTGGTCAGCAGGCCGTCGCCCGTGGTCGAGCCGTGGTCGTTGAGATTGTGCGGACCTTCACCGGCCATCACGGTCACCACGCTGTCGCTCGGCGCGAAGCCGCGCTGCACGTGATAGGGCGTCCAGGGGTTCTCCTCTTCGTTCTCGCCGAAGCAGAAGGTGAACTTGGCGGGATTGCCTTGGGTCGAGCGGTCCATCTCGCCGGGCTTGGCGCCGGCGACGTTCAGCAGCATGAGCCCGAGCGCCCGGCCGATGGTCGCATTGGCCTGCCAGCCCTGTCCGAAGCAGTTCGAGCCGCAGTTGATGTTGAGTTCCTTGCGGATCGGCCCGCTCACCATGACCATCGGCGCACAGGAGTGCGTTGTGGCCAGACTGCCGTGCAGATTGTACTCGGGATCGAGCACGCCGCGCAGCGCGGCGGTCGCGACCGGGAAGTACTCCGGCTTGCAGCCCGCCATGACGGCGTTGGCCGCCAGGGCCTGCACGGTCGGGATGATCTGGCGCGGCGGCACCGGCGCGTAGGGGCGATTGTCGCCGCGCACCGTCTCGACGAACTTCGCCACCTTCGCCTCGGTCGGAACGAACAGCGGCATGCCGTCGCTCCAACCCTGCTCGCGGGCGAACTCGTTGAACGCCTCGACGTCCATGTTGTCGTCGAGGTCGATCACTTCCTGGTCGGCGATATCCTTCATTTCGCGGTCGCCTCGGTCAGTCCCTTGGTGGCAGCTTCGATGCGCTCCCGCAGTTCGTCGGCATTGAGGCCGCCAACGGGATGCTTCACCACGATCAACCGCGGCTCGACCTTGCGGGCTTTCGCCTGGGCCATCACCAGCGGCTTGAAAGTCTCAGTGGCGATCACGTAGGCCGTGATGCCGAGCTTCTCGAGTTCGAGACTGTCGTGGAAACTCCACGATGAACAGCTTCCTCAATCGCCCAAGGCTAGAAGCGCCGCCTTGTAGTTCGCCGCGACCTCCTGGAGCAGCTCCTTCGGAGCCGGCTGGCTGGCGCTGTTCTTGGCCAGGAACTTGATATTCTCGACCTGACGGTGGGCGCTGAGCTTGTCGCGAACGCCCCACAGAAGCTCACGGGCATTCGGCTTGGAGTTCGAGATCAGGGCGATGGCGTCGGTCTTCCAGTTGACCGGCTTCAGCGCCGTCTTCTCGGCGGTGGTCGCCGACTGCCCGAACGTTGGATTGTAGATGCGCATGGAGGTTCCTCCTTAACTCTTCTTGAGGATCGCGACGACGGCCTGAGCCACACGCTGTCCGTCGGCGATCGCGTCGGACAAATAATAGCGTGAGCCGGTGCGCACGTCGCCTGCTGCGAACAGGGTCGATATCGATGTGCGGCCCTCGGCGTCGACCACGACATGGCCGGACACATCGCGCGCGACCGACTCCGGCAGGCACTCGGTCGCCGGCCGCTGGTCGAGATAGACGAACACAGCGCTCGTCGGAATGGACTTTCGCTGGCCGTCGGTCTCGACCGTCACGGACTGCAGGCCGTCGCTGCCTTCGAGGCCGACGATTCGGCCCCGCACATGATTGACGTCGGGAAGGCCGCTCCCCGCCGCCGGATCGACCATGGTGATCTCGCTCGCCACGCCGACCAGTTCCTTGGCCTCGTAGTCCGCCCAGCCGCCGGCTCCCGCGACCATTACCGGCAAGCCGGCATAAAGAGGCGCGTCGCAATGGGCGCAATGCGATATGCCGCGGCCTTCGTAGTCGGCTTCGTTCGGCAAGCCCAGTCGACCCTTGTTGAGGCCGGTCGCGAGAACGACGGCGCGTGCGGTGTGCTTCTCGCCGTCGGCGGTCTCGACCGTCCACGGCCCCGCGCCGGAAACGGCAGTCACCTCGCCGAAGCCGATCTCGACACCGGCGACGGCGGCATCGTCGGTGAGGCGCGACGCCATGTCGGGTCCATTCCAGATCTCGTCGAAGTCGTGCAGTTCGCCGAGATTGATCAGCACGCCGCCCGGGGCGAGCTTGTCGAGGCAGTAGGCCTTGAGGCCGGCGCGTGCGGCCTCCGTGGCAGCAGTCAGGCCGGCCGGGCCGGCGCCGATAACGATGACGTCGTATGCAGGAGTTTCCATCGCCGCTCTCATTGCCGATTGACAGCAGCGGCTTCCATACCTAGTGTTGCTAGGTATGGAAGCCGAAATGCTCAAGGGTCACCTCGATGCGATCGTGCTCGCGGCTCTGGAGAACGGTCCGGCGCATGGCTACGCGATCATCGAAGCGATCAAGAGCCGCAGCGGTGGCACGTTCGACCTGCCCGAAGGCACGATCTATCCGGCTCTGCATCGGCTGGAGCAGGCGGGGCTGCTGTCCAGCAGCTGGACCACGCCGCCAAGCGGACGCAAGCGCCGCATCTACGCACTCACCAAGACGGGTACCACGCGGCTTGCGGAAGGTCGCAAAGCCTGGAGTCGCTTCGCCAAGGCCGTAGAGGCTTCGCTGGGAGGCCGCGCATGGCCGGCCTGATCGGGCAATACGTCGCGGCGCTGAAGCGCGAGCTCTCCTTTGACCCGGCCTTGGCGCGGCGGATGGCTGAGGAAGTCGAGGCGCATCTCTGGCACGCCGCCGAGGCGGATCCCGCCTGGCCCTCAGCGGAGGCGGAGCAACGCGCGATCGAGCGCTTCGGGCTGGCGCGCGAGATTGCCGCGCAATTCGCGGCCGATGCCGTGAACCGCCAGGCCAAGCGGACATGGATTGCGTTGCTGGCGACGGTCGCGGTGACCTTCGTCGCGATGCGCCTACGCGTGATGTGGCTGGCCGATGTCGGCGACGGCCTCTCGGTGCTGGCGCCATTGGTCGATCGCTATGCCTTCATTGCGGCGATGACCGTCGCGATGGTCGGTTGGTTCGCCTTCCGGTTCTCGGTCCTGCCGCTCGCTCTTTGCCTTGCGGCGCTCGCCGCATCGATAGGCGCCGGCCTCTTCCGCGCCGGCCTGTTCATATCCGGCGCACCCTTGCACGTGGTGCTGGCCGCAGCAGGCGAGGTGGCACTGATCGGGCTGCTTCTTTTCCATGTCATCGGCTTGGCCCTAAGTCTCAGGCGGACGGCGCTGTTGCGGAGGCGGGCATGAACGGTTGGCGACTGACGGGGCTGCTCTCTCTCCTGCTTGTGGCGATGGTCGTCGGCTTCCTGGCGATCCATCCCGATGTCGAAGGGCTGAGACTGGTGATCCGCGCGACCGCGCGCACGTCGCTCGTGCTGTTCGCGCTCGCCTTCAGCGCTGCAGCGCTCGCCCGCTTGGCACCGACCGACGCCACGCGCTGGCAGCGGCGCAACCGGCGCTACCTTGGCGTTTCGTTTGCCATGTCACATGCGCTGCATCTTGTCGCCCTCATCGCATTGGCGCGGACCGACAACGCGCTGTTCTGGGCGCTCACGAGCCCGGCAAACATCTTCCTGGCGGGCGCCGCCTACCTGTTCATCGCGGCCATGACGGCGACCTCGTTCGACCGTACCGCAGCCTGGCTCGGCGCCCGCAGATGGCGGCTGCTGCACCTGATCGGCGGGTGGTACATCTGGGTGAGCTTCGCCGTAGCCGTCGGCAAGCGGATGCCGCAGGGCCCGGTCTATTGGGCGATGATGGCCGTTGTGATCGCCGTCGCCATCGCCCGATTCGTGGCCATGTCCCGCCGCTCCAAGGTGGCCCTCGGTACGTCCTGATAGGGCCGCCTGTCGCGGACTGGTGCGCGATTTGCACCCTCTCGATCCACAGGTAGTGTTGCTAGGATCGAAACAGGGAGCAAACGGACGGGATGGCGTATTTCACGCAGCAGCTGATCAACGCCGTCACGCTCGGCGCGATCTATGGCCTGATCGCCATCGGCTACACGATGGTCTACGGCATCATCGGCATGATCAATTTCGCCCACGGCGATATTTTCATGATCGGTGCCTTCATCTCCCTGATCGGCTTCATGATCTGCGCCACGGTTGGGATCAACTCGGCGGCGTTCGCCATCCTGGTGGTGCTGCTGCTGGCGATGGTCTTCACCGCCGTGTACGGCTGGACGATCGAACGCGTCGCCTACCGGCCGTTGCGCGGGTCGTTCAAATTGGCGCCGCTGATCTCGGCGATCGGCGTATCGATCCTGCTGCAGAACTACGTCCAGCTTGCCCAGGGTGCGCGACCCAAGCCGGCCGGCTCGGTGGTGCAGGGGGGCTATAACCTGTTCAGCGCCGACGGCTTCGACGTCCGCGTGACCTGGCTGCAGATCATCATCGTCGTGGTGACGGTGCTGCTGATGGCCGGTTTCTCCTGGCTCATCGCCGCGACGCCGCTCGGCCGGCAGCAGCGGGCCTGCGAGCAGGACATGAAGATGGCGGCGCTGCTGGGCGTCGACGTCGACCGCACGATCTCCCTGACCTTCGTCATGGGCTCGGCCCTGGCCGCCGTCGCCGGCATGCTGTTCCTGATGTATTATGGCGTGGTCGACTTCTTCATCGGCTTCCTGGCAGGCATCAAGGCGTTCACGGCCGCGGTGCTGGGCGGCATCGGCTCCCTGCCGGGCGCCATGCTGGGCGGCCTGCTGATCGGCCTGATCGAGGTTTTCTGGGCCGGCTACTTCTCGAGCGAGTACAAGGACGTTGCGGTCTTCGCCATCCTGGTCCTGGTGCTGATCTTCCGGCCCTCCGGCCTGCTCGGCAAACCGGAGATCGAGAAGGTCTGATGGTCGGTCGTCTTCCTGCGCTGCTGAAAGACTCCGCCTTGACGGCTTTGGTGGCCGGTGCGCTCGGCCTGTTCATCGTCGGCTTCCGAACCACCGACCTCGGCAAGGGCCTGTTCTTCGACTACCAGTTCGTCGATCTCGGCATCGCCGTGGTGACGATCTTCTTCGGCCGCCTCGGCCTGCACCTTGCCTCGATGGGGCTCAAATGGCCGGCCTTCGCGCTCGGCACGGCGCTGGGCGCAGTCGGTGCATCGCCGCTCAGGCTGCCGTCGACCTTCCTGCACTGGTTCGTGGTCATCGCAGGCGTGCTGATCATCCTGCGCACCATCTGGCCATGGGCCAATGCGGCGCTGGCGACGGCGCGGCATTCCCAGCGGGGCAAGGCGTTCGGCCAGCGCGGTGCCAAGTGGTTCGGCGCCATCCTGCTGATTGCGGCCGTGTTGCTGCCGTTTTCGCCGTTCTCCAACCAGAAGAACATGGACCTCGCGGTCCTGATCCTGACCTACGTGATGCTGGGCTGGGGCCTGAACATCGTGGTCGGGCTCGCGGGCCTGCTCGACCTGGGATACGTCGCCTTCTATGCGGTGGGTGCCTATTCCTATGCGCTGCTCAGCACGCAGTATGGCTTGAGCTTCTGGACCGTGCTGCCGCTCGCCGGCATGTTCGCCGCGACCTTCGGCCTGCTGCTGGGCTTCCCGGTGCTGCGATTGCGCGGCGACTATCTTGCGATCGTCACGATGGGCTTCGGCGAGATCATTCGGCTGGTGCTGCTGAACTGGGTCGATCTCAGCAACGGTCCGGCCGGCATCGGCGGCATCCCGGGGCCGACCTTCTTCGGGGCGGTGTTCGCGGAGACCGCGCCGGCCGGCAAGCAGACCTTCGCGCAGATGATGAACATCCCGTTCAGCAGCAATCAGCGGCTGATCTATCTCTACTACATCATCCTGCTGCTGGCGCTGGTGACCAATTTCTTCACCCAGCGCATCCGCCGCCTTCCCGTCGGCCGCGCGTGGGAGGCGCTGCGCGAGGACGAGACGGCGTGCAAGGCGCTGGGCATCAACCCGACCAACACCAAGCTCACCGCCTTCGCGGTTGGCGCGATGTTCGCGGGCTTCGCGGGCTCGTTCTTCGCCGCCAAGCAGCGCTTCATCAGCCCGGAGAGCTTCACCTTCATCGAATCGGCGATCATCCTGTCGATCGTGGTGCTGGGCGGCATGGGCAGCCAGATCGGCGTCGTGCTGGCCGCCGTGCTGCTGATCGGCCTGCCCGAATGGTTCCGCGACCTCGGTGCCTACCGCATGATCGTGTTCGGGCTCGCCATGGTGCTGATCATGGTGTTCCGGCCGCGCGGCCTGATCGCCCATCGCGAGCCGTCGGTGCGATTGCACCCGGTGCGGGCGGGCCCATGAGCGCAGCCAACCCGCAGCCGCTGATCGAGGTCGAGCATCTCACCATGCGCTTCGGCGGCCTGGTGGCGGTCGATGACGTGTCCTTCCGCGCCGGCCCGCGCGCCATCACGGCGATCATCGGCCCTAACGGAGCGGGCAAGACCACGGTCTTCAACTGCATCACCGGCTTCTACAAGCCGACGGTCGGCCGGCTCACGTTGCGCGGCGACCGGGAGTATCTGCTCGAGCGCATGCTGGGCCACGAGGTCGGCCAGAAGGCGAGGGTGGCGCGCACCTTCCAGAACATACGCCTGTTCCCCGGCATGACCGTGCTGGAGAACCTGCTGGTGGCGCAGCACAACAAGCTGATGCGCGCCTCGGGCATGAGCATCTTCGGCCTGCTCGGCCTGCAGCGCTATCGCACCGCCGAGGCGGCGGCGATCGACAAGGCGCGAAGCTGGCTGGAGCGCATCCAGCTGCTTGCCGATGCCGACCGACCGGCCGGCGAGCTGCCCTACGGCGCGCAACGGCGGCTCGAGATCGCGCGGGCGATGTGCTCCGATCCGCAGCTCCTCTGCCTCGACGAGCCGGCGGCCGGGTTGAACCCGCGCGAATCGGCCGAGCTCAACGACCTGCTGGTCTCGATCCGGGATGTCGACGGCATCGGTGTGCTGCTGATCGAGCACGACATGACCGTGGTCATGCGCATCTCCAACCACATCGTCGTGCTCGACTACGGCCGCAAGATCGCCGAAGGCGCGCCCGACGAGGTGCGCAACGATCCGGCGGTGATCCGCGCCTACCTTGGGACCGCGGAGGACGGTCCCGATGCTTGAAGTAAGGGGCGTCGCCACCTTCTACGGCGCGATCCAGGCGCTGCACGGTGTCGACCTCGACGTCGCCAAAGGCGAGATCGTCACGCTGATCGGCGCCAACGGTGCCGGCAAGTCGACCCTGCTGATGACGGTGTGCGGCAAT
>Ga0209062_1000928_pt1 | contig 64033 bp, 47 predicted proteins | sample Coa_R2_2_FD_187158 | JGI IMG/M metagenome (GOLD analysis project Ga0209062, IMG submission 187158) | Surface soil microbial communities from Centralia Pennsylvania, which are recovering from an underground coalmine fire - Coalmine... | ecosystem: Environmental > Terrestrial > Soil > Unclassified... | reverse complement strand
TGTGGTGCCGGTCAACTGGCCAGCGCCGAAGGTCCGCGTCATGACGGCACATGGTCGGCCACCTGCTGTCTCTCAACACAACAACACGCTCGCCAGTTAACACATTGGCCCGTCGCTGACGCTTCTCGTTCACTCGACTGCCTTGTTCGCAAGGCTGGCAGTCTTGACTCAGTCGCGGATGCACAGTCCGAACGGTACCGTGGCCGAGGAGTTAGCTAAGTCAAGTATACACAATACCACACATTTGTCGAGGGCGGTTGAATCGGCATCACAAGTCGCCAGCGACCACTTGCGGCGGAGATGGCCAGGAGTGGGTTCCTCGACACGATCATGATCCGCTACAACGCAGCCCATCGCGGTGGCGAGCGAGATGTGTTCCCGGTCACACAGTCTCTCGGGCTGCCGGTCATCGCCTACACTGCCCTCCGGTGGGGTGCGCTCTTACGCCCGACGTCCGAGGATCCGGCCGAGTTCTTTGCAGCGGACAGGCACCGCGGAAGAGTCGCGTCGAAGCTACTTGACCAACTGATACCGCTCGATTTTTCTGTCGAGTGTCGATCGTTCGATTCCAAGTATCGTGGCTGCTTTCGATTTGTTCCAGTCAGTGTACTTGAGTGTTTCGAGGATGTGGCGCTTCTCCAGATCGTCGAGCGATTCTGGTTTGTATGCAGCTGGCGCGACGCCGACAACCGGTGCACCGACATCCAGCTCCGAAAGCCAGATATCGCCGGCATCGAGTTGCGGGCCCGTGCCAAGCGCAACCGCTCGCTCGATCACATTGCGGAGTTCCCGGACGTTTCCCGGCCAGCGGTACGTTTTCAGTTTTTCGAGTGCAGAATCTGTGAAGCCACGAATCTTGCGACCGGTTTCGCGAACGAACTTTTTCAGGAAGTGATCGGCCAGAAGCGGTACGTCGTCGAGACGATCGCGGAGCGGCGGAACGTCCAGTTGCACCACCTGGAGGCGGTAGAAGAGGTCGCGACGGAAGGTCCCTCCCCGGACTGCTTCTTCCAGTGGCCGGTTCGTGGCCGCCACCACGCGCACGTCTACTTTAATCTGATGATTGCCACCCACGCGTTCAAAGGGGTGCCCCTCCAGCACGCGGAGGAATTTCGACTGTGTACTCAGCGCCATTTCGCCGATTTCGTCGAGAAAAATGGTGCCGCGGTCGGCCGCTTCAAACTTGCCGATCATCCGCTCGGTCGCACCCGTGAACGCCCCTTTTTCGTGACCGAAGAGTTCGCTTTCCAGCAAGGTTTCCGTCAACGCAGCGCAGTTGAGGCAGATAAACGGCCCTTCCCGCCGCGGACTGCTCATGTGAATGGCGCGGGCAACCAGTTCCTTACCTGATCCACTCTCCCCACGAACGAGGACTGTGGCTTTGGTTTCGGCGACGCGGAGTAATTGCGATTCGATCTTCTGAAGAGGTTCGCTCTTGCCGACAATTTCACTTTCCAGCCGCAATTGATCGCGCAGGCTGCGATTCTCAGCGGAGAGGGTGACTTGCCGGGCGAGGCGATGCCAGACCGTGCCGAGTTGGCGTGCGACCGCAAGCGTGAATTCGAGGTCATCGGCGTTCAACGGGCTGTGCCCCGACGTCCGATACAAGTGAAGCAGCCCCAACACTTGTTCTTCAAACAGGATTGGCGCACAGATCAGGCTTGCGACTTTCAGTTCCGCGATGCTGTCGCGGTTCTTCAACATCTGGTCAGCGGCCACGTTCTCGGCGAGAACGGCCTGTTTGTCGGAGAGAACTTCACTGCTGACGAATTGCGAAACTTTGTGATACGTGGCTGCGCCGCCGGTCCGGCTGCGATGTACCACCAGTTCGAGTTCACGCTGCTCTTTCAGCGACAGAATGGCAGCAACTTCTGCCGGTGTGGCACGAAAAACGGCGTCCACCGTCAAGGTGCAAAGCTCTGTGGTGTCGGTCGCGGTAGCCATGTCGAGCGCCAGCCGATACAGCACCGCGACTGCCTGTTGTGACGTGACACGCGCATCGAAGCGAACGGTATCTGGGGTGGCGGGTTCACCTGGCCCCGGCGTCTGCTGATAGCGAGTCTGCCCCAACCGCTTGCGGATTTCGAGACCGTCCGACTTCTCCGCCGGACGCGGAGCGGACTTCGGCAGATCGGGCAACTGGCTCATTTCATCAACGAAGACAAGTCTCGTTCGACCGAGCCGCACTTCGTCGAGTGGACGCAGTGGCCGGTCGGTCCGGACTTGTTCGCCGTTGAGATGGGTCCCGTTCAGACTGCCCAAATCGCGGATGAACCACCCATCTTCGGCGGAAAAGACTTCGGCATGTTCGCGACTGCAAAGATCGTCGCGCAAAACGACGCGGTTCGTCGGCGCGCGGCCAACTTTATACCGTGTCCCCGCGTGGAGGGAGAACACATCGCCAAATCCATCGTCGCGTCGCGCAACGAGGAAAGCATTGGGAACCTGAACCATGAATGCAAGATTTGGAAGGGTAAAAGGCTCTTCCTTCACCATAGAAGCTACCGGTACCCCTGTGCAAGCGGGAACCCCATCAGTGTACAGCGTCTGAACACGAATTTGGCGTAAGACCGGTACGATCGCCACTTTGAAATTAGCTTCCGATTGGTAATACCACGGTCGAGCCAGGAGTTAACGCTGTCTGGGAGGCAAACCGCGTTTTCCTTCGCGCCAAGTCAATAGGCGTGTTTCTGTTTGGAAAACAGCATCCGCCAAACGGTGAGGAAGATAATCCGCAGGTCGAAAAGTGGATTCCAGTGGCTGATGTAATAGAGGTCGAACTGGATGCGTTTGCGGAGCGATGAATTCCCACGCCAGCCGTTGACCTGTGCCCAGCCGGTAATTCCGGCTTTCACGGCATGCCGTGCGTTATAGTTGGGGATGGATTTGGCGAACTTTCGCACGAAGACCGGCCGTTCCGGTCGGGGGCCAACGATACTCATATCGCCCCACAGCACATTGAAAAACTGCGGGAGTTCGTCCAGATTCGTCTTGCGAAGAATGGTACCTAGCCGGGTACGCCGCGGATCATTCACTGCGGTCATCTGCGGGCCGTTGGCTTCCGCATCCACGCGAAGTGAGCGGAACTTGAGCATCATGAACGATCGGCCGTTGAGCCCACACCGTTCTTGCCGATACAAGATCGGCCCCGGACTGGTCAGTTTGATCAGGACTGCGATGAGCGCCATGAGCGGCGCGAACAGGAGAATCGCAATGGAAGCGAGTAAGATGTCCATTGCCCGCTTCACCACCATATTCAACCCGTGATGCGGGTTTTCACGCAGGCCAATTACCGTCATTCCATGAATCTGCGTGGTCGTGAACGTCATCCCCGCCATTGCGGGGAGATCGGCGATGACTTGCACATCAACCAGGGTCTGCGAAAGCGCGGTAAATACTCGCCGTGCATCGGTGTAGCGGTTCAGCGGTAACGCAATAAAGACATGCTCGATGTGGTGCTTCACCACCAATTCCGGCAGTTCCGCGATGGTGCCCAGTACGGGGAGATCGGTCCCGCTGGCCCGCTGCGTTTCATCCTCCACGTAACCGACCGGCTGAATCCCCGACCAGCTCACGACGTGAAGAGTTCGGACAGTCCGCCGAGCGAGCCGGCCCGTTCCCACAATGAGAGCATGACTCTGGTTCACGCCGCGTGCACGGAGTTGCCGCACCGCAGTCCAACTGACACGCCGGGCAGCAATGATGCCGAGGAGCGAGCCGATACCGAACATCACCACGACAGCACGGGATTCATACAGTGCCTGGCGAGCGAAACTGGTCGCCATGACGAGTAACGTCATAAGGGCGACCCCCTTCCCAACCGCCGCCAGTTCTTCCCGGAACCGCCGTAACCGGTGAACTTCGTACATCCCCGCAATTCGGAAGGCGATCATGCCCACCAGCAGGACGAGCGGCAACGCGCGGACATAATGCGCGAGTGTGGGAACGCCACGCGAGGTGGCGAAGAGGCCGGCGTGGAAGCGGACGTGGTAGGCGAGCAACCACGCCAACGACGTGAGCGCGAGGTCCCACAAGAGGAACCACGCGATCAACGATTGATTCACACGGCGAACCATAAAGGCGACTCTCCCGCCAGCACTCTGCGCGATCTCGGCGCGGCGGGACGTTAGCACCCGCGCCGCACGGCGTCAAGATGGGTAGAATTCATGGCGGGATTCAGTTGGAAGACACTCAGAACCGAGGTATTCCCCGTGCTCAACGCGGATCAGCTTCTCGCGCAGCTTTACGCACTCCGCAAGGACTACGCCGACGATCCGGACGACGAAACGTATCAGGCGATCCACCACGCCTTCATGTTCATCAGCTACAACATGGCGGCGTTCAAAGACTACGTGAAGAAAGAGGCCGAAAAGGAAGAGAAATCATAATGCATGTGCACGACCGCCGCGCGGAGAAGTTGCCAGGGATGCCGTCGACCGCTGTCACCGTCCCCTGCGCCCGAATTGTTTTTCCTCGGAAATATACGGCAGGGTCGGTGATGCCAGCGTCTTTCAGACGGGCCGCGCCTTTTTTGGTAATGACAGCGAAATTCTTCTCGTCCTTGAAGTTCTCTTCGGAATCCAGATAGATCTTCCCGCGCTTCTCCAGTCGGTCTTTGGCAGCCTTCACTTCCATCTGCACGGTAATCTTGGAGCCACTTTTCTTGCGGGCCTCGACCGGCGAGAGCGGTTTATCGTCGTCACCGCGAGCGAATGCGCCGGTACTTGTCAATGCGAGGAGAACAACCATGCAACGAGTGCGCGTAGACACCTTCCTTCTCATTGAGGGCCAGAAATGAATCGAGCGACAATGACCTCGAATTACTGAAAGGGACAAGATCAGTTCGTGCCCGAATCGAGTTCCGATCACTTCCGGAATCGTTCCGTCCAGGCTTTCAGCGCCACCAGAAGGGTCCGGATATGCTCGCGCGTGTGCTCGTCGGTCAGTCGCCCCGTTGAGTCGAACTTGGTGTGCGCGGTCGTGATGAAGACTTCCGGTCGGTTCAGGATGTAGGGGTTCAAGTAGATGAGTATCTGGCGGAGGTGATATTGCGCCCGGGCGCCGCCCGTGAAGGCGGGGCTGGCACTGAGAAGAGCCACCGGCTTGCCATCGAATGGTTGGTCCGGCGGACGAGAGACCCAGTCGATTGTGTTCTTCAAAACACCTGGGACGGAGTAGTTGTACTCCGGGGTCGCGATCAGGAGCGCATCGGCGTTTTTGATGCGCGTCCGTAGTTCTGCCACCGGCGCAGGAAACCCCTGCTCATGCACGTCCTCGTTGTAAAGCGGAATCGGCGCGATGTCGAAGAGTTCGATCGCGACGCCCTCTGGAGCCAACTCCTGAGCGACGTGCAAAGCGGCCGTATTGAACGACGCCTTCCGCAGACTACCGGATATCGCGAGCACTCGAATCGGATTCGGCGTGGACATGGCTGGTTTCCTCGGGCGAGAAGATGGGGACGTGATCCTTCTGCGTGGGCCTCATTCTCCACATGAGAACCTTGGAATAACCACGCCGCAACACAAATCGCTTCGCCGCTGGCTTGCGGGTCTGGCGTTCATCTTCACTGCGCATGCAACACTGGGATTGCGTCAGACAACTTGAGAAGTGTCCAGAAATCACCGTACTGCCCTGCCCCCGTCAGCGAATCACCCACGACGGGAACTCTTGCTCCATTGTGTGGAATTGCTCGGCTTTCCATCGCTCGTAATCGAACGACATCAATCGCTCCTCTGGATGTAAATGCGCGGACTCCGCTGGCGAGTGAAACTGCTCGCGGTGGAGCAACCTAGCACACAAACAACGGCGATTCGTAGCAATGATGTCCTGCGAGTAGAATTGTGTTTTTGCCTCGCAGAAGCGACGGCCTCTTCGCCCGGTTCCACGCCACGCTTGTTTCCGGAGTTGCATCCACATGATCGCCCTCGCGGCCGTGGGACTTTTGCTCAACGTTTACATCCTGACGGAGGCATTCGAAGCACTTGTTCTCCCGCGTCGGGTGACACATCCGTACCGTTTCACGCGCTTGTATTATCAAGCTGCGTGGCGGGTCTGGAGGATCGCGGCACGCGTGTTCCGAGTTCCCCGCCATCAACAGACCGTCCTGAGCATTTTCGGTCCCCTCTCGCTTCTCGTTCTCTTTGCATTGTGGGCCATTGGGCTGATCTTCGGTTTTGGCGTCATGCACCATGCCATCGCGCCGCGCCCCGCGGTTTTTTGGGAGTCGGTGTACCTCAGCGGCACGACATTCACCACGCTCGGCTATGGCGATGTCACGCCCACGACTCCAACAGCTCGCGTCCTCTCCGTCGTGGAAGCGGCCACGGGATTCGGTTATTTCGCCGTGGTGATCGCCTATCTGCCGGTACTCCATCAGACCTTCAGTCGCCGGGAAGCGTTTATCGCTTTGCTCGACGCTCGGGCGGGTTCGCCACCGGCCGCGGGTCGGATGCTGCTGCGGACGCCGCCAACAGTCGAAGGGCATCGAACACTTGGCGCATTTCTGGCGGAGGCCGAACGCTGGGCCGCTGAAGTTCTGGAGGGACATCTGTCGTTTCCGGTAGTGGGCTACTACCGGAGCCAGCACGACAATCAGTCCTGGTTGGCGGCTCTCGCGTGCGTTCTCGATTCTTGCGCGCTGGTGCTCACGGTCGTGGAAGGAGCGGATCGGAACCAAGCGCGGCTAACATTCGCGATGGCACGCCATACCGTCGTGGACCTTGGTCTCGTTCTTCGCCGGCCGCCGCAAGCTCCTGCTGAGGAGCGACTCCCCGAGAGCCGGCTCGGCGATCTTCTGACGGCGCTGAAAACAGCCGGCGTGAAGATCCGCGACGACGCCTCAACGCGGAGCAAATTGCTTGAATTACGAGGACTTTACGAGCCATTCATTGCAGGCTTGGCCACTTACTTCCGGATAGTCGTTCCAGTGGTGTGGCCGACAGACGAGCACCCCGACAACTGGCAAACAAGCGCCTGGATGCGGCGTGCCGATCCGCTCCACGCGCTCGAAGCCACACGGGATGACGATCACTTCGATTGAAGGCGCATCAGCGTGGGGATCGGGAAGAGTTTCATGTATCAGGATCGGATTGACGGGATGGGATTGGAGCGGAGGGAGAGGCAGGTATAGATTGAGTCTGCGGCCGGCATGTCCGGCACTTGCTCCACACTTGGTCATTTCGCGATTGCTGCCTCTCCTGTTTGACGCAGAAGAGGTTACTCGGACAGCTCAAGCCTTCTCAACGGTGAGCATGGAAACCTCATGGATCCGGTGATGAGATTTGTACTCATCGAACAGCAGGTAAAGCAATTTGGTGCCTTCGGAACACCAGAATTCACCTCGGATCGGGTCAAACAGGTGCAGACCATCGCTGCCCATATATCCACACCAAGCGTGAGCCGATAGAGCTGCGCTGTTCTGGGTTTCGTGCTGCACCGAGATCAAGAAGTGCTGCCACTTGCTGACCTTCGAGTCCCCTTCCAGCATCTCCGCGATCTTCCCGAAGTCGTTCTCGTAGGGGCAGACCTTGCCAAGCCGCAGTCCAACTGCTTTCAGCAGTGCGATGTTGTCCTCCAGGACCGCTTGCTCTTTTTCTTCTGGAGTCCGAGAGAATTGTTGCTCCTCGCGAATCTTACTGGGGATGATGTTCAATCCCATCTGGAGTTGGTTCGAACTGAACAGCTCCATGCGCCGCTCGGACTCCTGCAATACTCTCTTGTTGAGATCGTCCGTGCGATTCTGCACACGGTCGATGACGATCTTCTGCAGATCGCCCGCCGTCATGAATGTCTCGCGGAGAAAGGCCATTCGCTGGGACGATAGATTGAGGGGTTGCGTCATGTGCGACAGCAACCACTGGACCGCCAACCCCTTGCAAATGCCCTTGTTTCGAGCGTCCGTCTTTTCAAACATTCTTTCGACACGTTTAGACTGATCGAATGGGGACAACTGATACTTGAAGACTTCGTGTGGCATCGCGCACCCCTCCTCTCAATTTAGTTGCTCTGCCAAAACCGTCGGTCGGTTGTCCGTCTTGGTTGCTTCCAAGCGGTTTTTACCCCGCGCGACAACCTCAACCACGGTTTTGGCAGAGCCTGTTAATGAGAGACTGTCTCCGCATGGAACTTTCGCGCCTCGTTCTGGTGGATTATCGCAAGGGGTACATTATCTACTTTGGGAAGATGTGATTTCTTTCAAAGCGCCACTCCCCTTCCCTACACCAGAGCCGGCTCCGCAATTCGCTCCTGCACAACTGCTGCCCGTCGAGCCAGATATACCCTTGCCGAATCGGCCATTGTGACGAGCGCCGCGCCCATCATGATGGCGTCCTTGAGTACCAGACGCCCCGGACCTGCCAGAAGCGGGAAACCGTGTTCCGGTCCGTCGCGGTCGGGAACCCACGTTTCTGGCGTCGTCACCAGAAACGAGAGTGTCACGAAGGACATCACGAAGACCAGGAAACTCCCCACCGTCGCGACTTGCGGGAAGAGTGGATGTGCTGCGATCATCAGCCCATACAGCACGATGACAGCACCCAGACCGAGAGCGAAGGGATAGGTGCGGTTCGCTTCGTGCCAGGCACGATTCGGGGGTACAACTGCACCTTCGGGATTCATATGCGCCTTGTAGTGCTCAGGATCTGCATAGAAGAAACTCATGATGGGGCTGTTGGCCACAAACGGCACGATCCCATCCGCCTCGTAGTGAAACACCTTCAAACTACCGATCCACACAAGAACCACCACCAGCCCCACCCGAGTAAGTGCCAGACCGACACGGTCCATCCGCGCCGCGAATTCAAACAGTTTTGTCGCGTTCATCTTTCATCCTCCAGTTGAATAAATGAGAACAGCGCCTGGCCTGTTCTCATTTGCCAGATATCGCACTCATGCAGATGTACCGGCATTCTGCCCCGGTATCTGGCCCTGGAGAATGGACGGAGGGCGCGAAGACATGGACAGATTTCGCCCCTCTCGAATAGCTGTCTCGAATTCGCGGAAATGCTGCGGGGAATAACCAGTCGCTTTCTTGAACAGCCGACTGAAATACAACTCGTCGTCGTAACCCAGTTCGCGGGCAATTTCCTTGACTGAGCGGAGGGTGTGGAGGAGTTCCCATTTCGCGTGCTTCAGCACTCGGTCCCGGATCAGTTCTGTCAAAGTCTTGCCCAGATGGTCCTTGACCAACCGGCCCAGTGCCTTCGAGGTCATGTGCAGGCGATCGGCATAGTCGGCCGGAGCGTGCAGGCTTCGATAGTTGGTCTCGATCAGCTCCCGTAGTTCATCTAACACCGGGGGAAGCCGGCGCATTGCCAAATCGCCAGCAAGAGCCTGTTGTTCGCGTTTCAGACGGGTTGCTCGAACAAGCAGTATCTTCAGGTATGCCACCAGTACCTCGGTATGAGCGACGTTCGCTTCTCCCAGTTCGCGCCGAATCTGCTCAATGAGTGCGGCGACCTCTTCGTCGGCACTTTGGTCAAGTGTTACTGTCGGCACACCGTAGGGATCGTTAAACAGCACACCGTTGCAACCCACTTCGTGGTGATAGGTCTCGATACAGAGAAAGTTGGCGTGGAAGTGGACGCTCGTTCCAAGCACGGAATCGACCGGATCGAAGCACGCCAACTGGTAGGGCGAGAAGAAGAGTAAACACGGAGCGACGAACGAGTGGCGGGCATCGTCGGCCCAGAAGGCTCCATTCCCGGCCCGAACATGATGGACCACGAAACAATTCGTTCTAGCCGGGTGTCTCTGGCCCGGCACAGCCTCCAGAGTCACAACCGTCAGAGCGGCGTCGCCGTTTCTGGGGTCATACAGAATCTGAACAGGATCAGGCACAGACAACTCTCAAAGTCGAGTGGCAGCAGGAGTCATCTTACAGGCTCTACCAAGATCTCCTGAGTCGTGGTGTCGTCGTGCAAGATTGGGAAGCCGATGGCCCAAAGCACCCGGTGCTGCCAGGGTGTTGTATGAGGGCGGTTCTTCGCTCTTGTGTCGACTCATCGCTGACTGTGGCAGAATTTGTCTGCAAATTGTCAGGTTACCGGCCGTCCTGCCATATTCGACCTTCCTCAATCCGGCAGATGGCAGACTCCCAAGAATGGCCAAAAACCAGCGGTTTTTCGTTGTTCTTGTGGTAACTCTTCTGGCGACTCATCTTGGCATCTTGGCAGAATTTGTCTGCAAATTGTCAGTGGTTACCGGCTGTCCTGCCGTGCGGATAGCCAGCGGCACCCATGCCCATCCACCAAATGTGCGTCGAGCCATTTTCCCCTGGTTGCCCCCTGTTTCCCCTTTTCGAGCCTTTTTGTCTCCTGTTTTCCGCTATTTTCCGCTGGTTTCTGGTTTTCGCGTCTTTTCCCTGCGGTGTACGGGATTGAGGCCGGTCAGCTCGCCACCACCGAAGGCCCGCTGCCTTCCTCACTCCCCTGCTCAACTGTCACGGGATGACAGTTGGCCCTTGGGCCGCTCGAAAGGATAGTATACTAAATATCACATACTTGTCAATCACGCTAAGCATCGGGCCAGGGTAGTTTGTAAGGTTTTTCAACGAGCCGCGACCGCAAGGGAGCGGGGTGCGTTAACCGCTCCCTTGCGGTCGCGGTTCGTTGAAAACTCACACGTAACTGCGGCCATCTGCTTAGTCGGGCCAGTCGGCGTAGGCCGGCTAACGCCGGCCTAGTTATTGGATCATAACGCACAAATATTTGTCTGAAAATTCACTAGTACTCCCAATGGAGTCTTGCCTGGAAGACATTGACCGGGCCTCGGTCACGGTTGAACGCCGGGTTCGCGTAGAACTGGTAGTCGAGTGCAAAGCGGAAGCCCCTTCCGAGGGCAAAATCATAATACGTTTCGAAAGACGTCTCGGGGGCGTAGGTCAAGTTGCCGTCGCCGTTTTGAATGCCCAGGCCGCCCGCCTTCAAGTAGGCTTGTTGGGCAGACGAAGCGCCGGCCAGATTACCGCACACACCAAAGGTGTCACCGGGCCGACGCCATGGAGTGCCATTGAAGCTCACGCCCAGCTGGGCCGTCCAGTTCGAGTCGTTGTACGCCGCCGCCGCAGTCTGGCCGTCCTGCCAGCCAAGCCGGCCGAATATGCCGACGTACTTCACAACCTCCTGCTCCCAGCTCACCCCAAAACCGTATTTGTAATGGAAGCCGAAGGCGACCAGTGGGGCAGTTGCTTGCACTCCGGGAGGGGTATCGGGAGGCGGAGGGTTTGCGCGAAGAAGAGCGGTTGCCGCCTTGTAACTGACCCAGTGACCGTGGTCGGACCACGCCTGGAGCCGGATGGCTCCGGGATGATCCTCAATGCGCCAACGGAGTTCCAATTCCAGCATCATTCCCCACTGTTTCCAAAACTCCCCATCGGTGGTTCTTTCCCCGGGCTCGATGGGCCACGTAAAGATCCGGTCGTCTGCGGTTAGACCATTGGGAGTGCCGGGCATCTGGAACCAGCCATAGCGCACAGCCCAATCCTTCTCATTCCATTCGAGGGCAATTCCCGTGGTGTATCCGTTTGTATCGGAGGCATAATCCCAGCTGAGCATGGTGTTTGCCCAACTCATGAATTGTGTGTGGCCATCGTGGTTGTAGGTGGTGGTGTCGAAGAGATCCGGCATGGCAAGCCGACCAGCAGTGATCGTGACTCGCGAAATGTCCCGTTTGCCGGGTAGGGTTAACGGGCCGTCGGGCACGTCCTCCTGTTCCCCGCCCAGGCCGATGGTTTGCCGAACAAAGAAGCGTGACATCATGTATCTGGGGTCAATGGTGCCGGATTTGAACGCATCATTGTTGGGGAAGTTCTCAAGCCCAAAGGAGCTACTCAGGCCGAAGCCCTGCCACATCAGCAAATCCGAGTGAAACTCGGCGCCCCGCCATAATGGCGCGCCGAGTAGTAGGTCTGCGGTTATCGTTCCCACGCGTTGGGCCATCGGGCTCAGGCTGTTGGGACCGGAGTACCTGGCACCGAACCCGGCATCGAAGCCCGGCAAGAGAGTTGTCTGAGCGTGGAAGTTCCATCCCTCGGGCAGTAACTTGCGACTGCCATTCTTCTTGTCCTTCTCTTTGTCGTCCTCGTCGTTCTTGTCTTCACCGTTGCCGTTCTTCTCCTTCTTGTCCTTGCCACTTTTCTCCCCGTTGCCGTCCTTGCCGCCATCGGGATTCTTGCCATCCGGTTGCGGAGAGGCTGTGGGAACACTGGATGGCGGCTGGATGGAAGGAATAAGGCCCGCAAGGGAAGTCGGAACAGTGGTTGAAGGACTCGAACTGCCCGCCGAAGAACTCGTTCCCGAGACTCGCTGCCAGGGATCGGCATTGGTTGATGGCGGGACGAAAGGTGCAGGCGGCTGAGCAGGCGCAAGGGAAGCCCGGACTGCCACTCCAAGAAGAAGGCAGAGGAACACCACGAATCGCATTCCCCCGCGAGCGATCATGCTCCCCTCAAGAACGCCAGCCGCCCAGCCATTGCAGACAACGACGCCGCCTTGATGAGTTCGCGTACGCCCTTGATGGCGGCCCCGCTTTCGATCGCGCTTCTTCAATCGCAGTGCAACCCGCGAGGAACAGCGGGCAGCAATCGACATAATGTGGTTTCAAGGAGTGGATGTGTTGCGAGAAACCCAGCCGGCTGGGTTCTTTGCCACCAACAACCCACAAACAACCTTCTGAAACAGCAATAAGTTGCCGCATCAGCCGCTTTACGCAACTCCGGCATCGATGTGGGCGCACCGATACCGCGAGAACTTTAGAAATTCTGGAAAGCGGGCCATAATCAGAACAATCACCTCAGTCAAGGCAGATCAGTTACGATATAAAGCATTATTGGGAAATCGTTTGCGTAACGAGAACCTCCGTCCGCGGTCCGTTTCACTCCCCTGCAGGCACGAGCAGCGGCTGAAAATCGTGATGTTGCGGCTTGGTAAAAGTTGAACAGAGTGTGCCAGTTGTGCCGATTATGCGAGGAGGTTGGTGGTGTGATTCAGTCGGATGAGGGAGATCGTGGATGCGCGTCCGACCGCGAGTGAGAATGGCCGCACTCCTTATGGGTTTGGCGGCCGCTGTCGCGACCGTGGGTTGCGCGGGGTATGGGTCCGTTCCTGCGCGCGCGACTCCTCAGACCAGCCAGTCTTCTGGTCCGGCACGCATTCCCTGGCTTGAACCGGTCCCCGGCGCTTCTCAGAACGATGACGCGCGATCGCCGACAGCAAAGTCCTCCGGCCGAATCACCCAGGCTCAGTTCAAAGCTCCACCGACGCCGCAACCCCAGCCTGAGCTGCCAAAAACAACCCCACAACCCCAGCCTCAACCACTCCCTCCGCCCCGGGAAGTGCCCTCGACGGAAGCTCCGCCGGCAACGCACTTAAGCCTGGATCAGGTGGTCAATGCCGTCCTTGTGAGCGATCCGAAATTGCGCGCGGGGTTCGAGGCCATCAGTCAGGCGAATGCCGACGCCCTCACGGCTTCGCTACGTCCGAATCCGACACTCTATGTTGACGGCGAATTACTCCCACTGACTCGCCCGTTCACTGTGACCGATCAAGGCGGTCCGCCGCAGTTCGATGCGCAAGTGACCTACCCCATCGACTGGTTCATTTTCGGCAAACGCGCGGCCGCCATGGCGGCTGCGGCACATGGCATTAAGGTTTCGGCAGCGGACTTCGAGGATCAGGTACGCCTGCGAGTTGTGGACGCGGCGATGGCTTATTATGATGTTCTGGAGGCAAAGACACTCCTCGTACTGGCGCAGCAGGACGTGGCGAACCTGGAACGGGTTGAGGCTCTTGTCACAAAAGCGGTCGCGGCTGGCGGCAAAACACAGGTGGAACTGAACCGCCTTCGTCTCGATCTCGCGCAGGCTCGTCGAGCAGCTCGGGACATCGAGACAGCCTACATATCCGCCAAGGCCAGGCTCCGAGCCATGATCGGGCGCGCGGACAGTGACCCGGCCTTCGACGTGCAAGGTGAACTCGATTCGCCTCTCAACGCTGTCCTGCCTCCGCCAGACGATGCGTTTGAAATGGCTGTGCAGAATCGCCCGGACCTGGAAGCAGACCGCTGGCGAACCGTCCAGGCGCGGGCAAACGTATTATCCGAAAATCGAAAGGCCTACCCGCAGGTTGCCCCGATGTTCGGTTACACGCGCCAGTTTCAGATGAAGGCAATTGGATTCCCCGACGCGAGTTCATGGTGGGCCGCCGCGACGGTCACTTTGCCAATGTTTGATCGGAACCAGGGAAATCGGGCAAAAGCCGTCTCACTATTGGCGCAATCTCAGTACCAATACCAAGCAGCACTCGTCGCCCTGCGTGCGGAAATCGAAACGGCCTCGAGAGAGTACCTCGCCGCCCGAGTAACAGCCACCGAAGTGGCGGGCGAACAACTCCGATTGGCTCGTGAAGTCCGAGACAGCATCATCGCCGCTTATCAAGCGGGTGGTCGTCCACTCGTGGATCTTCTCGATGCCGAGCGGAACTTTCGTGAGACATCGCGAATCTACGTCAGTAGCCGAGCCACCTACTGGCGTGCTGTCTACCGCTACCGCGGCGTCATAGGCCAGATAACCACCCGATGAGCCAGCAACCCTCGACACAGCCGTACTCCCAGACGCAAACGGACACAACCACTCCTGCCCCCTCCTCCCCTCGCCGATCGTGGATTCGCACGATCTGGTCTATCGCTCAGTTCATCGTTGCGTTCGCGGTCACGGTTGGGGTGCTGATCTACCTGCTCACTGGACCCACCGCCAAGCCCGAACCACCCAAAGAGCAAGACGCAAACGACGAATCGGTACAGGTGACTGCGCCGTTTTTGATTCGCGTCGATCCGAACACTCCTCTCGGGAACAAGATCCAGATTGCCGAAGTCCAACCGACGCAACTCACATCACCGAGTCTGTTCGTAACGGGAACCGTCGTCGCCAGCCTCCGCCCTGGTGGGAGCGCCAGTGCTGGCCTGACCGCACTGATCCCCTGGGCCCGGCGGTCGGATAACTACTGGCAGTTCAACTCGCCGGAAGTTCTGACCACATTCACCGACTGGCAGAAAGCCAAGGCCGATGTGGCGTTCTCCAAGGGACAAGCTCTTCGCATCCGTGACGCGGCCATCGCCCGCACCGCTGCACAGCGCGAACTTGTCGCCACGATGATTAAACTGGAGGCCGCCGGTACCGAAACCAAAAAACAACTGGCAATTGAACAGGCCACACTTCGCCAGTACGAGATTCAACAGGAACGGGAAATCTACGAGGCGGAGACGGCCATCCGCGTTGCCGAGCGAAACGAAGCCGCGACTTCCCGCCAGCTCCAGCAGGTGGGCCTCGATCCCGAGCTGCTTGCTTCGGTCACGTCTGCGGATGATCTGGTGATGGCCGATGTGCCAGAGGGATTTTTGAGCCGCGTGCAAGTCGGAGACGGATGCGAAGCCCGGTTCTTCGGCATTCCCAATCAGGTCTTCACCGGCCGCGTGAAAAGCATTGCGCCAGTGGTGGCACGCGAACGCCGATCGCTCCGGGTGCTATTCACCGTGGACGATCTGAAAGATCAACTCCGGCCGGGCATGTTCGCCGAGATCGGCCTGGGCACCGATCCCCGGAACGCTCTGCTGGCGCCGGCCGATGGAGTGATCCATGTGGGGCGAACCGATTACCTCCTGGTGGCGACGGCCGACGCCGGGGTGTGGCGAACGACACCGGTTGAGGTTGGGGAAATTCGGCAGGGCCGCGTGGAGGTGATCAAGGGACTTCATGCCGGAGATCGCGTGATTGGTCAGGGGGCGATTTTGCTCAAGCCGGCAGTGGTAAAAGCCGTCCATTCGATCAATGGGGGGCTGCCGTGATTGCCGCTCTCATCGCAGCCGCTTTGCGCAATCGCTGGCTGGTGTTGTTCCTGGCATTTGCCCTCGCTGCATCCGGCGTCTATGGATTTACCCGACAGCCCGTCGATGCCTATCCGGACATCTCCTCCCAGATGGTCCAGGTCATTACGGTGTACCCCGGCCGCGCTCCGGAAGAAGTTGAGCGCCAGGTCACGATCCCAATCGAAAACGCGATGCTTGGCACGCCGAAAGTTCAGGTCGTGCGCTCGCGCACAATCTTCGGCCTGTCGGTCGTTCAGATGATCTTTGAGGAGGGGACCGAAGCCTACTGGGCACGGATGCGTGTCGCCGAGAAACTCAACGACGTCAATCTCCCCGATGGGGTGAATCCCCAGCTTGGCCCTCTGGCGACGGCATACGGCGAAGTGTATCGGTACGAACTGAAATCGGACGGAACTCACTCCCTGATGGAGCTGCGCGAACTGAACGACTGGGTCGTGACACGGCGACTTCTGCGGGTTCCCGGCGTGGCCGAGTGTGCCAATTTCGGCGGTCTTGAAAAGCAACTCGCGGTCACCTTCTACCCCGCGCAGCTCGACCGCTTCGGACTGACGTTTGGCGATGTTGAAGATGCAATCAAGAAGAACAACATGGCCGCGGGCGGCAGTGTGGTCCGCCGGGGAAGTATGTCGCTGGTGGTCCGGGGCGGAGGGTTGGTCGAGAATGTGAAGCAACTGGAAGGAATCTTCATCAAATCGATCGCAGGCGCGCCGATTTACCTGCGCGATATCGCCGCGATTGGGCCAGACTGGAAGCAGCCGAACGGCATCTTCAGCAAGGATCGAAAGGACGAGGGGGTTGAGGGAATCGTACTCATGCGCCGCGGGGAGAACCCGTCGCAGGTGCTGGCACGCGTTGAGGCAGCTGTGAAGGAATTGAACGATTCGCCAGTCCTGCCGCCCGGCGTCCAGATCGTCTCGTTCTACGACCGCCAACACCTGGTGGATGCGACGCTACACACCGTCTCGCACAGCGTCCTGCTCGGAATCACGCTCGTCGTCCTCGTTCTGTTGCTGTTCCTCGGCCGGCCCGCCACGGCCCTCTTGGTTGCGATGACAATACCGTTCGCGCTACTGTTCGCGCTCCTGGGCATGTACATCACAGACATCCCCATCGGGCTGCTCTCCATTGGCGCAATCGACTTCGGGATCATTGTGGATGGGGCGGTCATTGTGGCCGAGAATATCGCGCGTCGGTTGGGTGAGGCGGAGCACAGCGAGAAGAAGCCGAGTGTCTCTCAGACCGTACTCACTGCCGCACAGGAAATGGAGCGGCCGGTGTTTTTCTCGGTCCTGATGATTATGATCGCGTACCTGCCGCTGCTGTCCCTCACCAGCATTGAGGGACTGCTCTTCCGTCCGATGGCCCTCACGATGGTGTACGCCCTTGTCGGCTCACTGCTCTTTGCGTTGTTCGTCATTCCTGTGCTGGCCACGCTTCTGTTCTATCGCGGGTATCGGGAGTGGGAGAATCCGGTCCTCAAGTGGTTCCGGCCCATTTATGCATTCATTCTCCGTGGACTGTTCACGGTGCGGTGGGTGGTGGTTGCCGCGGTCGTTGTCGGAGTGGCTGTGGTGGGTTTGCGCGTGGTTCCGCTTCTCGGTTTTGAATTCCTCCCCTACATGGATGAGGGGGTGATCTGGGTGCGTGCAAACTACCCGGAGGGTACCTCGTTAGAGCAGACGAGCGCATATGGACGCCGGCTCCGCGAAATCGCCCTGGAGTTCCCTGATATTCAGTTCGCGATTGTCCAGGCCGGGCGCAACGACGACGGAACCGACCCGTTCCCGCCCAGTCGCATTGAAATGATGATCGGACCCAGGCCGCGGGAACAATGGAAACAGTTCCGCACCAAGCAGGAACTCCTCACCGCGCTCGGTAAGCGATTCCGCGAAGAGTTCCCCACCACGCGATTCAACTTCACGCAACCAATCATCGATAGTGTCACCGAGGACACGAACGGAACCAGCGCGAATCTCGCGGTCGAGTTTACCGGTCCGGATTCCGACAAACTCCTCGAACTGGCGAGGCGGACAGTCGATCTACTCAGAACGATTCCCGGCGCGCAGGATGTGAATATCGAGCAGGAAGGACCGCAACCACAGTTGATCATCCAACCGGATCGGCAACTTTGTGCGCGCTACAACGTCCGGATCGAAGACGTTGCGAAATTGGTGAACATGGCAATTGGAGGAGAACCCGTCGGCTACCAGTACCAGGGGGAACGGCGATTCGACATCGTGGCGCGGTTGGATCGCCAGACGAAGGACTCGGTGGCGGCTATTAGTCGACTTCCTGTTTACACCGCCGATGGGCAACCGATCCCTCTCTCACAGGTCGCCAAGATTCAGGTGGTGGACGGCCAAACGTTGATCGCGCGCGAAGGCGGCCGGCGGCGAGTGACAGTTCGCTGCGACATTACCGGCCGGGATCAGGGTGGATTTGTGGAGGAAGCGCAGAAAAAGTTTGACAAGGAGCTTGGCCCATCCGTTCCGTCGGGCTACAAGGTCGGCTGGTTGGGAATGTTCGAGAATCTCTCCCGCGCCCGGAGGCACTTCCTCTATCTGATTCCGATCACGGTCGTTTCGCTTTTCGCTCTCCTTGTTGTCACGTTCGGCTCCATCCGAGCAGCCGCTCTCGTATTGCTCGGAGTACCATTCGCCTGTGTCGGCGGAGTGCTGGCGCTTTACTTGCGAGGGATGCACGTCAATGTCTCAACGGGGGTCGGATTCTGCGCCCTTTTCGGGATCGCGATCATGGATGGTGTGCTGATGGTTCGTGGTATCAATGTCTTGCGCGAGACAGGAATTGAGTTGCGAAACGCAATCATCCAGGGAGCACAAGAGCGACTCCGACCGATCCTGATGACAGCGATTGTGGCGATCCTCGGGCTGTTACCGGCGTCTCTGGCAACAGGTTTGGGTTCGGATGTGCAACGCCCTCTTGCAACAGTCATCGTCTGGGGACTGTGCAGTTCAACCGTGCTGACGTTGTTTGTTGTGCCCGTACTCTATTACTTGTTCGCTCCTCGGGTCGAAATCACACCACACGGGGATCCATTCAACTCAATGATCGTCGGGCTTCCGCCCTACGCTGCGCAAGACGGCCCTCCGGGCGAAAACAGAATCATTCCTAATCACGAATCCTTAACGGCGTTGGGTGAGGGGTTCTTTTGCTTTTCTCTACCCTTGAAACTACTGTGGCGCTCCCGGCTCGCTTGCGCGTCCCACGCAGCGAACTTGAGTCGCACTCGCCAGAAAATGATTCTTCACGCGACGCTCAGGTCAGCCGGTAGCACCTTCCCAAAGAATGTCGATGTTTCTTCCTGTTGAGAGGCGTCCGACCATACCGGTTGTGCCCCAATCCGACCGAGCGCATCAGTCATTTCATCGTTGGTTTTCCCTTTCCCAGGCGCGCACTGTGATAGGCTCCCACCGTTCGCGCCCCGGCGCATATCCAAGGAGCCCCCTATGAACGCCGAGCAATTCTCGCCAGCCGCGTTCGAATTTCACGCTGGCGATCCTGAGGCGGCTCGACAACTCGCCGACGAGCTGGAAGCCGCAGTTTTGGCAGAAGTTGGCAGAGCCGCCAGGACGCGATTTCGCGAACTTGTGGCCGCTCTCAACGCCGTCGGTCATCGGCTGACCCCACACGGCCGACAGACGGATGGGACCGACGAGGCGAAGGACTACAGCGATCCGAATCAGTGTGCGCTCTGGCTGGCGATCGAGGTATCAGTGGCGGCCGGTTACCGCGACGTGCGGTTTGAAGGTGGCTGGGGCGAACCCCAGACGTGATTCAAGGAGGACTCCAATGGCGAAGCCGCTCGTGTTTCAGTTCCGCGGCCAGGCGGTCGAGGTCGCGATTGAGAAGATTGATCGGTCGAAGCTGTACGGGTATGTCGAGGCGGAAGTTCAGGACGAAGCGGGCAAGCGCTGCGAACTCTCGACTCTGCTCGGGGACGGGCACTCCATCGTCGGTAAAGGCGGCAGCGCCATTGCATATCTGTCTGCCGACGGGCTGTGGCGGACACGCGCCGAACTCAAGCCCGTGGATGTGCATGGGCACCCAATCACTCCGGTCAAGTCGTCTTTTGACGCACCGATCCCACTTGCTGAAACGGCAACAATCGACGAGTTCTTGTCGCACAACGTCAACTTGATCTACCAGATCCTCCCGGCTGCGGAATCTCCGGAACTGCTCGCGGAATTGCGTGCGGGGACCATCTTTCGGTTCCCATTCAGCTACCGTGGGGGAGTGGAAGCATCGCCGGCCTTTCTGCTCCTGAGCGCCGACGGTCACCCCTTCATGTGCGTTGGCACACCGACAGCAATTGAGTTCGTCGGCCCCACCGCGACAGCTCCCGTGGTGGCTGAAGAACAGGGCAGCAGCGAAGAGGAAGAAGACGCACTCGACTTCAGTTTGGTGTGATATCGCCGAAGCAGGAGTTAACCACGGAGACACAGAGCGCTCGGAGAAAGCGGGATTTCACCGCAGAGGGCACGAGAGGGCGCATGAGATTAAAACAGAGAAAGGCAGAGAAACCCAAACTCTTTGCCTTTTCTCCGCGCTCTCTGCGCCCTCTGCGGTGAAATCCTCTTTCTGTCTTTCTCTGTGTCTCTGTGGTTCATTACTTGATTACTTAATCCAGACACGGAAGCCGCCATGCCTGAAATTGGCCTGACTGATAACCGGGGGCGGGACGCCGCCGTCGCCGCGGAGAGTGTCCGCGTCCCCGTGAAAGTACGCTGGATCGATGACACCGGCCGCCAGGCGAGTACCGCTCGCATCTTGAAGGGGACCCTCGATCGCGACTATGCCGCGTTATTAGAGGTCGCTGGGGCTCCGGATAAAGTTGCGGACGCCCTGATCGCCAGTGATCCGGAACTCGACATCGAAGCAACCGGGGCGTTCGTTCGCGATGCCTCCCGAGTCTACGTCAACTCAGATCGACAAGTAGTCCACGCCGTCTCGCAAGTCGAAATCGTGCGAAACCCGGACGGCACCGAGAAACTCCGTCGGCCGAAGAAGATCGCGATCCCGAACGTGACTCCCGAGCAACCTCTGCTCTGGAGTGGGAAACTGCTTGCGAAGGGTGAAGTCTTCAACAAGTTCGCGATGGTGTCGAAACTTCAGCTCGTCCACGTAAACGGGCTCACGTACGACTTCCTGTTTGGAATCGCCAAACACCTCGAAGAAAAGAACAGCTTGCTCGTCGTTGGCGCGGGGCCCAAGGCCAACCAACCGCTGATCCTGCGCCGCGGGGCTGTTCCCTACCGTGGATTTCTGGAAGGCCGCACACGCGGACAGGACTACTTGCTGCTTCTTCACCTGTCGAACATTGAACTGAAGGTACCCGATCCCAAGCCAACGCCGGAGGCGAAGTCATGAGTCTCGTGAATCGAGGAAAGCTTGAGATCAAGCTTGGCGGGTACGCGACCGGAACGGGCGCAGCGCTTGCGGATCCACTTTTGGTCACTCGCGCGCAGGACTTCCGCCGCCACACCGCGTCGCGGATGATTCCGCTTGAACCCACCGACATCCTCAAGCGGTTCCCCGCCGGACAGTACCACGTCAGCCTCAAGGTCGATGGCGAGTTCTCGCTGCTGGTGTATGCAGCCGGAGAAGCGCTGCTCGTCAATCCCGGCGGGACGGTTCGCGTTGGGATTCCCGCAGTCGATGAGGCGGCGGCACTCTTAAAGAAGGCCGGCGTCAAGACGGCGCTGATTCCCGGCGAACTGCACTTCACGAAGGCCAGCGGAAAGCGGCCGCGTGTCCACGACGTGAGTCGCGTTGCACGGCAGCCGGGTTCGCAGGCAGAACTGGATCAGCTCGCGTTCGCCGCGTTCGATATTCTCGAAATCGATGGCCAGCCGGGTGGCGAAGAGTTCGCGAAGATCTGGGACCGACTCACGGCGCTCTTCAAAGGCGGAAAACGGGCAAGCGTCATCGAGAGCGTTTGGTTGAAGGACGCACAGGCGATTGATGCGCAGTTTCGCAAGTGGATCGAGCAAGGAGCGGAGGGCGCGGTCGTTCGCAGCGACGCCGTCGGCCGGTTCAAGCTGAAACCCCGGCACACAATCGACGCGGCAGTGATTGGCTTCACGGAGGGTACCGACGATCGCCGCGGCATGATTCACGACCTCTTGCTCGCGTTGATCCGGCCGGACGGCTGCTTGCATGTGGTTGGGCATGTTGGAGGTGGGTTCTCGAATGACGAACGCCGTGGATTCCTCAGCGATCTAAAAGATCGCATCGTCGAGAGCGATTACGTCGAGGTAAACGACCAGGTCGCGTATCACATGGTCCGTCCGGAATGGGTGATCGAAGTCAGCGTACTCGACCTGATCGCCGAGACGACCCGTGGGTTGCCCATCAACAAGATGGCCCTGACCTGGGACTCCACCGCTTCGCGTTACCGGATCGTCCGCCGCATGCCGTTGGTCGGCATGATCTCGCCGCAATTCATCCGCCGGCGAGAGGACAAGGCCGTTCACGCTGCCGATATTCCGCTCCGACAAGTGACCGACCTCGTCGATGTCCCGTTCGCGGATCGTGACGCGCGGCAGCTCGATTTGCCGAAGAGCGAAGTCCTCCGACGGGAGGTGTGTACGAAACAGCTGAAAGGCCAGACGATGGTTCGGAAGCTGCTCATGTGGAAGACGAACAAGGAAACGACCGGCGAAGAATTCCCGGCGTATGTGATTCATTACACGGACTTCAGTCCCAACCGGAAAACGCCGCTCGAACGCGATATCCGCGTGTCGAGCTCGCGGGAGCAGATTGAATCGCTTTGGTCCGAGTTGGCGACGGAAGCGTTCTCGAAGGGATGGGCGCCGGTCGTGGCTTCTGCGGCAGCGACAAGCACACCCAACATCAGCGCTCCGGCTCTGGCGCCGGTTGCAACTCCCGCGCCGACAGCTCCAGAGCCAGCGGGGCCCACACCGGTGGGGGAGGCCGCGCCCGCACCAAAGAAGCGCGGAAAGAAGGCCGCCGAGCCAGCGGCTACTCCACCAGTTGCAGAGAATCCAGCACCACAACAACCGGCAAAACAGGAAGTTGCGCCGGCTGAAACGCCGCCGAGCGACTCCGCTCCCAAGGCCACGAAACGACCATCCACTCGTAAGAAGAAATCGGAGTAAGCGCGCATTTTCTGTCGGGGTCTGGCGCGATTTTTGCGCACCAACACCGGCCAAAAAAATCCGCAAAATCTGCGTAATCAGAGTCTTGCGCTCTGGCGCCAAGTCGCGTAGGATACGCCGAACTCTTTCCGAGTTCGCGCGATCTTCGCGCGATCTTTGCGCCAGGATGCACGACGTGAACGACGGCGAAGCACTCCTCCAAGCGATTCTCGCTGACCCCAGCGACGACATTCTCCGACTGGTCTACGCCGACTGGCTCGACGAGGTCGGGGAAGCTGACCGGGCCGCATTCATCCGCGTCCAGATGGAGCTGGTTCACGCCAAATCCGCCAGTTTGACGGCGCTGGAACAGCGGCTTTTGGGGCCGGTGGAGGATCGCGTCTGGCAGCGGCGTCGGGAATGGGCGCTCCCGGCGACCCTTCAGAAGCAATGGCCCCTCGACGCGGGCGGCTGGGAGTGGTGTCGCGGCTTTCCGGAGGTCTGGCACTGCCAGCTTACGCTCTGGGAGGCTCACGGAACGGCCCTCGTGGCGTCAGTACCTGTCCGTCGAGTGGTTTTGATCGACCGCCAACCACGCCCCACCCCCTCTCACCCCCGCGCCCCACAATGGACGTGGTTCCGCGACGAAGAGGGGTGGGTCCAGGCGCCAGACGAGAGCTGCCGACTGCCGCGGGCTCTCTTTGACCTGCTCGAAACCGACCCCCTCGATTTCGCGATGTTCGACCACGCGCGAACCTACCAAACTCGTGCCGACGCCCTGTCCGCACTCTCGGACGCCTGCCTCCGCCTCGTGACACCCGTTCGTGCTTCGTAGAATCGGGCCCGCTGGACGTTCCGACTCACCTCCCATTTCCAACGTGTCCAATCATCAGATCGCACTCGGCGCGGAAGGTCCGATTGGCACTCGGTTTGCACCTCAAACTCTGTTCTAGATCAATCCCGCTCGGCTCGCTCCTGATTATGCAACGCAAGTTCAGCTGAAACACCTGCTTGCGTTCGGGGCTTACTTTCGAAGGAACCAGCCGGTGCTTGATTCGGGAACGGCTTTTCCTGACATGAGCAAACTCTCGCTTCAGCTTGAATACTCTGCCTTCCTGATACGGGAACCCGCATTGAACGAGCCGCCGACAGCGGGTTTATGTATGAGGGTGCCTTTTGGTCACTCGACTGGAACCCTCCAGCAGAGCTTCATCGTAGCGGCAGAGCAGCTCCAGTCGGGCATCCTTCAGGGGGTAGCTCGCTCTCGTGACATCTGAAACTTTTCTCCAGCTCTCCGACCTTCTCCCTGAACCGACGCTGCTTGTTTCACCGACAGGTCTCGTCCTGGCCGCCAACCGTGCGGTCCGAGAACGACTCGGACTATCTCCCGATACGCTCTGTGGCAAACCTCTGGCGGGAGTGTTGGCCGATCCGTCTGAGAAAGTCGCGTCATACCTGCGCCTGTGCAGCCAGAGCCGACAGTTGGTCTTCGGCTCCTTGGCGCTGGCGGGTGCCAATCTCCTGGCCTGCCGAGCCGAAGGAGCAGCCCTCCGCCCAGAGGCGGACGAGGCGCTTCAGATTCTCCTCCGCCTGCTACCGGAGAAGTCGTCTGGCAAGGAGTTGGCCACCCTGAACCAGAAGATCGAGGAATTGAACCAGGAGATTGAGCGACGGAAACAGGCTGGAGAACACGCGCGCCGACAGGAGGAATGGTTACGGGTGACGGTGTCGAGCATTGGAGACGCCGTGATTGCGACCGACGCCGAAGGGGCCGTGACCTTCATGAACGGCGTGGCGGAACGACTGACTGGCTGGTCCCAGGCCGAGGCTCAGGGCCGACCATTGCCTGAGGTCTTCAACATTGTAAACGAGCTCACACGCGAGCCAGCCCAGAACCCAGCCCTGCGTGCTCTGCAGGAGGGGCGGGTTGTTGGGCTTGCGAACCACACCATCCTCATCAGCCGGGATGGGACGGAGCGGCCAATCGACGACAGCGCCGCGCCCATGCGCGATCGGGGGACCGTCGGGGCCGTATTGGTTTTCCGGGATGTGAGCGAACGGAGGAAGGCAGAGAGGGAGCGGAGTCGCCTGGCGGCCATCGTCGAGTCCTCCGACGACGCCATCGTCAGCAAATCGCTGGAAGGAATCATCCAGACGTGGAACGCCAGCGCCGAGCGCCTGTTCGGATACACGGCTGACGAAGCGATTGGGAAGCCGATCACCATTATCATTCCCCGAGAGCGACTGGACGAGGAGCGGGAGATCCTGAGCCGGCTCCGTCGTGGCGTTCGGATCGACCACTTTGAAACCGTCCGGGTCGCGAAAGATGGGCGTCAACTCGACATTTCGCTGACCGTCTCTCCCATCCGGGATGCGGGGGGGCGTGTGGTCGGCGCGTCCAAGGTGGCACGCGACATCACCGAGAAGAAGCGGGCGGAGGCCGATCTGGCGCGGCTCACGGCGGAGTCCGAGCGGCAACGGCGAATGTTCGACACGGCGCTCTCGCACACCGTTGATTTCGTCTACCTGTTCGATACGACTGGCCGGTTCACCTATGCGAACAAGTCGCTGCTCGACCTGTGGGACAAGAACCTGGAGCAAGTCATCGGGAGAAATTTCTTTGAACTCGGTTACCCGCACGACCTGGCCGCTCGGCTCCAGGCGCAGATCCGAGAGGTGATCGAGACCAAGCGATCACTGCGCGACGAAAGCCCATACACCAGCGTCCTCGGCACTCGATCCTACGAATATATCTTCGTCCCGGTAGTTGGAACCAATGGTGAGGTCGAGGCAGTGGCCGGCTCCACTCGCGATATCACCGAGCGAAAGCGGAACGAGGAGGATCTGCGCGAGGCCGACCAGCGGAAGGATGAGTTTATTGCGCTGCTAGCGCACGAACTGCGGAACCCGCTGGCGCCCATCCGCAACGGCCTGGAAGTGATCCGAATGTCGCCGAATCGAACGGTGCGGGAGCGGTCACAAGCGATGATGGATCGCCAACTGACGCACATGGTGCGGTTGGTGGACGATCTTTTGGATATGTCGCGGGTCAGCCGCAACAAGATGGAGCTGCGCCGGTCTCGTGTGACGCTGGCGGATGCAATTCACGCCGCGGTAGAGACAGCCGGACCAGCCGTTGAGGAGGGCGGGCACGAACTAACGGTGTCGCTCCCCCGCGCTCCCATCTATTTGGATGCCGACCTGACGCGACTGGCCCAGGTATTCGGCAACCTTCTCACCAACAGCGCAAAGTACACCCCGCGCGGTGGGAAGATTTGGCTTTCGGCCGAGCGCCGGGGTTCGGAGGCGGTCGTCTCAGTTCGGGACACGGGAATCGGCATTCCGCCCCGGTTCCTTCCACGCATTTTCGACATGTTCAGTCAGGTGGAGCGGAGTGTGGAGCGAGAGACGGGTGGGCTTGGAATTGGGCTGGCGCTGGTGAAGGGACTGGTGGAGATGCACGGTGGGAGTGTGGCGGCGGAGAGCGAAGGGCCCGGAAAAGGGAGCACCTTCACCGTCCGGCTGCCGGTGGCGGAGCATACAGAACCGAACGCCTCACCGGCTGATGTGAATCGGGTGAAGTCAGGGAGCAGGCGTGTGTTGGTGGTGGACGACAATCGCGACGGAGCGGAGTCGATGGCGGAGATGCTCCGACTGCTGGGGAATGAAGTGACGACGGCTCACAACGGTTTGGAAGCAATCCGGTTGGCCGAGGAGTTCCGTCCCGACGTCATTCTGATGGATGTGGGGATGCCGCGGCTGAACGGCCTGGACGCAACTCGGCGCATCCGCGCGGAGCCGTGGGGCCAGGACACGAGAATCATCGCACTGACTGGTTGGGGTCAGGAGGGTGACCGGGAGCAGTCTCGCGAAGCGGGCTGCAACGGCCACCTCGTCAAGCCGGTCAATTTAATTGACCTTGAGAAGCTGCTGGCCGAGGAAAAGCGATGATGGTGAGCGGTTCCAAACCGCTCCGAACCTTATGTTTGGTGTGGTCTACTGTCGCGCCCCAAACGCGACCGCGATTATTCTTTTCCCTTATTCTGGAACAAGACTTTTCCGTCGCGGCCGCGGATCTCGTAGGGTTGATCCCGCCAGAGGAATCCTCCGCTGAGCGTCGTGTCATCCCGCAGTTGGCCCCGTTTCCCGGCGAAGATGACTTCCACCCCGTTGAGCACGTTCCGCTCTGGTCGCACGACCAACTGCGTGCGACCGACGGGACGAATTTCATACTCCCAATCCTTCTTCTTCGCGGGGATTACGCGAAGGGAACCGACTTCGAGGTCCGCATCCCCATTCACATGCGCGGTGAGGATCACAGTCCCCTTCGGTAGGATGAGCTGTTCGCCGTCCCGGAGAATCGCTTTCCCCGCCTCCAGATTGATGGGAGGGGCTGCTCGCCCCTTGGGTTGAGTCTGGCCGACAGCGCTCACCAAGAAGACCAACACACCAACGAGCGAGAGCCGTATCATATCGTGTCCTCACTTCGCTCCGCGTGTTCTGAGAGCAAACTCCCACCAACATTGACGAGAGAACCCCTCCCAGGGATTGCCCCGGTAATGACATCGATACTTTTGTGTTACAGTCGCACCGGCTCATGATCAGGTTGCCGGTGTTTCGCGAGAAGGGATCGCAGCGAACTTACGAAGGTATTTCCCTCTCACCGTGGGGAACGCGATCGAAGACCCACTCGCTTGCCGGTCGTTTCAGAGGTGCAATTCCCCGCAAACGCCGACTCGGGGGACAAAGAGTGCGATGTCGTGCAGTTTGGAAGTGGAGTCAAATCATGTCCAGGCGTAATAATGACCCTGCCTCCCGGCAGAAGATTCAGGACCAACTCTGCTGCTGTTGGCTTTGTTGCTGGCGAAATTCTCGGACTCGACCCTGACGCTCCGGGCTTCCGGTTGCGCTTCGCCCACTCGTCGCGGACCACGCTCCGGAAGACGACTCGGTCAATTCTGTCGGCACGCGGTCAACCGGTCGGACGTTCACGGTCACTGTAATGGTTTCGCTCGCCTCCCCCTTCCACACCCCCCGGTTCGGCGGTACGTCTGAGAAGTCGCGGCCGACCGCGATGACAACATGATCGGACTCCACCCAGCGGTCGTGCGTCGGATCGATGTTCACCCACCCCACTTCCGCTCCTCCCCAGACTTGCACCCAAGCGTGAGTCGCTATTTCGCCCGGCTGGTGAATGTAGCCACTGACATATCGCGCTGCCAGGCCACGCAACCGAGCCACAGCGAGGAACAGGTGAGCGAAGTCCTGGCACACCCCGCGGCGAAGTTCAAACGCTTCCGATACCCGCGTGTGGGCTGCCGTCACTCGCTTTTCGTACTGGAGCCGCTCGCGAACCCCCGCCATGATGTGTTCCGCCACCGTACGGACGCTCGCTCCTTCCCATATCGACACCGTGGCGGCGAAATCGCGAACGGGGCCAGCAAAATCAACCTGCGGGCTGGATCGAAGAAACTCCACCGCGTCCACATGCTGGGACAACTCAGCGGAAAACGGGACCGTACCGAGTGCGGCTGGAAACTGGCGATCAACTCGCACACACGCCGTGGATGCGACAACCAGCTCCGAATGAGGAACGAGCACATTGAATAATTCGACCTTGTTTCCGAACCCATCGCGGTAGGCAGTGACAGGAGCGGATGGGGTAACGCGCAAACGGTACCCGAGTACCGTCTGGTCGTCTTGCGAGGGCGGCGCGATGCGGACTTCGCTGACTGCCTCCGTGATTGGTGCCGTGTAGGTGAACCGAGTTTCGTGGTCAATGCGGAACAACATGGCGGTTGCTTCCAAGTATGCGGGGGTCGGTCAAGTGCGGAAGTACGTTTGGTCGATGTCCCGGGCTGCGGCCGAGCAAGTGGCCTGCACGGAGACCAAGAAGTCGCCAATCCCACGCCGGAAGAGTTCTTCCACATCCATGTAGCGCAAGTCCGAGTCCAGTTTCCCGAGGTGCCGCTCGGCCATCGTCACGTATTCCCTCCCGCCGGAGATCCACCGCAGTGACTCCAGACACCGAGCGACGCCGAACCGCATGCTCCGCGGGAACTCAACTTGCAAAAGCAGGTAGCTTACGATTTCAACGGGATCGAGTTTGGAGTGCGCATGTTGAAGGTACGCTTCGTGTGCGGACGTTCCACGCAACAGGCTTGCCCAGTGGGAACCGGAGATGGAAGGCTCGACACCAGTCAGGACCAGTTCCCGGGCAGAACAGTGGACGTTGATCACTCGGCTGAGCATGTCCACCCTCTCGAGGTAGCGGCCAATCTGCAGGAAGTGGTAACCCTCCGTCCGCGGCATTGCTCCGTCGACGAGCGCCGTGAACAACAGACACTCGCGCCGGATCCGAGCGAGGAATCCCGCCGGGCTGGCGGAGAATCGCGCGATGGCGCGTGGACTGTTCAGAAACAAGTGGAGCTTGTTCAATTGGCTCCAGATTTCCCCGGTCACCGACTCCTGTGTCGCACGGGCGTTCTCCCGTGCTCTCGCGACGGAGTCACAGATCGAAGCTCCGCAGGCTTTGTCGAACGTGAGGAATGACAGAACCGCGTTGCGTTGTTCGACGAGGCTGCGGTCGAAACCATCTGCCTCACGCATGCGATCAAATTCCCGGGTCGCGTTCAGCATGAGCAAGACATTACCAAGCGGATCGTCGCCACCTGCCCGTACCTCATCTTCGAGTGACATCGAGTGCGCATCTTCCAACAAGCGGGCCAACCCCTCGGCGCGCTCAACGTAGCGACTGATCCAGTACAGGTTTTCCGCAACGCGGCTGAGCATCGCTGGCTTTCGGGTGAGAATTTAGAGGAGTCGTGACACGGCCCGCGGAGTGCGCCTACCGCTTGAACAGATTGTGCAATGAGTGTGCCAATTCTTGGCTGAATAGAGAAAAGACCCCTCACGCGCAGCAGCGGGTGAGACTGGAACATGTAATCTCTCCATCGCGCCACAAGTTCTAAATGAGAACGGGGCCGGCCAAGTTTTCATTTACCAAACAGCTCAAATACCAGCACCAATCTGTGACGCCTGTGGCGCAGAGTTACGGAGAACCCAGGTATCCTTGCTTCCTCCACCTTGCGAGCTGTTGACGACCAGGCTTCCGCGCGGCAAGGCAACGCGGGTGAGTCCACCCGGCAGAACCTTGATCTCTTCACCGTGTAAAACGAATGGCCGGAGATCCACATGCCGCCCTTCAATCCTCGATCCGTTCTCGACAACCGTGGGGCACTGGCTCAGCGTGATGGTCGGCTGGGCAATATAACCGCACGGATTGGCTTCGATCTTTCGGCGAAATTCTTCGCGCTGCTCGGCGGTGCTGGCGGGTCCAATGAGCATTCCATAGCCTCCCGAGCCATCGACGGCCTTCACCACCAAACGATCGAGATTCGTGAGTACGTGTTGACGATGGGATGGAACCGAGGGACAGAACGTTTCCACGTTGCCGAGGATCGGGTCTTCACGCAAATAGTAGCGGATCATCGCTGGGACGAAGGGGTAAATCCCCTTATCGTCAACTACGGCGGGTCCGACGGCGTTGGCCAGACCCACTCGCCCGGTGCGGTACGCTCCCATCAGGCCAGCGACCCCAAGTTGTGAGTCACGGCGGAAACAGAGCGGGTCGAGATAATCATCGTCAATTCGGCGGTAGATCACATCCACACGTTCCAGCCCGCGTGTGGTCCGCATAAACACGCCGCCCCCATCAAGGATGAGATCGCGACCCTCGACAAGTTGTACACCCATCTGTCGGGCCAGGAACGCGTGTTCATAGTACGCCGAGTTGTAGGCTCCCGGCGTGAGCACAACGACTTTGGGATCAGACACACCGGGTGGTGCGGCAAAACGGAGCGTGGCAAGAAGGTCGGCGGCATAATCGCCGACTGGTCGCACCGAGTAGTCCTCAAAGAGACTGGGGAATGCCTGTTTCATCACCTCGCGGTTTTTCAGTACGTAGCTAACACCGGAAGGAGTGCGGCAATTATCTTCCAGAACCAGGTAGTTCCCGGCCGGGTCGCGAATCAGGTCGATACCACTGACATGCAAATAGATATCGTGGGGCACAGAGATACCGTTCATTTCACGCCGATAACCGACGGAACCGAACACGTACTCTGCCGGTACGATGCCATCACGGAGGATATGACGTGCGTGGTACACGTCGTGGACGAAGAGGTTCAAGGCCCGCACACGCTGGCGCAACCCGCGCTCGATGCGGTCCCATTCCTCTGCCGCCACGAGTCTGGGGATCGGGTCGAACGGCATAATGCGTTCCGTGCCCCGACCGCGACCGTAGACCGTGAACGTAATTCCCTGTTGCCGCATGAGCGTTTCCGCCAGTCGGCTCCGACGTTCCAGTTCCTGCGGGGAGAGTTCACAGAGTCGTTGAAAGAGGGGACGGTAGTGACTGCGGACCCGATCCCTGCCAACGAACATCTCATCGAACCCGGTCAGTGCGTAGTCGCGAAACAAATGTGTCAGCTCAGGTGGGGCGGTTGCAGCGCGCATGGGCTCCCCTTGGTGCAACTGCAGCCGGAGTTTCGGCTCCGGCGTTTCGCCACGGGGAGAGTGTAGGCGGTTTGAGTTATCATATACTATCGATTTGGAGGATGGAAAGCACTTCTCAATTGGAGATTCGTACGGATCCCGTTCGCGTAATCACATTACGGCGAAGGGGTTTTGCTCGCGGCTTCGGCTTCGCGGACGTCAATCAGTCCATCGCCATTGAGGTCAAGCCGACGGAACTCCTCATCGGTCCCGAGGAACTCTCGGCGCGAGACGTCGCCATCCCGATTGCGGTCCATCTTTTGAAACCACCGCGGGCCCATCCCCACCTGAAATCGGCCTGTGCGGTAGTCAATTCCCAATCTGCGCGGCATTGCCACGATCCCACTCAGGAACGTGACCTGCAACCGGCTCGGCAATTCGCTGGGAGTGAGTGCCCCCTCTTCTCGTTCCACCAGATTCACCATCGCGCGCAGTTCACGAACCGATAACTGACCGTCCCTGTTGGCGTCAAACAGGCCGAACAGTCCCCTCCCCGCCTCGGTCACCTCCGCGGCAACGAGCGCACCGGCCGCTTCGGCGGCAAGCGGTTCCAGTTCGGCCAGAACCGCGAGAAGCTCCTTCTCGAAGACCTTCCCATCGTTGTCGGCGTCGAAGCGGGAGAACAGCATTCGCCATAGCGGGTTCCCTTGCACCTCGCCGTCGTCCAGGTAACCGTTGCCGTCGCGATCGAAACGCCGAAACCAATCGAGGTAGACAGCACGCCAATCGTCCGTCCCGCCCCAACTTGCCGGCGTGAAATCGATCTGCAACTTGGGGAGTGTCACGGTCGCGCTCGTTCCCTCCTTGGTGGTGGCGAGGATCTTTCCGGGCGTCTTCACCGTCGCTGGCCTCTTCCCCTCCGCTACTTTCCCAAGCTGGAACGCGAGGACAACCTCGGGGGTGCACACCGTTCCAAATCGAGCCAGCTCCGTCAGGTCGAGTTCGTCGTTGTCGTCCTGATCGAGAGCCGTGAACCACGCGTCGGGAATGGTGAGATCGCTCTTCGTAAGGAAGCGAGCCTGCGGGGCTCCGTTTGTCGACTTCGGGCGGTACCGTTCGAGGAGCCGCTGCGCCACTGTGGGGCTCGCTCCTCTGCGATCGAGGCGGAATAACTCGAGCTGCGGAATTGGCGTTGCCTTTCTTGAATCCTCGAATTCGATGGCATCATTGAACGGAGAGGGAGTTTGGAGAATCTCGGCGGCACTGAGCAACTCGTTCTCGTCGGCGTCGAGTTTGGCGAGGAGGACAGGTGCCGCAGCGAGTTCCGTCTTCGAGAGCTTCCCGTCCTTGTTGGTGTCGAGCAGTTCCAGGAGAGCTTGATCGAGTGCTTCTGTCGGCATTTGCCCCCGACGGATGCGACGCCCGGAGACGCGAACGGGATTGACTGCTGATGGCGAATACAAAGGACCGAGATCGTTCCTCCTGAGATAATCCCGCAAGCCAACTCGCGTCAGTGCCGCTGGAGCCGGGGCGCGGAAGTCGGTCCGCATGGTGAGGAGGGCGAGAGTTTCCGGGAGTCGGCTCACTTCCTGACCTTCCAGTTTGCCGTTCTTATCGGCATCGAGGTGACGGAAGAGCGCATCGGCAAACCGCTCCCAGGCTGTACCCACGGGAACATCATTCACGACGAGATCCAATCCCAGGACCACCGGTCGGCTTTCGGTAAGGCAGGCAACCACGAAAGTTTCCGTCTCGTCGGCCGGTTTGGGGTCCGCCGCGTCGAGCAAACCACAGCCTGCCAACATGAAACCGAGAAGGAGCGCGAGAACGAGGAGCGCGCGAATCACGACAACACCTCCTTCAGGAGAACGGCGTTCGGTTCGACCAGTCGGATGGGGCGACCGACATTCGAAGGATTTTGCTTGGCCGGATCGAGCCCGAGAGCGGCGCAAACCGTCGCGAGGAAGTCCGGCACCGGTACCGGCCGATCCTTCACGTCTGTCCCGTCCGGGCTTGTCCCTCCAACGATCTGTCCACCGGCGATTCCACCACCCGCCAGCACGGTGCTCCACGATCGCGCCCAGTGGTCGCGGCCCTTCTGTGGGTTGATCTTTGGCGTACGACCGAACTCACCCATCCACACAATCGTTGTCGTGTCGAGGAGTCCCCGGTCGGCCAGGTCATCCATGAGCGTCGCCCATGCGGGGTCGAGGACTCCACAAAGACGCTTCACACTCTGGAAGTTATCGAGGTGTGTATCCCATCCTATGCCGTTTCCACCGGGGGCTGATGACAACGTCACTTCCACAAACGGCACGCCGCGTTCAACCAGCCGGCGGGCGAGCAAACAGCCCTGCCCGAACAGGTTCCGGCCGTACTTGTCGCGGAGTGCGTCCTTCTCTTCCGTCAGATCGAAGGCCTTGACGGCGACGGACTTCATGAGCGTTTCTGCGCGATGATACGCTGTACGGTGTCCCTCGCCGGGTGCATCCGGATGGTCAGCCAGGAACTCGGCGTCGAGGCTGTCGCGGAACTCCGTGCGCGCCACTCCTCGGTGGGCGGAAACTTCCTTTGGCCGGTTGAGATCCTGCACACGTAGCAGTTGCGCGATCTCCTGGTTGGTGTTAGTGCGAAGGGAGTCGAAGACATTATCGGCAACGACGAGCGGCGCGTACCGCGGGCCGAGGAAACCAGGGCCGTATGCCTCCGGGCTTAGAAACCGAGCCGGTGCGATGCTCACGAAGCTCGGCAACTCCGAATCGGGGCGATCGAGTTCCTTGCCGATGAATGAGCCGAGTGCGGGGTAACGGAGCGGGCCTCCTGGGACGCGACCGGTCCGCATCAAATAACTGCCACGACTGTGATCGGCTTCCTTCGTGGTCATGCTGCGGACGACGGCAAGCCGCTCCGCACGCTGCGCCATTTTCGGCAAATGCTCGCTGATGCGGATACCGGGAACCTTGGTATCGATTGCCTGCACCGGTCCGCCGTTTTCGTGTCCCGGCTTTGGGTCAAACGTATCGAGTTGACTGGGCCCACCATTCATCCACAGGAGAATGCAGGCGCGTTTCCGCTTCGGGTCCGATGCGCCTTCGGCCGCCAGCGACTCAAGCCACCCCGAGAGGCTGACACCAACGCTCGCCGCACCAGCGCGGAGAAAGTGACGCCGCGAAAGATTGGGGAACATGAAAACTCCAGGTGTATGAGTGAAGTGCTGTGTTGAAATTCTCGGTTGAGGTTGTCGCGATCGTGGAGAATTTGCTTCAAAGAACAAAAGCCAGCGACAACCGACCCGAGGTTACAACACAGCAACAGAACAGATCAATGGTTGAACCTGAACTCGGCGCTGTTGATGAGTGCCCAGAACAGATCGGCGATTGCTTCATTGTGAGCATTTTTAGACTCGGCCCCAGTTGCCGTCTTCGCGATGAACGCCAGCGCGCGCTCCATTTCTTTCTCGGTTGGTTTGCGGGCGAGTGCCGCCAGATAGAGCGTTTCGATTCGGCCGCGTTCAGTCAGGAATGGCGCTTCCAACACAGCCGATAAGAGCTCACTGCGCGTGGGGTGCGTGGCACTCTCCGTGAACGCGCCGTTCATGAGCGTGAGAGCTTGAATGATGGACGTTTCGTATTCGGTGGGCCGACCGGTCTGTTGACCAAACTTTGCCAGAAACTCATTCCGCGCTGAGCCCAGACCGAACGCGAGGGGGATTGTGATGTCATCCGGTTGGCCAGTAGCCACAGCCAGGCTGTCGAAGAGTTGCTCTCCCGTCAGTCCACGCAACCGGTGCCGGGAGAAGAGTGGAGCGTGCTTCTCCCCGCGGCTTGTGAGTTGATACGCCCGCGACGCAGTGATCGCTTCGAGAAGGTATTTCAGATCGTACTTCGCGGCGACGAATGCCTTGGCCAGTTCGTCGAGAAGCTCTGCGTGGTGGACGACCGTGTCCTGCCCGCCGCTCATCTCATCCACCGGTTCGACCAGCCCAACGCCAAACAGGTGCGCCCAGAGGCGGTTCACGATGGCTCGCGCGAAGTAGGGGTTGTCCTTGGCAGTCACCCAGTCGGCGAGTGTCTGACGCGGACTGACTTTAAACTTCCACTGCGGCTCGGTGCCATCGGGGAACGTTGCCTGGACCGGGCGATCCGTTCCCGGAATGGTAATTTCGCGGCGGTCCAGAAGCTCCTTCTCGGGGGCGACGAAGCCCTCCCCGGCCTCCTGGCCGCGGATGCCCGCGAAGAACGCCGCAAGACCCCAGAACTGCTCGCGGGTCCAGGCCGCAAACGGATGGTTGTGGCACTGCGCGCACTCCAACCGGATTCCAAGAAACACGCGCGCGGACGTCGCGGCAAGGTTTTCGGGCTTCCCCTCCTTGGCGAGATAGAACACCATCGGAGTGGCGCTGGCGTTTCCGTTGTAAATGCGCTGCGTTGAGTCGCGATTGATTGGTACGGTGAGGAGATCGCGCACGATCTGGTCGAACGGCACATTTTTGTTGAACTGCTGTTGCAACCACTGCTCAAATCCCGGCGTCAGGAATTGAATCTCAAGGTTGCCATCCGCTTCCGGGAGGAGCAGGTGCCGCCATACTGTCGCGAAATGTCTGGCGTATGTGGGGCGATTGAGTAACGACGCCACAAGTAGGCGTCGTTTGTCCGCGCGCGTATCGGCAAGGAAGGCACGTGCCTCGGCCACTGTGGGGATGCGGCCGACCAGGTCCAGGTAGATGCGGCGGAGGAACTCTGCGTCGCTGGCGGGAGGGGCTGGCGTGATCTTTCGCTCAGTCCAGGCTGAGTCGAGAGCGCGGTCGATCTTCGCTGCCAGCGCCGTGGCCGCCGGGGAAGGGTCCGGGCTGGCCGGCTTGACCGGATCGGCTCCGAGAGCAAGGGCTGCCAGCGGCAGCAAGGCTGCCGTGCCAAGCCAGAACGAAACCCGGGTCATGTCACGCCCTCGCGTTGTGGTGTCTTGGTGAAGATGTTTTCGGACGCCAACCGACATCAGTTCTCGGGGCCGAATTCAGCCATCATTCGCTCGTCGGGCATTGCCCACAACCGGATCGTGAAGTCTGTCCCCTTCTGGAACTTCCCGCCGTTGGCGTTCCCACCGCAACTCGTCAATATCCACTTGCTGTCCGGTGAGAATTCGGCTGACCATACGAAGTCTCGGTGCCCGCGGAACCGATACAGTTCCTTCCCGGTCTCTCGATCCCACAGCCGAGCAGTGCCGTCGTAGCTTGCGGTGAGCAGTTGCTTCCCATCGGGGGAGAACGTGACGTGAGTGACGCCGAACATGTGACCGACACACTCAGAAACCTGCTTCTCGGTCTCGATCTCGTATACCCGGACCGTGGTTCCACCGACGGCGACGTACTTTCCATCTTTCGTGACCCCAAGACAATCCGCCCAGTTCCCCGTAGCAGCGAACTGCTTCACTTCCTTCGCGGTGTCGAGCTCCCACATTCGCACGCGCCCGTCACGCCCGGCAGAGAGCGCATGCTTCCCATCCGGATGAAACACGACGCGCCGGACGGTGGCGTTATGCCCCTCGAATTTCTGGAGTTCTCGACCGGTCTCGACGTTCCAGTAGCGGACAGTTCCATCCACTCCGCTGCTGAGCATCCGCTTGCCATTGGCAGAGAAGGAGATTCCGTTGACGCAATTCGTGTGTCCCTCGAAGCGCTGCAATTCTTTCCCCGTGGTCGCATCCCACAAATGGACGTCGTGGTTGTCGCAAGTTGACAAAATGTGCTTCCCATCGGGGGAGAAAATCGCCATTGAGGTCTGGCCGGGTTGGTCGATCTTCAGGATCTCGTTGCCAGTCTCGACATCCCACACCCGGATCGTTTTGTCCCCTTCCGGCCAATTTCCACAGGAGGCGAAACGCTTCCCGTCTGGTGAAAACCGCGCAGACTGAACGACGCCGGTGTGGCCGATGAATATCCGAACGGGGCCCGGAATATCCGGCCGCCAGCGCTTCAACGTTTTGTCCTGACCGCCACTCAAAAGGCCAGCCCCACCCTGAAGGACCGCCAGTCCGGTGACCCCGCCTGGGTGCGCTGGCATGACGGCTGCGGCCACACCTTTGGTCACCTGCCACACGCGAATCGTGCCATCCGCTCCTCCGCTCACGACTGTGTGCAGATCGGCGAAGGCCACACACACAACTTCGTCCGTGTGTCCCGCGAGCGGGAGCAGTTCCTTGCCCGCAACCGGATCCCACAGATACAGAGTGTTGTCTTCACCGCCGGACGCCAAAGTCTTCCCGTCAGGCGAGAACGCAACCGCCCGGACCGAACCACGATGACTCTTCAGCGTATGACGCAAGACGCGTGTGCCGCTGTCCCACACCTTCACGGTTCGGTCGCTCCCGCCGGTGGCGAGGCTCTTTCCATCCGGACTGAATGCCACGGCGCGAACCGAGCCCCGATGCGCTTCAAACGACGCGATCTCTTTGCCCGTGGTCGTGTCCCACAAGCGGACGGTTTTGTCGTAGCCGCCCGTGGCAAGAGTCTTGCCATCCGGACTGAACGCCGCGGCGTATACCCAGTTCGTGTGGCCCTTGAGAGTGAAAGTGACCTTCGCGGTCGCGATGTCCCAGAGTTTGATGGTCTTGTCGGCGCTGCCCGTCGCGAGAGTTTTGCCGTCACGAGAGAATGCCACGCAGGTCACCGCGTCCTCGTGCCCGGCGAATCGACCACGCGGTTCGCCAGTTCGGCCATCTCGCAGAATCACACCCTCCTCCGTCGCGACGGCGACCAGTGAACCATCCGGTGTTGCAGCGATGGCAAGAGGAGCGGGCAACTCACGCGGTGCTTCGTCCTGTCGAAGAGTGGTGAGCTCCTTCTTTGCAGACACATCCCACACCTTTACCGTGCGATTCACGCCCCCCGAGACCAGTCGCTTGCCATCGTCCGAGAACGCCAGCGCGCGGCACATGCCGGTGTGTCCAAGAAGGCGCCCAATCTCCTCGGCGGATTCTGGATCGAGCAAAACGATGGATCCTGTGTCGGTACCGGCCGCGAGAATCCGCCGACCAGAAGAATAAGCGAGCGAGAGGACTGAACCTTTGGCCCGGATGGCATTCTTCTGCTTGCCTCCCGGCAACTCCCACTGGCGCGCCAGCCCATCCGGACCACCCGTCGCGAGGAACTGGTTGTCTGGAGAAAACGCAATCGCGAATGTCGGCGTATCGGGGACGTCCACTTTCGTGAGGAGGCGTTCGGTCGCCACATCCCAGACGAAGGCTTTTCCAACTCGCTCGGGGTTCCCATCCACTCCACCAGCCGCCAGCCGCTTGCCGTCTTGAGAGAAGGCAACGCTCGTGAGCTGGCCGGTAGCGCCACGCAATTTTGCCCGTTCTTCACCAGATGGCACATCCCAGATCTGCACATTTCGGGTCGCGGTCACGGTCGCGATTGTCTTGCTGTCGGGAGCGAAACAGACGTGAGTGGGGCTCCCGAGCCGCAGCGCGAAGACCTGCTTGCCGGTGTCTGCCTGAAGGAGCCGAACCCCGCCGTCGCGCAGGGAGACGACGAGATACGTGCCGTTCGGTGAGTACGCGACAGTGAAACCTACTTGCGGAAGCCGAAGTTCCCACAGTTCCTTTTTTGTTTCCACGTCCAGAACAGCAACAAAGCCCGCGGCCGGGAGAAACGTCCCACCGACATTCGCTACGCGCTTGCCATCGGGTGAAATCGCCACAGCGTAAACATCGCCGCTGGCACCGGTCAGAGGAGTTGGGTTCGGGAGGAACCGCACAACTCCACTCAGCTCACCCTGCTGGTTGGCCTTCGGGTTTGCCTTCTTCCCAACGGGGTCCGAGGGGTTCTGTGGCGTTGGTTCGTTTTCCGCGGCAAAGAGCGCGGTGGAGACCAAGAGTACGTAGCACAGCAACAGACCCTTCATGGGAGAACCCCGGGATTGTGAGCCGCGGACGGGTGAGCCGTTTAATCGAATACGCCACGCTCCACAGAACCTATCGCACAAAATCATTTTCCTCAATCGGCCGCACTGCTCGACCGCCGGGCTAACCATTCCGCGAGTTCAGCGTGCAGCCGCCGCGACACCGTGCGCTTGCCCGGATCCTCATTCTGTTCGGTCCAGTTAATCAGCAGTCGTCGACACTTCTCCTCTTCCGTCGCACCGGGTGTCGTCATGAAAATCCGGGGTGACCAGAGCCCCTCGTGTCGGCAAAACTCCTCCGCGGCGGTGTCCAGAGACAGTTGCCCGGTCAACAATCCCCGAACGATCCTCTGCCGGACCATGTCCTTTTCCTGGACTGTCTCCCAGTCCATCACAGCCGACGTAACCTCAAGGGTAGCCTTCTTGCCTGTTCCCAACTCCATCCTGAGCGCGAATTGCACATCGCGAGTTGTCCAGAATAAGACTCCGACAAACACAGCTGTGAATGAATAGGCGATGTACACCCGAGTCATGGGAGTCTCCCGGATCAAGCGTTCCCTGAGCGCAAGCACTCGAGCCGTCCGGACAGATACGCCGCAATTGCAAAAACCTATCGCAAGAGATGCGTTGCCCTGTAACAGAGCAATGACCTCGGAATGCTCTGCTCACGACTCAGCAACGGGGTGGCGACGGGGCAATCTCGGATCAGCAGTGGGGTGGAATGGGGGTATACTCGCTTCGGAGCCTGTGCAGGAAAAAAACGAAATCGAACGACGCGCTCACTCTTCGGCGTGGATTAGTGGAGTGAGATGTCCTTTCCCGTACCTTTGGTGACGGAATGGTAACCGCGAAGTTGTCCGACATGGTTGCCCGTCTGGGCGATCATCTCTCGAACTCCTCAGCTCCGCCCGCTGATGATCCGGATCTCATCGCCCGCTTTCTGACCGACCGCGACGAAGAAGCGTTCGCGCTTCTCGTCCGTCGACATGGGCCGATGGTGCTGGGAGTGTGTCAGCGAATTACCGGAAACCATCACCTCGCTGAAGACGCTTTTCAGGCGGTGTTCATCGTCCTCGCCCGAAAGGCCAGCTCCGTGCAACCGCGTGCCGCACTGTCGGCCTGGCTCTATGGGGTCGCATACCGCACCGCTTTGAGGGCTCGCACCATGGCCGATCGTCGCCGTCGGCGTGAACATTCGGTCGAGACGCCGTCGGAAGCCATTGTCACGCCTTCCGATTCGATCGAGGCAGCGGATATCGCAGCGGTTCTGGACGAAGAGATCGCCAAGCTCCCGGCACATCTCCGTATGCCGGTGGTGCTGTGCGAACTCGAAGGCCAAACCCGTCAGCAAGTGGCGCGGAAGTTACGGATACCCGAAGGGACACTCTCCAGTCGCCTGGCATCTGCCCGCAAGACACTGGCCGCCCGACTCCGCAGTCGGGGAATCGTGTTGAGCGCGGGCGGACTCACGATCGCCCTCGGTCAGGTTGCGGTGGCGAGTGTGCCACCAAGCCTGTCGGCACGGGCGGTCGCCAGCGTATTCACTCCCGAGGCCGTCTCTCCATCCGTGGCGGCTCTTTCACATGGAGTTCTCCGAATCATGTGCGTTCACAAGCTGAAGCATCTGGTACTCGTGATTGGCATACTCGTCTCGGCCGGCTTGGCCTACGGTCTGGTTTCGGCCAGCGACCCGCCCGACCAACCACGCCCGTCGAAACCCACCGCCACACCTGTTGGTCTGCCAAAGCCCGCCGCAGCCAAGGCGACAAAACCGGCTGAGGCGCAATCATTCGTGAAGGGACCAAACAAGATCCTGGTCTATCGCGCCGGTCACCTCACCATGCTTGATCCCGATGGAAAGAACGAGCAGAAAGTGACCGATAACCGAGGGACGCTCTTCACCTCGGACGGCAAGCTCTCGCCGGACGGCAAGGCGATGGCCTATCTGATTCAGGTGGAAATGGGGATCGACATCCCAACGAATCGCGATCCACGACGCAAACTCTACGTTCGCAAACTGGACGAAAAGGAACCGGGTACGGATCTGGATGTGGAATGCCAGTGTTATGCCTGGGCACCGGAAGGCGATCGAATCGCCGTTACCGACATTGTCGTGGATCCCGACAAGAAACTGGTCTGCGTCCATCACCTTGTCGACGTGAAAACCAAGAAAAAGACTCTGATTAAACTGCCCGACCACCACGTCATTACCGACTGGTCGCGTGACGGAAAGTATTTCCTCACCACCTCCATGAAGGTGGACGATGGGAAACCGGTTGCTCACCTCTACCTCATGAAAATGGACGGGACGGAATTCAAAACACTCACGGATGGGAAACAGGTCGCGATAATGGGGAAGCTGTCTCCCGATGGCACGCGAGTTCTCTATCACGTTTTAGTCCCGCCCAAGGAGAACCAGCCGCAACGCTGTCGGGAGCTCGCCGTTCTGGATATTGCGACAGGCAAATCATCCCCGGTCGCCGATCTGCCTCTCAACGGTGAGATCCAGTCGTACTGCTGGTCGCCAGATGGCAAGCATATCGCCTTCACGTGGCGGCAGGTTCACGAAGGAAAACCAGAGGACGTGACGATGAAAGAAACCGAGTCGTTCCTGGTTGTGAGCGACCCGGATGGAAAGAACCAGAAGACGATCGCCTCCGAGAAAGCTCAGGGGCAATGGATTATCAGCATCGGGCAGGTCGATTGGCGGTAACGGATCATTCAGACGCCACCGCCCACATCCGAATAGTGAAGCGGTTGCCGGGGGCGCAGTCGCCATTACGGAAGACGGCGCCCCCACCGGTGAGGAGGTACTTCCCGTCCGGGGTAAAGGCGACCGCGAACAGCGCGCCAATGTCGGCCGAGGCTCGATAGCGGAGTCGTGTGGTGCGGAAGTCCCAGACCCGGAACAATCCGTCGAGTCCGCAAGCCGCCACCGCGGTTCCATCACGCGAGACCGCGACCGCCTTGAGGTACCTGGTCGAAGGCGGTTTCCCATCGCGGAGATCGAACTGTCTCCGACCGCTCGCATCCCACACCGCAACCTCAATACCGCTGGTAAGGAGCTTCTGCCCGGAATCTGCGAAGGCGAGGCCCCACGCACCCGCACCATTCAATGTTTCCGTCAGCATCTGACCCGTGCTGGCGTCCCAGGTTCGCACCCTGCTGTCCAGCCCCGCCGTGGCGATGAGCTTTCCGTCTGGTGAAAATGCGACCGCGCGACAGTGTCGCTGAGCGTGAGCGAAGATGGTCAGTTGCACGCGTCCGGTGGCTGGATCCCACACGCGAACGCGCCCGTTGATGTCTCCGACCGCAATCCGCCGACCAAACGGTGCCGCGGCCACGCACGTGATGTCGAACTCACCACTCAGACGCACCATTTCGGTCTCAGAATTCCACTCGTACAACCGAACTGTCCCGTCGGTAAACCCCGCAATAATGGTGTCCCCGGATGGAGTGAGAGTAACGCAGTCGCAGTTGATGGGGCCGACGGGAATCCGGTGCAGCTCTCTCCCACTCTCGATGTCCCAGATGCGGATGGTGCCATCTCCACGTGGCCACCCCGTCACCGAAACCAAGCGCTTGCCGTCTGGATGGACCGCCAACCCGCGCACAGATCCTCGGTGTCCCTCAAAGGTCCGTACCACAGCGGGAACCGTGACAGATGTAACCGGTGCCTCCTCACTCTCAGGCGGGTCAGCTTTGTCTGATTGAGAAACCGGCGTCGGACGGACGTTCTCCCCAGAATCAATCGGAACGCTGGCATGGTTCTCTTCGCGTGGGCGCGTGAAAATCACGCTCCCCGCGATAGCGGCAAGCAGAAGACTCACTCCGGCTGCGCCCCACCAACGCCAATGGCGTCGCGGCGAAGAAACGATCGGTTGCTGCATTCGGACGAGCACAGCGCGCAACTCTGCAGCCACGGCCTCTGCGGTGGGAATGCGGTCGGCAGGGCTTTTCGCAAGCAGGCGCAGCGCCACCGCTTCCAGGTCGGGAGGGATGTCCGGATTCACGGCGCGAATCGGCAACGGAGCTGCCGTGGCGGTCAAGTGCAGGACGCCCAGCGCCGTGGGGGCGCGAAATGGCGGGCGACCGGTACTCATGGCATAGATCACGCTGCCGAGGGAATACAGGTCGGCGCGGTGGTCCACCACCTGCGCCGCAGCCTGCTCCGGTGCCATGTAGTCGGGGGTTCCGGTGATCGTCCCATGCTGCGTGGAACTGGCGTCGTCCACCGCGCGGGCGAGGCCAAAGTCGCTGAGCCGAGCTCGGCCGACGCCATTTTCCAGCAGAATGTTCGCAGGCTTCACATCACGATGAACCAGTCCCTGTGCATGAGCAGCGGCCAGCCCCTCCGCCACCTGCAGCGCGATTCGCGCGATGTCTTTCGCGTCAAGCGGACCATCGCGGTCGATTCGTTCCTGCAACGACATCCCCGGCACATACTCCATCACCAGGTAGGTGAGCCCGTTGGATTCATCCACGGCGTGGATATTGACGACGTGTTCGTGTGCGACTGCAGCCGCCGCACGTGCTTCGCGCAAGAATCGCTGGCGAGCCGTGCCGTTGGCGGCCCATTGTGGGGCGAGAACCTTCACCGCGATGATCCGATTGAGAGCGCGGTCAAGGGCCCGAAACACGACACCCATCCCCCCGCGCCCAACGACTTCCAAAACCGGGTATGGACCGATGGCTCCCAGCGCTTCTGGATGGTCGGTCGGAGCAAGAAAATCGAGCGAAAGATCCTCCGGCGGTACCGTCAGCAGATCTGCGGCAGTCGGGAACTGCTTGAGGGCGCTGAGCACCTGCATGAGGTGATGTGGACTTTCCGCGGTGTCCCGCGCGGGTGGCGACCGGAGCCACCCGGATTCCCCCACCGCGATACATTCCAGCGCGTTTTGACATTGCCGACAACGCGCCAGATGGTCCAGTAAGTCGCGTGCCGGGTTGGTAGCATCGAGAAGCGCGGACAGACGCGATGCTTGAGGACAGGCCAAGTGATCGACCATGTGTCAGTCCTCCTCAGCGGTCTGGACAAACTGCCGAAGCCGGGCCAGCACACGACTTTTCGCGAGATACACAGCAGCGACAGACATTCCCAGTTCTTCGGCGACGATTTGCCCCGACTGACCGAGCACCGCCGTCCGGTGGAAAGCCTCCCAGGTGGCGGGTTCGACCAACGGTCGGGTATGCTCGCATGCCCGTGCGAACAATTTTCGACGCCATTCCTCTTCCCACAGTGATTCCAGCTCCTCTTCAGCGGGAAGATCTTCGAGCGCGACCGACGCGACACCCGGGATTTGAGCCGTGAGCCTCCCTGCGCGAAGGGTCCGACGCCGGAACGAATGCAGGTGATTGCGGGTGATATGGAAGAGCCAAGCCCGGAATCCACCTCGTGCCGGCGCGTACTCGAACCGTGTGATGGCTCCGACAACGGACCGGAGGACATCTTGAGTCAGATCCGCCGCGTCGGCATCCTGGAGACCACGTTTGCGGGCAAAGCTGAACACCACAGGGGCATAGAGCTCGACGAACTCCGCCCAGACCGCACGGTCGTGGCGATTCCGAAGCCTACCGATCAGGCTGGGGCGAGTCGGCGGGCCCGCACTCATCAGTCCAACCTCTAAGTCTGGTATTCCATGTGAATACGCCACGAAGGACACAATCTATCTTCAGAATTGCTTTTCAGGCTCTGGCGTGATCTTCCAACAAAGACAGCGTGTTGGCAACTGTCAGTGGTGTAACGGCGAGTTCGGTTCGCACACGCTCAGCTTTTCCGAATGATGTGCGTTGGACAAATCCGAAAATGAGCTTGCTTCATGGTGTTACTCGGGATTAGAGTTTACTCTCTCCCGTTGCACGACTCCGCCCGCTCCCCACATGCCCAGTGCTTTGACCCATTTTTGGAATCGGTCGGAGGTGGCGCAAATCCACAAGCCGAGTTTGGAGGGCCGCTGGCCGTTCAAGCATGCCGCGTAATGGAGTACGACGATGCGTGACCGCGTCTCCCGTCGGCGCCGACGACGCAATCCCTATGCCGGACTAATTCATCTGCTGAACAAGCGATACCACGATGAGTGGCAGCGCGCGGAATTATTGCAAAACGACGTCACCAATCTCACCAACTCGAAATTCGCGCGCGCTGCGGAGTGGTTGCGCCGGCTCTGTCGGCGAGTCATTCCTCACCCCGCCGTGGTGCAGAAATACATCACCGAGAAGGCCACACCGTACACCGGACCCACACTACCGGTGCCGGATGCCCGTGTGAGCATCATCATTCCGTTCCGGGACCGGCCGGAATTGTTGCGGAATTGCCTCCGTAGTCTTCGCCGAAGTACCTTTAGCCGCTTTGAAATCGTCCTCATCGATAACGGCAGTACAGATCCGCGTACCGAACGGCTCCTCGCGCGAATCCATTCCCGGCAAGTTCTTCGCCTTCTGAACCGACCGGAACCGTTCAACTTCTCTCGCCTGTGCAACGCCGGCGCTGCCGCCGCAACGGGCGACTACTTGCTGTTTCTGAATAACGATACTGAAGTTCTCACACGAGAATGGTTGGAACGGATGCTCACCCTGGCAGCCGTGCCGGATGTGGGCGCGGTGGGGGCGACGCTCCTCTATCCTGACCACACGATTCAACACGCCGGCATGTTGCCGCGCAGTGATGGGATGTGGATCCATCCCTATCAGGGACTCCCCGCAAACCATCCCGGCGAAGAAGACGAGTTGCGCATTGTTCGCGTGGTACCTGCCGTGACAGCCGCGTGCCTGCTCATGCGGCGGGAAATGTTCGACGCCGTGCACGGATTCGACGAACAACTCCCCGTGAGTCTGAATGATGTGGATCTCTGCCGCCGCGTTCGGGCGCGCGGCAAGCTCGTTGTTGTCACCCCGCATGCCCGGCTCCTGCATTATGAAGCACTGAGCCGCGGTTACACCGTCGATCAGCCAGAAGGTTAAAAGAATGCGCCCGCTCTTCTCGCTGATCGTCCCCACTCGCCAGCGACCCACGCAACTGCGCCGTATGCTCGATAGTGTCGCGAATACCGCGGCACATCCCGAACGAGTTGAAGTTGTTCTGGTGGTGGATGCCGACGATACCGCGAGCCTCGTTCGACATTCGCGACTGAATATCCGACACATCGTCGTCCCGCCTGGGCTGACGATGGGCGCGCTGAACCAGGCCGGTTACGAGGGTTCGAGCGGCGACTACGTCATGTTGCTGAACGATGACATCATCGTTCACACGCGCAGGTGGGACGCCATTGCGCTTTCTTGCTTTCGCAGATTCCCCGATCCGTTCGTTCTACTCCACGTCAACGATACGCTGATCCGGGATCATCTCTGCACGTTCCCCCTCACATCGCGCGCGTTCTACGAACAGATCGGTGGAATCTGCCCAGCAGAATACCGCCGCTACCGAATCGATGATCATATCGAAGACGTGTTTAACTTGCTCGCGATGTGTGGTGAACGCCGCGTGGTGTATTTGCCGGATGTGGTGTTCGAACACGACAACGCAGTGAATCACCCGGAAGCCGGCGCGGTGTATCTGTCTGATCCCGCGATACTCGCACTCGATGCGCCGCTCTTCGATGCCCTGCTGCCACAGCGGAAAGAGCAAGCATTGAAGGTGTATGCTGCTATCAATCCCGCTCAGAACAGGATCGAAGAGGCGCAGAGGCGTGCTACCCTCGACGCAATCCTTTCATCATTCGATTTGCGAGTTCCCGGCCGACAACGGATTGTTCGCACCCCGTGGTGGCGTGGCCCGCGCGACACGATGCACGGACTGATCGCGCGAGCAAATCGCGCCCGCAAGAAAAGCGGAAAAGAGTTGCTTCGCACCGCGTGGCGTCTGGGGTTTCACAAGCAGATCGGGCGAAACACTGTTGGTGGAACTGGCTGAGAAGTCACTGAATCCGCATCAAGCCACTTCCACAATCTTGGTCGGAGGCGGAGTGAGTTCTTTGAACGCACGCCGCGATCGCCTTTGCTCCCAATTCGGCTCTTCATGCACCGTCCCCGGCTCGTAGAAGATGATCTGACTCCCGGTCGATTCAAACTCAAACGGAACGTGAATACAGCCCTCGAGAGCCGCGAGCACTTTTGGCTGACGTTCGGGAGGCACGAACAGCAGCAGAAAGCCGCCACCCCCCGCACCAGTCAGCTTTCCACCGATGGCTCCAGCCGCCAGAGCCGTTCCATACAGTTCATCCACCTCGTTGTTCGAAACGAGGTCGCTCAAACTCCGCTTGGCTAACCACGCCTCGTGAAGGAGTTCGCCAAACGCGATCAGATTCACTCCGCCAGTGAGAATCTCGATCGCTTCGTCCACCATCTCTTTCATGATCCGGAGTTGGCGTCGGCGCGCGTCGAGTTCCGGCACGTAGCTCTTGGCCACGTCGGCCGCCGTCCGCGCAATACCGGTGTATACCAGCATGAGATGCGATTTCAGTTCCGCAATCCGGGCGACCGACAACACCAACGGCGAGACTTCAATCGCACCGTCGGGCTGGAAGCGGACGTGCCGCAATCCACCGTACGCGGCTAGCGTCTGATCCTGCGAGCCGACGATTTCTTTCAGAACGTCCTGCTCGAGAAAGATCGCCTCCTTGGCGAGTTGATGTTTGGTGGGCATTTCGCCACGCAGCGCGTGGAGAGCGTGGAGAAGACCCACCGTGAATGCTGAACTCGATCCCATGCCGCTCCGAGCCGGTAAATCACCATCGTGGTGAATCTCCACTCCACGTTCGATCCGCTGGAAGCGAAGCGCTTCGCGCACGACCGGGTGACTGATCTCGTCCACAGTCATGCAGGTTTCGATTCTGCGATACACGATCCGGATGCGATGTTCAAAGAACGGCGGTAAGTGTCGGCAAGTGATATAGCAGTACTTGTCGATGCTCGCAGCGAGGACTGATCCGCCGTGTTGCCGGTACCAGGTGGGGTAGTCGGTCCCCCCTCCAAAGAACGAAATGCGGTACGGTGTTCGGCTGATGATCATTCCCGAATCCTTCGCTATACCCCCGCAAATCCACTGCGGGTTGGAGTGTCGGTGTGGCCGGCTCCTCGGAATGTGAGATGGTTTCATATCGCGGGGTTGTCTGTCAATCCCACCGAAGCGTGGAAACACGTGATTGGCATGCATTGCCTCGATGGTACCGCGTGATACGGTAATAGAGGACGAGTGAGTTCCGCCCAAGTAAAGCGTACAAATCCAAACCACCCTTCCTGCTTGAAGAACCATGAATGGACCTTCCGTCGTCGGTATTGATCTGGGCACCACGTTCAGTCTCGCGGCGTACATCGAAAACGGGCGACCAGTCGTCGTTCGCGATGAGTGCGGCGTGGCACTTGTCCCCAGTTGCATCAGTTTTCACGACGACGGCTCAGTACTTGTCGGCTCAGCCGCGAAAGAACGTGCACTCTCCGACCCCGAACACACCATCTTCAGCGTGAAGCGGCTCATGGGCCGGACATTGGCTGAACTAAGAAAAGAACTCGAACTGATTCCTCATCAGATCGTCGAACGCGAAACCGCCGACGGACGGAAAGTGCTGCACGTTAACATCGCAAGACACGAGTACACACCGGAAGAACTCTCCGCGATGATCCTCAAGGAAGTCCGTAAGCGGGCCGGCGATCCGACGAAAGCCGTCATCACCGTGCCGGCATATTTCGACGATTCGCAGCGACAGGCCACACGCGATGCTGGCCGCATTGCGGGATTGGATGTGCTGCGGATTGTGAACGAGCCCACCGCCGCAGCGCTGGCGTATGGTCTCGACCGTCGCGGCAGCGGCACCATCGTGGTATACGACCTCGGCGGGGGTACCTTCGATTGCTCGATCCTGTCGCTCTCGGAAGGTGTCTTCAAGGTGCTTGCCACCAACGGCGATACCTTCCTCGGCGGCGACGACTTCGATCGCTTACTCATGCAAGTGGCGGCCAAGGAACTGAGCGTCGATCTCAGGACGAAGGACGCCGAACTGCTTCAACACCTGCGTGACGCCGCAGAGAAGACGAAGATCTCGCTGAGTGCTGCCGAAAGCGCAGAATTCAAGCTCGATCTTCCCTCTCGCGGGGTCGCATTCCGGCGCACATTCACCCGCGCGGAGTTCGAGGAGCTGATTCGGCCACTCATTGACCGCAGCCTTGATCGCTGTAAGTCGGCATTGCGCGACGCACAACTCACTGCAGCGAAGATCGACGAAGTAGTACTGGTGGGGGGATCGACACGAATTCCGTACGTTCGCAAGCGCGTGGCCGAATTCTTCGGCAAGACGCCGCACACCGGGCTCAACCCGGATGAAGTTGTCGCGATGGGTGCGGCGGTGCAAGCCGACATTCTCACGAGCGGCCGACGCGATATGCTGCTTCTCGATGTGGTGCCGCTTTCACTGGGGATCGAAACACTCGGCGGCGTGGTGGATAAAGTGATTCACCGCAATAGCATCGTCCCCGCACGCGGACAGACGATGTACACCACCGCTGTCGATAACCAGACGGCGATTGTGTTGAACATCTACCAGGGCGAACGCGAACTCACGAAGGATTGTCGCTTCCTCGGAACCTTCAAACTCGGCGGCATTCCCCCCATGCCGGCGCAATTCGCCAAGGTGGAAGTTACCTTCCTTGTCAATCACGATGGCATCCTCACTGTGAGCGCGAAGGAACTCCGTAGCGGAGCGCAAGCGCACGTCACCGTGCAACCCGCGCACGGATTGACGCAAGAAGAAGTCGAACAACTCGTCACCGAAAGCATCGAACACGCACAGGAAGACTTCACGGCCCGGCGGTTGATCGAATGGCGGAACAAAGCCGAAGGCGATTTACGGGCCACGGAAAAATCGCTCGCGCAAGCGGGTGATCAGCTCACGCCGGACCAGCGTGAACTGATTGCTTCCACCAGCACGTCCTTGCGCACCGCGATGGCAGGTTCCAACTTGCACGATCTGCAGCGATCGCTCGATGCGTTCGCCAATGCCACAAACCCACTCGCTACCCTCGTCATGAACGAAGTCCTCCGGAAACGACTTGGCGGAACAGATTCCGACAATTTGGATCCGGATAAACTCTAAGCGCTAGGACACCTGTGAAGAATTTGGCGAGCATTGGGGTTCGAATCCGAGTAACCCCGTGGGATGACATTTACGTTCGGACCACCGAAGAGCCCGGCGATTACATAAACGATCCGACTCCCTTCGAGTTTCTGGTTGAGGGTTGGCTGGAGGCTGGGCAGATCTTTTACGGCCTCCATGGACCAGTCGTTTCGGATCCCCCGCGTTACCACAATCTCACTTGCAACATCTTTGTGCGGGAAGATGGCTCCGACTGGAGAATCTCCTCGAAAAGCTCGACCTACTTCAAAGTGGGGCGGTCGAAAGCTCCGAGATGTCATATGCACGATTTTCGGCATCCCGAAGGGACAGAAGTGGTGGGGTTGCCACTGATAGCCAGATTTGGAGAGATTTGTGTCTTATCAACAGGAGAAAATGAGTAAGCGTTCGGCGCAAGCATCTTTCATCCGGGTTGCTGTTTGGTAGAGATGGGGAAATCAGGCGAAACGGGCATTCCCCACAGTGCAACGAAACTGGAAAAGCACCTCTCACGTCGGCGTAGCCATCGATCCAGTTGCGGTTGTCCGGCAACCGCACAGAATCATATGATGAGCCTACTCACCCCCTCGAAATGGCCCCTCTGAATTCCACGGCTGGGAATCATGCGCCCTGTTGGCTCGTTTGAATCTCCGCCGGCGTCCACCCACATCACGGCCGATGTCGCCATTGTCGGCGGCGGGCCCGTGGGGTGCGTTGCTGCACTCGCATTCGCGCGCACTGGTGCGAGTGTTTGTCTCGTCGACGCCAATGCACAATCCGCTCGCCTAGCCGGAGAATGGTTACATCCCACGGGGGCGTCGATCCTCTCGAGCCTCGGTGTCGATCTGAACGCCATCGGCGTGGCACACACCATCGGCCGCGGATTCGCCATCTTCCCAGCCAACACCGATCCCATCGTCCTTCCTTATGTGGGCGGCGAACTGGGCTTGGGCTGTCAGCATCACTTGTTGGTGGGCGCACTTCAGAAAATACTCGCCGCCCGGCCCGGAATCACGTTCCTCGCCGGATGTCGCGTCGGCGAGGTGGCTCATGGACGCATCACCGCCGTGACGGCCGACCGCCAAACAGCCATTGATGTGTTGGCGCCTCTGGTGGTTGGTGCAGATGGCCGGCAGTCCATCGTGCGGCAATCGCTCGGCTATTCGGGTGCCTGCCGGCCGGTTTCGTACATGGTCGGAATGCTGATCGATGCGGCCGCCCTGCCCTTCACCGAATACGGCAATGTTTTTCTCGGCGGTCCGGGTCCGGTGCTGGCATTTCGGGTTGATTCACAATACGCCCGCGTCTGTGTCGATGTGCCGGCGGATCGAGTCGAGTGGGTGCGCAAACCCACCGACATGCTGGCGGCCTTTCGAGTTGCACTTCCGCCCAACATGCACGCAGCGTGTCAACGTTCGCTTGCGGAAACTCCACCCGCCGTGGCCGCGAATCAGTTACTTCCGCGCCGTCAATATGGTTGTGCCGGGCTGGCGCTCGTCGGTGATGCCGTAGGTCACTGCCATCCACTCTGTGCGGTCGGGATGTCGGTCGGCTTCCTCGACGCCGTTACTCTCGCGCAGTCCCGTTCGGTGGAAGAGTACGCTCAAACACGCCGGACCGCCGGGCGCGTGCCGGAACTGCTCTCGATGGGGCTCTATGATCTCTTTGTTGGTTCCGATGCGAGCGCACAAGAACTCCGTGAGGCGGTTTACCGATTGTGGCGAACCTCAGCTGCCGCACGCCGGGACACAATGCGACTTCTGGCTGTGCGAGAAACACGCCGCGCCGCGCTCGGCGTGACCTTCGCCCGGCTACTTTCCACGGCTTCCCGGCAGGTCATTGCCGGTTCACTCAGTCGACCATTCTCACACACTCTCGGAGCCGTCACCGGTTTCGGCCGCTGGGCGGGTTGGTTCGCACGGGAGTCGCTGGTTGGCTGATTCTTCGCTTTGCCGCCGAGCGCTGAAATGAAGGCAACGCACACCGCCGAACAAACCGCAGCGACTTGTGCTGCGGACTCCCTCGTTTCGCTCCAGCACGCGGACGGCTGCTGGGAAGGTGAGATGATGTGGTGCCCGGTCGTGACCGCACAGGTCGCGATTGCGCGACACATCGTTGGCTTGCCTTTCACTGCCGCCGAGGCTGAGCGGATTCTCCTGCATTTCGAGCGCACTCAAACTTCTGACGGCGCATTCGGACTTCACCTCGAACACCCCGGTTCCGTGTTCGTCACGTCCATGGTTTACGTTGCGTCGCGGCTGCTCGGTGCTGGGCCGGAGCACTCGCTTACTGCGTCTGCGCGGCGCTGGCTTCATTCACGGCCTGGTGGCGTTCTTTCCGTACCGACATGGGGAAAGTTCTGGCTTGCGCTCCTGGGACTCTATGGGTATGAGGGACTTCGGCCGCTCGTGCCCGAACTCGTGCTCCTGCCAAAGGCCGTCCCAGTTCACCCGCTGCGCTTCTACTGCCACACGCGCTACATCTATCTGGCAATGTCGCTCCTTCAAAGCAAGCGAGTGAAGTTCAATCTTGGCTCCATCGGCGAAGAGTTGCAGCGCGAACTCTACGGTCCGGGTGGTCCACCCACGAGTTTCCACCCCCACCTCTATGATCTTGCCGCGGAGGACGCGTTCGAGCCGCCGGGATTGCTTGTGCGTGCGGCTGAGAGTGTGCTGGGCTGGTATGATCGCTTTCCTTTCGGCAAACTGCGGGCGCGGGCGAGCCGCAAGTGCCTGGATCTGATCGCACGCGATCTCACCGCCACGGATCATCTGACGCTTTCACCAGTCAATGGCGTGCTCAACATACTGGCGTTGCACGCAGAGGGCATAGACTCGGACAAGATCGCGAAATGTGTCGCAGGCTTCGAATACTACCGCTGGGATGATGACACCTGGGGTCTTCGTTATGCCGGCGGACGGACCCGCGTGTGGGACACGGGCTTCGCGGTCGAGGCGCTGATTACCAATCCCGTCATAGCGCACGAACATCGCGAACAACTCCTGAACGCCTACCGGTATCTCGCCGAGCAACAGATTACATCTTCGCTCAGCACACGCGACCCGGATTTCCCGGACCCAGCCATCGGAGGATGGTCACTGGCCGATTCCGCTCACACATGGCCCGTGAGTGATTGCACCGCAGAAGCACTCGCAAGCATTCTGGCAATCCAGACTCGGCTGGTACCCTGCGAGCGTATTCCCGACTCGCGTCTCACCCAGGCCGCTGAATTCATTCTCTCGCGTCAGAACCACGACGGCGGGTTCGGCTCATACGAGCGCGCCCGAGCGCCGCGATGGTTGGAGCAGTTGAACCCCTCGGAGATGTTCGCCCGCTGCATGACCGACCAGTCGTATGTGGAATGCACGGGGTCGTGTCTGGTTGCTCTCGCCCGGTTCCGTACCGCGTTCCCCACTTCTTCCGTAGCACGCATTGATCGAGCCATCCGTCGCGGAGTGCGGTTCCTCCTCCGACGCCAGCGCCGGGATGGTGCGTTCGATGGGTCGTGGGGAATCTATCTCACCTACGGCACCTTCCACGCCGTGCGTGGACTCCGTGCTGCGGGTTACCCGCCGGAGGGGCAGGTGCTTCAGCGGGCCGCCGAGTGGTTGATCCAACGCCAAAAGCCGGATGGTGGATGGGGAGAACACTTCACCGGCTGCCTGCGGCAGGAATACGTTGAACATCCCGTATCGCAAGCAACCATGACGAGTTGGGCTGTTCTTGCACTGCTTGAGATCGTGGGGAGAGAACATCCGGCGGTCCAGCGTGGCGCGGAGTGGCTCGATCGCCATCTGCCTGAGGACGGCAGCTCGCCACGCGAAGCGGTCAACGGCGTGTTTTTCGGTACGGCAATGCTCGACTATGACCTCTATCGCGCTTACTTTCCGGCCTGGGCATTGGCTCGCGTCACCGCAGTCTGACCATCGGGTGCAGTGGCGACGCGCGTGTCGTTTGCCCCACTCGTGGCGCTCTGGAGAGAAGCCGTCTTGACGAGACACCGGAGAACTTCGGCCACACTCCATGCTTGCGCGATGCAACCACGTGGGGTGTATGGCGGCTGCGCGTCGAAGATTTCGCTGATGGAGCCAACGCACGCTTCACTGAGGTGTTTCGGGAATCCTGCCAGGAACGATGCGCTCCCCGCCTGGTCTTCGGAGTTCGCGCGCATCCACGCATCGACGAAGGGACCAATCAGCCAGGCCCAGACGGTGCCCTGGTGATACGCCGCGTCACGTGCGCGCAGATCGCCAAAGTATTTGGGTTTGTAGTCCGGGTTGCCTGGCGAGAGCGAGCGCAGCCCTACTGGTGTGAGTAATTTCTCTCGCACCACGTTGAGCACCGGTTTCCAACGGATTTCGTCCAGAACAGGAAAGTCGAGCGAGATCGCCAGTACCTGATTGGGTCGTAGCGAGGAGTCGTTTTTTCCGTCGGGGCCATCAAGAACGTCGTAGAGATATCCCCCCTGCTCGTACCAGAAGCGGCGATTGAACGATTCTCTACACCGCGCTGCCTGCGCCGCGTACTCGTCGGCTGCCGTTGGGTCACCGGCTTCGCGCACCCAACCTTCCAGCAAACGCAGCGCGTTGTACCACAACGCATTGATTTCCACGGCTTTTCCGCGGCGCGGAGTGACAACCCAGTCGCCGACTTTTGCATCCATCCACGTAAGTTGGTAACCTTCAGCTCCCTGCTTGAGCAAGCCATCGGCGGAGTCGACGCCAATGCCAAATCGAGTGCCGCGAAGGTGGTGCTGAATGATTCCTCGCAGTTTGGGCAGCAGTTCCCGCAACGTGTCGCGATCACCGCTGGCGGCCAGATAGCGCCCCAGTGCATGAAAGTACCAGAGAGTCGCATCGGCAGTGTGATACAGTCCTTCCTGTTCTTTCTCGGGGAAGAGGTTCGGGATCAGTCCGTCCTTGATGTGCTGGGCAAACATACGCAGGATGTAGCCGGCCTCGGTGTGTCGCCCCGTCACGAGCGTCAAACCTTCGAGGCTGATCATCGTGTCGCGTCCCCAGTCGGTGAACCAGTGATAGCCGGCGATCACGGAGCGGACTTCATCCCCGTGAGCGCGGGCACGCGCCTCGTCTGCAACACGAGACGCCGGTGCGATAATGAACTGGTCAGCCGCCAACACTAACTCGGAACAGAAACCCGTTCGCGCCTCGGGCACGGCTTGATCGATAAGTCGCCGCCGCCGGGCCAACTCCGCCTTGAAGGCTTCAGTGGGAGACACAGCGCGAATACTGTCCCACGACTCCGTGGAGAAGATGAGCGTGGCAACCTGACCCGGTTCCAGATCAAGCCGGAAATGGCCCGGCGCCTCCAGCGCGCCTTGGAATTCGTACCCGCGCTGCTCCTCAATACGGTAGAGGACGTCGGAAATGCGCTCCCCCCGAACCGTGAAGCCCACGTTCTCTCCACCATCCAACGCCATCCGTAATGTGGGGAATGTATCGCCACACTTCATCTCATACCGATCCTCCACGGCTGTGAATACGGTGGGGCCACACATCACCGTACTCACGGGTTCGTCGTGACCGCGGAAGTGAACCGCCGGCTTGAGCTTCAGTCGCATTTTTCCACGACCATCGGTGAGCTGATAGCGGACGTAGACCGTGTTATGTCGATGGGCGAAGTAAACCCGTTTCTCCAGTTGCGCCCCCTCGACGTTGTACCGCCACACAGGCAGACCAGATTCCAGCTTGAACTCGGCCAGATGCTCCGCGCCATGGATGTGCAGGTGCGGACCGACTTTTTCTTCTCCTCCAAAAGGAACGGTGTGGTAATCGGGGAGTCGCAAATACTCCCACAGGTGATTGACCATCATCACCCGGCCGAGCGGAACCGGGTGGGCTGCGATCAACACACCGTGGTAGCGACGTGTTGCCGCTCCCGAGACGGTGCCTGAGGCATATCCTCCCAAGCCGTTCGTGACGAGCCACTCCCGCTCAAGTAGAGCAGCCAACGCCGGTCGTTCGCCCGGTTGCCAGGGGCGCGTCAGTACTTCATCGTGCGCTTGTTGAGTTGCGTCTTCAGGCATGTGTCACTCCGTTAACCGAGTTCGCTCGCGCTGTCGGGCGACTTTAACCATGGCCGAGGCGCGTTCGTTGGGATTCTTGGAGCGTGTCGGAAGCAATTCTGGGGCCAGCACAACCGCTGATTCGCCTGTCAAGCGCCAGCCGTCGAGCGTCTCGACGGGTGCGGAGCCTTCCCCACCATACCGGCGGTCCTCAGAAGACCAGAGCGTTGTCCAACAACAGCCCTCCGACGGAGCAAGCAGTGGTTCAGGAACCCGGTTGAGGTGAAGATCGACGCCGAAATTGATGAGTAACAGCCGGTCGCTTCGGTCCTCGGTAAAGAACCGCAGCGCAAAGGCATTCGCGCCCAGAACCGCACCGTCTATCCCACTGCGTTCCTGCCGCGCGAAGGCGGGATCAGTGCGACGCAGAGCGAGCAAGTCCTTATGGAGCAACCAGATCGCGGCATGCACTCCGCGATCGCGTTCGCGATGGTCAAGTTTGGATTGCTCGAACGTCGCTGGATTGGCGGGGTCGATTGCTTCCGCTCTGAAATCAGGCCGGTCCAGATGGCGAAACTGCACCAGGAACTCAACTCGTCCTTGCTTCACCTGTCCGGCGAGTTCCGGTTCGTGATCCGCGAAATAGTGGAACGGTGAGGACGCCGCGAATTCCTGCCCCTGGAAGAGCATTGGCGTGCCGGGAGACAGCAAGAGGAGTGCGGTCATGGCCCGAAAGCGGCCAGGGCTGGTCAGTGCGTGACAACGTAGCCCGCGTGCGGAATTGGCGACTTGATCGTGATTTTGAATGAAATTGACAAACTGCCAGGGGTTGAGATCCCACGCCGGCGTTCCGCGGCGTTGGTCTTGCCACGAATAGCGCTGGCCCTGGAAGAGATAACCATACTTCGCGGCCGAAATGAACTCCTGCGGCTGGCCCGCGTGGTCAGAATAGTAAGCCTCCGAGTGCCCGGTCAGCGCTACCATCGCGGAGTGATGGAAATCGTCGTTCCAGATTCCATCCAGGCCATATCCGCCGCGTTCCGCCGGGCGCACAATCTTCGAATGTTGCGGTTCGTTCTCGTTAATGATGATCGTTGCTCGGCCGCGCGCGGCACCGCGTGCCCGCCGACCAATCGCCGCAAGAATATGATCGTCTGAATCGTCGTGGATGGACTGAGTGGCATCGATCCGCAGGCCGTCGAAATGGAACTCCGTGATCCAGTAACTCACGTTGGCAAGGACCAATTCCCGCACAGGACCGGAATCGGGCCCATCGAAATTGATCGCCTTGCCCCATTCATTTTTGTGTCTGTCCGTGAAGTATGCAGACGAATATTGCTCCAATACGTTCCCACGCGGGCCGAGATGGTTGTACACGACATCGAGAATGACGGCGATTCTCTGTCGGTGTGCGGCGTCCACAAACCTCCGAAGATCGTCAGGCGAACCGTACTCGCGATAGGGTGCAAAGAGGTGAGTGCCATCGTACCCCCATCCGAAACGACCGGCGAAGTCGGCAATGGGGAGAACCTCGATCACGGTTACCCCCACCTCGGCCAATGCCGGGAGTTCCCGCATGGCTGCCGCCCATGTTCCTTCTGGGGTGAATGTCCCAATGTGCATTTCGTAGATCACCTGTCCGCGCAAGCTCCGTCCCTTCCAGCCAGAATCGGTCCAGGCAAAAAGAGAGGGATCGATCACCTGCGACGGACCGTCCGGCCCTTTGGGCTGGAAGCGCGACGTCGGATCGGAAACGAGCGCAGCATCATCATCGAGCCGGTAGCGATAAAGATCGCCGGCAACGGCTCCTGAGACCCGCCGTGAGAAGTAACCGTCTGCTTCTGCTTCGAGTGGGTATTCGCCGGCAGCCTGCCCCGACTCAATAACCACCGACACAACTCGGCGACGCGGGGCCCACACACGGAAGTGGGTTCCGGCTCCTCCAACTTCAGCTCCGATGGGCAAACTACGCTGGTTCCGCATCAGGAGAGACTCCGTTCAGTTTGTTCATCTCCACACTGACTCTTTTGCCTTCGACACGATAAGTGGGCGCTTTCATTTCAAGCGTGGGTCAGGAGCGCGGCGAACGGATCGGCCTTCTGTCGCGCAAACCGGGCGGGCGCTGTCCGAAGTGTGAATCGACTCGGATCCAGACCCGGACGCACCTCCGTCCACCGAAGCGGTGTGGAGACAGGAGCCCCTGGGACCGCCCGGAGCACATAAGGCGGAACGGCATGATGCCCGCGTGCGTTCTGCAACACGTCGATGTAAACGCGCTTTCCACGCTTGGCCTTGCGTATCTCCACGGTGGCTGTTTCTGGAATCCCATCCGCCACACGTTTAGCCACACCGAGTGCCCACTTGCGCGCCGCGTCGAAATCACTCTCGTCGCGCTGGGTGACGAGGAGATGCAAGCCGGTCTTTCCGGAAGTCTTGACCACCGACGGGCGATTCTCGGCCTGGAGTTCCGAATGAAGACGCTGAGCCACTGCCACCGCGTCCGCAAATGTGGCCTCGCCAACATCAAGATCAAAAAGGACCAAGTCTGGCCGGTCGAGATTCTCCACACGCGAGAGCCAGGGATGGAAAGTGAGCGTGCCTTGATTCACAAGATAAAGAAGAGTCGGCAGATCATTGACGAGGACATACTGCACCGGTTTGCCGTGCTCGGTGGGCAGTTCGATGCGCGGAATCCATTTGGGATACGACGCTGGGGTATTCTTCTGCCAGAAGTGGGGCTTGCCTGCCCCCAAGCCTTCCGGGAGGCGTTCCAGTGTCGTTGGGCGATCTTTGAGAAATGGAAGAAGTCGTGAAGCCACCTTGCGGTAATACGCCACCACATCGGCCTTGGTAATCCCATCTGCGGGGTAAAGGATCTTCTCGGGATGCGTGATGACGACAGGGCTTGGCGGAGAACCGGGGCTTTCGGCCGCGATGATTGTCATTGCGGGAGTGGTTTTTCGTTCTGCTGACTTCTGCGCCGGCGAGGTGCGCGGGGAATTGCTGCTCCTGGCAAACTCGTCCTTGAGTTTGATGAGGAGCCACTGTTCCTTCTTTCCCTTCTCCACTCGCATCCGCACAAGGCTGAATCGCCCCTTCAGTTTCTCGCCCTGAAGTGCGAAGTTGATCTGGCCTGCCGCCAGACCTTGTACGAGGGGTCGGTCCGCTTCGAATGTTCCGTGATCCCAGATGTGAACCGTGCCAGCTCCGTAATGCCCCGCGGGGATGGTGCCTTCGAACTGCGCGTAAGCGAGAGGATGGTCTTCGACTCGCACCGCGAGGCGTTTGACCGCGGGATCGAGCGAGGGCTCCTTGGTAACCGCCCAGCTCTTCAGAACTCCTTCTGCCTCCAGTCGAAAGTCGTAGTGCAGACGGGTGGCGTGGTGTTCCTGAATGACGAAGATGGAACGCGTGGACGCAGTACCGGCAGTCGGTCGTGGTTCGCGCGTTTCGCGAAATTCGCGCTTGGCGGCGTATTCACGAAGGGAGTTCGGGGGCGTTTTGGGCTTCACCATGGATAGCTTCCGCGGAATCGCTGACTGATTGAGATGAAGCAATTCGCGTACCGCGATCGGAAGCTAACCAATGACAAGACTGGCCGCAGAGGATCACACGTTTCCCGACGTCTTGCGGTCACCGGACTCCGGTGCTTCGGAGGGATCGTCCGTCAGCCGGATTTTGGGATGGAATGCCGGTGGTAGAGGGTCGATGTTGTCCTGTTGGGGGTGGATGTGTGGACTTTCTTGGTTCGGATTGGAACTCGTCGGTCTGGTTCCGCTCGGCATCTGGCCGCTTTTGGTGAATGGATCGCTCATAAGTCACCTGAGATTGGGTCGGGATCAAATGCGGTCCCGACCCTGGTGACAGTGCAATGCGTGGGCCACAGGAGCGTTACTTGTGTGCCTTCTGGTTGATGCCGCGTTCGGCGAGCTGGGTGAGTTTCTCATCCGTCCGCTTTTCTTCTTCCAGCGTCTCGTGGAGTAGTCTGGCTGCTTCGTGATGACCAAGTTGCTTCGCAAACGCACAGAGACTGCCGTAGAGTGCAATCTCGTAGTGTTCCACCTTTTGCGCCGCGGCGATCAGTCCGGCATCCTGAGCCTCGGTATCGAGGCCGAGGTTGGCGATTTCTTCGCCCTCGGTCACAAGCCCCTCCATGGCCTCACAGGTGTTCCCGCCGGTCCGGCAACCGACTTGCTGGCAGACCTTCTCCAGACGAGAGACTTGATTTTTCGTCTCCGCGAGGTGTTGCTCGAAGCCCGCACGCAGCTCGGCCGACGATGCCGCCTTCGCCATCTTCGGCAGCGCCTTCGTGAGTTGTGTTTCCGCGCTGTAAGCATCCTGAAGCTGATCGTAAAACAGGTCGGTCAGTGTCTTAGCCACGGCGTGCCTCCTTGAATGGGATCGGGACATAGGCGAAGGGCGGGCGACTGGATCCAAGCTGAGAACAGACCCAAACTACTTCTGCAGTTTCTTGGCTGCTTCGAGGTGTTTTTCGAGAACGGGCAGCGTCTTGGTCGCGAAGTCCTTGATTGCAGGATTCTTGGCTTCCTTACTGGCCCGCGTGAAGAGTGCGATGGCCTTGGTGTGATCGGCAACTTCGTGCTTGACGAATTCGCCATCGAAATCCGCGCCCTTATACTTTCGGAACATGTCAACTTCCGCCTGATCGTGCTCGTTCATCTTGGCGGGGACGGGGATATTCGCCGCCTTTGCCACAGCCCGGAGATCCTCGCCGGCCTTCGTATGATCCTTCACGAGCATGTCCGCGAATTTCTTCACGTCATCGCGTTTAGCGTGCCCGACCGCGATCTTCCCGAGTTCGATTTCGTGCATCCCGTCGCTGGCCGCCATCATAACGAACGTGGCATCATCGAATGGTTTTTCGGCGGGTTTTGCATCATCCGCCCGTGCGGCCAGCCCTGCAAACAGGGTCAGCGCTGCTCCCAGTTGCATCATCCGAACCATAGCGGACTCCGGCCTTGCTGGCTCAATAGGGAACCTGAGGCGATGTGTTCGAAACACCCAAAAGTCTGCAAGCCAGATGCCGGCGGAAGTGGGTGTCGGATTTTGCTCCATTCCCCGACACATTGACAAAGAAGGCGGACGAGTGGTGCGGAAGAAGATGCACAAGAGAAGCACTTGAGGGAACGGTGTTGCGCGTTGCCGGGAATGGCAGTGCCGTGAGGGAGATGCAAAAGGGAATGCCCAGGGTCAGACACAGCAAGGAGCGGGAGCTTTTCTGTCGTCCCGCCCCTGACTCTGGATTTTCACTGTTTTACTTCTCGGCCTTGACCTGCACAAAGAGTTGGTCACCTGCTTTGAGGGTATAGTTCGTCTTCATCTCGCCTCCCTTCAGAATGCCAGGGAGGTTGACGGGGAGAATGGCTTTGTCGCGGACGACCCACACATTGACGCCTCCCGATGTGATGGGAGCATCGTCCGCGGCGTACACCAATCCCTCCAAAACCGTCTCTTTACCGGTCGCTTTCACCCGGATGGTCTTTTCGGGAGCAGTGAGGGTGCGAACATGCACCGTGAAGACAATCCCTTCCTTCACAGGTATTAAGCCCGGCGACTTCTGGTTTGCCGCAGCGACAGCTTGTTGGGCTTGTTTCACTCGTTCTTTCGCAACATGAAGCTGTGCGTTCGATCGTTCAAATTTCGCTTGCGCCAACGCGACCTGTGCGCGAGCCATTTCAAGTTCTGCCTCCGCTTGGCGCAGCTCTTCTTGAGCCGCCTGAAGTTCGAGTTGTGCCCGCGCTTGTCGCAGCAGAGCTTCGTACTCGGCTTTTTTCTGATCGTCGGCGGTTGTGCAGAGTGCTTCTTCAAGTCGCTTCGTCTCGCGGAGGAGCTTTTCTCGTGCTTCATCCTGAGGGTTGGGACGTTTGAGGTGGAACACGATTACCCCATCACCACCGAACTCCTTTGGCCGTTGGCCGTCGACTGTGAGTGCCAGTCGTAACTCCGCCTGAGCCATTACGGCCGGATCTTTCAAAGCAGGTTCACACGGTGGGAGGAGTGACGGCAACTCCTTACCGTAAGGATTCTGGTGGCATAAGACACAGGTCGAACTCGGTGCGACGAATTCGTAGATCGCCTCCACCTTTCCCCATTTCAGCTGACCGCCGGGGCTACTATTCACGTGCATGTTAAGCGTTCGCGGTCTCGCGGTCTCATTGACGGTGAACGTATACTCACGTTGCTTCCAGTTTCGGCCACCTTCCAGATAGGGCATACGGAGAACGTTGTTCTCTACTTCCAAGACCCACGAGCCCGCCGGACCCGTCGAAATCGTTTTGTCGCCTTCCTTCAGACGGACAATCCACCACGTTCCTTGTAACCGATCGCGATCCGAGCCGAGTTTCTTGGGCGGAGGCACCCGTTTCTTGACTGGATCAACAGGCTTCAGAGGGACTGGCACGAGGGGTCGATCCTGCTCCCCTCGCGTCTGTGGCGTATTCGGCTCTTCTCCGGAACCAGTCCCGGCTCCAGATGCGGCCAAGACGCCGAACCCAATTGCACAAACGGTCAGTAGTGCCGCAGTCATCGCTTTCAATTTGACGAACGTCATGCTTCGTACCATCCCCTCGGAAAGAGCTACGACCGAGGCCGACGCGCCTGCGGTCGGTGTGCCACTGATAAGTTCGATTGTGGATTGAATCACGTGCGCCGAGGCTATCTCCGCTGGGCCGAAGGCAGCCAATCCACCCACTGGGAGTGCCAGGCCCAGACGTTGGAGTCGCTTCGCCAGCAATCCCCGCGCACGCGCTAAACGGCCCGAGAGCGTCCCTTCGCTCCAACCCAGGCGCTCGGCCGCTTCCTTCCGGGTCAACCCTTCCAGGTCGCACGCAACAACAGCAAGGCGGTATACTTCCGGCAATTTGCAGATCGCGCGGTGAACAGCTTCGATGAGGTCGTATTCTGCTTGGCTCGGTTCTCCTGCCGCCACTTCTTGGAGCGCGTACTCACGCGTGATTCGGCGCTCGCGCATGGTTAGCGCTTTCAGCGCCACCCGGCGAGCTACGCCGAACAACCATGCCGACACGGCCTCCCGCGGCCAGACATCCGCTGCCCGCCGCGCGAGAACGAGGAAGGTGGCTTGGAATGCGTCCTCCGCGTCCTGGTGGTGGCGAAGGATGCGGCGACAGGTGGAGAAGACAAGCCCGGCATGTCTGCGGACAAGGATCGCAAACGCGTTCTGATCCCCTGCAAGAAACGCCTCCAGCAGCGGGCCATCCCCCCGAGTCGTTTGGTCAGTCGTGAGTCGGCGTAATCTGGCCAGGGTCGGGTTCACCGGTATCCTCCGTTGTGTGCTTACTCATTCATTGCCGGCATCACCCCTCGCGCGTACGAAAATTCGGTTAGTGTGTCCTCATCCATGAACCCGGTGGAAGTGTCACGTTGCTTAACGAGCCGCGTCGCTGGAGTAGATGAGAACACGGCAGGCCTCATTCTTATCTCTCGCAATGCAGCAGGAATCGTTGCCCGCTCCCTGGCGGTCGCGGCTCGTTCAAT
>Ga0209062_1000927_pt1 | contig 64429 bp, 68 predicted proteins | sample Coa_R2_2_FD_187158 | JGI IMG/M metagenome (GOLD analysis project Ga0209062, IMG submission 187158) | Surface soil microbial communities from Centralia Pennsylvania, which are recovering from an underground coalmine fire - Coalmine... | ecosystem: Environmental > Terrestrial > Soil > Unclassified... | reverse complement strand
CCCCGTTCCTCGTGAGCTATGCTCACCGAGATTACGAACAGGAGTGGCGAACCCCTGTACGCGTCGGCCGCCGACGCTCAGGGTGGTCGGAATCACCCGGAATCGGTGGACGAATTACCCTGGAATCAGTGGACGATTTGCTCCGGAATCAGTGGACGATTTGAATTGGAATGCGTGGTCGATTTGCGTCGGAATACGCAGCTGGGCTCCTTCGATCGTCTGGGCGTCATTCGAGCCGATGCCTCGTGGGGCACGGGCGCAGACATTCAGGAACTCGTGGACCTGGGACTTACCTTTATCGTCAAGGGCTTCTCCAATCGCACCGCGCTCAACTTCGCAGCCCGCGTAGCCCCCACGCAGTGGGAGTCCCTGGACCTCTTCACTCGAATCTGTGACTTGGGGCCCCACCGCATCACCAATTGCCGTCATCTCGTGCCCGTGGTGCTCGTTGAGTTGATGACCGAGCGCTATGATCGCCCCTCCTACTCCCACCTCTACACGACGTTGTCCCCAGAGCAGGCGGATGCCGAGCAAATCTTTACACGGTACAATGATCGGCAGAGTATCGAAGCGTTGCTCAAGAGCACGAAGTATGGCCTCTCGATTGAGCACCTTCGCACGCGCCGCTCCTATCCCATGGAGAATTTCCTGCAGGTAGCGGCGATCACGTTCAATCATCCACCCGAGGCTCCAGATGAGCCCCTCCTACATGTGCTACTAGGCATCCTCAAGAGGCGTGCCTCAGAGATGGACGCGTCAGGGTTTCAGCGTGTTCACGATGAAAGGTGGGGCGTCTGTGGGCTCCCCGCGACCAGCATTCGCTGCGGTGCACAGGCGGTCCCCACATGGTGACAGGGCTCCTGTCAAACCGCACGGGTGGCCCGAGCGACGTGGCGAGCCCCCTTCGGACGGATAGGAGTCCACCCTAAGATCGAGACTCCACCCGCGTCTCCGCGGTCGGGGGGCCCAGCCAGATCATTTCACCGCAACAGCAGTTCAACAACACGCTCCAGATCAACCGGAGAATAGCAATGAAATTTGATAACGTTTTTACGTTTATTCTTGACTATATCGACTGGTACAGCGTATCGCTCCTCCAGCTGACGTGCCACATCGGCTAGTTGCGTGACATCCGCATAGGGAAGGGATGTTTCACGTGAAACATTCTTTGCCCTCTTTCTCGCAATATTCTCGGTGTCCCGTACCGACAGACCCTTGCTCTCGATTGACTGCCAAATGCTAATCCTGGAAGCTTCATCGCTGACCATCAAAAGAGCGCGCCCATGGCCTTCGCTAATCCTACCCTCGTCGATGGCCTTCTGTATCTCCTCAGGCAGCTCCAGCAGCCGAAGAGCGTTGGCAACAGAGGACCGACTAGTACCTGTGCTCTCAGCAACCTGTTCCTGGGTCATTCCGAACTCCTCAATGAGCCTCTTATAAGCTTTCGCCCTTTCTATGGGGCTCAGGTCCTCGCGCTGAATGTTCTCAATCAGCGCAATCTCCAACATTTGCTGATCAGCAACCTCCCTAATCACCACAGGAATTCTCTCAACCCCTGCCTGCTGGGCCGCGCGCCACCGACGCTCACCAGCCACGATCTCGAAGCCTTGGGACGAAGGCCTGACGATAAGAGGCTGTAGCACTCCGTGCCTGCGAACAGATTCTACAAGCTCGTCGAACTCGGGACCCGCGATATCCTCCCTCGGTTGGTACGGGTTGGGGAAGAGCTTTGACACCTCAACCTCCCTCATCGCATCGAGAGGGGTACTGGTCGCACCGGGGATTAATGCTCCCAGACCTCTTCCGAGCCCCCTCTTGGTCATTGTGACACCCCCTCTCCGCTGGATTCCCGCCTTACGTCCCGATCGCAATAAGGATCTCCTGCGAGGGGGTCAGCCCCTAGCTCATCTGTTGTAACATCCCCCCGTTCCCCTTTAGCTCCGCCGTCTCTAGCGACACGTTCAAGGAATTCATGCGCGAGCTCTAGATACGCGGAACTCGCCCGGGAGCTAGGCGCATACTGGATTACAGGTTTGCCATAGCTCGGAGCTTCGGCCAGCCGGACACTCCTAGGTATCTCCGTTGAAAAGACGAGGGACCCGAGGTGCCTCCGGACTTCGGAGGCCACCTGCTCCGAAAGCTTCGTACGTGAGCTAGTCATGGTGAGCACCACCCCAGAGACCGCCAGGTTCGGATTTAGGTGCTTCCTAACAAGAGACACGGTATCGATTAGTTGAGCGAGTCCTTCGAGGGCATAGAATTCGCACTGAACAGGGATAATACAGGAGTCCGCTGCCACAAGAGCATTTACCGTCAGCAGGCCTAGCGATGGAGGGCAGTCTATGACTACGGCGGCGTAGCACGGTCTGACGCCCGAAATCGCTTCCCTTAGCTTCCCTTCCCGCTCAATTTGAGGTACGAGTTCCACTTCCGCCCCCGCCAATCTCAAGTCCGAAGGCACTATCTCAAGGCGGCTTACCGAAGTCTTCAAAATGGCCTCCTTGATAGGCACCTCCCCCATGAGCACATCGTAGGTAGTGCAGGTAAGCCCGATCTTGGAAATGCCGAGACCGCTTGTCGAATTCCCCTGCGGATCCATGTCAACCAGGAGGACTCGATAACCCAGAAAAGCCAACGACGCCCCGAGATTAACCGCTGTAGTGGATTTTCCTACCCCGCCTTTCTGATTAACAATCGCGCAGATGTGTCCCCTCGAATGATCCTTCCTACCTTCCGCCAGTTCTTCAGCAACGCAACCGGTCACGACCGGAGTTTATCCAACTGCTACACAAATCCTGCTACTCCTCGATTGGATGGAGAAGAAAAGTGGAATTAAATCCTACAAAGGTCTCCGAATCGGCACGCCGGGCCGTCGAGGGTATACAGGAGGCGTGGGAGACCTCTTCCGAACAAGGACCACGGTGGACCCTGGCCGCCCAGGAGCTCTTCCTATGCTCGCATCCCCGCCGAGCAATTCCAAAGCCCGCACGGCCCTGCTCAATTCTTCCTCAGCCGTCGCCCCCTTAGGGAAAATGGCAATGCCTCCCACCCGCAGGAACGGCATCGCATACTCAACCAGTACACGAACCTCAGCCACCGCCCGTGCCATCGCCGCATCGTACCCCTCTCTATGGCCGACCGCGTGGGCAAGCTCTTCGGCGCGTGCGCTGATGACCTCTACGTTCCTCAGGCCGAGTTCTTCAGTGACGATTTCGAGAAACCTAGCCTTCTTCCGAGATGCCTCAAGCAACACCACTCTCAGGTCTGGCCTGGCCACAGCAACGAGTACACCAGGAACCCCCGAACCGCTGCCAATATCGATGACAGAACCTGTAGAGGGGAGAAAAGGAATAACTCCGATAGAGCCGCCTATAAGGATTTCTATGACATCCTGCTCCGCCCGAGCCCCTGTAATCCTCAATTTCTTTCCCCAACGAAGAACGAGATCAAGGTATTTCGCCAGTTGAGAAAATACATTCTCTGGAAGGCTCACTCCCCACTCAGCAGAGGAGACACCAAGGAAACCCAGAAGTAGACTTCGAGTCCTGCCCGGATCCTCCGACACGCAACGCAAATCCTATCAGCGATCATCCGATCCAGTAGAAAGCGACGAGTCCAGCATACGGCGAACCGGTCCCCTCCTACTCCCCCTTGAATTTACTGGTCCCCTGGGGCTGACTACAACGTGGCGTTCCGCTCCCTCTCCCTCGCTAAAAGTCATGACCTCGGCATCCGCCGCAAGAACGGTGTGAATGATTCGCCTTTCCGACGCCGGCATGGGTTCCAGAACAACGGGGCGACCCGTACGTCGCACCTTTGCTGCAACACGGCGAGCCAAGGCCTGAAGAGTTTGACGCCTGCGTTCCCTGTAGCGTTCCGCATCAAGCAGGACGGGAACACGTCGACCGAGACGGCGCGCAACCACTAAATTCACGATCAGCTCCAATGCTTCCAAAGTCTGCCCGCGACGGCCAATAAGCGGCCCCAGATTGGCCCCACTGATCGAGATCCGAATGGCACCCGCGTCCTGTGAGGCTGTTACGGTGCCCGCGATTCCCATCGCGTCTATCAGCTCGGAAGCCACTTCTTGCGCAACGGAAACGTATTCCTTTCCGTCTCCTCCGACAAGATCCGGAGGACCTGCCTGTCTTTCGGGTGCACCCTCCTCTTCTTCCTCGGACAACAACGTTAGGCGCACTCTCGCCTCGCGCGCCCCGATTCCAAGGACTCCTCGACTTCCCTCGTCAAGCACTATTAAATCGACATCCTCCCGCCGGGCACCCAAAATTCTGAGTGCCTCGCGAATTGCTTCTTCAACGGTTCGCCCGGATCCCTCGGCAGACCTCACACGCGCTTCACCCTCCCTCGAGATGAGGCACCGGCACTTCGTGCCCCGCCCGGCGCCGGACGAGCACCCTCCGATTGCCGCCCCGATTGCGGAGACCTCACGGTTGCTCCCGCGGGAGCTTGCGGACGGCCTACAACCAAGCGGTACTCTCCAACGTAAGCCACAGTCGATACAATCCAGTATATCGAAAGCCCAATGGGGTACAAGGTAGCAAAGTACATGAGCATGAGCGGCATGAACAAGAATAGCTTTGCCTGCTGGGGATCAGTGACGCTCAGACGCTGCTGCCACCACGTTGCGAGTCCCACGAGAATGGGAATTAGGAGCATCAGAGATCGCTCAGGATGTGCAGGAAATTCCGAAGCCACTCTAGACAGACTGGGAATATCGTCCAGCCGCAGCCACGGCACTCCAATCACTGTTGCGTTGCCGAACAAATTTTTTGTGTACAGAAGCCTGAAGAGGCCCCAGAGGACCGGTAGTTGGACCAGCATGGGTAAGCAACCCATCATGGGATTAACGTTATGGGCCCGGTATAACGCCATCATCTCCTGATTCAGAGTCTTGGGATCGTCTTTGTACTTCCGCCGAAGCGATTCCATGTGGGGTGCCAACATCTGCATCGCCTTCATGGACTTCAACTGGACCCGAGTCAATGGGTGCAGGAAAAGCTTGATAACGAGGGTCAACAGGATAACGGAGATAGTATAATCGTGCGTGTACTCGTAAAAGAAGCCTAATGCCCGGCGCAGAACCTCAATGATCGGCTCGAGCACCTACATAGCCTCCCCGCCGTCATGGCACCGGATCGTATCCCCCAGGGTGGAAGGGGTGGCACCGAAGCAATCTCTTAAGAGCCAACCAGCTTCCCCTGAGAAGGCCATGCCGTTCCAGGGCTTCGACGGCGTAGTTTGAACAGGACGGATAAAACCTGCATGTAGCTGGCGCGTAGCGCGAGACCCATCTCTGGTAGAAGCGTACGAGCCCCACGGCAACCTCCACCGTCGCGCGACTCACCCGCTGGATCCACACAGCAACCGCCCCTGCTCACACAAGCGCACAATCTCATCGACGAGTGCGTCGAACGCAAAGGTCAGGGCAGGGTTCCGGGCCACGAGGATGAGGTCCCCGCGACTGCACACCTTTCCCTCGATCCTTCTGAAGGCCTCCCGCACCCGGCGCTTCGCCCTGTTCCTCAATACGGCCGAACCCAGGCGTCGCCCTGCGGTTATAGCGAGTCTTGCCGGTCCTTCTGTATCCCGACGGTATACCACCACAGCTTCCCCGGCGTACCTCCGGCCCTCACGATAAACTTCTGCGAACCCGCTTCTGAGGCGCCCCCAAGTCTTTCGCCCGCGCATGGATCTTCCGTGTTGCCGGGAGAAAAACAAGACAACCGCCAGCGCCTAGGAAGGCACCAAGCGACGCCGTCCCTGCTGCCGGCGTCGTCTCAAAACATTGCGCCCGCCCGGGGAGCGCATACGAGCTCGAAACCCGTGAACCTTTCTCCTATGTCGCCGGTTGGGCTGATATGTCCTCTTGACCACCTCATCCTCCAAAGGGCCCCTGAATTCTACGGGATTGCCGGATAACTATATCATACTTGTGCTCAAGCATTCAACGGATCGAATCGCGCTGAAGCCTCACCGGGGATCTATCGCCTGAAAATCGTACCCCGCACTCCCCTCGCACCCCCCACCCCAAGCACCCCGAAGATCCCAATATCCGCTCATGCCCGCCGACAATATGTCCGTGCCACCCGCCTCTGCTAGGCGGAAGCTCTCGGACCCTCAAGCTGGCGTAGCACCTCGACACCATCAACCCAATACACCGGTCGTCGCGGAGGGGCCGCACACGGCCGCACCAAGAGGAGGGGACACTTCCCAAGGCACCGCTTGCGTACGACGCCGCGGATGGTCAGAGGCGGGGCGTGGCGGCCGGGGCTCTCCGGGAAGGGGGACTTCGCCCCAAGCGACGTAGCAGGAGTAATGATGCGACGGCCTCCTCGTGCGCGCAGGACGGGGCCTCCTCCGGAGAAGGGGATGGTCCGGCGAGGGGATGGATCCGCAAGGGCCTCCCTTTAGTGCACCAAGATCAACAACGCCGCTCCGCTCCCCGTCTTGAACAATACACCCCACCTTGTCACCCTCCCGTAGTTGCCAGGGGCAATAGCGACGATAGGGCGGCGCGCCCATCCTCCCACATCTTCGGGGTCACGCCCCCCTGCCTTCGCGACCCTTCGGGGCGCCGGGATCGAAGCGGTCACGAAGGTTTCCCTCTTCCCGCGTGCCCTGTGGATATCCTGGGGATCCTACTCCCCCTTATCCACAAATCTCCGCCCAGACCACGACGATTGGCACACGAGCCGTTCCCTCTAGAGAGAATGCTCCGCCATTCGAGGGGAGCCCGGCAGGAGGAGTTAGCCGGACTTATCCACAATCTTTTCCACACCTGTGGACAATCCAAAGGGGCTCTCTGCGGCCGTTTTGGATTCTGTGGGAACTGTTTCAAGGCATAATGGTGGTCACAGGCGGCTTTACCGGAGGCGGGCGTTGCTCCTCTCCACATATTTGACCGTCCGGCGGCACGCCAATGGCAACCAGGAAAACGTTCCTTCCACCCCAGGGAATAGCAGGAAGGCCGCCCGAAGTCTCTAATTACCCTGCTCGCGTACGGGGGGTTCTGTGATGCAGGAGATGCAGAATCGGTTCCTCCGGCTCATCTCCCGACATACTACCGAACCGCAGGAGCCAGCCCAGGCCCCCGAAGTCCGCATGGCGATCTACGACTCTCCACTAGCTCCACCACAGGTGGTCTCGCTGTCATCGGAGGACTTCACTCAGCTCGTGGGCGAGCTCGCTGCGCGCACGCATAACTACGCCCGGCAACGAGGAGGTCGGATTCCCTATGTGGCTATCAGAGAAATCGTGGAAAACCTGATCCATGCCTATTTCAAGGACGCCGTCATCTCGATTATGGAGGATGGGAATACCATCCGCATCTCAGACCAGGGCCCTGGAATCCGCGACAAGGAACGCGCCCTTGCACCAGGCTTCACTACTGCTAGCCGCGAGATGCGCGAATTCATCAAAGGAGTAGGTTCCGGACTGCCGGTAGTGCGCGAGCAGCTCGCGTTCCTGGGGGGTGCCATCACGATCGAGGACAACCTCGAGCACGGAACAGTAGTCACTCTGCATGTAGGCCCCCCAGCTGAGGAAGCCGCCCCGCCGGTACGCACCCCGCCGCAGCCCCCTGACACTCAACCATCCTTCAGGCTGACCGACAGGCAACGCAAGGTGCTCTTGCTTGTGGCCGAGCTCGGGGCAGCGGGCCCCTCCACGATTGCCAAGGAACTCGGAGTGAGCCAAAGCACGGCCTTCCGAGAGCTGGCCGCTCTAGAGCGAATGCGGCTTCTCGCCCCTCGCGGACAAGGGAAACGGACGCTGACCGAGGACGGGATTGCCTATCTCGACAACGTCTTCAAGCCATGACCGATACTCTGTCGCACGGCACCAGTAACGGAGGACCCGCTATGGACGTACGCACACCAAACGTCGGCCAGATCTGGCAGGAGGCCCTCAACCGCATCGAGAGCCAGCTGAGCAAACCCAGCTTTGAAGCCTTCCTCAAGGCGATGCACCCCATAGCTCTAAACGACAACCGGTTTATTTTCTCCGTACCAAGCCAATTCGCCAAAGAATGGCTCGAAAGCAGGTACCGAGGTTTGATCGCGGAAACCCTCCGCGATATGCTTAACCGCACCATCGAGATCCACTTCACCGTCGCCGATGGGGAGCCGGCCACCCAACCCCGCGACCCAGCCCCACAGACACGCCATCCGGGCGGGCCCGTGACCCCGCTCACCGCGCGCTACACCTTCGATACGTTCGTCGTAGGAAGTGGCAACCGATTCGCCCACGCTGCCGCGAAGGCTGTGGCCGAATCACCCGCCCGCGCGTACAACCCTCTGTTCATTTACGGCGGTGTAGGCCTCGGCAAGACGCACCTGTTGCAGGCGATCGGACACCACGTGCTCACGCACAAGAAGGCAACACGAGTGACCTACGTCTCCTCGGAACGCTTCACCAACGAACTCATCAATGCCATTCGGGACGACAAGATGGTTGAGTTCCGCGCCAAGTATCGCAGCGTCGATGTCCTGCTCATCGACGACATCCAGTTTCTCGCGGGCAAGGAACGGACTCAGGAAGAATTCTTTCACACATTCAACACCCTACATGAGTCCAGTCGACAGCTTATCATCAGCAGCGACCGCCCCCCCCGCGATATTCCTACCCTGGAGGACAGGCTACGCTCCCGTTTCGAATGGGGCCTCATCGCCGATATCCAACCTCCAGACTACGAAACGCGCATCGCCATCTTGCGCAAGAAGGCCGAGCTGGACAATATCGCTCTCCCCGATGACGTAGCTCACTTCATAGCCCAGCGCATCTCGTCGAATATTCGAGAGCTGGAGGGAGCGCTAAGCAGGCTTCGCGCTCACTCCGAGATGACGGGAGCTCCCATTTCCATCGAAATGGCAAACGCCGCCCTGAAGGAACTCCTCCCTCACGTGCGTATCCGCCCGGTCACAATAGCCGCCATCCAGCGCGCCGTAGCCGACTTTTTCGGAATCCGCGTGGAAGAGATGAAGGCGAAGCGCAGGACCAAAGGAGTTGCCTTTCCCCGCCAAGTGGCCATGTACCTCTGTCGCGAACTCACTGATGCCTCGCTCCCGCGCATCGGCGAGGAATTCGGCGGACGGGACCATACAACGGTCATGCATGCCTGCGACCGCGTCAGGCACGCGTTGGTACAAGACGCTCACCTAGCAGCGGGCATCCAAAGCCTTGTGGAAAGTTTCCGGATAGATCGCCCGAGCCTGTCGGTCCACCCAGAAAACGAAGCAGGTTCACTCTAGTGGCGACGTCTTTGTACCCAACTTGTCCTCCTAATCCGCACAGGCCGAAGCTCTCTACGGAGCATGTAATTCGCGGCTTCCCTTGGGATATCCCCATTGTCCGCAGCATTTAGTATTATTACTAGGGTAAAGCGTATAGAACTATAAAGGGAAGACCTATTAGGAGTCGTGTTATGAGGTTTTCAGTGAACCAACAGCAATTCACGCGGGCTCTGCAGCTTGCTGGGCGGGTAGTTTCGCCGAGGGCAAGTATGCCCATTCTGAACTACATTTTGCTGGACGTATGCGAGGGCTCCTTACGAATGGTGGCTACAGATCTTGAGATGGGTATCGAGCTTACTGTTCCGGCCACTGTGCATGATGACGGTGCGCTGGCCCTTCCTGCGCGTTTGTTGCTAGAAATTGTTTCGAACCTGCCGGAATCAGATGTAATCGTGAGTTCGAATGGTGGCGAGACGAGAGCTTCTATCAATTGTGAGGCGGCGAGGTTCGATGTTTTTGGCTTACCTGGATCCGACTTCCCTGTACTTCCTTTTTCCATGGAGGGTGTGACGGCGTCCGTCGACGCGGGAGTTCTGCGGGGCATGATTCGCCAGACTAGCTTTGCGGTTTCGACGGATGAGTCACGTCCATTTCTGACCGGTATCTACGTGATTGTCGCGGGGGGCAAAATCCGGCTTGTGGCGACGGACGGGGGGCGGCTGGCTCTGAGAAGTGCGGAGGCGACGACGGGGGAGACCGCAGAGTTCTCCGCGATCATCCCGGCGAAGGCGATGGTGGAGCTGATGAGGGCCCTAGGTTCTGTGGAGGGGGAGGTGCGGATCCTGTACGGCGAGAATCAAATTGTCTTTGTGCTGCCCGGGATGCGATTTACGACGAGGATCATTGCGGGCCAGTTCCCTAATTATGAGCAGGTTATACCGCGCGAGCCGAAGCAGCGGATACGCGTGGGCGCAGAGCGATTCTTCCGGGCGATAAGGCGCGCAAGCATCACGGCGCGTGATGCCGCGAATGTAGTCCGCATCAGCACATCCGAGGGCGTGCTGACCGTGGCGTCGAACACGCCCGATGTTGGGCGGGCCCAGGAGGACATTCCGGCGGAGGTGGAGGGAGAAGCTGTTCAAGCGGCGTTCAATGCGAAGTTCCTCCTGGATGCGCTGGCGAATGTCGATGCGGCGGAGGTCGTATTTGAGCTGACGGGACCTCTGAGCCCGGGTGCCCTCCGGCCTGTCGGCCGGGAAGACTACGTTTATGTGTTGGCTCCTGTTAGGGTGTACTCGTGACGTGAGTGGGGGGACTGGGAGAGAGGTAGCCCGGGAGGCGTTGCATGCTGTACTCTATCAAGGAGGTTTGTGGGCGGGCTCTGCACTGCTTGCTGGGCGCGCATGGGACGAGGCGCGTGGCTATCCTCAGTGCTTGGTATGAGTCCGCCGGATCTTACGCGTCCTATGTCGAGCCGCTTGGGGTTGAGGGGGAGACGCTCGTGCTTGCGGTCAGCAGTCAGGTAGTGGCTTGCGAGCTGAATTATCGGCACGAGGAACTTGTCAGGCTAGTGAATGCACGGCTGGGAGACGGGGCAATCAAGGATGTAAGGATAGTTGTGCGGCTACCGCAGGGTGGGGGTCCCCTCGGTGCGAGATCTGCCGGCCGTTGCAGGAAGGATGAGGGATGAATCTGGGGGAGTGGCGCCGTGTACGTCCACCTCGGTGGGGAAGTTGTCGTTTCTGTGAAGGATATTGTCGGCATTTTTGACGCGCGCCTGCTCGGGAAAGACGCAGGGAATCAGAGATTCTTGGAGATTCAGAGGCGAAGTGGGCGGGTTTTGGCGGAGATTTCGGTTCCGGACTGTAAATCCGTTGTGATTACGTCCTCGGGCGTCTATGGATCGCCAATCTCCCCTGGGACGTTGACGAGACGAATACTTCAATCGCGCGCAGTAATTGCTCAATGGGGCGAGGAGTGAGTATTGATGCGGGTTTCCGACCGTTGACGGGTCCCCGAGAGTACTGGTATTATAAGTAGGTAAGAAGAGGACAAGCGGGTGGAACAAGGAAGGCGTGGCGCCAAGGCCATGCCTTCTTTGTGCAGCGGGAAGGCTCGAGGGACCGAATCGGAGCATGGAGGACAGACGCCGCATGGACCGAGCAGCGTACGATGCGCGCCACATTCAGGTTTTGGAGGGTCTTGAGGGAGTTAGGAAGCGCCCCGGGATGTACGTGGGGAGCACCGGGAGCCGGGGTCTCCACCATCTCGTGTTTGAGGTAGTGGACAACAGCGTGGATGAGGCATTGGCGGGTTTTTGCAAGCGCATCGATGTTATCATTCACCGCGACAACAGCGTAACGGTCAATGACGACGGGCGAGGTATTCCCGTGGATAACGTTCCAAGGATAGGTAAGCCCGGCGTCGAGGTTGTTATGACGATGCTTCATGCGGGGGGAAAGTTTGGGGGAGGAGGCTATAAGATCGCTGGCGGCTTGCATGGTGTGGGAGTTTCCGTAGTTAACGCCTTGTCCCAGTGGCTTGTGGTCGAGGTCCGTCGTGAAGGCCGCCGCTACGTGCAGCGCTTCGAACGCGGGCGTCCCGTATCCCCTCTTCAAGTGGAGGGGAGAACCGATCAAACCGGTACTACCGTCACGTTCCTTCCTGATCCGGAAATCTTCGTGGAGCGTGACATTGACAGCAGGATCATTGGGGACCGTCTGGACGAGCTCGCTTATCTCAACGCGGGGTTGGTGCTCACCCTTCATGACGAGCGGACCGGAGAGCGCCGCGAATTCAGGCATGCGGGAGGCATCGCCGAACTGGTCCGGGCACAGAATCAGAACAAGGAAGTTTTGGGGTCGCCTATTCTCATCCACAGGTTGCGCGACGCGGTTGAGATCGATGTCGCGATTCAGTACAACACGGGATACCTGGAACATGTCTTCACCTACGTCAACACGATTAACACCAGCGAGGGGGGAACCCACCTTGTCGGATTCAGGGCGGCGTTGACGCGCACTATCAACGACTACGCCCGGCGGCAAGGGTTGCTCAAGAATGGAGATACCTCTATACAAGGCGAGGATGTGCGGGAAGGGTTGACGGCGGTTCTCTCAGTCAAGCTCCCGGAACCGCAGTTCGAAGGACAGACGAAGACAAAACTCGGCAATCCGGAGGTTAAGGGGCTTGTCGAATCCGTCGTGGGAGAAGGGCTGGCCGAGTATCTCGAGACGCATCCGGCTGAGGCCCGAAAAATCGTCTCAAAGGCGCTGCAGGCGGCTCGCGCGCGTGAGGCTGCCCGGCAGGCGCGCGAGCTTGTTCGGAGAAAGAACGCGCTGGATGTAAGCACCCTTCCGGGAAAGTTGGCCGACTGTGCCGAGAAGGATCCTACAAAGTGTGAGCTATTCGTGGTGGAAGGGGAGTCAGCTGGCGGCAGCGCCAAGGCGGGTCGGGACCGGCAGTTTCAGGCGATCCTTCCCATCCAGGGGAAGATTCTCAACGTGGAGAAGGCCAGGCTCGATAAGATGTTGGGCCATGAGGAAATCCGCGCGCTGATCACGGCGCTTGGAACAGGGATCGATAAGGAGTTTGATTTTGATAAGCGGCGGTACGATCGCTTGATTATCATGGCGGATGCTGATGTGGACGGGGCTCACATCCGCACCCTCCTGCTCACATTCCTGTACCGGTATATGCCTGAACTCATTGAAAGGGGCAAGGTTTACATCGCTCTTCCTCCTCTCTACCTCATCAAGACCCCGAAGAAATCCTACTATGCCTACTCCGATGCAGAGCGCGACGAAATCACAGCGGATCTAACCAAGCAAGGGACCACGTACGAAATTCAAAGGTACAAGGGCCTTGCGGAAATGAATCCCCAGCAGCTCTGGGAGACGACGATGGACCCAGCCACTCGTACGCTGCTGCGGGTGGAAATGGACCCGAGCCGCAAGAACGGCGAGATTGACCAATTGTTCCGGACCCTCATGGGGGATGAGGTAGAGCCGCGTCGGCAGTTTATCCAGCGCTACGCAAGAGAGGTTCGGAACCTCGATATCTGAAGGCTGCATCATGTCTGAGTCGCTAGGGGCGCCCTATGGCCGTGGAACCTAAGATTATTCCCCAACCCATCGACAAGGAGATGAGGACGTCGTACTTGGACTACGCGATGTCCGTCATCGTCAGTCGGGCGTTGCCGGATGTCCGCGACGGGCTGAAACCGGTCCAGCGGCGCATTCTCTATGGGGCCTATGAGATGGGCCTAGCTCCCGACAGGCCCTACCGCAAGTGCGCCCGACTGGTGGGGGACGTCATGGGCCGCTATCATCCCCACGGAGATGTGCCCGTCTACGAGGCTCTGGTCCGCATGGCCCAGGACTTTAGTTTCCGGTATCCCCTCATCGACGGGCAGGGCAATTTTGGTAGCGTCGACGGGGATCCCCCGGGCGCTATGCGATATACCGAGGCACGTCTGTCGCGGATGGCAATGGAATTGCTCGCAGACCTCGACAAAGAGACGGTGGATTTTGCGCCCAACTTTGATCAGAGCCTCAAGGAGCCCGTAGTCCTTCCTAGCCGCGTCCCCAATCTGCTGATGAACGGCGCGTCCGGGATTGCGGTTGGCATGGCCACCAATGTTCCTCCCCATAACCTGGGTGAGATTGTGGACGCCCTAGTGGCGCTCATTGACAACCCTGATCTCGCCGATGAGGATCTCCTGCGCCTTGTTAAGGGTCCTGATTTTCCCACCGGGGGTTTGATTCTCGGACGGGATGGAATCCGGGCGGCGTATCTCCAAGGACGGGGGAGTATTGTCGTTCGTGCGAAGACCGCGTTCGAAGAGCTTCGGGGGGGTAGGCTAGCGATAATCATCACTGAGATCCCCTATATGGTGAACAAGGCGGCCCTCGTTGAGCGAATCGCGGAACTTGTGCGCGATAAGAAGCTCGTAGGTATTAGCGACCTCCGTGATGAGAGCGACCGGCGGGGTATGCGGATTGTCGTTGAGTTGCGCCGTGACGTCAACCCGCAGATCGTTCTTAACCAGCTGTTCAAGCATACGCAGATGCAGACGACGTTCGGTGCGATTATGCTCGCGCTGGTGGACGGGGTGCCCCGGATCTTGACGCTTCGGCAGATGCTCCAGCACTATCTGGAGCATCGCAAGGCGGTGGTCACTCGGCGGACCGATTACGAATTGCGCAAGGCGAGAGCGCGGGCCCATATTTTGGAGGGGCTTAAGGTCGCCCTCAAGCACCTGGAGGAGGTCATCGCGCTGATTCGCGGGGCGAAGGACGTTCCCACTGCGCGGATAGGGTTGATGAGAACCTTTAGCCTGAGCGAAGTGCAAGCCGACGCTATCCTGGAGATGAGGCTGCAACGCCTGACCCAATTGGAGCGGGATAAGCTCGATCAGGAGTACAAGGAGCTCATTAAGGCGATCGGATACTATGAGGATATTTTGCGGGATGAGCGAAAGGTCATGGCGCTCATCAAGCAGGAGTTGCTGGAGGTCAAGGAGCGGTACGGCGACCCTCGGCGGACGCGGATCACGGGGAAGGACGCCGAGCTGGAGGAAGAGGACCTCATTCCAGACGCACCCGTGGTGGTCACCCTTACCCGGAATGGCTACATCAAGCGCTTGCCCCTGGAGACATACCGTCGCCAGAGTCGGGGCGGCCGCGGTGTTATCGGTATGGAGACGAAGGACGAAGATTGCGTCGAGCTTGCCACAGTCACGACCAACCACGCCTTTCTCCTGTTCTTCAGCAACGAGGGCAAGGTGTACCGTCTCAAGGCCTACGAAGTGCCGGAGGCTGGCCGGACGGCTAAGGGGACGAGCATTGTCAATTTGATAGGTGTTGCGCAAGGCGAGCGCGTTAACGCGATCATTCCCATCCGGTCATTTGAGGATGCCGGATACCTGGTCTTCGCGACAGCCCGAGGCCTGGTGAAAAAGACAGAGCTTATGGAGTTCCTCAATGCGCGACGAGCCGGTATTGCGGCGATTACGCTGGACAGGGGCGATGAGCTCGTTGGCGTGCATCTAACGGACGGGCGACAAGACATCGTGTTGGTATCCCGGGGCGGCCGAGCTATTCGCTTCAAGGAGTCTGCGGTTCGAAAGATGGGGCGTTCCGCCAAGGGCGTGATAGGCATGCGGCTGCGTCGGGATGATACCGTGGTGGGGATGACCCAGGGCGATGACAACGCGGATCTTCTTCTCGTCACGGAGTTCGGGATGGGGAAACGGACACCGTTAAGCTATTATCGGATCACTCGTCGTGGCGGCGCCGGGGTTCGGGCCGCCCGTCTAACGGCCAAGACGGGCTTGGTTGCCGCCGTACGGGCCGTCCGAAGCGGCGAGGAGGTGCTGATTATCACGGCCCGCGGTATCGTGAGTCGTCTCTCGGTCAATGATATTTCCCGACAGGGTCGGACAGCGCAAGGGGTGCGCCTGAAGCGGATCGATGAGGGAGATCGAGTCTCGGCCATTGCGCCCATCTCGGCCCGTAGTGATGGCGGCTCGACGGTGTGACTGGGAGGATGCTGTCGGGTCCGTGCGGGGACGCGATGGGCCGCTGGGCAGATTTTGGGGAAGGGTTTGCGGGTTGAGGGGGCCACAATGGTCGATGTTGCACTGCTGCTCATAAGAGTCTGGCTTGGGATTACCTTTGTTGCCCACGGTGGTCAGAAGTTATTCGGCTGGTTTGGCGGTGGAGGCATCCCGGGGACAGCGCGGTATCTGGAAGACCTGGGAATAAGGCCAGGGCGTTTCTGGGCCGTTTTGGCGGGGCTGGGCGAATTTGGAGGCGGTCTCCTTGTCGGCCTGGGTCTTCTGACAGCCCTGGGGGCTCTTGCGATTATTACGACGATGGTCGTGGCCATTGCCGCAGTCGCTGGGCGGAGAGGGTTTTGGGTGGAGCGGGGAGGCTACGAGTACAACCTTCTCATCATAGTCGTCTCGTTAGCCTTGATTCTTGCTGGCCCCGGTTCGTTCGCTCTCGACCGGATTCTCGGAGTTCGTGCGTCCTAGGAGTCTCTCCCACAAGAAGGGAGCAGGCGCTAGCTTTTCGAAAAGACGACGCAGCGGTTCTCGAGCCGTGCTGTGGGCAACGGAGGTAAACCTCACATGGATGACGGTGTTAAGGGGATATTGAGCTATCTGGAAGAGACGTGGGAATCTTTGCTCCGAGTTGTGGAGGGCGCGGATGACCGCCTCATCCACTGGACCCCCTCGCCGGGGTTCAATTCCGTGGCGGTCTTGCTCAGGCATCTGGCTGGGAGCGAGAGGTGGTGGATCGGAGAGGCGATCGGCGGGATTCCGAGCGGTCGCGTTCGCGACGCGGAATTCATCCCAGACCGCCCCGACCGCGGGGAGGTCATGCGGTCTGTTGAAGCGTCGCGGGAGCTTTCCCGCCGGGTGCTTGAGAAGATTAGCATGGCGGATCTGCGAGCAGAAAGCGCAGGCACGGTTACTGTGGGAAGCCCGCCGCGACGTCCCACAAAACTGTGGGCTCTTTTGCATTATCTTGAACACCTGGGCTATCATCGCGGGCAGATCCTTCTGTTGCTTAAGTTGGCGCGTGCGAGCGGGGTGGGGAGCTAGCGGGGTTTACGGCCTTGGAACCGTCCTGATGCGCTGGGAAGTCTCGCATAGGATTCATCGGCGCCTGCGCCGGATTATTGGAGTGCTGGGTTTTCACTACATCGACCCGACTCGCCTCTTCTGCGTCCGTGGATACGGGTCGAGCTCTTCGGCCTGGGCGCGTATTTGGGGGTTACCCGCGCTCTGGCAAAAAGTTCTCGGCGTCCCCCCGGCGTACGTGGTCGAGGTGATCGAGCCGGAGTTCAGCGAGCTCTCTCGCGAGGAGCAGGACAGGATTTTGATTCACGAGCTACTACACATTCCGCTGACCTTCAGTGGAGCTATCAGACCCCACAGGACCTCTACTTTTCGGATTACTCGGAGGACTGTGGAGCGTTACTACCGGCGCTACAAGGCTTCCCGAACTGGTGCACGTAGCCGGGTCGCCTCTACGCTGGCAGATCCTCCCGCCGTCCGCGAGGACACGAGGGGGCGGAGCGGTCGTCTCCGCGGACGTGCGGGAGGGCGCTCCCGGGACACCGGTACGGGGGGAACTTCCTCTGGGGAGCACGTGTAGTGTAGAATGAAGTTAGCTCCGGGCCGCTGGTCAGTTTTGTCGGACCGGGGGAGGTGTGAGAATGTTCGAAAATCCCGAGAAGCTTTTTATCATTTTCGTCATTGCACTGTTAATATTTGGGCCCTCCAAACTTGCGGGGATGGGGGCAACAATCGGACGCACAATCCGAGAGTTTCGAAATGCCGTGAGAGGCGCGCAAGAGACGTTCTCCATGACGGAGGACAGCTACGAACCTACTGATGGCCCCGCAGCACTACCGGATCCCGGCCCCCATTCCGGCGTTACCCTCGGAGGGGCGGCGACATCTGGCGAGCCCGGAAGTGTCGACTCATGGACGGGCGAGGAAGGGGCTGTGGTTGTTTTAGAATCGTCCGCGGATGCGAGAGAAGGGCCCGACGAGTTCTCTTCTCTGGTATCGGAGCCGACGGCTCACGACTTGCGGGAAAGCTTCAAGAGGGTCGCCAGCGGTTAAGAACTCGGGGAGGGTGTGTCCCGCTTGAGTTGTGGGTAGTTTCGGAAGACGAGCAAGGCAAGGGCCGTGCATAATCCTGCTACGACGGGGATGAGGCGGAGGCCGAGCGTATTCTCAGGACTGTCGCCCAGGGAGAGCAAGACCCCCACGAGGAGTGAGGAGGCGGCCGTCGCGGCATTGAGAATTAGTCCCTGGATCGCGTAGAACATGGCCTCATGTGCTTGTCCACGGGTGCGTTCTGCCTCAGCAATATCCGCCAACAGGGCATTGGGCAGCACCAACAAGGCGGCTAAAGGAGCCGCGGCCAAGACCACGAGCACGTAGCCTTCGAAGACGGGGGCTATTGGTATGCTGGGGAGACCAATGCCGCTGATCAGGGGAAGAGTGAGGGCTGAGACGGCCAAGGTCCATTTCATGACGAGGGCGGGTGGCCATCGACGAGTCAGCAGGCCGAGCGCAGGGAGAGCTATGAGGGCCCCCGCGAACGAAATGCCCAGGACAGTTCCCACATAGTCGCGCGGTAGTCCCATAAGCACGGTGATCACAAACACGACAGTAGAGTTTACCATGCTCGTGCCCAGCCAGAGAAGGGTGAGCGTGGCTAGGTAGATTAAGAAGGGTCGATGTCCGACGACGTCGGCCACTGATTCGCGCAGACCCGGCGCGGTGAGGAGGGGGAGTTCCGCGGGTTCCCTGATAGCGATGCCCACGAGACTCAGTGCCACTAACGCGGCGAGCCCTACTGACACGCCCATTCCCCCAAAGCCGTAGTGCGCGACCAGCCAAGGAGAGGCGAGGAAGGCCGCGCCCACCCCGGCCAGGGATGCTCCGGCTTGCCACGCAGCGGCCTCTACCCGCGTGGCGCCTCTGGGTGCAACGTCGGGGAGAAGGGCAGCGTAGGGATTCATCACAAGGGAGAAAGAAGCAAAGAATCCGACAAGGCTGAGGAGGAGGTATGCGAAGGTCGCTTCTAGCCCGGCCGCGGGCGGCGTCCAGAGCAACATGAAGAACCCACACAGCAGGGGCGAGCCTATGAGGATGAACGGACGCCGTCGCCCCCAGGGACTCCTAAGCCTGTCGCTCCAAAAGGCGGCCAGGGGATTGCTCAGGGCGTTCGCGAGTCTGCCTGCAGCAATGGCAGATCCGACCAGGGTGGGAGGAAGGAAGCTGGGGCCCTGACCTGCGGGAGGGGCATAGAAGTACAGGAGCCACACGAGCGTGGTCTGGAGGAGAAGGCTCGCCCCTAATGCACCGGCGCTGTACAGAGCCAGGAGGGGTCGCGAGGCTTTGGTAGCTGTCACTAACGTGTGAAGATGGGGAGTGTTGCCAAGTAGATTAGGTCGGGGTTGTGGTAACCTCCCTCTTCCAAGAGGACCGTAGCTCGGGCCACAATCTCCGCGTCGACGTGCCGGAGAAGTTCCTCCACGGCACGCATACTTCCTCCTGTGCTCACGACGTCGTCAACTACGGCCACTCGCCGACCTCGGAGTCGGTCTGCTTCTGCCCCATCGAGGACCAGGGACTGGAGGGATGCCGTGGTAATGGATTTCACTTGCACGGTGATGGGGTTTTTCATATAGTTCTTCGTGCTCTTTCGGCACACGACATAAGGGCAATATCTGCCGGCCTCCGGGTCGGAAAGGTAGGTGGCGACCATGTGTACCAGGGGGAGTGCCTTTGCTTCCAACGAGACTAGGTAATCGAATGTGTACGACCGGAGGCGGGCAGCGATTTCGCGAGCGCAGGCGTTAGTCAATTCTACGTCTCCCCAGAGCACAAACGCCGCAATCCAAAGCGAGTCGGTCACTTGAACAATTGGGAGCCTCCGTCGCAGTCCCACGACTGTGATCTCGTAGTACTCCTGCCCTTCGTACCTCATGGGGCCTTGTGTGCTGACTCGGGTCAGGAGAGGGCTCCCGAGGCAGTCAGCAAGGTTCCCTCCCTTCTTCCGGTGTGGTCGGGTGGCTCTCTGCCTGGCAAGCCTTGGAGGGGAGAGTGTGGGGAGCGCCTGGTGGCGATTCCACCAGGAATCTGTGGTAAGGGCCCGGCGCGCACATCCCGCTGTCATGAACAGAGGGCGGGAAGTTGATCGTGTCCGGGGTTTCGTCAGCGACACAGCTCCCGGACGATGTGCGAGATCCGTGCGCGGCCCCTTTGTCGGGGATCACAGCGGCAGAGGAGCCCCTCTTGTCCGGCTTCCCCAAGAGCCTCATGAGTACGTGCTCGTACTGCGGGCCGCGCTTGCTCCGCATCCGCAGCACCATGGAGTGTCTGATCTGTCGCCAACAATGGGTCCCCATCACCGTCCCGAAAATGTGCGCGCTTCTTGTCCGCACGATGACTTCCCTGGCACCCGCAGATCCCTAGACCAAGCTAGCCCAGGACGCCGGGCTCCCCACGCGCGGTTGCGCGTGCAGCTGGTCTACCGTCGATGGGATGCCTTCCTTGTTCCGCGTTCGCCAAGGTTATTTCCCCCCCCTTCAAGGCTATAATAGGACTCTTATCCGATCCGGAGCCAGTTGGTGAGGGTGGTTCACAATACATGCGCCTGGGCGAAATAGACGACGGTTGATGTCCGGTGGCCGGCAGCGAGCCCCTGCGGTTGGTGAGCGGGGACGGAGGGCACGGGTATATTCGCGGCGGGCCACAGTAGTGGTCCCAGGGGGGGCGTCCAGGGCGCTTGAGGTGGGGGCGTGCCCAGCAGGGTCTTCAGTGGCGTGGCGGTACGTCCCCGGTAAGATTTGAAAGGGCGCAATTCGGCGTCTTGTGTGACTGGCGCGCGATTCCTTATAATGGCCTGGATGCTTGGTGTGCTGGAGGGGCGGTACGGAAATTACCAGCACCACTATTCTGGTAGGTGTGATTGGCGACGCGGTGCGTGCGAGTTTGTCACCGCGTATGCACAATGCAGCTTTTAAGGCATTGGGTCTGGATTGGTGCTATGTAGCCTTTCCGGTTACCCGGGACCGCTTGGCCGATGCTCTACGGGGTCTTGTGGCTCTGGGCATCGCCGGAGCCAACGTGACGGTACCCCACAAGGAAGCTGCGCTGGCCTACCTGGACGAGACCTCCGATGAGGCTCGGCTCATCGGGGCCGTTAACACCGTAAAGGTCGTGGGCGGTCGGCTCGTCGGTTACAACACCGACGGCGCGGGGCTTCTGGATGCCCTGACCAAGGACGCGGGTATAATTCCGGGCGAGGCTCGCGTGGTTATCGTGGGCGCCGGTGGCGCAGCCCGTGCGGCTGCCTTCACGATAGCCGCTGCGGGGGCTCCCTTCGTCGCGATTGCCAACAGGAATTGGGACCGGGCATCCGCCCTTGCGGAGGCTCTTCGTCGTGCATTCCCCCATTGCCTGGTAGAAGCCCTCCCCCTGGCGGGTCCGGGGATCCATCGAGCTTTAGAACAGGCCACTCTCCTGATACAGGCGACGACTGTGGGAGCTGGATCGCAGCGGGGCGTATCCCCTGTTCCGGAAGAGTCCTTGCATCCTGGCCTGTTGGTCATGGACATGGTGTACGAGCCTCGAGAGACGACGCTCCTCCGTGCAGCCCGGGCGCGAGGATGTCGGACCCTCTGTGGCCTTGCGATGCTTGTATATCAGGGCGCCCGGGCGTTCGAGACATGGACCGGTTGTAGAGCGCCCGTTGATGTTATGCGGAAAGCGGTCGGGATGACTGAGGGAAGCGCGATAGCAGAGGAAGGATGAGCCGCCGTGGTGAGGTTTTTGACAGCAGGTGAGTCCCATGGACGAGGCCTACTTGTCATTGTCGAGGGAATCCCGGCGGGGGTGCCTCTCTCCGAAGAGGAAATCAACATCCAATTGGCACGTCGGCAGCGCGGTTACGGCCGAGGAGGGAGGATGCAGATAGAGCAGGATCGGGTCCAGATCTATAGCGGGGTCATGCGTGGCACGACCATTGGCGCTCCCATTGGTCTTCTCATCGAGAACCGGGATTGGAGGAGCGATGAGCCGCCGTTGACAAGGCCTCGTCCCGGGCACGCAGATCTCGCAGGGGCACTGAAGTATCATTTTAACGATGTCCGTCGGGTCCTGGAGCGCTCCAGCGCCCGCGAGACCGTCGCACGGGTTGCTGCTGGAAGCGTATGCAGGGCGCTTCTCTCTCAGTTCGGTATCCAGATTTTCAGTCACGTGGTTGAGCTGGGGGGAATTGTTGCCACCCGCCGACCGGAACGTCTCGAGGACATTCCTGCAATGGCCGAACGCTCGCCCGTCCGGTGTGCCGATCCTGAAGCCGAGGCGCACATGATCCGTGCCATCGACGAGGCAAAGGCACGTGGTGACACCCTTGGAGGGGTGTTCGAGGTTATAGCCACAGGCCTTCCGGTGGGATTGGGCTCCTACGTGCATTGGGATCGCCGATTGGACGGGCGTCTCGCCCAGGCCATGATGTCTATCAATGCTATAAAGGGCGTCGAGATCGGCCAGGGGTTTGCAGAAGCACGGCTTCCTGGTTCGGCGGCCCATGACGAGATCCTTTACGACCCAGCCCGGGGGTTTTACCGGGAGACTAACCAGGCCGGGGGAACGGAAGGGGGGATGACCACTGGAGAGCCGTTGGTGATTCGTGTGGCCATGAAGCCGCTCAGTACTCTTCGAGCGCCGCTGGCTTCGGTGGACCTTGTTACCAAGGAACGCACGGAGGCGGCCGTAGTGCGCAGCGACGTGACTGCAGTGCCCGCCGCGGGTGTGATCGGAGAGGCGATGGCGGCGTTCGTTTTGGCTGACGCCATGGTGGAGAAGTTCGGCGGGGACAGTCTCGACCAAATGCGCATCGCCTATGACGCCCACCAGCAGTGGGTTCGAACAGGTCCGAGAGGTTAGGGCCACATGGGTGAGACGGTCAGGGATCCGGCACACGCGAGCTCGTCCAACATTGTGCTCATCGGATTCATGGGCACGGGCAAGACGGAGGTCGGGCGGCTGATCGCAGCCGAATTAGGGCGGCCCTTTGTCGACACGGACGCCCTCATCGAGCAGCGCGCTGGCCGGTCCATCGTGCAGATCTTTGCCGAAGAGGGCGAGGAGGCATTTCGCCGCCTTGAGGCAGACGTGGTAGCCGAAGTTAGTGCGCGCCCGGGTGTGGTCATAGCGACTGGGGGAGGAGTGGTCCTTTCTTCCGAGAACATGATGCGCTTGCGCCGGACAGGCTTCATTGTGGCTCTCCATGCCGATCCCGAGACGATCCTCTCACGCGTAGGCGCGGGAGAGGATCGTCCTCTCCTCCGAGGTGATCCGATGCAGCGGCTTATGCAACTGTTCTACGAACGGGCTCCACTGTACCGGGACGCCGATGTAGTGGTGGACACAACTGGTCTGTCGATCCGAGAGGTAGTAGCGCGCGTTCTCAAGTTCATTGCTGATCGGATGCCGGGGGAACTGCAGCTGCCATCTTTTTCGGAGGAGGTGATCCGCCTTACTCTGGGCGAACGGTCCTATGAGGCGAGAATCGGTCGGGGTCTCCTCGCACGCGTGCCCAGCTATCTCCGTGCGCTGGGAAGGGGGAACCGGGTTGTCCTCCTCACACACCCGCGTCTCGACACCCTCTATGGCCGATCCTTGGGAGTCGCGCTGCGGGAGAGTGGGTTCGAGGTCTCGACGGTCACGGTGCCAGCTGCGGAGTCGAGTAAGAGTCTGCGCACGGCGGAGCGAGTGTATGGCAGGCTCATCGAAGCGAAGCTTGACAGAGACTCCCTTCTAATAGCTTTGGGCGGGGGCGTAGTCAGCGACCTCGGGGGCTTTGTGGCCGCAACCTTTCTCCGGGGTATCGCGTGGATCGCTGTCCCCACGACCCTCCTGGCGCAGGTGGACGCGAGCATTGGCGGGAAGACGGCCGTGAATCATCCCAGGGGGAAGAATTTGATTGGCGCAGTGCATCAGCCGGCACTGGTGGTGGCGGATGTCGACACACTCCAGTCTCTTCCTCTCCGTCAGATACGATCGGGGCTCGCGGAGGTTATCAAGACGGCTGTCGTCGGGGCTCCGGATTTGTTCGGGTACTTGGAGCGTCAGCTTGGGGCAATATTGAGACGTCATCCCGGGGCCTTGCTGCACGCCGTGCGCAGGTGTGTGGCTTTTAAAGCGGAGGTTGTCGTAGCTGATGAGGAGGATCGCGCTCGTCGGGTCGTTCTCAACTACGGGCATACGGTGGGGCACGGAATTGAGGCAGCCGCTGGGTACCGTGGGGTCACCCATGGGGAGGCCATTGCGGTGGGGATGGCACTCGAAGCTCAGTTGGCGGTACGACTCGGTGTGGCGAACGAGGACTTCGTCGAGCGCCAGACTGCGCTGCTGGCGAAAGCCGGATTGCCCGTGCGTCTGGGGGGCCTGCGTCGTGGACGTCCCCCAGAGGTGTCAGCTATCCGGGCCGCGATGGAGCACGACAAGAAAGCGCGATCCGGGCGCCTCCGATTTGTGCTCCCGGTTGAGCTGGGACGTGTTGTGGTTCGCGATGACGTGCCGGACGGGCTCATAGGTGAGGTCCTGGCTAGTGGTTAGGGTGCTCGTTCTGCACGGTCCTAACCTGAACCTTCTGGGGCAACGTGAGGTTGCGGTGTACGGGACCCTCACGCTTGCTGAGATCAACCGTCGTCTGAGGGAGTTAGGGAAGAAGAACGCTGCGGAGGTCGTGGCATTCCAGACAAATCACGAGGGCGAGTTGGTTGATCGGCTCCATGCTGCGGTGGGCCAGTATGACGCCGTGATTTTAAACGCGGGTGCATTGTCTCATTACAGTTTTGCCCTCCGCGACGCCATCGCCGCTCTGGATATCCCTGTGGTGGAAGTGCACCTCTCCAACATACACGCCCGGGAGCCTTTCCGCCGTACGTCTGTTATCGCCCCCGTCGTAGCAGGTCAGATTGTGGGATTTGGCATTCACAGCTATCTCCTCGGGTTGCATGCAGCTCTAGCTCTAATCCAAGCCCGCGGGGATAGGACCTCCCCTAGGGTGACGACCGCTCTCCGGCGGGTCAGACGGCCCCGGTCCTCGGAAGACCGGTAAGTGTGGGGTTCTCGCTCCCGGGAGAAAGGAGGAGTTTGGGATGTTTTGGAAAACCTTTTCCCTAAAACATCAGGGAGGTAAAGGTGGAAGACGCCAGCCGAGCTTTCTTCAATTCTGACGTGCCGGAGAGGGGGCGGAAGCGGAACCTTCTCGCGTTGTCGTACGCTGAGGTGGCGGAGCGGCTGAGAGAACCGGGTCAGGATGTCGTGATGGTGCCTTTGGGCAGCACGGAGAAGCATGGGGCCCATGTTCCGCTAGGGACGGATAGCTACATTACGATGACAGCTGTCGTGCAGGCCGCTGAGATGGCGGATTGCCTGTATGCGCCCCTGATGCCGTTCGGCTATTCTCCCCACCACATGGGACGGCTTGGGGAGGGTTCGGGGACGATCACCTTGCAAGCGGAGACCTACAGGCGTGTGATGCGAGATGTGGCACTCAGCCTGGTTTTCCACGGTTTCACGAAGGTCATCTTCGTGAGCCACCACGGATCCAATACCAAGCCCATCGACGAGGTTCTCCGGTATCTCCGGTACCGGACGGGGGCCTTCTTCGCTTTTTACAAGACTCCGACGGAGCGTGAAGTGCAGGTGCTTGCGGAGGTCCTTGAGAATCCTCCTGAGGAAACCCCTGGCTGGCATTCGAGCGAGCTGGAGACATCGTGCGTGATGGCCGTGCATTCGGGGCTGGTTTCGATGGAGCGGGCGGTGTCTGACCGCGCTCACGCTCCGCGGTGGATGGGACCCAATTTTTCGAAGAGCGATGGGACGGGCACGGTGCGGTTCCAGGGGTCCGAGAACATTTGGATACCCATGGAACACCACGAGTACTCCGATACGGCCGTGATTGGCAACCCCTTCCGGGCAACTGCGGACAAGGGGGAGGAGATTTTTCGACGTATGGCGCGGCACTTGGCGGACTTCATAGAGGAGGTACGTCGGTTCCCCGTTGAGAGCGTCCGTCGTGATTATCCTGATCGCGCCTACGCTCCGTGATGACTGCGATGGTGGAGGAAGAGCGCCTGTCGCAAGCACGGCGCTTACTTGTCACAGTGGCCCATCGGGCCTATGCCCGGGGGCTAACCCTGGGGGTGAGTGGCAATCTCAGCGTGCGCTTACCCGATGTCAATCACATTCTGATCAAAGCGACGGGCAAATGCTTGGGCGACCTTGCAGAGGAGGACACAGTCCTCGTGGATCTAGAAGGCATTGCAGTCGACCCCTTAGCCCCGCCTCCTTCCAAAGAATCGTTGTTTCACGTGGCGATTTATCGGCAGCGCCCCGATGTGATGGCCGTTGTACACCTACACCCACCCTATGCAGTTTCCCTCGCAGTTCGGCATTTGCTACCGCCCTTGCTGACCGGCGCGGCGCGCGCATTTTTGGGGGGCAAAATGGCACTCGTCGGCGTCGCCCCCTCTGGGTCGAGGGAGCTGGCTGCTTTGGTGGGGAGGGCTTTTGAAGAAAAGACCATACGGGCGGCGATTTTGGCGGAGCACGGGACGATAACCGTCGGCGCAGATCTCTGGGAAGCTTTCTATCTCTCGGAGTATCTGGAGGATGCTGCGCGCGTGGCCTGTCTGGTCGGGCTATCGTCCGGAGCCACGTAAAGTCCATGGTAAGAAAGCCAGCCGCGCGGGTAGTTGCCATTCTCGCAACGCTTGATACGAAGGGGGAGGAGGCCCTCTTTCTCAAGCGCAGGTTGGCTATTCGGCGCTACGATGCCCGCTTAGTTGACGTGGGGATCTTGGGGGACCCTTCCGTCCCGCTTGGCCCGGGTGACGTTCGACGGGAATGGGTCAGTGCTGGCGCCGGACTTGGGCTGGACACAGTTCGGACTATGCGTCGAGACGAAGCTATAAGCACCATGGGCCGCGGCGCGGGGGCCGTTCTGAAAGCATGGTTCCGCGATGGGCTCCTAGCAGGGGTTCTGGGAATTGGAGGCCATCAGGGGACCGCCATCGCGGGGACGGCCCTGCAGGCACTTCCGCTTGGCCTTCCCAAGGTTCTGCTGTCAACTGTTGCGTCGGGTAATATTCGTCCCTTTATTGGCAGCAGCGACATTCTCGTGATGTCCTCCGTCGGGGATCTCCTGGGGGGGCCGAATCGTGTCACGAGGCCCGTTTTGGCCCGGGCGGTGGCTGTGCTTGTCGGCATGATGGAAGGGCGGTTCGATCGCCATCCTGGGCGCGATGCGCGACCGGCCGTGGCCATAAGTGCCTTGGGCAACACTCACGGGGCGGTGACTCGGGTCATGGGGCAATTGCAAGCCGCCGAGTACGAGGTCGTGCCATTTCATGCCTCTGGCGCGGGAGGGACGGCGATGGAAGAGTTGGTGGAAGAGGGGCTGTTTTCCGCCGTGGTGGACCTGACCACCCACGAGCTCCTTGGGGAGGTCTGGGGGTACGACATCTACCGACCAGTTCGTCCCGGTCGCCTGACAGCGGCGGGACGTCTGGGTATCCCCCAGGTGGTTGCGCCCGGGGGACTCGATTACTTCGTGTTCGGGCCGCCGGAGACGGTCCCGGACCGGTTCCGTGGACGTGCCACCCATTATCACAACCCTTACAACACCAACATTCGGGCGACGGCTGAGGAGCTCCAGCGGGTAGGATACACGTTGGGCGAGCGTCTCAATGAGGCACGGGGCCCGAGGGCTTTCGTGTACCCGTTGCGGGGTTGGTCCTACATAGGCGCGGAAGGCGGCCCTCTGTGGGACCCGACGGCAAATGATGCACTGCGCAGCGCGGTCCGCGAGGTCCTGCATGCCGACGTGTGCTATCTTGAGATAGACGCCAGGATCAACGACCCGTCCTTTGCCGATGAGGTCGTGAAGGTTGCAAAAATGTTCCTGGCTAGGTACCGAGAGAATCGCGGACCCTTAGAGCTCCCTGGATGAGGAGATGCCTATGGCGCCTGAGGGAAGACCTAGCGTGACGATCCCCGACGTGATGAGGGCGTGGGCGCTGTTCGGTCCCGATGATCTCCGATTGGTGGAAAGACCCGTGCCGCGTCCGGACGTCGGAGAAGTGCTGGTTCGGGTTGAAGCGGTGGCCATCTGTGCCACGGACCTCGAGATCCTCCATCACGGACTTCCAGCCCTGGTCGAGGGGGAACTGCCCTTTAATGGCCACATCCTCGGGCACGAGTACGCGGGCACAGTCGTCGCGCTGGGTCCCACGGTAGACGAGTTCAAAGTGGGAGACCGCGTGGTGGTGGAGGTCCACGCTGGATGCGGCCGATGCCAACGGTGCCGCCAGGGAATGTACACCTCCTGTCTAAACTACTCCTTTCGGCGAAAGGGGCATCGGGCCAACGGCTTTACCACCGATGGTGCGTTTGCGGAGTTCGCGGTCAACCACGTCAACACGCTCTACAAGCTGCCGGACCACATTTCTTTCGAGGAGGCAACCCTGGTCGTTACGGCCGGAACTGCGCTGTACGGTATTGACGTGCTGGGAGGGCTCATCGCGGGCGAGACTTTGCTCGTCATCGGGCCGGGGCCCATCGGGCTCATGGCAGTCGCCTGCGCTAAGGCGCTGGGGGCGCGAATAGTGCTGGCAGGGACGAGGGATAACAGATTGGCACTTGGACGGCAGCTTGGTGCTGACGTGACGATCAACGTGAAGCGCGAAAAACTGGTGGACAGCGTGAAGGAGGCAACCCAGGGATTGGGGGCGGACTTGGTCCTCGAGTGCTCGGGGGCACCGAGCGCCGTGAACGAGGCCCTCTATGCCAGCAAACGGGGGGGGCGTGTTTGCCTCGCCGCTTTCAGCCGAGAGCCTGTGCTTTTGGATGCTGCTCATCTCGTACGTAATAATCTGTACGTCTACGGAATCCGAGGCGAGGGCCGAGGGGCGGTAGGACGCGCCCTGGCCCTCATGACCCAGGGCAAGATCTCCGGGAGCCCGTTCATAACTCATCGGTTCTCGCTGGACGAACTCCCCAAGGCTCTTGAGACCGCCGAGCTGCGGCTGGGGGATGCCATCAAGGTGGTCGTGACGCCGTAAGCTGGGGTTAGCCTGTGGGCAGGCAGCACGTGGTGACGATCCTTGACGTAGCTCAGCGGGCTCGAGTCTCGCCTGCCACTGTGTCGCGTGTGCTGAATCACAGTTCCCATGCCGTGAGTGAGGAAGTTCGCCGTCGAGTGATCGTTGCTGCACGGCGGCTTGGGTACTTTCCCAATCTCTTGGCGCGAAGCCTCCTCAAGCGTGAAACGTCGGCTATAGGAGTGCTCGTCCCCGATGTCTCTAACCCCTATTACGCGGTCATCCTGCGTGGGATAGAAGACGCCGCAGGGACTTCAGGGCGCGCCGTTGTGGTGTGTAATACTGACCGACGGCGAGACAAGCTCCAGTCTTACCTGCGGGCGCTCCTCGAGCGGCGCGTAGACGGTCTCATTATTGCAGGGGGGACAGTGCACGTCAGCGACCTCAAGGCAATCCGAGCACTCCCGCCGGCGGTTGCTGTGGGCCGGCACCCTGTGCGGTTGCCATCGGTTCGTGTGGATAACGTGCAGGCTGCAGCTACGGCCACGCAGCATCTCCTCGCCCTCGGGCACCGTCGGATTGGGTTTCTGGCAGGTCCTCCCACGTCCTGGACGGCCCGAGATCGACTCGACGGGTATCGCCGGGCACTCAGGAGGGCGGGTCTTACGCCCAGGGCGCGAGACGTCGCCGTGGGTGAGTTTAGCCTGGCGGGAGGGCTCGCGGGCACCGTGCGTCTGTTGGGCTCGCCCCACCGTCCGACTGCCATCGTAGCGTCTTCTGACCAGATGGCCATAGGGGCCCTCCGCGCCCTCCATGATCGTGGGCTGCGCGTGCCCGAAGATGTCTCGGTGGTCGGGTTCGACGATAGCCCCTTAGCACCCTACGTCGTCCCCGCGCTCACCTCGGTGGCCATACCGATGTATGAGATCGGACGCCAGGCTCTCCTCCTGCTGCTGAGGCTGATTGAGGAAGGGAGAAGCTCCTCTCTGGTCCTCCCGACCGAACTTCAGGTTCGGGAATCCACGGCCCCGCCGCCGGGCATGGAGTCCCGTGCACGGGCCGGGCGGCCTGTCCTGCTTGTTTCCCGAGGGGACGGCTGATGACTCGATCGCGTCTTGCCGCGACGGTCGTGGGGAGGTGGGTCCGGCTCAATGGCCTGGTAGTCTGTGCGTATGTCGTGGCGGTGATCGCGTGGCAGGTGGGGGGGGCGGTTCTCCGTATTCCGGCGTTTCTCCTCCCCTCCCCGGAGGCGATCTTCGAGAGGACTATTCACGTATCTGGACAGTTGGTGAGTCATTCCCTCCTCACCCTGCGAGAGGTTCTCCTGGGATTCCTCCTCAGTGTGGTGGTGAGCCTGCCGCTGGGCATTCTCGTCGTCTATTCGAGGACATTAGAGCGGGTCATCTATCCGGCCCTTGTGGCCTTTCAGGCTATTCCCAAGGTGGCGCTGGCCCCAATCCTCGTCGTCTGGTTCGGATTTGGCCCCGCTTCCAAGATCACGCTGGCCTTTATCACGGCAATGTTCCCCATCATCGTCAACACGGTGATCGGAATGAAACAGACCCCCACGGAACTCATCCTCCTGATGAGGTCGCTCAGGGCATCGGAAGCCCAGATCTTTTTTAAAATCCGGCTCCAGGCGGCCTCCCCTTACATCTTTGGAGGGTTTAAGATCGGGATTACGCTGGCCGTTGTCGGTGCCATAGTGGGTGAGTTTATCGCGTCCAATGGGGGGTTAGGCTTCCTATTGCTCGCGGCCAACAACAACATTGACACCCCGCTCCTGTTCTCTGTGGTCCTCGTCCTGGCTGTGCTCAGCATTGCCCTCTACTATGCCATCGAGGTCGTCGAGGCCCTCGTGTTGCCTCGGCCGTTGAGAAGCCGAAGTGCGCGGTTGGAGACCCGGGTGACATCGTGACCGCGCTGCGCCTGAATCGGGAAAGAGCGGTTGACCCGATCACCGGTAAGGCGGTGGGGGTCGAGATCGATCAAGTGTCCATGACTTACTGGTTAGACACCGGGGAATGTCTGGAGGCGCTGTCCCGGGTAAGTCTCAGCATCCCTCCTGCCTGCTTCTGCAGTATCCTCGGGCCGAGCGGGTGTGGTAAGAGTACCCTTCTCATGCTGATCGCCGGGTTGTTCAGGGCAACAGGGGGGCGCATCCTCGTCGACGGGAACCTTGTGACCGGTCCGTGGCCTGGGGTTGGCATGGTATTCCAGCGCGATGTGCTGCTCGAATGGAGGACGGTGCTGGGGAATGTGCTCCTCCCCGTCGAGGTGAAACGTCTCCCCCTGTCTCAATACCGGAGTCGTGCGCAGACCTTGCTCGAATTGGTGGGGCTGGGGGGGTTCGCCCACGTGTATCCCGACCAACTGTCGGGGGGGATGCGGCAGCGGGTCGCGATTTGCCGTGCCCTCATCCACGATCCTTCGCTTCTCCTCATGGACGAGCCTTTTGCCTCTGTCGACGCGTTGACACGAGAAAAATTGCATGCCGATCTGCTGCGCTTAGTGACCGAATCTCCCAAGACTGTCGTGTTCGTTACCCACAGCATCGAAGAGGCCGTGCTGCTGGCGGATCTGGTAGTGGTCATGGGACCACGTCCCGGCACGGTGTTGCGGACGATAACCGTGGACATCCCTCGACCACGCGGGCTTGGAACGCGGTCAGACCCGCGATTCCTTCAGTTGGTTAACGATGTCCGTGCGGTCTTCCACGGCATGGGGGTACTTTGACCCAGAGCACGAGGTGGACTTTCCATGAGAGGCCGGGGACTGCGAGCCGAGGAGAGAGGAGGGATGGCCGCATGATGCGCCCGCGGAGGAAGAAGACAAACGCCCACGACCCCGCGGAAGGGAGACTTTCCCGCCGTGCCTTGCTCGAGGGGGGGGTCGGGCTGATGGCGACGGCCCTGATAGGTTCCGGGGAAATCGATGCTGTCGGGGCCGAGCCTCTCCAGGCGACTTTGCGTTTTAACTGGACCATCAAGGGGGAATTCGCGCCGTTTTTCGTTGCACGCGAAAAAGGCTTCTACGAAGAGCAGGGTGTGTCCCTCGGGCTCCTGGAGGGAAAGAGCGGTACTCAGGCCGTCCAGGTCGTCGGGGCCGGAAGGGATACCTTTGGATACGTGCCGTCGGTTCAGGTGATCGAGGCCGTTACAGAGGGTATTCCCATCCGGACGGTCGCCGTGCTGGGGCGCTGGACGGGGATGTGCTGGGCGTCCTGGCCCGACATTCCTCTCCGCCATCCCCGTGATCTGGAGGGGCGTCGGGTATCTATTTCCCCCTCCTCGACCTTCTTCCAGGTGTGGCCAGCGTTCGCGCGGACCTTCCACATCGACACGAGCAAGGTAGAGGTGATTCATGCGGATCCCTCGGCTCGTGTCGGTCTCTTTCTCAGCCACAAGGTCGACATCATGGCGGACATCTTCTGGGCTAATGACTATGTGATCCTCCGAGAACGCGTCGGCGGTCCTCTCAACGTCCTCCGCCTCGCCGACGTTGGGTTTGATCCTCTGGGATACCTGCTGATAGCGAATAGCGCAGCCGTGGAGCGCAATCCCGACCTAGTCCGACGGGTGGTTCGGGCAACGCTGAAGGGATTCCAGTATACGATTGACCATCCGAGCGAGGCGGTCGCGATCATGACGCGTCTCTACGGGGACCGGCTGGGGCCGAGGATCATCCAGGGGCAGGTACACAATATGCTCCAGCTAATCAACCGGACTCCAGTCCTGGGGCGGGCGACCATTGACGCGTGGGAGCGGTCGCTCACTTTGCTGTACTCTTCGGGGGTCATTCGCAAGAAGCTCCCCCTGCGGGAGTATTACACCGATGCGTTCGTCTCGTGATTTCCTGCCCCCTGCTCCGGGAGACATAGAGCGCCACGTGCAGGTGGACGAGGTCCCGATCCCTCCCGGCCCCTTCGCGTGGTCCGTGGCCTACGGAGGCCTGGTGTTTGTCTCAGGCCTTCGGGGCATTGACCCTGCCACAGGGCTCCCCGCGGCCGATGACGAGCAACGCGTCGCCCTGATATTCCAATACCTCGAGCGTATTCTGGCGGCGCAAGGCTGCACTCTCGCGGATATCCTCACGGCCCGGGTTTATGTTACGGATATGAGTCGGCACCGGCCTTTGGTGAACGCAGTCTTTCAGCGATTCCTCGGGGAGTCCCCTCCGGCGCGGACCATCGTCCAGGTTGCCGCTCTCAATCAGGGGGATTCTATCGAAATCGAAGTGGTAGCGGGCCGAAGGGCGGGTCAGGAACTGCGTCGACAGGAGGGGCGCGTAGCTCGTCGAAAAAGGGGCCAGGCGGGTCGTGTCCGGGCCGGGCGAGCGGGAGGGAGTGATGCGGTTCCGGGGAATTCGGGGAGCGGTGACCGTGGAGACGAACACGGAACGCGCAATTTTGGAAGCCACCACGGAACTCCTCCAGGAAATGGTCCGTGTTAACCAGGTGGATGTGGACGACATTGCCGCCGTGTTGTTCACGGTCACGCCGGATCTCAACGCAGCCTTTCCCGCGGAAGCAGGGCGGCGTCTCCCGGGTTGGAACCAAGTACCCTTGATGTGCGCGCAGGAGATTCCGGTGCCAGGGGCGCTTCCCAAATGCGTTCGTGTGCTCATGCTTGTCAACACGACGAAAACCCTGGACGAAATCCACCACGTCTACCTGCGGGGCGCAGAGCGTCTGCGCCCCGATCTGGTGTCGGGTTCGTGATGCCTCTGGTGGTGGGACCCGGGTCTCCTCTGCGGGGAAGGTTGCGCGTCCCGGGCGATAAGTCCATTTCTCACCGGGCTGTGCTTCTTGGGGCGATAGCGCACGGCACGACGGAAGTCCATGGCTTCCTCCGAGCTGAAGATTGCCTGGCGACAGTGCGATGCGTCCAGGCTCTTGGCGTGCGGGTGGAGGAGATGGGTGACTGTCTCCAGGTTCGCGGGGGACTTCTGCGCGAGCCGGAAGATGTGCTGGACGTCGGCAACTCGGGGACCACTATCAGGCTCCTGGCTGGGATCCTTGCGGGGCAGCCTTTCCACAGTGTTATCACGGGAGATGCCAGTGTTAGACGCCGGCCCATGGATCGAGTGGCTGACCCGTTGCGCCAGATGGGGGCCAGGATTTCGGGGCGGGTGGGAGGCCGCTTGGCTCCGCTCAGCATCGATGGGGGCGGGCTCCGGGGCATTGCCTATGCTGCGCCAGTGGCGAGTGCCCAGGTGAAGTCTTCTGTGCTCCTGGCAGGGTTGTTTGCCGACGGCGTGACCGAGGTGCGGGAGCCGGCGATGAGCCGGGACCATACCGAGAGAATGTTGCAAACCTTTGGCGTCCCGCTTGAGCGGGAAGGCCTTGCAGTCCGCCTCGGGGGCAGAGCGGAACTCCGGGGAACGCAAATCAGGGTCCCAGGCGATCTCTCGGCGGCGGCATTCTTCCTGGTGGCCGCCGCTTTGGTCCCTGGGTCCGAAGTCACGATTGAGGACGTGGGCTTGAACCCTACGCGCACCGGTGTGATTGATGTCCTCCGGGCTATGGGGGCCCCGGTGGAGATACAGGAGCTCCGCCAGGATGGCGGCGAGCCCGTAGGGACGGTTACGGTGCGCGCGGCCAAGTTACACGGGACCGCGATTGACGGAGAGCTTATTCCGCGGACGATCGACGAATTGCCTGTCCTCGCCGTTGCTGCATGTTTGGCGGAAGGAGAGACGGCAATCCGGGATGCGAGAGAACTGCGGGTCAAGGAATCGGATCGGATCGCAATGCTGGCGCGCGAGTTGTCCCGGCTGGGAGCCAGGATCGAGGCACACGCGGACGGGCTCACCATCGTGGGCGTCAGACGCCTGCGCGGGGGACACGTTGAAAGCGGGGGGGATCACCGGATCGCCATGGCTTTGGCCATTGCTGGCTTGTGCGCTGATGGGCCGGTTACGATCGAGGATCCGGCCTGTATTCGAACGTCGTTCCCGGAGTTCGAGGAGACCCTCCGCGCTGCTGTCGGTCGGTGATGCCGGAAGACTCTCGCGTGCTTCTGGTGGCGGTCGTGGTGGGAGGAGCCGCCGCTCTGAAGGGGGCCGTCGGGTTTGGATTCCCGCTGGTGGCCGTTCCCCTCCTGTCGTCGCTTCTCGGGCCTCGGACAGCCGTTCCGGTGATAGCTATTCCCACCCTTCTCAGCAACATCATCATGGTGAGCCGCGGAGGAGCTAGCCAGAAGTTTTCTGCAATGCTCCCGTTGTTCGTCGGCGTGGTTGTCGGGACTCTTACGGGTGCTTTGCTCATTAAGTCACTCGATCCCCGCAGACTCGGGGTGTTGGTGGGAAGCGTCACGCTCCTCTACGTCGTCGCTTCGATCTCTCGTCTGACACTGCGGATCCGACCAGCGGCCGGGTTTCGGGCTGCCCCGGCGGTGGGCATTCTGGCCGGTGTCATCGGGGGATCTACGGGTATCTTTGCCCCTCCTTTGGCCAGTTACCTTCACTTGCTCGGGATGGAGAAGAGGGATTTTGTCTTTTGGATTACGTTGCTTTTCTTTGTGGGCAACATGGTGCAGGTCGGGAGCTACTTCCACCTGGGGCTGTACACGGGTTCTGTTCTCCGCCTCTCATTGCTGGCGTGCCTGCCCATGGCGTTGGGCACGTGGCTCGGGCTTTCCCTACAGGACCGCCTGTCTTCCGGGCTTTTTAGCCGGATCGTGTTGGTGGTTGTCGGCCTCGCCTCGCTCAACGTGCTAGCTCAAGCGATCCTGCACTAGTCTTGCCCAGGTACGCGAAAGGCCCGCGCCCAAGGCGTCCAGGGCGCCTGCCCGGAGCTTTCTCGCCCGCCCTTGCCTCTCCTTTAGCTCCTTTGCTGCCCTTAGCTGCAGGGTTTCGGAAGAGCCCTAGGCAGCCCATAGGAGTTTTCTGGAGAGTTCCCTTCGGGGGACTATTTGCCGCCTCTGAGGAGGCGGTCCCTCTATTTTCGCAGTGGCGGGGCGAGGCTTGACTTTGAAGGAGTGTGCCTGCTTTGCGGGGACGTGGTCGCCAGTGGGGAGTGGGTCCTCGGCGGTTTCTGCACACGGCGGGCGAGGTGGGGGTGCATGTGGTGGCCCGGGTGAAGGAGAATCTCCCGAGCTGGTGGCGGCGGTCCGGGCGCGGTAGGAGGGCCAGCCGCCGCACGCCACGTTCTGGGAGGGGCACGATCGTAGTGAGGTCTGGGATGGGCGGACTTTGACCCCTGGGGAACGCTCCGCTGGCCGGCGGTCCGCGTCCTGGGCTACCGGCGGGATACATCCACGGGGGACGTGATCGATGCCTCCGGGCTGACGGATTCCCGCCTCACCTGGTGGATGGTCGGATATCGTATCGGACGGCCAAGGCGCGCTGGGCGATCGAGAATCAGGGGTTTAAGATGCCACGACGCGCTCCGGCCTGGCACACCTGTGTCACCATGAGGCGAACAGTGTAGTGATCCTCTGGCTCCTCACGGCCTTCGCCACGGCCATCGAACGCCTGTATCGGTTCCACCGCGGGACTCATGCGGTTCGGGCCGCGATTGACGTGGTGTGGGTCCTCCGGATGAGCTTGGGAGCGTGTGAGGTCGAGACGGGCTGACCTCTGTCCGTCAGGTCCTCCCCTCGTTGTTTCTCCCCTGGTGCCCATTCATGATCGGGTGGGCATCTCTCCAGGGACCCATGGCCGCCAAGAGAATACTTTCCACAGGAGGGTCAGCCGTCCTCAAAGCCCGGTCCGTCGGCCCTCTTGGTGCCCCAATTCCGAAACGGTTGGCCCTTGCTGTCGTAGGTGGTTCGCGCTTGACTTCTGTGATATAGTAATTGTCACAAACCCGATGATCGGGGCAAGTACCCCGGGGGTGTCTTTTATCAGAGACCCGCGGACGAGGTGGAAGCGCGGGGGAGACACCCGGGGGAATGGGCCCGTGAGGGGCGGAGACGAAAAGTCATGTGGGCTGAGTAGTCGCCGCCGGGTTCCTCCGCCGTGGTCGGAGGGAGGGGTTGAGATTCGCGGCAGGTCTTCGAACCTCGCCCCGGCGAGTGTCCTGGCTTGAGGCCAGGGAAGTAGGGTGGCACCGCGGGAGCATGGCGAACCTCCCGTCCCTGTAGGGCGGGAGGTTTAATGTTTTGCATGGGGGCAACAGCATGATCGTGGTGATGAGTCCTGAGCATACGCGCGAGGAGCGGGAGGCTGTTGTTCGGAAGATCGAGGAGGCGGGACTGCGCGCGCATGTCTCCGAAGGCGTTGAACGCATTGTAATTGGTGTGGTGGGGGACAGCCATACGAAGGAGCTCCTCCGGGAGAGTCTGGAGGCCATGGCGGGAGTCGAGAGCGTAGTGCGCATCCTGCAGCCGTATAAGCTTGTGAGCCGGGAGTTCCACGGGGGCCGGGATTCCGTTGTGTGGGTTGGGAATGTGGCGATTGGCGGGAGCCGCGTCGTGGTGATGGCAGGGCCATGTTCTGTGGAGAGTCGTGAGCAGATCATGGAGACTGCTCGAGCCGTAAAGGCCGCAGGCGCGCACCTTCTGCGCGGCGGAGCCTTCAAGCCTCGAACTTCTCCGTACTCCTTTCAGGGCTTGGAAGAGGATGCCCTCAGGATGCTGGCCGAGGCACGGGAGGCGACGGGCCTGCCCATCGTCACCGAGGCCATGGATCATCGACAACTCGAGCTTGTTATCAGGTATGCGGATATGGTTCAGATCGGAGCGCGCAATATGCAAAATTACACCCTGCTCCGGGATGCTGGACGGGCAGGCCATCCGGTCTTGCTGAAACGTGGTCCCAGTGCGACCATCGAAGAACTCCTGTTGGCCGCTGAGTATGTCATGGCAGAGGGGAACCCCAATGTGGTCCTGTGCGAGCGGGGCATCCGCACCTTCGAGACCTACACGCGGTACACCTTGGACTTGACAGCGGTGCCTGTGCTAAAGAAGCTCAGTCATCTCCCCGTGATTGTTGATCCATGTCATGGGACCGGCAAATGGAAGCTAGTGACGCCGATGGCCCGGGCAGCCGTGGCCGCTGGTGCCGATGGGCTCATGGTGGAAGTACATCCGGAGCCCGACCGGGCCCTGAGCGATGGGCCGCAGCAGCTCACACCGCGCAATTTCGCCGCTATGATGCAGGAGCTGGATGCAGTCGCGTTGGCCGTCGGGCGGCGCGTGTAGCCTGCCATGTCGGCATTTGGCCGCGTCACGATCGTGGGGGTGGGGCTCATCGGGGGCTCCCTCGGCATGGCCATACGGCGGCGTGGACTCGCGCGGGAGGTGCGCGGTGTGCTGCGATCTGCGGATGCCATCCAGGAGGCTGTGGCTCTCGGGGCGGTCGATTCTGGTACCGTCGACCTGGAAGCCGGTGTTAAGGGCTCTGATTTGGTCGTGCTAGCTACACCTCCCGAGACCGTGGTGAGAATGGCGGCACGGGTTGTGCCCTGCCTCGCGCCGGGTGCGATTCTTACGGACGTCACGAGCGTTAAGGCAGAAATCGTCCGCGCTGTAGAAGCCCTTCTTCAAACGGTGCCGGCTGTGGCGTTCGTCGGAGGACACCCGATGGCGGGGAACGAGGGCCGCGGGGTGACCTCGGCTACCCCGAGTCTTTTTGAGGGGACGGCGTACCTCATTACCCCGACTCCGCAGACCCCGCCAGAGGCGGTGAACCGTCTCGCCAACCTGGCCCGCGGAATTGGCGCCGTTCCTGTGCTACTTGGTCCTGACGAGCACGATCGCGCGGTGGCTTTCGTGAGTCACCTCCCCTATTTGATCGCCGCGGCTCTGGTGAGGGCGACCGACCCCGCAGTGGTGGCGGCGGCAGGTCCTGCCTTCCTGGGAGCCACGCGGGTGGCTGCGAGCCCTGTCGAGCTGTGGGGGCAAATCTGCCGGCTCAACCGAGCCCAGATCCTGGTAGCCCTCCGGACGTTTGGAGAGGAGCTACGGCGGTTAGAAAGGGCGCTGGTCGATGGAGATCGGTTGGACGTTTTACTGGAGCAGGCGCAGGCCGTTCGGGTGCGGCTGTCGGCATCGGCGCCTGGTGCGGCCGCGACTGGGCCGGGAGCGTGAGGGGAGCATGGGACGCGCGGTTGTTTTGGAGCCTGGTCTGCGAGAGTTCGACCAGCGTGCCAGGAATGGCAACCTCGTACCCGTCTCCTGCGAGGTGACGGCAGACCTTGACACGCCCATTTCGGCCTTCCTTCGTCTGCGGGTCCTCCCCTCGGCCTTTCTCCTGGAGAGCGCGGAACGAAACGAGAGGATTGCTCGGTACTCGTTCCTGGGGGCTGCCCCTCGTCTTACGGTCCGTGGTTACCTGGATCGGACAGAGCTCCTCGAGGGGGAGGTGACGCGCGAAGTCCCCGGCGATCCCCTATCAGTCGCACGAGAGGTGCTTGCACGCTACCGTCCTGTGTCTGACCCCGCGCTACCCCGATTTTTCGGGGGATTGGTGGGATACTTTGCCTACGATCTTGTCCGGACAATTGAGCACCTGCCCCACATGCCTCCCGATGACCTAGGTCTTCCGATCATGCAGCTCAACCTCGTCGATACGGTGATGATTTTCGACCACTTTCACCACCGCGTTCGCATTGTGGCAGATGCCATCGTGGAGGAGGGAGCTGAGAGGGCATACCGAGACGCACGTGACCGAATCGAGATGTGGATAGACCTCCTCCGCCAGCCTGTACCGGAAATCCCCCACGCCCCCGATCCTCCGCGGCCCCTCAGGATCCGATCCAACATGACCCGGGAGCAGTACCTGGATGCCGTGGAGCGGTGCCGGGGCTATATATTCGCGGGGGATGTTTTTCAGGTCGTCCTCTCGCAACGGTTTTCGATCGATGTGGGGCCGCTGGACCCGTTGCTGATCTACAGAGCCCTGCGGATGATCAACCCCTCACCCTTCATGTTCTACCTAGCTGGAGAAGACGCGACAATCCTTGGAGCCTCTCCAGAGCTTCTAGTGCGGGTAGAAGGGGATCGCATCGAGATGAGACCGATTGCGGGGACCCGCAAAAGGGGGCTCACCGAGGTTGAGGACCGTCGGCTGGCTGAGGAGATGCTGGCCGATGAGAAAGAACGCGCAGAGCACGTCATGTTGGTGGACCTCACGCGGAACGATGTAGGGCGGGTGGCCGTGTACGGTACCGTCCGTGTTCCTGAACTCATGACCGTAGAGCGGTACTCGCACGTAATGCACATCGTCAGTAGCGTTCAAGGGACGCTCCAACCTGGGCGCGATGCCTTCGACGTGCTTCGGGCCGTTTTCCCCCACGGAACCGTGAGCGGTGCTCCGAAGGTCCGCGCAATGGAGATCCTCGATGAGCTGGAGCCTACCGCGCGGGGTCCTTATGCGGGCGCGGTAGGGTATGTGGGATTTGGAGGGGCCCTCGATACATGCATCGCTATCCGGACGCTCGTTGTGAAGGACGGCGTGGCCTATGCCCAGGCGGGCGGCGGGATTGTCGCGGATTCGAGGCCGGCCGCAGAGTACGATGAGACTGTCAACAAGGCGAAGGCCTTGGTCCGCGCAGTGGAGACCGCACGCCGGGGACTGTAGCGACGGCCAGCGGGAGGTGGGCCGATGATTGTCGTTATTGATAACTACGATTCGTTTACTTACAATCTCGTGCAGTATCTCGGTGAGCTGGGGGAAGACCCCCTCGTCTTCCGGAACAATGCGGTAACAGTAGACCAGGTTATCCGGCTTGGGCCGGAAGCCGTGGTGATCTCTCCGGGCCCGTGTACGCCCAGCGAGGCAGGCATCAGCACCCCTCTCATCGCTGCGTTGGCGGGGCGCATTCCTGTCCTCGGCGTATGCCTCGGGCACCAGTGCATCGGGGCGGCGTTTGGAGCTCGGATCGTACGGGGTCGGGTGCCTGTTCACGGGAAGACCTCGCAGATCTTCCATGACGGGAAGACAGTATTCAACGGGATTCCGAATCCGTTCACCGCAACGAGATACCACTCGCTCGTCATTGAGGAGGAGACGCTACCGCCGGTGCTCGAGGTTACGGCGCGGACGGAGGAGGGGGTGATCATGGGCGTACGTCACCGCGGCGCGGCGGTCGAGGGAGTCCAATTCCATCCGGAATCGATTCTCACGGAGCACGGGCGCACGCTCTTGCGCAATTTTCTGACACTGGCCCGGCATGATTCTCCCCCGGGTCTTGCGAAACCCATCCCGGGAGAGGCGGCCATAACGGCCCCTGGGATTATGGAGTCTGGTCACCGGCAGGAGGCGTAGCGTCATGCCGTTGCGGCCGTTCATCGCGAAAGTTGTGTCCGGCCAGGCACTCACGGAAGCGGAGGCCCATGCGGCCATGGGCCTGATTATGGACGGCGAGGCTACCGCTGCGCAGATCGCCTCGTTCATTACGGCACTTGCTATGCGTGGGGAGACCGTGGATGAGATTACAGGGTTTGCGAGGGCCATTCGGGAGCGAGCAGTGACAATTGCCCCGCAGGCGGATCACTTGGTGGACATTGTCGGGACCGGAGGGGATCGCCTCAACACTTTCAACGTGTCCACGACCTCGGCATTTGTCATCGCCGGCGCCGGGGGGCACGTGGCGAAGCACGGGAACAGGGCGGCGAGCAGTCGGAGCGGGAGCGCCGATGTGCTGGAGGCCTTGGGTATAAACTTGGACGCTCCGCCTGAGGTTGTGCGGGAGTGCATCGAGGAAATTGGGTTCGGGTTCCTCTTTGCTCCTCGGTTTCATCCCGCGTTCAAACATGCGCTTGCCCCGCGGCGTGAGATTGGTATCCGCACGGTCTTCAATATCCTCGGCCCCTTAACGAACCCGGCTCAGGCACGGCGGTACCTCCAGGGAGTCCCCAGCGCACCCCACACAGAACTGATGGCGCACGTGCTGGCCCACCTAGGGGTGGAGAGAGCCTTCGTCGTGCACGGTCAGGATGGGATGGATGAAGTTTCGATTTGTGCACCGACGCAAATAGCTGAGGTTCAGGACGGGGAGGTCCGGACCTACATCCTGGCCCCTGAGGACGTGGGGTTGCGGCGTGCGCCTTTGGACGCGATCCGCGGCGGGAGTCCTGAGGACAATGCGAGGATCTGCGTAGCCGTGCTTCGGGGTGAGCGGAGCCCCCGCCGCGACATCGTTGTGCTCAATGCGGGTGTGGCCCTGGTGGCCGCAGGAATCGCAGAGACGATTCAGGAGGGGATGGAGCGCGCGGCGGAGAGTATCGATGGGGGCCGAGCCTACGCAGCTCTGGAGGCGGTCCGCTTGCGGACGAAGTTCGCGTAGGGCGTGGGGGGACCGACGTGTTGCAGGAGATCATCGCACATAAGCGACAGGAGGTATCTGACCGCATCCGGCAGATGCCCCTGGCTGAGGTCCGACGGCGCGCCCAGGATATGCCAAGGCCCCGGCCGTTCCTGGCCGCGTTGCGCGGGCCGAGGATTCGCCTCATCGCCGAAGTGAAGGGAGCGTCGCCCTCTGCCGGTGTGATCCGGGAACGATTTGATCCGGCGGCGCTCGCGAGGGCTTACGAGCAAGGCGGTGCCTCGGCCATATCTGTTCTAACCGACGCCCGGTACTTCAACGGGGCGGATGACCACCTGCAGGAGATTCGGGAGGCCGTGACGTTGCCGGTGTTGCGCAAGGACTTCGTCATCGATGCATATCAGGTGTACGAAGCGCGGATGCTGGGCGCGGATGCGGTTCTTCTCATTGCAGGGATCCTAGACCCGGGGGCGCTTCGTGACCTTTACGGCCTCGCGACGGACCTGGGGCTGAGTGCCCTAGTTGAGGTGCACTCCGCCCAGGAGCTGTCACGCGTGCTGGAGATGAAGGTTTCGCTCGTGGGTATCAACAACCGCAACTTGGACACGCTCCATACGTCCGTGGACGTGACTCGTCGTCTGCGGCCGCTGATCCCCCCTGAGGTGACAGTCGTGGCGGAGAGCGGTCTGGAGGAGCGGGCCCAGGTCGAGGAGATGGAGCGGTTGGGCGTTCATGCTGTGCTTGTGGGGACAGCACTCATGCGCGCCGCGGATCCAGCGGGGCGGATCCGCGAGCTGCTGGGTATACGTGACTAAGGAGGGGCCATGCAGAGCACGCGGGTTGTCGAGGGCGATGGACAGATCTCCGTGGGCAAGAAGGGACGGCTCTTGACGGGCGATAGGCCCACGGGTCGGCTCCACCTAGGCCACTACGTTGGATCGCTGGAGAATCGCCTGCAGCTGCAGGAAGAGTACGAGTGCTTCTTCCTGATTGCGGACTTCCATGTCCTCACAACAGCGGCTGACCGCACGCATGAAATAGGCGAAAACATTCGCGAGCTCCTTCTCGACTACCTCAGCGTAGGGATCGACCCCGAGCGAAGCACGATCTACCTCCAATCGCTGGTGCCGGAGGTCGCGGTTCTGCACCTGATCTTCTCTATGCTGACCACAGTGCCGCGGCTGCAGAGAGTGCCCACTCTTAAGGAAGTGATGCGTGACCTCAAACTGGAGACGGCTTCGCTCGGCCTCCTGTCCTATCCCGTTCTCCAGGCGGCAGACATCCTCATGGTACGGGCCGATGTCGTGCCGGTGGGAAAGGATCAGGCCAGCCATTTAGAGGTCACGCGCGAGATTGCGCGGAGGTTCAACGAGTTGTACGCGCCAGTCTTTCCGGAGCCCCGGACGATCATTGGGCGCGTGGGGACGCTCGTCGGGACCGACGGGCAAGCAAAGATGAGCAAATCCCTTGGGAACGCTATTTTCCTTTCGGATGATCGGGAAACGGTCATCCGTAAGGTCATGGGCATGTTCACCGATCCGACGCGGATTCACCCGACTGATCCGGGGCATGTGGAGGGGAATCCGGTATTCATCTACCATGATGCCTTTAACAGGAACCGCCAAGAGGTCGAGGAGTTGAAAGAGCGTTACCGCCAGGGTCGCGTTGGCGACGTTGAGGTGAAGCAGCGTCTAGCGCGGGCGCTCAATGAGTTCCTGGACCCCATCCGGGAGCGCCGTGCCCGGTGGGCGGCCCGCCCTGATAAGCTGGAGGAGATCATTGTGGAAGGAAGTCGGGTCGCACGGCGGGAGGCCCAGAGGACTCTTGATATGTGTCTGGAGGCGATGAAAATGGCCTACTACCGGCCGGCTCCGGCGCAGGCGGGTTAGGGCTCTGAGCGGAGTCCGGCCTAGCGGTGTCCAGCTATGGTGAGAGTCAAGATCTGCGGCATTAAGCGGCTCGCAGACGCTCTGGCTGCCGTGGAGGCGGGGGCTCATGCCATCGGGCTGAACTTCTGGCGACCGGGGAAGCGGTATGTGGCCCCGGAGATGGCCCGAGTGATCGCGCGGTCTCTCCCGCCTTTTATCACCCGTGTTGGCGTGTTCGTGGACGAGGATCCGGAGACGGTTGAAGAGATCGCTGACCTCGTGGGGCTCGACGTCCTCCAATTCCATGGGAGGGAGAGCCCGGAATACTGCGACCGCTTCGACCGGCCGGTGATCAAGGCGATTCCCGTGCGTGGCCCGGGCAGCCTGCGCGGGCTTGAGCACTATCATGTGGCCGCATGGCTCCTGGATGCCCATGTGCCCGGTCACGTGGGCGGGACAGGACATACGTTTGATTGGGCTCTGGCGAAGGAGGTCCGGGAGGTCGGCCCGGTGATCATTTCAGGCGGACTTACTCCGGAGAACGTGATCGACGCGATCAGAGCGGCGACTCCTTTCGCGGTGGATGTCGCCTCCGGAGTGGAGACGAACGGAGAAAAGGATCCCGCAAAGATCCGCGAGTTCGTTGCGCGCGTCCACGCCTGGAACATTGCGGAGGTACGCCCGTGAGGATTGAGGACCGCCTTGGGGCGGGCCAGCGGGGACGGTTCGGAACCTACGGAGGTCGGTACGTCCCCGAGACGTTGATCCCGGCACTTGAGGAGCTTGAGGGCGCTTACGCCGAAGCGTCGCGTGACCCGACGTTTCGGGCGGAATTCGAGCGGTGGCTGAGGTCCTTTGCGGGACGCCCCACACCTCTGTACTTCGCCCGCCGCCTCACCGATGAACTGGGGGGTGCTCGGATTTACTTGAAGCGAGAGGACTTACTCCACACCGGCGCCCACAAGATCAATAACACCATCGGTCAAGTACTGCTGGCCGTACGTATGGGCAAGCGGCGGATCATTGCAGAGACCGGAGCGGGTCAACACGGAGTAGCCACCGCGGCTACGGCGGCAGTCTTCGGCCTGCCGTGCGACATTTACATGGGTACGGAGGATATGAAGCGACAGGCTCACAATGTCTTCCGCATGCGGCTTCTGGGAGCCCGGGTGATTCCCGTGGACGCGGGGAGTCGGACTCTGAAGGACGCTATCAACGAGGCGCTGCGTGATTGGGTGACCAATGTGCGGGACACGTTCTATGTCATTGGCTCTGTGGTGGGTCCGCATCCCTATCCGACTCTCGTCCGCGACTTTCAATCGGTCATCGGCAGGGAGGTGCGTGAGCAGATCATTGCGGCTGAGGGCCGCCTGCCGGATTGTTGTGTGGCATGCGTTGGCGGCGGGAGTAACGCCATGGGACTCTTCTACCCGTTCAGGGAGGAGACGAGCGTCTCCCTTGTAGGGGTGGAAGCTGGAGGATTGGGACTGCCCACCGGTAGACACGCGGCGACCTTATCCGCAGGGACTCCTGGGGTCCTCCATGGAGCCCTGACATACGTCCTGCAGGATGCTGACGGCCAAATCCTGCCCACCCACTCCATTTCGGCGGGCCTGGACTATCCAGGCGTGGGGCCCGAGCATGCCTTTTTCCGGGATACGGGACGGGCGAGCTATGTCACGGTGACGGACAGGGAGGCTCTTGAAGGGTTTCATCTCCTCTCGCGGACTGAGGGAATTATCCCGGCCCTCGAACCCGCCCATGCGGTGGCATACCTGCGTACCCTTGCTCCAACACTTGGGCGCGATCGGATCATCGTGCTGGGATTGAGTGGGCGGGGCGACAAGGACGTGGAAACGGTGGCCAGTGCCATGGGGGAAGACCTGGGGAGCCATCGGTGATGATCGCGGGTGTCAGGCGGATCGAAGGGATGTTTGAGACCTTGCGGGCCCGCGGTCGTCGTGCGCTCATTCCCTACATCATGGCAGGCGATCCCGATGTGCAGTCCACCGAAGCACTTGTGCCTCTTCTGGTGTCAGCGGGAGCCGATGCTGTCGAGCTGGGGATTCCCTTCAGCGATCCCATCGCGGATGGCCCGATCAACCAACGAGCCGGCTTACGTGCGCTGTCCCACGGGATGAACCTCCAGCAAGCCCTCGGTCTCGTCGCTCGCCTGCGGCGTGTCGTCGACGTTCCGCTTCTGTTCATGACGTATTACAATCTCGTATTGCGCTATGGTACTGTCGGTTTTTGCCGTGATGCCGCAACGGCGGGCCTTGATGGGATGATCATCGCCGACCTCCCCCCCGAGGAAGGGGAGGAGCTGGTTCAGGCGGCGCGGCAAGTTGGTCTCGCGACGGTTTTCCTCCTGGCCCCCACCAGTACTGAGGACAGGATCAAGAACGTTGCCGCAATATCTACGGGGTTCATTTACTGCGTCTCCCGGACCGGGGTCACGGGGGTTCGAGACCAGGTCCCGCAAGAGCTGCCGGAGCTCGTTGCTCGAATCAAGCAGTACACTCGGACTCCAGTGTGCGTAGGATTCGGGATAGGCCAACCGGCTCAGGCCCGGGAGGTGGCGCGGGTTGCCGATGGGGTGATCGTTGGTAGTGCGGTCGTTCGCCTAATCGAGGAGATGCCGCAGGAATTAGGTCGGGTGAAGATATTCCTCGGAGCTCTGCGAGAGGCCATCGACCGCGGGGGAAGTGGGTTCTGAAGGCGCGGTAAGTGAAAAAACGCCCTTGGGGGTGTTCTCGGGAGCGGTCCTTCGGGAGGGTCGCCCATGGAGGTAAACCTTCGGAAGTAGCAGAGGTTCGTAGTATTCCGTGACCTTCCCTGTCGTCTCGCGTGGTGGAGGGGGGAGTGGTACTTCGATGCGGGGAGCGTCGGGACCGCGAATCTGAGCTCGGGATGGTGGGATCCCTTCGGCGCCCCTAATGCGCTCGAGGTTGGAACGGTGGCGTTTCTGTTGTAGCCAGCGTACCCCCCGAGGTTCCTGCGGAACTTAGCCCACGATATCTTCGCCGCCATCCACGCCGATAACGTTTCCCGTTATCCACTCCGTACCAGGCTGGCAGAGGGCGACAATGGCTCGGGCGACATCAAGGGGAGTGGTAAGGCGACCCGAGGGATTCCTGCGTAGCGCATGATCTGCTATCTGTTCATGCCCCGGGATCTTTCTCAAGGCGGGCGTGTCCGTGACCCCGGCTCTGATCGCGTTCACGGTAATTCCCCGCGGGGCGAGCTCCATGGCCAGCTGCCGAATGTGGGATTCCAACGCCGCTTTTGCTGCGGACACTGCGCCGTAATAGGGGAGCACACGTGTAGCTCCCGCGCTCGTCATGGCGAAGATTTTGCCGCCTCGTACCATGAGTCCTGAATAGACTAGGTCCTGGGTCCAGTAGACGAGGCTGTGAGCCATGACGGCCAGTGTCATGTCCATTTGCGCCTCGGTGATAGCGTCTTCGGGCTTTTCAGCAATGTATGGCCTGAGATTCCCGAATGCGAGCGAATGGAGCATCACAGCGATTGTCCCCTGGCCAGCAAGTTCTTCTCGGGCTCGGGAGAGGACTTCCGCGCGCCTCTCAGGGTCGGCAGCGTTGACATTGAAGAACAGGGCCCGGCGGCCTGTGGCGCGAATGTTGTTGATGATCTGTTCCACGTGGCCTAAGGTCGCCTTTCTGTCGAGATGCACCCCTAGAATGTCGTACCCGGCACGGGCAAGTTCAAGGCTTGTTGCCTCCCCGAACCCGCTACTCGCACCCAGGATAAGGGCCCACCGCTGCCGATCGTCCATGCGTTCCCCCATGCGTCACGCGATGACGTGCGTTCGTGGAACGTTTCCTTGCCTGGCAAGCTCTGACGCAAGCGTGCAAAATAGCCGTCAGTGATGCCTCCGTCCCCCCGGGGACCGGGTCCGCTCCGCATCCGCCCCTCAAAGCCGTCCCAGTCTCCTCGGAGTGCGCTCCTAACTGATATGATACTCAAGACAATAATCTTCGCCGTGACTTCCGTTTCTGCCTTCCGGCGGTGGGCTCTGGTCAGAAGAGGCTTGCACCGCTGGATCCACGCTGGCTCTGGAGGACCAAACGGGGCTGGCCGGATTGGGCGGGAAGCTCATCTCGGTGCTCACGGGGTGCAGACTTGATCAGCTGAACAGGAGGGCGATATGATCCGGAAGCGTGGGTGGATTCCCAGGGTAACTCGGTTGCCTTACCGCTGCGCGACGTGCCGTAAGTCGTGACTGCCCCCTCGGGCATCGGGTTGCCCCATAGAGCGGTGACGTATGGGCGTGCGGCGAACTGCGCAGGGGGTGGCGCGATTCGAAGATTTTCGCCGGGACATCTTTTCTGATACAATTCGTTGTGCGGGCCGTTAGCTCAGCAGGCAGAGCGCCGGGCTTTTAACCCGGGCGTCGGGGGTTCGAGTCCCTCACGGCCCACGTTATCAGGGGGAGGACGTAGAGGTTCAAGGGAGAGTTAAGCTGAACGGGTCCTCGCCCCGTTGGATTCGGCCAATTGTCATGTATCTTGCTCCGCTGAGCCCCGCGCTTCGGGCGGTACTCATCAGCGGCTGGGCAATCCCGACAACCGAGGCTCGCATCTTCCTGTCGCACGGTGTTGGTCAAAAAGGACGGTCTAGGCGCTTCAGCCCATTGGAGATCATCGTGTGCAAAAGCGTGAGAATGGCGGTCTGCGTGTCGAGGGGCGTGCCATCAACCCAGGGAATTGGGAGTCCGATCATCCCATCGCCAGCCCCGTGCAGGGCGCACTGCTCGATAACCCGCCGCTCTTCTGTGGGGTCGGGTAGGAGGCTGGTATTGCCCTGGAGGAGAGCGAGGCATGCCGCGGTACCGTACGCTCCCCAGTTACTCGTGTTGGCAATAACTAGGATATCCGTTTTAACTACCGTGGCAATGCCGCTTCCGCAGGGACACCGACAGGTGGATCCATACTCCATCACACGGCGTACGGTCTCATAAATGAGCCCGCACCCTAGCTCATTGCCCCCGTCTCCGAATCCGAGTGTAAGGACGCCTCGCTGATGAGCCCCCTCGATGAGGTAGTGTGCCTTCCCGGTATACGCCGTCCCGTCGACACCCCGAACGCTGTGGATGACTCCCTTAGAATTAGGTCCCAATTTCTCCACAGCGATGACGGCGGTCGGTCGGTAGTGGTTCAGAAGGATTTCGGCCTCGTGGCGTCCCTCGTCGTCGCCAACTGGGAACGTGCGGAGCATAGTGCCCCCGGGGCGCTCTGCCACAAATCGGTCGTCAAGGATCGGCAGCCCCGCGGCAGCACTAGCCGCCCGGAGCCCCGGCATGTATTGGGGTTCCGTGATGAGGACAGTGCGGGCCCCAATGCCCCGACCTATGGCGCGGGCCAGCGCTATAGCTCCAGGGGGCCCGTCGGTCTCTCCGTAAGGCAGGTAGGGAGGGATGCCCGCGCCCGTGGTGATGAATACTGTGTCGTCGGGCTTGACTCTCTCGAGCAGGGCGCGCGCCGCTCGGAGGCTTAGCGGAGTGTCCCCTTGAGCCTGTCGGGCGGCGGCATACAGGGGGGCGATAATACCACGGTCGACACCGGGTATGCGCATCTCCACGCACGTAAGCCGGTCCACATTCTCCGCTATGATTTCAAGCATCTCTCCCGTCCTCCTTCGACCGCGATGGTACGCGCGACGATTATTGCTCCCGGCTGTTCCCATTGGATGGGGACCCCTGGAACACGCGGTGGTCGCGTGTGCAGACAGAGGCGCAATGACAATTCTTCCTCCCGGTCGGTCGCGGTTTCCTTCCGGGGGTGTGCTCGCGGGAGCGGCGGGCCAACACCTAGGGGAGACAATAGGTTGGCGCCTATCGGTGCATTCACTTCGAGGATCGGGATTCTGCAAGCAGATCGTCAGCCGATAAGCTCGGTCAGATCTCTTTCCCGCAGCATGCGTCGCTTCCATGCTGCAATTTCGGGTACGAGATAGGGAAGGAGTCGAAGTGTATGGTAGGGAGGGAGCACGGGGATGCCCAGCAGATCTCCGATGGTGATGACGAGGAACACGTGTTCCAGGCTCCCCCGTGTTCTTCGGAGATGCCGAAAGGCGTCGTGGAGGGCCATTCCGTAGATCACATCACGAAGGTGGGCAATGACTCTGTGGAGGAGGAGTGTCAGGTGCTTCATGGTCTCTGCTTGCTTTAAAACCTTGAGCGCATGAGGAACCTGCCGAACTCCTCGGGAGGTAATGGGCGGCCAAAGAAATTCCCCTGCGCTCGGGCGCACCCTAGCCGGCGGACGAATCTGAGCTGATCGGGGGTTTCGACACCCTCGGCGGTAACCGGAATCTTGAGGCTTCTAGCCAGCGCCACGATGGCTCGAATGATCTGCCTGACCCCGGGATCCCCCTCGATCTGCCTGATGAAGGACCTGCCGATCTTCAAGATATCGACGGGGAGGCGAGGGAGATAGCTGAGGGACGAATATCCCGTCCCGAAATCATCAATGGCGATGGAGAGTCCCAGCGTCCTCAGGCTAGTGAGTTGGCGGCCGGAGGTCTCGATTTCCCGCATGACAAGGCTTTCCGTCAGCTCCAACTCCAGAAATTGGGCGGCGAGACCTGCCTGCCGAAGAGCTCTGAGCGCCACTTCTGAGAAGTCGGGCCGGCGAAACTGCATCGCTGAGACGTTGACGGCCACCCTGAGCCAGGAGCAGTAACCCGCTCGTTGCCAGGCCCTGGCCTGCCGGCATGCTTCCTCGAGGGCCCAGGCACCGATGGGCACGATAAGGCCACTCTCCTCAGCTATAGAGATAAATTCTGCTGCTGGGATGATTTCCCCTCCGGTGGGGCACCAGCGAATCAGTGCTTCAGCCCCGATGACTCGCCCGCTGGCGAGGTCGACCATGGGCTGATAATAGAGGACGAATTCGTGGCGTTCGAGAGCCCGTTGTAGTTGGGTCTCGATTCTGAGCCTCTCGGCTGCCACTGCGGCGATCTGTGGGGAAAAGAAGGCATAGGTGTTCTTCCCCTGTTCCTCCGCCCTATACATGGCGCTATCCGCGTGTCGGAGGAGTTCTTCCGGTTCTCTGGCGTCCGAGGGGAACAAGCTGATCCCGATGCTGGCAGTTATGAAGAATTCATGGTCTTCAATGCACACGGGGGCCCTCAGCACCTGGAGGACACGATCGGCCACTCGGGCGGCGTCCTCCGGTGTTTCGAGATTTGTGAGGACCATAGTGAATTCGTCACCGCCCCAGCGGGCTACTGTATCGTTCTGGCGTGCACAGTATCGCAGCCGTCTTCCGACCTCCTTGAGGAGCAGATCCCCTACGTGATGCCCGAATGTATCGTTAATACGCTTGAAGCGATCCAAGTCGATGAGCAGTAGAGCGACAAACCGGCCTTCGCGTTCAGCATGAGCCAGGGCCTGCTGGAGTCTATCCTCATAGAGGACTCTGTTGGGGAGATTCGTCAGGGGGTCGTGATGTGCCTGGTGGATGAGGCGGTCAGTGAGGCGGTGCTGCTCTATCGCTATGGATGCCATCCGACGAGCGGTTTCGAGTAGTTCGAGGTCACCGGCATTGGGTCGCCTGGGGAGTCGGGAGTACATGGCGAAGGTCCCCAGCACTTGCTCCGTGGAGGAGAAGATCGGGACGGACCAACATGCTCGTAGCCCATGGCGAAGCCCGATGTCCCGGAATCCATCCCACAGGGGATCGGTGACGATATCTTCGGTGACGACAATTTCCCCTCGGAAACAGGCGGTTCCACAAGAACCGGCGGAGGGGCCCACGGCCAGGCCGTCGACCGCTTGGATATAGTCGGAGGGTAGGCTGGGGCCTGCTCCGTGGTATAGATGACCTTCGCGTAGCAGGAGGATAGAACACAGGATGTCCGGCCGTTGTCGTTCAATGAGGAGTGCGATTTGTTCCAGGATGCGCGAGAGGGGTTCCCCCTTGGCGATCATCTCCAGGACGCGATTGCGATCCCTCTCCAGTTGTTCGGCCTGCTTGCGCTCCGCCAGAGCTGTCTGGAGGGAGGAGTACAACCGGGCGTTATCCAGGGCAATCGATGCCAGTTGGGCGAAGCGGCCCAACAGTTCCAGTTCGTCCTGCCCGAAAGCCTGGCCGGGGTTCGAGTATGCCAGCACCATGACGCCGATGACCTCTGATCCCGATTTGAGGGGCATCCCCACGACCCCATGGAGTACGGAGTAAGGGAATTGAGATGAGCGTCCCGCCCAGGCGTCATAGTCCTTTACGATCAAGGGTTCTCCCGTTGCCCAGACCCGGCCGGCAAGGCCCTCCCCCCTCTTTAGGCGCATCCCCAGGAAATGGTTCCCGTGTCCGACCGCGACCTTGGCCTCGATCTCGTCCGTCTGAGGGTCTACCAAGTAGATGTGCCCGTGCTCCGCTCCTACGAGCCGCCCGGCACGGAGAATGATGGCCTCGAGCAGATCTGATAGGTCAAGGCGGTTGATCAAGCCGAGTGCCGTTTCGTGGAGGGCGGAAAGGTAGGCATGTTGCCGCCTGAGACGAGCCTCGGATGAGGACAGGTCGGCCGATTCACCGCCCATGCCTGAGGGTTCTCCCGGGGATGTAGGGGAGGTTCCATCTTTGCGCGTTACTTGCGTCACGTTTCCGTCCATCTCCTGCGCGGTCTCGGACTGCGTGACAGCATATGCGCATTGTGACCTGCGATGCATTGCTCTTGGGACACAGGGATCTCATCTAGCCTCATTACCCCGATTGGAGGCAAATTAGCCGTCCTCCTAAATACCGCTGACGCCTCTCCGACGTGCGCAGGCCGAGACATGCCCTGCTCGATGTTGGGTTGTGGGGGGGGGATGGGAGCCAGCCTATGCAGCACACCGAGGGCGTCGATGTCACCGAAACGGCTGAACCAGTGTGGGGCGGGCGTGTCCAGAGACAAAGAGGACTCAACTAGCGACAGGAGCTTCTAGAGAGGCCCCGATATTCTGGCATGCTTGCGATCCCTGGAAGACCTTAGAAGGTCATTGCGAGATAAGCCGCTGGTGGTCGACATCGACCGACTGGCAGTGGCCTGAGCGCCCCGGGCTGGCAACCGGGCCTTGGTGCGTATCGAGACGCCTCTTCCCTTCTCCTCTAGAGCCGTCCACGCCACCGGAGGTTTGGATGGATGGGGCGATATGGTCCGGGGCCTCGGAGGCTCGAAGGTCGGAGATTCCATGGGGGATCAGAGGAAGGTGCGGGGCCCAGGGAGAACTTGCGGCCTCGTGGACGTGAGGGCCTATCTCCACCTTTTCGTGGCGTCGGCTGCGGCGGTGCTAGGTGCTCATCAGGTCGAGACCGCGCTCCCTTCGGGTCTGCCGGCCGGAGCCGTTTTTGAGCTGGTAACGATGACGCGTGAGTCGGGCCGCTACCATTCGGTGGAGCTTGGTACTGCTTTTTTTATTCGGCCCAATGGTACCGCTCTCACGAATAGCCATGTAGTCTACAAGGCGCACCATGATCCCGAGCGCTACCAATTGCTCGCCCTCGTGGGGCACGAGTTTTACAGCGCCGATGTCGTCTGCGCCAGTCCGCTGGCAGAGAAGCCGGCGCCGGGGCGTCCCGTCGAGTTGGAGAGAGATGTCGCTGAGATCCGGGTGGTGCCATCGCGGTTCCCCTTTACTGTGCTGGGCGTTGCCGGATCGGGTGTAGTCTACTATGCCCATCTGGCAAGACCGCCCATCTTTCCCGTAATCGAACTCGGCAAGGATCCGGCTCCAGGTGACACCGTCCGTATCGTAGGCTTCGGACAGGCCCCCCTGGGATCAACGGAAAATCCGGCCGAACCATGGACAGCGATCGGTACGGTCAGCGAGATCGGCTATGCGATGGACGGCACTCCAGTGTTCCGTGTCGCATCCACGGATCGACCACGGCCCGGGAGCAGTGGTGCCCCCGTGCTGGATAGCCACGGCCGTCTTGTTGGAATGTGGACATGGAACCAGCAGGCAAGCTGGGCCTTCGGCGTAGCAATTGCGTCATCCGCCCTTCTATCTCCCTGTAACCACCAGTCGAGGGAGGAACCTGCCGTTAGGCCCCTAGATCAACACGAGCCCCCTTCGCGGGAATTCCCCATGGGCGCCAGCGTATCCGCCTGTGGCGTACACCAGCTCTGCGTATGGGGCAGGTCCCGCCAATCTCACAGCTCCCGTTGGCGGATCCGCACAGAGGGTTGCTAGGGGCTGACCAGTTTACCCAGTCTGCTATTATCTAGGGGAAGTAGCGATCACAAGTTCGCTAACCGTCAAGTTCTCAGAGGTGGGCCCCCGAAGACAGGGGGTCAGCTACATCTCGAACCACCGCCAGGAGGTGAGGGCTGGAATCCTGCCGTTCCGGCCCGGCAGCTGCCGACGGGCACCATCCCTCGTGGACGGGCCGCCGCGTCCCGGGCGCACGGTGCTGTACGCCAGGGTCTCCTCCACCGACCAGCGGGAGGACCTGGGCCGACAGGGGGACAGGTTCCGGAAGGGGGCCGCGGACTGGGGCCTCCAGACCCGTGAGGTTGTCACGGAGGTCGGCTCGGGTCCGAACGGGAGGCACCCGCAGGTTGATCCGGCTGCTCCGGGACTCCCCCGTGGGGCTCGACTGCTGGAAGCCGCCCTCCTGAGCTCAGGCAGGCGGATTGGGGTGATCGACCCGGAAGAGGTCACGGACGATCTCGTGCAGGGTATGTATGAGGTTCTCACCTCGCTCTGCGCCCGGCTGTAGGGCGGCGATCTGCAAGCACCAGGGCCAGAAAAGCCTGCAGGCTATCCAGCAAGAGCCCGCGTGAAGCCATGAAAGTGCTGGAGGCGCACCGCTACGCCCTTGACCCCTCTCCCCGGACCGAGGCGGCGCTGGCTTCCCACGTGGGGGCGCGGAGGTGTGTCTTCACCTGGGCGCTGGTGAAGGAGCGCCTGGACGCCAGCGAACGGGGAGACACCGGGGAGGCGCCGTGAACGCTTCCCCAGCTTCGTTGGGAGTGGAACCGGCAGAAGGAGACGGTGGCCCCCTGGGGGCGGGAGAACTCCCAAGAGGCGTACCCCTCGGGGTGTGAGGGGGTAGCAGCGGCCCTGAAGACCTGGCGTGACAGCAGGAAGGGCAGGCGCAGGGGACGCCGGGTGGGCTTCCCCCGCTTCCGGAAGAGAAAGGCCGGGGGAGAGAGGCGGTATGAGTTACCCCCGGCGCAATCCGGGTGGATGCCAAGCGCCACGTCGTCCTGCCGCAGATCGGGCGGGTGCGGACGCACGAGCCGACGGCGGCGCCGGTGGAGCGGATTCAGGCAGGGAAGGCCCGGATTCTCCGCGCCCCTGTTGCGGCCGGCGGATAATTGACCCTGGAGCCGGCTGGAAATGACCCACCCCCCAACGAACCCTCTGTCCCGAACTCGACGCCGACGGGTTCGGAGGTGCAGGGGGTTGCTGGAGGGTGGAAAGGTGAAGGAAATTCACGCGTTGCGCAAAGAGAACAAGTCGATCCGGTCCATCGCCGAAACGCTGGGGATCTCCGCAACACGGTTCGTAAGTACCTGCGCACCCCGGGTCTGCCGGAGCCCCAACCCCGGCCGCCCCGGCCGTCGAAGCTGAACCCCTACCGGGAGTATATCAAACGCCGCATGCTGCAGGACGGCGTCACCAACAGCCACGTGCTGCTGCGGGAACTGCGCGCCATGGGCTCCACCGGCGGCCGCACCATCCTGAAGGACTTCATGAAGCCGCTGCGGCCGCCACAGCCGGCCCCGGCCGCGCTACGCTTCGAGACCGGCCCGGGCGAGCAGGCGCAGGTCGACCTGACGCCGATCACGCTGGTGCGACCCGACGGGACCACCCAGCAGGTGTGGGCCTTCGCCATGGTGCTGGACTGGTCTCGGGCCGGCGACGTCGAGGTCATCGCGAAGGCCGACCTGCCCAGCTTCCAGCGCTGCCACGTGCATGCCTTCGAGCACTTCGGCGGCGTGCCCCGGCGACTCCTGTACGACAACACGAAGCTGGTGGTGCTGGGGCGGGACCCGAACGGCCCACCGATGTGGACCCCTCGCTTCCTGGACTGTGCGTTGCGGATGGGCTTCGACCCCCGGCTCTGCCAGCCGTACCGGGCCCAGACCAAGGGCAAGGTGGAGCGCTTTTTGCGCTACGTGCAGGACACCTTCGTCCCATCCGCGCGTCCCCCGGACCTCGACGACCTCCACCGGCAGGCCGTGCTCTGGTGCCTCCACGTGGCCGACCAGCGGATCCACGGCACCACCCACGAGCGGCCGGCGGACCGGCTCAAGCAGGAGCGGCTCTTGTTGCGGCCCATGCCGCCCGCCGAGCGCATCGCCCCCCTTGCGGGAAAGCCGCAAGGGGGGCCGGGACGGCTTTGTCATCTGGCAGGGCAGCGCCTCCGGGGTGCCGTGGACGTACGCCGGCCAGGAGGTCCAGATCCAGGCGACCGAGGAGCGGGTGGAGATCTGGGCCGGCTCCCAGCGCATTGCGGTGCATCCCCGGGCCCATGCGCCCGGCCAGCGCTTCGTGTGGCCAGGGCAGTGGGACGGCCTGCCCAGCCAGACCCCGCCCCGCCGGCGTGCTCCGGTCATCGTCCAGGGGCCCGACGGGGGCGTCGAGGTGCGGCCCCTTTCGGTCTACGAGGCGCTGGTCGGGGGGGTGGACGGCCATGGTCGCCCTTGAGCAGGCCCGCCATTACCTCGAAAGCCTCGGGCTGGACAGTGCCGCCGCGGTGCTGGACCAGCGCTTCGAGCAGGCGGCGCCCCGGCAGGTCTCCTACGCCGAGTTTCTGGCGGACCTCTGGGCCGTCGAGGCGACGGCCCGCCGGGAGCGCTACCTGAAGGCTCGGACCCGTCTGGCGCACCTGCCCTTTCACAAGACGCTGGAGGACTTCGACTTCCGCTTCCAGCCCTCCATCGACGAGCGGTAGGTGCGGGAGCTGGCGGAGCTGGCCTTCGTGCGAGAGGCGGCCCACGTGCTGTTCCTCGGTCCGCCCGGGGTGGGCACGACGCACGTGGCGGTGGCGCTGGGGCTGAAGGCCATCGAAGCTGGCTCCGGGGTCTACTTGGTGCGGGCTCACGACCTGGTCGAGGACCTGCGCCGGGCCATGGCCGACCACCGGCTGGATCGGCGGCTGCGGGTCTACCTGGCGCCCAAGCTGCTCATCATCGACGAGGTCGGCGTCTGGCCCTACGACCGAATGGCCTCGACGGCCTTGTTCACCCTGATTTCCGCCCGCTACGAGCGGGGCAGCATCATCTTGACCTCCAACAAGGGTTTCGCCGAGTGGGGGGAGGTGGTGGGCGACACGGTCATCGCCACGGCCATCCTGGACCGGCTGCTGCACCACAGCCACGTCATCAACATCCGAGGCGAGAGCTACCGGCTTCGGGAGAAGCGCCGGGCCGGGCTGTTTGGCTCTCGGGTGCTGTCGGAACGGGAGGTGAAAGCCGACCGCTAGCCGCGCCCCTTGGTGCGTAGCACCAAGGGGCTGGGTCCCTATCGCGATCCGGGTGGGTCAATTTCCAACTGGCCCCATGGATCAAATCTAGACCGGCCTTGACACCCCGATGAGCCGGGAAGGCGGCCGGTGGTTTGTGAGCCGTCCCCCGTGAGGTGGGGCGGGAGCCGAAGTCCCAGAAGGTTGCGGGGACCGTGGTGGGGGTGGACGCTGGCCTCCGGCACTTGGCCGTTCTCTCGACAGGGGAGACGGGGCCACACCCCCGGTCACTGAGGAAGGCACGCCGCCACCTCGCCCGTATTGAGCCGGGAGTGGGCGCGGCGGGAGCCGGGGAGCAAGAACCGCGAGGAGACGCGGAGGAGGTTGAACCGACTGCACGCCCGCGTCTCCTGGATCCGCCGGGATGCACTGCACAAGCTCACGACCGGGCTTGCCCGGAGCTACGGGGTCGTCGTGGTCGAGACGCTGAACGTAGTGGGTATGGTGCGGAACCGGCGCCTTGCGCGGGTGGCCATGGACGTGGGGATGGCAGAGTTCCACCATCAGCTCGCGTACAAGACCGTGTGGTACGGTCGCACCTGGTGCCCGTGGACACGTTCTTCCCCAGCAGCAAGACCTGCTCCTGCTGCGAGGTGGTGCATGAGAACCTGCCCCTGCTGGAGCGGGTTTTCCGGTGTGACGCCTGCGGTCTTGTCCTGGACCGGGGCGAGAACGCATCCTGCACTCTTGCGGTCCTCGCGATCGCCGTCGCCGGGGGTGGGCCCTGGACCGGAGACGTCAAACGCCCGTGGAGGGGACGTCAGACCCGCGTGGAGGCGGCCTGTCACGGATGAAGCGGGAAGTCGGGACCGGCTCGTGCCTATCAGGTAAGACCGGCGGCCCCCAGTACTCGTTCGTGCCCCGCTCTCCGGGGCTATCTCCCTGTCCAGCTTCTCCAAGATGTCGGAGTGCAGTGCTTATAGGGGGCTGAGAGCGTACAGCGGCGTAGCGTCCTCGTGGGCATTAATCTGTACCGCGGCGGGCGCGTGGAAGAAACGGCGAACATAAGTTCGCGACAGTTTTTGAAAATCCGTCCTTGTGGAGCACCCGACACTATCACCGGCCTTGCACCCTTGTTCTGCGGGGGTATACAATCCACGGTACCTCGCAGATGAAGGTTACTAGGTGGTTCCCAGGAGGTCCAGAGGTGCGGCCGATCTGGAGAGGGTATGTGAGTTTTGGGTTGGTGACGATCCCTGTAAAAATGTACACAGCGACGCAAGAGCGGGACGTTCATTTTCGTTTGCTCCATCGCGAATGTCAGACACCCATCAGAAACCAACGCTACTGCCCTCGGTGCGGCAAGGTTATCGACTGGGCGGACGTGGTTCGTGGTTATGAAGTGGCTAAGGGGCGGTTCGTCACGGTGACGGACGAAGAAATCCAACAGATTCCGATTGATACAAGCGGCAACGTTCGGATAGCCGGATTCGTGGGCCTGCAGGAGATCGACCCGATTTACTATGAACGCTCCTACTACCTGGTCCCGGATGAGGGAGGGGAGAAGGCTTTTGTGCTGCTTCGGGAGGCGATGCGGGAGGCAAACCGGGTGGCACTGGGGAAAGTGGTCCTGCGTGAGAAGGAACACCTCGTGACCTTGAGGGCGTTTCAGGAGGCGATGGTGCTTACCACGCTCTTCTATGCGGATGAGGTACGGTCGCTCGGGGAGCTCGAAGAGGTCTCCATCAAGGTAGACGTGCACCCGAACGAACGGAAGATGGCATCACAGCTCGTTCAGAGCCTTTCGGCAGAGTTTCAGATCACCGAGTACCGGGACGAGTACAGAGAGGCGCTCCTATCGTTGATTCAGGCTAAGTCCAGGGGCGAGGCCGTGCCAGTTGGCAAATCTCCCGCCCCCGGCAAGGTTGTCGATCTGATGGAAGCCCTACGGCGCAGTGTAAAAATGGCGCAGGAGCGCAAGAAGAGACTGGGCGGTGGAGCGAAGTCCACAGGAAGCGGTGCAAGCCAACAGCGGCGTGCTGCCGCTGGGGGATTGCACGAGCGCCCACGCTAGGGGGGGCTGGTGCATCCTCAAAATTTCAGGAGCCTGTGGGCTCTTTCCACGAAGTCATTGGTGAAGGCAGCAGAGGGATCTATTCTGTTGGCGTTGCTCATCACGCTCTTGTCGAATTGCGACAGTACCTTGACGATAGTCTGAAGGCCCGCCAACGGGACGCGCCCATCAGGCGAGAACATTTCAAGATTATCTTTGAGAGAAGCGGTGTACAGTGGCTTGTCGGCCTGGAAGAATCGCTCAGGCATCTTCTCTGCTATCTGCTCAGCGGAGTGGGTCTTGATCCAGTGCAGTGCCCGAACCGAGGCTACGGTAAGGGCTTCCGCTGTCCGGGGATTGCGTTCCAGGAAGAGAGGGGTGGTGTACAACCCGCCGGCTGGGTACGGACCCCCGAACACGCGAAGCGTCCCGAGGGTCGTGCGAGTGTCCGCCAGGATGGTGATGTCCCGGCTCCGGGCGAGGATGGTGATGGTCGGGTCGACGTTCACGAGGGCATCTACCACCCCGCGCCGAGCGGCGGCTACGGCGGTGGCGGCGGTCCCGATGCCGACGTAGGCCTCCTGGTCCACGGGGACGCCGTTTTTCGTTAAGAGATACTCAGCAAAGAAGTGGGTGCTGCTTCCAGGAGCGGTGACCCCGATCTTGGCTCCCCGCAGGTCGGCTATTGTTTTCATCCCCTTAGCCATTCCAGCCCTGGTGACGGCCAACACGAGCCCCGGATAGCGATCGTAGAGGACGAACATTTTGATACTCTTCCCCTGAGCCTGCATCTCAATGGTGTGATCAATAAACCCGCACACGACGTCAGCACTGCCCCCCAGGAGAGCCTCTAGAGCCTTCGCTCCTCCGGCCACGTCAACGATGTCCACATCAACACCTGCTTCTTTGAAGTAGCCGAGCTGGGCCGCAAGTGTCAGAGGGAGATAAATATAGAGGGGCTGTCCTCCTACTGCGAGGGTAATCTTGGTTTTCTCCACCTGAGCAACGCTAGTCCCGGCGAGTCCCGAGAGGACAAGTCCGACGATGGAGATTACCGCTAATGCCCGTCGCATCGTTGATCCCCCCCTACTCAAGGACGCCCGCGCGCGCATTTGACAATATGAAAAAACTACGGGAAGAGCCGAGGTCTTTCCTCCTGTCCTGCTGAGTGCTAGGCGAGCTCGGGCCGCAGGGCGGTTAGTTTCCATGCCATCAGGCGCCGTTCAATCCCTGTCACCAAGAGATCGACGGCTAAGGTAAACCCTGCGAGGACAGCCATGCCAGCAAATACTCCCGTAGTGTCGAATGTGCCCTCCGCCTGGGCGATCACGTAGCCCAGGCCGCGGCCGGCACCCAGGTACTCCCCCACTACCGCTCCCACAAGGGCCAGACCAACGCTTGTGTGAAGACTACTGAGGATCCATGCCAGGGCGGACGGGAGGAGAACGTGCCGCACCAGGTCGCGATCGGTTGCCCCTAGCATCCGAACGTTGTTTAGGAGATTTGGGTCTACTTCCCGAATGCCTTGGAATGTATTGAAGAAGACAATGAAGAAGACCAGCGTAACCCCGAACGCGACTTTGGAGAGAATTCCTAAGCCGAACCAGAGGGTGAAAATGGGCGCCAACACGATGCGGGGGAGCGCATTGGCGATCTTCAGATAGGGGTCAAAGATGCTTGACAGTATGGGGCTTCGTCCGAATATGAACCCGAGGAGTACGCCTGTGGCTGATCCTACGAGGAAAGCCAGGACTGTTTCGAGCGCGGTCGTCCAGAGATGCCGGTAAATTGATCCGCCCACAAACCATTCAGCTACGCGAATGGCGATGGCCGACGGGCGACTGAAGAAGAATGGGTCAATGAGGTGCCTGTATCCGGCCGCCTCCCATCCGGTCAACAGGGCGACAAGCACGCCCGCTTGATAGAGAATGAGTCGTCGACGGTCAGTCACGAGTCACCCCTCGGTCGGCAGCGTTCTCGAAACGCGAAAGCCCGGAGCACTTCCCCTCTCAAACGCTCCCAGACGGCTTGGTAGACCTCGCGGAATCTGGGGTCGAGACGGACCTCTGTCACGTCCCGCGGTCGAGGGAGCTCTACGGGGTAGGAACCTACAACATGTGCCTCCGGTCCGGCGGACAGTACGAGAACGCGGTCGCTGAGTGCGATGGCTTCTTCCAAGTCATGGGTCACGAAGAGCACTGTCTTTCTGTCTTCTTGCCAGAGGGCAAGGAGATCATTTTCCATGAACTCGCGGGTTTGGACGTCGAGGGAACTGAACGGTTCATCCATCAGCAGTACCTCGGGCCCCACGATGAGGGCCTGTGCCAACGCCACACGTTTCCGCATACCCCCAGACAGCTGATGCGGGTACCGATCTTCGAAGCCTTCGAGCCCGACACGCGCCAACCACTCTCGGGCTGCCTCCCGCGCACGAGAGGGAGGCCATCTGTGGAGAAGGGGACCAAGCATAACATTCTCTAGGGCTGTTTTCCAGGGTAGCAGGACGTCGTTCTGGAATAGGTAGGCCGCACGACGATTCACGCCGTCCACCGGCTCCCCGAAAGTCAACACCGTCCCGTGGGTGGGTTTCAGGAGGCCTGCCGCAATGTTGAGCAAGGTAGATTTTCCGCCGCCCGTGGGCCCTACAATGGCCACGAACTCGCCTTGCGCCACCTTGAAGGAGAGTCTGGCCAACGCTACAAAACTCCTACCCCCCGGAGTGCGGAAATGCCGCTCCACCTCCACGAATTCAAGGGCCGGGCCGGTGAAGACTCCCGATGGCATGGTCGCCCATGGTGAGGTTAGTCAGTTCGGCCGCGAGCTTCCGCCGAGGTTTAACGAGTGGCGTGAGTGGCTACATGTGACTCTATTTCCACGTTGCATAAATCGCCGCCCACTTTTCTGTGGGGGTCACGGTCACCCCCTCAAGATGGCTGCTGGTTACCATGTAGAAATTCTGGCTCCACAGGAAAATCCAGGGCGCGTCCTTCCAAATGAGTTCTTGGGCTTCCTTATAGATTTCAAGGCGTCTCTTGGGATCCACAGCTCTTTGTCCTTCCAGGAGGAGTTCGTCAACGCGGGGGTCCTTGTAGAAGGAGGACGCCAGGCCGTGAGGTGGCCATTGTCCGGAGTAGAATTGCCCGTACAACTCTGCGTCCGCATCCAAATAAGGGGCCGCCCACCCGAGGACGAAGATCTGCAAGGGTGATTGCTCTAGGGGAGTCGTGATCCAATGCACATAAGTGGGCCAGTCGGTCGTTTGCAGGTTTGTCCTGACACCGATATTGGCTAGCTGGGCCGCTATTGCCTGTGCAAATTGATAGTCCTGGATATAGCGTCCTGTGGGAGTCCTGAAATCAAGGGTCAACCCGTTGGGGTAGCCGGCCTCGGCCAGTAGTTTTTTCGCCCTCACCGGGTCAAACGGCCACCCGCCAGGCTGTAGTTTGACGTACCCGAAGAGAGATGGAGTGGTGGGTGATTCCAGCACGTTGGCTAGGCCAAACAGGATGCTGGCAATGATCGCCTTCTTGTTGACCGCATAGTTGAGTGCTTGTCGGACTCGCACATCCCTGAGGGGTCCATATTGGTTGTTGAGGCCTATGAAGATGTCTCGATCACTCGGGCCTTCAACGACCCGGAGATTCTTGTCCCGCCGCAGCGCTGGCACATCCGGCGCAGGCGGTTCGAATGCCATCTGGACGTCACCTGCCCGTAGCATCGTCTCGCGGGTCCCAGCGTTGGGCACGATCCGGAAAATTACCTCGTCGAAGTAGGGCTTCCGTCCCCAGTAGTTAGGATTCTTCACAAGCGTAATGTGGTCGCCGTGAACCCACTCCTTGAAGATGTACGGCCCGGTCCCTGCATCTGTCGGACTCAGGGAGATTTTGTCATTACCCAGCTTCTTCACCGCCGTCGGGGAGAGGATCTCTCCAGTGGTTGTGGCCATTCGTGCAAGCAACGTGGGGCTGGGTTGTTTGAGGTGAAGGACCACGGTGTAGGGATCAGGGGTCTCGATGCGGTTGGGGTCTATATCTGTGAAGTAATAGCGATTCGGATTACGGACCTTCGGATCTAGCCAGCGTTCAATATTGAATTTCACCGCCTCGGCATTGAAGTCGGTACCGTCCTGGAACTTTACCCCCCTGCGGAGCTTGAAGGTATAGGTGAGTCCGTCCCTGCTGATCGTCCAGGCGGTGGCAAGTTGAGGGACGATTTTGGTATATTGGGGCTCTCCGGGTTTGACACCGGAGCGCTCGTCGTTGTACCATACCAGGGCGTCGAAGATGTAATCTACCATGTTGGACACAGTCGTCGTCGTCTGGCCCTCCGGATCGAGCGTATCGGCATCGATCCCCACCGCTATCTTGAGCGTGGTAGGTGCAGCCGCTTGTCCGCTGGGGAACCCTAGGAGCGTGACCAGGAGGACACAAGCCACAACGGGCGCGAGAATTCGGATTCCACGCTGAGGGTTCATCCGGTTTCCCTCCCCTGTCTTGTCATGGGACTTAGACCTTGGCCCTCCGATTACGGCACCCCCTGCAAGGGGATATCGTAGTTTACGCGCCAGTATTTGTTATTTCCTCCGCCTCCGTCTCCCTTGAGGTCTCCCTGATGCGGCGACATTTCAGTCATCGGGTGTGGTCTTGTTTCTCACCGAAAAGTTACCCGGGTTTCTCACTGAAAAGTTGACCACCTTCCAGGGGCATCGAATCCCTCATTCCAGATTGGGAGTGAGGGAGGGAGGAGATGATCTCATTGGAAGCGTGGACGACCATCCGTCATCTTCATGCGCAGGGCCATTCGATCCGCCGGATTGCTCGTGACCTCCATCTCTCGCGCCAGGTGGTCCGTCGCGCCATAGCCAGCACGGAGCCACCTCGCTATCACCGTCGCCCGGAGGAACAACCCCAGCTGGTCCCCTTCCTGCCCCTGATGCAGCAGATGGCCGAGGAGCGCCTGATCGGCAGCCGG